>Ga0315907_10000891_pt1 | contig 40930 bp, 24 predicted proteins | sample LakEriMetagenome_3_FD_203525 | JGI IMG/M metagenome (GOLD analysis project Ga0315907, IMG submission 203525) | Freshwater fungal communities from buoy surface, Lake Erie, Ohio, United States - Buoy 12 MA123 | ecosystem: Environmental > Aquatic > Freshwater > Lake > Lake biofilm | place: USA...
ACCATTTTCATGGCAGAAGTAATCTGCATTGTTGAACCAACCGAAGTTATTCTATTACGTATCTCTTTTAAATTTGCCATTTAACTAGACTTGAAGAATCAAGATTTAAAGATTTAAGACTTCAAGTTCTATACTTGAAGTCTTTTGTCTTTATATCTTGTATCAAATTAATATTTGTCAGCTATTTCTTTTGCTACTTTAGTTAAAGTATCAGTAATTTCATCTGTATACTTACCAGCTTTTAAAGCAACCAATACATCTTTATGTTTAGCCTCTAAATAGTTTAAGTATTCTTTTTCAAATTCTTTAACTTTAGCAACTGGAACTTTTTGGATTAATCCTTTTGTTCCAACATAAATAATTGCAATTTGTTTTTCAACTGGGTATGGATCTCCTTCTCTTTGTTTCAAGATCTCTACGTTTCTTGAACCTTTATCTAATACTGCTTTAGTTGAAGCATCTAAATCTGAACCAAATTTAGCGAAAGCCTCTAACTCACGGTATTGAGCTTGATCTAATTTTAATGTACCAGCAACTTTCTTCATTGATTTAATCTGAGCATTACCTCCAACACGTGATACAGAAATACCTACGTTAATAGCTGGACGAATACCTGAGTTAAATAAATCTGATTCTAAGAATATCTGACCATCCGTAATAGAAATTACGTTTGTTGGGATATAAGCAGAAACGTCACCTGCTTGCGTTTCAATGATTGGTAAAGCTGTTAAAGAACCTCCACCTTTTACTCTTCCTTTCATAGAAGCAGGTAAATCATTCATTTGAGCAGCAATCGTATCATCAGCAATGATTTTCGCAGCACGCTCTAATAAACGAGAGTGTAAGTAGAAAACATCACCTGGGTATGCCTCACGACCTGGAGGACGACGTAATAATAACGAAACCTCACGGTAAGCAACAGCTTGTTTAGATAAATCATCATAAACAATTAAAGCTGGTTTTCCAGAGTCACGGAAGAACTCACCAATAGCAGCACCAGTCATAGGAGCATAGAACTGCATTGGAGCTGGATCAGCAGCATTTGAAGCTACAACAACTGTATAAGCCATTGCACCTGCATCTTCTAATTTTTTAACAATACCTGCTACAGTAGAACCTTTTTGTCCAATTGCAACATATATACAGAAAACTGTCTCACCTCTATCGTAAAACTCTCTTTGATTGATAATCGTATCAATCGCAACAGTTGTTTTACCAGTTTGACGGTCACCAATAATTAACTCACGTTGACCTCTACCTACTGGGATCATAGCATCAACTGCTTTGATTCCTGTTTGTAATGGTTCAGTAACTGGTTGACGGAAAATTACACCTGGTGCTTTTCTTTCGATTGGCATTTCGAACAATTCACCTGTAATTGGTCCTTTACCATCGATTGGATTACCTAATGTATCAACAACACGTCCAATCATTCCTTCTCCAACATTAACTGAAGCGATACGACCTAATCTCTTAACTGTATCTCCTTCTTTAACACCTGAAGAACGTCCTAAAAGAACCGCTCCGATATTATCCTCTTCAAGGTTTAATGCAATCCCTTGCAATCCACCATCAAATTCAATTAACTCACCGTATTGAACTCCTGTAAGTCCATAAATACGAGCAATACCATCCCCAATTTGAAGAACGGTTCCTACTTCTTGAAGTTCTGCTTCAGATCTGAATCCTGAAAGCTGCTCTCTTAAAATTGCAGAAACTTCTGCTGGTTTTACATCTGCCATGTGTTATGTAGTTTTACCTGATTACTCCGTGAATTCGGATTATCTTGTTAAACATTGCTTTAAATTATTCAATTGACTCGCTACTGAAGCGTCTATTTGATCATCACCGATTCTTACAATAAACCCACCAATTAATGATGCATCTATTTTTTCAGTTATATCAAAAGTACCTTCGTATTTTTTTTCTAATTTATCAAAAATTGCTTTTTTAGTAGAATCATCTGCTTTTACAGCTGTTGTCAATGTTACTGAAACGATTCCTCTACTTTCTTTAACTAATTCAATAAATTTTTCTGCTATTAAAGGTAAATCCTTATCTCTACCTTTTTTAATAATCATTGTAACAAAAGAAGAAGATAAATCTTCAAATTGCCCATATAACTCTTTAAATATAGCTATTTTTTTATCTGAATTAACTATCGGACTTTTTAATAACAATTGAAATTCAACAGATTGTTCGTTTACTTCTAATAAGTATTTTAAATCTGCTAAAACTTGATCAACATTATTTTTTTCTAATGCAAGCTCCAAAAGTGCTTGTGCATAACGTCCTGCTGCTTTTGTTCCTTTCATTTTGATTAATTCAGATTAAAATCAGAAGCTAATTTTTCTGATAATGCTTTTTGTTTTTCATCAGAAGCTAATTCACCAACAACTAATTTCTCTGCAATTTGAATTGAGAAATCAGCAATTTGTGCTTTAATATCTGAGATAGCAGCAGTTTTCTCAGCAATAATTGCTTTACGAGAACTTTCCATTATTTTCTCAGCTTCTACTTTAGCAGTAGTTTTTGATTCTTCAACCATTTTCACTGCTAATTCTTTCGCTTCACGAATAATTAAATCTCTTTCAGCTCTTGCTTCTTTCAACAAGTTATCATTTGAAGACTTTAATGATTCAATTTCTTTTCTTGCTGCTTCTGCTGTTTTAATAGCATTATCAATCCCTTCTTCTCTTTCGTCTAACGCTTTTAAAATTGGTTTCCAAGCAAATTTTCTCATTAATAAGATTAATATTAACAAGATCACTGCTTGCATTACAAATAAACCTGGCGAAAAATCATTTAATAAAGTTTCCATATCTAAAAATTAATTTATAAAAAGTAGTTTTAAAAAATTCTTCCACAACCAACCGTTGTGGAAGATTTAGTTTGTCTTGGATTATTTTCCTAAGATCAAAGCACCGAAAGCAAGACCTTCTAAAAGCGCACCAATGATGATCATCGCTGTTTGAATCTTACCTGCTGCTTCTGGTTGACGAGCAATACCTTCCATTGCTTTACCACCAATTTGACCTAAACCGATACCACCACCGATAACGATTAATCCAGCTCCAATTAAATTGTACATAACTACTGATTTATATTAAACAAAAAAATTATTATTCTATCTATTAATGGTGATCATGATCAACTACTGCCATCCCTATAAATAAAGATGAAAGCATTGTGAAAATGAACGCCTGTAAAAATGCTACTAACAACTCAATCAACATAATGAAAATTGAAAGTAACAATGACATTCCAGTTGAAGCAACTGGTCCAAATGAAGATTTTAAAATAATCATTAAAGCAATCAAACTCATTAATACAAAGTGACCTGCCGTAATGTTAGCAAATAAACGAATCATTAATGAGAAAGGTTTTGTAAACATCCCTAAAACCTCAATTGGAGCTAAAATGATTTTCATTGGAACAGGCACACCTGGCATCCAAAAAATATGTCCCCAATATTCTTTATTAGCACTAAACTGAACGATAAAGAATGTAAACAATGCTAAACAAAAAGTAACAGCAATGTTCCCTGTAACGTTAAAGCCAAGAGGAGTTAAACCTAATAAATTCAAAATCCAAATAAAGAAAAATACAGTCAACAAGTAAGGCATGAATTTTTTATATTTTTTCTCACCAATATTTGGACGAGCAATTTCATCTCTTACATAAATAACTAATGGCTCCAAAGCTCTACCAATACCTGTTGGAATTGGACCTCTTTTATAACTTTTCGCTAATAAACCAAAGAAAGCAACCATTAATAAACCAGTCAAAAGCATACCAAGAACACTCTTCGTAATTGATAAGTCTAATGGTTTAGCATTAGTTGGATGACCATGATGATCAAAATTTAATTTACCTTCTTTGTTAGATTTATAGATTTTTCCGTGGTGTAATTGATAAAATGAACCTTTACTTTCTACTACAGTAGCTTCATGATTAAATTTTGCCGCTGAAAAGAAATGAAAACCATTATCCCATAAAATTACAGGTAAAGCAAAACCTACATGTTTACCAGTTTCTCCATTTGTATAAAAAATAAAGTAATGTGCGTCTTGTAAGTGATGCTTGATATAAGCATTGATCGATTCTGGTGTATTGATTGGACCATGATTCGTGTGATCTTCTTGATGAGCCTCATGTTTTGCCTCACCATGACTTACCTCAGTCGCAAATGAAAACGTTGATGCTGTTAAAAATACTAAACCAATTATAATACCCAAATATCTCTTCATCGTTATACTATTAAAGCAATGATATTATTATATCACTATCAAAATTTTGTGCAAAAATACACATTTATTTAAGATGAAAAAAATTTTTATCAATTTGAGTGAAAAAACTATTTAAATATCTTTTTAACACCTTTTAATACAGTGATTTGCATTATGATTTTAGTCGCTTTATCACAACAGATGTCTCGATACCCATAAAAATAAATAACGGAATCAATATTGAAAACTTATCAATCATCGTAAGTGATTTTTCTGCCATTCCTCCTGCAAAAAAAAGTAGAACGAAAATACCCATTTTCAAAAAGACGCTTACTAAAAAAGCATAACCAGCAGTTGAAGCCAAATATTCGAATAAAAGTTCTAATCCAGAAATAATTAAGATAGCAGCAATTGTGAAAAATAAATAAATACTAATTAAGGAAAATGATAGTTTTAGTTGAAAGCTTGAAATAATAAGCGTATGTATAAAATAAAGTACTACTCCTGTAATTAATGCTATTATGTTATTTACTAATATTCTTCTTATCATTTTTTCTTATTATTATCTTCGTCGTTAGACATTTTAATTACTTGCCTTATTATAGAATACGTTGAACCAAAAACAGCTATTATGGTAAATGTCTTATTGTAATTGATTCCTTTCATAGGATGATTGTGATCCATCCACTCTCCTATTAAATGAGCAAAATAAATTGTCAGTCCCATTTGCAATCCTAAAGAAGAGAATTTCAACCAAACCCGTGATTTCTTTACTTCGTCATTTCCGTTTTCCATAACAGTTATATTTCAATATTATCTGACTTAATTGTAGATTTATTAGAAGCATGTTTATTAACAGCATGACCAGCCATTTTACAAGAACCAACAAAAACTGCTCCTTCTTCGATTTGAAGTTTTGAAGTCATAATGTCTCCAACGATTTTTGACTTCTCTCTAAGGACTAACAAATCTTCTATTTCTAATTTACCTGTGACATTTCCTTCAATATCAGCTTCAACACAAGAAACATCTCCATGAACCACACCTGATTCACCAATTACAACTTTTGATCGTGATACAACATTTCCTTTTATCTCACCATCAATTCTTAAGTTCGAATCTGTTATTAAATCTCCAACAATTTTAGTTCCTTCAACAATTCTATTTAATCGATCAGGACTTTCAAATTGTGTTTTTTCTTTTCTTTTAAGCATAAATTTTGAATTAAAAATTCAGATTAAATACAATTTACGAAAATGACGGTAGGATGTTACATTTATCTTTATATCATTTAATTTTACTTCTTAATTAAAAATGGTAATTTCGTTTACTTTTTAATAATACATGAAAAAAATACTTTTTATTGCAATCTTTTCAATTTGTTCTTTAAGTTATGGTCAATTGACGGAAGGTTATTTTCAATATTCAATTATTGTGACTCCACAAGATTCATCAGTTGAAACATTACAGAAAACAGGATTAATGTTTGATAGTAAAATGGAATTATATTTTACAAAGTATCAATCTCGATTGAATTTTGTGATGGGAACAAGTAACACTAATTCTATTATAGTCGATCAAAAGAAGAAAATTGGATTATCGTTAACTTCAAACCCAAAAGGAAGTTACGCTGTTCAACTTTTTGAAAAAGATCTAGTTTACAATACAAAAGCAAATGACACGTCAATAAAAGTTAAATTTCTAGCTGATAAAAGTGTAATTCTAGGATTTAATTGTAAAAAAGCTATTCTTACTCAAGGTAATGCTGAAACGACTTATTGGTATACAGATGAAATCAAATTGGATCAAAGTAATCAGATGATTATGAACCCAAATATCCCTGGATTTCCATTATATTTTTCAACGATTGCTGATAATATGAAAATGGAATATAAAGCGTCAAACTATAAATATAAAGTTGAAAATCCAGAAGAAGTATTTTCATTAATAATTCCTCAAGGTTATCAAATTATTTATCAAGGTCAAAAATAATCCTTAAAACAAAAAAGCTCATCCTTATCAGAATGAGCTTGTAATTCAATATTAACTATTTTAAGGTAATTTCAATTTAATAATCGCAACTCTGTTCAGAGCGTGTTCATTTTCTGTACATTCAGCTTTACATTTAACTTGAGGTTCTGTTTCTCCCTTAGGGACAGCTAAAATTTGATTTTCAGATATTCCTCTCTCAACTAATTCTGATTTAATGTTTTTAGCTCTAAAATCAGATAAATATAAATTATACAAAGTCTCACCTCTACTATCAGTGTGGGCTTCAATAGCAATCTTACAAGAAGGATTATCTTTCAAAAAAGCAACTAAACTATCCAATTGATAGAAATCTTTCTTTAAGCTAAACTTCGCATAATCGAAATATACTTTTTGATCTACCCAATTTTTTACAAATCGATCGTAATTATCTTTTTTAGTATTTGTTACAACTGGTTTAAATGTGATTTCATATATATCATCATCTCCAATACCACCTTTTCTATTTGACGAATAAATTCCAGATTCTTTTGTGATATAAGTGAAATTGAAATCATCTGAAAAACTATTAATCGGTTCAGAAAAATGCGAAACGGTTGAAAACGATAATCCATCAGATTTGACTCTATATACATCTAATGCCCCATATCCAGCTCTACCATTTGAAGAAAAAGTCAATATAGAATCACCTGAAAATAAAGGATACATATCATCATCAATAGTATTCAAAGAAATTATCGAAACAGGTATTGACCAATTTCCATTTTCCAAAACCGTCATGTATAAATCAGCACCTTTAGTCTTCATACTCATTTTGGTGAAAACTATTTTAGTTCCTGATTCATTTATTGTTGCGTGTGCACAAGCACTTGAGTCTTCAAAACCTGAAAAAATCCATGGCTGAATATCAGTCAATAAATTATTAATCGTATCTAACTTCGCACTATACAAATGAGGCACACGTTTTAATTCATCTGGAGACAATAAATCAGCAATTGTGACTATTACATCATTCGTTTTCGGGAAATTCGCAAGAGAAGTTAATGTAATACTTTCTAAAGTACTTTGAATCTTAATTGCTCTTACTTCATTATTTAGAACATAAAATGGTTCAGAAGTTAATAACTCTGATGCATCTACTTGTTCTTCTAAAATTGACATCCCTAGACTATCTTTTCCATCTTCTTGAAAAATAAAAAAGCCATTCAATGATTTTTGTCCAGATAAATCAGCTTTTGATCCATTGTGTTGAAACAATTTGTTTTCTTTAAAGTCGATTGGTTTCCATAAAGGAATCGAATCGCATGAATGAATCAAAACATCTACATCAAATTTATCATCTCTAATTTTATATAAACTAAATAATTCTTTAGCTTGAGTAAAATTACCTTTATACATACTGGCCATTCCGTGCATGTATATAAAATAAGGCTCGATTGTTTTTAATTTTGTTAAAGAATCAGTTAAAGGATAACTTTGATCAAATTCACTTATTGTGAAATAAGAATAAGCCATACGTTTATAATTCTCTAATGAAAGACGCTTATTCTTTGAACATTCTGAGAAAATCTGCGCTGCTTTCTTATATTCGTATTTTTCAAAATACTCATTCGCTTCAGATAAACTTTGAGCTCCTAAATTAGAAGTAAATAATAAAAAGCAAATGAAATAAAGTTTTCTCATTAGATTCCTGGGCTATAAATTCTATTTCTTTTTAACCAAGGTGTTTTTGATTGCATTTTACCACCTTTACTTAATTGTAATTCTAAAAAGACCTCATGAGATCCATTTGAATATTTACCAATGTCAGATAATGTATAATCATATGAATACCCAAATTTGAATACTCCTAATTGTGCACCAAATAAAACAGAAACTGCATCAGCATGTCGGTATGAAAAACCTAACCAAATTTGTTTCTTAAAAACAGCTAAAGCAGTAACATCTGCTTGAAGAGTTCCCGTTTCAATTCCTTTAACCAAACTTGTTGTTTTCAAATCAAAAGAAGATGATAATGGGAAGGTATACCCTGCGATAAAATAATATGTTCTTCTTAATGTATTTGAAATAGTTCTATCAAAATCAAATAAATCACGATCCATTTGAACTAAGTTGTAAGCCGATAAACCAGCAAAACCTTGATTTTTATATCTGTAAAACACACCAAAATTAGCATCTGGAACAAATTGACTGTTGTAACCTTTTAATACAGCTGGATCATCTGGCAAATAAGTATTTAATCTATTCACATCGATAATATGTTGGCTCAACGATAATCCTATTCCCATTCCCAATGTATGGTAGTTTTTACGATCTAATTGTAAATGGTAAGCTGTATTAATACTTAAACCTGTTCTTCTACTTGGTCCGGTAACATCATTATATAATGAACCACCAAATCCCATTTTTTTATAAATTTTAGCATGTACACTTGCAAATTGAGTTGTTGGAGCACCACTAAAATTTGTCCACTGTTTTCTAAAGTTAATTTGAATCGGAACATAATCCTTAATTCCTGTTGCAGCTGGATTAACCAGCATTTCGTTAAATAAATACTGAGAATTCAACGAAATTTGTTGAGCAGAAACATTTCCTGCTAAAACAATTAAAAGTACTATAATAATTTTTTTCATGATCTTATCTTACAATTGTGATATTTCCTGTAATAGGTTCTCTATCCGGTGTATTTAAATTTAAAATGTAATAATATACATCTGATGGTGCTTCATTTCCATGAACTTTACCATCCCATGGCTCATAAACACCTTTGTGTGTATGAATTAAATTACCCCATCTATTGAAAATTTTCATTTCAGCATTGGTGTATAAATATAGATTATCAATTACCCATCTATCATTATAGTTATCTCCATTTGGTGTAAAAGCTTGAACTGGAGTAATACATGATTGATTATTTCTTGTAATAAATATTGAATCTTTTCCTGAACATCCTAATACATCTGAAACAATTACTGAGTACCATTGGCTATACAAACTATCTACTTGAGCATTTGTTACACCATTTGACCATAAATATGAATAACCCCCGTTACCTCCATAAGGGGAAGAAATTGCAAAACCATCATGCTGATCGATACAACTTACTTCTACCATTTCAAAATGCATCTTGATTGAATCCGGTTGAGCTATAACAACAGTCAACGAATCTTTACAATTTTTCTGATCTGTAACCATTAAATTGTAAGTGTTTGCCGTTATGTTTAACAAATCTTGAGATGTTGAACCATTCGACCAAAGTGATGTATAAGAAGGATTTCCACCTGTTATTGTCACATCAATATTTGCATCTGAACCACCTGAACACGAAACAACATTTGAAGTGTAAGTTATTTCTAATATCTCAGGTTGTGGTAAAGCAAAGTACATTTCATAAAAACAGTTATTTGTATCAATTATTTCAACTTGAAATGTATCTGCAGGATATCCAATCAAATCTTGTGTTTGAGCAGAAAGAGCAAATGAAGAATTATACCAAGTATATTTATATGGGGCAGTTCCTCCTAAAGGTGATAAATCTATTATTCCATCTGATAAACCGAAACAAGTAACAGGTGTGATTATCTCATTTAAAGTTAATGGATCTGGTTGATTAACATTAATTGAATCTAATAATAAACATCCATTGAAGTCTGTAACTACAAAATTATACTTTCCAGCAGTTAAATTTGTTATTTCAGAATTCGTATTTGCGTTAGACCATAAATATGAATATGGTACAGTTCCACCTGAAACTGTTATTGCTATATTACCATCTGTTCCATCATTACACTTCACATCTCTTTCAGTAAAAGTATATGATAAACTATCTAATGGTTCCATTAATTCTATTTGATTTGTAATAATACAATTGTGATCATCAGTAACAACAACTGAATAAACACCTGCTAACATTGAAGATAAATCTTCAGTAGTATAACCATTATTCCAGCTATAATTATAAGGTAAAACACCTCCAGAAATCGTAAGGTTTACTGAACCATTATTACCACCTTTACATAAAATATTTACTCCCGTAATAGAAGTTTGTAACTGAGTTGGTTGAGCAATAGTTAATGAATTTGAAGAAGAACAACCGTTTGCATCAGTGACTGTATAATTATAATCATCAGCAGGAAAATTTGTTAAATCTTGAGATACTATGCTCAATAAATAAGTACTATTTGACCAAGCATAAATATAAGGCGTTGTTCCTCCAGTTACTGTTAAATCAATTATACCATTCGCTTCGCCAAAACAGTTAGCATCTGTAATGCTATTTGTGACTGCTAAAGGAGCTATTGGCTGTGCAATATAAATTGAATTTACAGAAGTACAGCCATTATTATCCGTTACGGTATAACCATATGTTCCTGAAAGTAAATTTGAAATATCTTGTGTAGTTTGGCCCGATGTCCATGAGTATGAATAAGGTGAAGTCCCTCCAATTACTGAAAGATCTATCGAACCTGTATTATTTCCATAACATAACACATCTATATGTGATTGCGAAACAGTAATTGGCAAAGCTGGTTCAGTTATTTCACCTGTTAATGAAATTGAACATGAATTTGCATCTAATACTACCGCGGTGTATGTTTGAGCTACAACATTTGATAAATCTTGAGCTGTAGAAACTGAAACAGGTACACTATTTGTCCATTGGTAAGTGTAAGGAAAAGTACCTCCAGAAACTGTTAAATCGATTGCTCCATTACTTCCACCATTACACAAAACATTTGTTATCACAATCCCACCTGTTAATTGTGCAGGTTGGTTAATTGTAAGTGAAGATGTAAATTGACAATTATTAGCATCTGTTACTGTTACATTATATAGGTCTGCAACTATATTTCCTAAAAAACTCGAAGTTGTTGAAAATAAAGTAGAAGAATTACTCCAAGAAAAAGAATAAGGAGCTGTTCCACCTGTTGCAGAAAAAGAAGCATTACCTGAAGCAAAACCAAAACATGAAACATCTGTTTTACTTGAAGTTCCACCTAAAACAGTTGGTTGACTTATCGAATAATTTTGAACTCTTGAACAACCACGACTATCTGTAATTGTTACAGAATAATTTCCAGCTGTTAAATTCGTTACATCCTGAGTTAATTGACCCGTACCCCAAATATAGTTATATGGAGTTGTTCCACCCCAAACCGATACATCTAAAGACCCATTTGCTCCTGCGAAACAAGAAACATCTGTTTTTACAACATTACTATTCAAAGCTTCTAAAGGTTGGACTACCGTAAAAGTTGAAACTTTTGTACATCCTCTAAAATCTGTAATTGTTTGAGTAAATGAACCACTTGGAGAAGATGTTAAATCTTCTGATGTCCCAACTGAATTACTTAATGAATTTACCCACGCAAACGTATATGGTCCAGTACCACCAATAGTTGTTACATCGATATTACCTGAAGAATTACCAAAACAATCTACATTAGTAATTGAACTTGAAATAGAAATTGGATCTGGAGAGCCAACAACATAAGCGCCGTTTACAGAACATCCAGAAACATTATCTTTAACATTTACTGTGTAAGTACCAACAGCTAAACCAGGGTTTGAAGTTGTTGTTACACCATTTGACCAGGTAATAGAATAATTACCACTACCACTAGAGATAGCTACTTGTGCCGATCCGTTTGAATTTCCATAACAACTAACGCTTGAACCAGACATTGCCAATGAAGGACATGGTGCCAGACTAGGCTCAATAGCAAGTAGTTGATTTGCAATTGAAACGAAAACCGTAAAAAGTATACTTAATTTAAGATTCATCTTTTTTATCGTATAATTGTTATTGTTCCATTGTATTTATTTTCCATACTATTGTTTAATTCTATGATATAGTAATAAACTTCAGAAGGTAATGGCTCTCCTTTTGTAGTACCATCCCATTCTTTATAAGGTTTATCACCATCAAACACTAAATTACCCCAACGATTAAATACTTTTACAGTAGCATTTGGATATAAATCTATATTCTTTATATACCATGTATCATTGTAATTATCTCCATTAGGTGTTATCGTATTTGGAATCTCTACGCAAGATTCTTCATTCATATCAATTACAAAATCAAACGTTGATATACATAAATGATTATCAGTTATTGATAACGTATAATTACCTGGAGCTAAATTTGAAGCATCTGGTGTTATTTGACCATTATTCCAATTAAAAGTATATGGCGCTGTACCTCCATAAGTTGAAACAAAAATTGACGCATCTTTTTGATCAATACAACTAATTGGTGTTGTAGATGAATTAATTTTCAATGAATCAGGTTGATTCACAAAAGCTTTACTTCTGATGACACAACCGTGAGAATCACTCACAACATAATCATATTCTTCAGCAGATATATTTACTAAATCTTCTGTTGTTTCACCATTACCCCAAAAAATGGAATAACCTGGTGTTGCTCCCGAAATTGTTAAATCAATTGCACCCGTTGAATCATTGTAACATGTCAAATCTGTTACTACTGAAGTTACGACTAAACCTGTTGGTTGGCCGACTGTAACTATTTGTTGAACCATACAACCGTTTGCATCAAAAACTCGACATAAATAATCATTAGCAGAAATACCAGTAATTATTTCGCTTTGATTATTCAAAATGATATTGTTGTCAGTTCCCCAATTGAAATTATAAGGTTGAGTACCACCATTAACTGCTAATGAAACTTGGCCATCCGAATAACCAAAACAACTTGGTTGTGTTACTGTAGGTATTATTGTTAAAGGTAAAGTAGGTTGCTCTACAACAGCACCGCTAAATGAAGTACAACCTTGATTATCTGTAACAGTTAAAGTATATGTACCAGCAGTTAAATTCTCAATTAAACTTGAAGTGGATCCATTTGACCAAGCATAGCTATACGGTGAAGTACCTCCTTCAACATGTGATTGAATTGATCCAGTAGACCCACCGTTACAAAGAGCATCATTTACAATTGAAGAAATTGCTAGAGCAGCAGTCGGTTCAACAATTTTAAATTGATTTGAATAGGTACAATTGTTATTATCCGTTAATGTTAATACATAATTACCAGCTAATACAGATGACAAATCTTCTGTTGTTTGACCACTAGACCATGAAAAAGAGTAAGGTGTTGTCCCACCTGTTGGTGTAACGTTAATTACCCCATCATTTAAGCCGTAACAATTAACATCATTTACTATTCCTGCAAATTCTAAAACAGCAGAAGGCTCAGTAATTGTTGATGTATTAAATGAAACACAACCATTAGCATCCGTTATTTTAACTGTATAAGAATTAGCAAATTGATTACTTAAATCTTGAGTAGAATTTAATAACACTATTGATTGGGCATTTGACCAACTATAAGAATACGGAAGTGTACCACCGTTTACTGTTAAATCAATTGCTCCTGTGTTATTTCCATGACAATCAACTTGAGTAACAATTGTTGAGTTTGTTAATGGAGCTGCTGGTTGATTTAATGTCATATTTGAATTAAATGTACATCCTTTAGAATCTGTTATTATAACAGAATAATTTCCAGCTATTAAACTTGATATTGTTGAAGAAGTTGAACCATTACTCCATAAATATGAATAACCAGCTGTTCCTCCAATTACTTGTGTATTAATTGCTCCAGAAGCATTACCATTACATAAAATATGTGTTGGTAATAAAGTAGCTGAAAGCGCTTGTGAAGGCTGTGTTATTTCGTAAGTAAAAGTTGCTGTACAACTATTTCCATCAGTTATAGTTAACGAGTATGATCCTGCAATTAAATTAGAAGCAGTTACAGCAGCTGTTGAATTTGACCAAGCATAACTATAAGGAGCAGTACCACCGGCAATTCCTGGATTTATAAATCCTGTATTTGCACCGAAACAATTTACATTTGTAATTGATGAAGATGAGCTAATTGGAGATAAAGGTTGAGTTAATGTTTGACTTAAATTTGCTTTACACCCATTTGCATCTGTAACCGTCACTGTATATGCTGAAGCAGATATATTTGATAAATCTTCAGTTGTAAATGGCAATATTATTCCTGCATTATTCGTCCAAATATAAGAATAAGCCGCAGTACCTCCTGAAGTTGTAACATCGATTGCTCCTGTTTGGCCATTATGACAATTAATATGCGTTAATGAAGATGTTAAATTTAAAGGTAAAACTGGTTCTGCAACTGGATAAGATTGTGAGCTTACACATCCATTACCATCAGTGATAGTTAAAATATAAGATCCTACTGTTAAATTTGTAATATCTTCAACAACTTGACCTGAATTCCAAGAGTAAGAAAATGGTAAAACACCACCAAAGATATCAACCGCTATCGCACCAGTATTTCCTCCTTTACATTTAACATCTGAAATAGCAGCTGATTGACCTAGTACTGAAGGCTCCTGAATAGTAACACTAATAGAACTTGTACAACCTTTCGAATCTGTTGCAGTTAAAGAATAAGAACCAACATCTAAACCAGAAATGTCTTCAGTTGAAGCTGAATTAGACCAAAGATAAGTATAAGGACCAGTACCACCTGTTGTTGTGACATTTATTGTTCCATTTGCAACACCACTTCCACATAACTTATCAGTCGATTGATAAGTAAGATTTAAAGCTGTTTGAGGTTGAAGCACTGTAGCACCAGCTAATAATTGACACCCATTTGCATCTAAAATTGCAACTTCGTATGGACCATCAGTTAAATCAGTCAAATTTTGAGAAGTCGCTCCATTTGTCCAAACAAATGTTTCCGGTGATTCAGTATTAATTAAATTTAAAGTAACCGTTCCATCATTAAAGTCATAACAAGAAACATCTGTTGAAGTTGCATTTGCAGAAATTCTTCTCGCATTCATTTGGAATGAAGGAAAAGAAATTGGAACAAATCCTTCTAAATCCCAAGTTTGATTAAACCAATCATATTTAATATCCCCTAAAGGTATTTCTTTAGACCAAAGTGGACCTATTGCATAATTTAATTCAGGGAAATAAACAGCTGGGATCGTAAAAGAGGGAGTACATTGCGTACTTGTACACCATCTCCATGGTTTTGACCAAGTTGGGCAAGGATATGGAATATCTATACAAATTCTAGGAATGGTTATTGCCGGAGTGATATTAATTCTTGGTATAGTAAAACTAAAAGCAAACGCACTCATATCAAATGAAAAAGACAATGAATCGTATGTGTGATTTTTAATTGTTCCTATGATACTATAAGTAGGCGTAATATCTATTGTTTCAAAATAACAAGGAAACTTATAGTTTATGTTTTGACCTATTTTCAAATTAACGATACTACTTGTATTCCATGCAGAAGTGGTACTTGCAACCGGATCAATTATTTGATAATCTACAGGAATAGGAAATTGGAAAGTTCCATAAACTTTAGGCGTAAAATCAAAATATTGTTTGTTCGTCAATTTTACATCAAAACTAGCACTGAAAAAATTCCAAGTTACGTTAGCCGGTCCAAAATCTTGACTTCCACTTAAATTAGATAATACTTCTGCTATAATTTGAACTGGTCCTGCTTTGAAATTACCTAAAACACCACCAATTAACTTAAAAACTTCAATGTTTACGTGAACATAAGTTGAATCCCCTGTAGCAGCAATATTATTTCCACCTATTACACTTGTAGTGTTGATATACGGTATTGTTAACTCACCAGTAATACCATAACCGAAATCAGGAATTGAAAATGGAAAACCTGGAACATGACATTGCCAAGGAACTGTGTTTGTAGAATTATAAGGCCCTGAGGTTTTAGGAGAAACTGAAAAAGGAAAAATTCCAATTCCAGGACTTGCCATACTCGGTATTGCAAAACCTTGTGCAACATCCGCTGGGTCAGCTGGCCCGATAAACCATAATCCAGATGCGTTCGCAGTAACGATATTAATATCTACAATTCCAGTATTAAAAGCAGGAATAATTGGAAAATTAGTACACCCAAAAGCACAAATTCTACCATTTAAATTTGCTGCCATTTGAAAGTATAAATCCCATTTAGCTTCACCAACTGAAGGAAAACGCGTCACTAATTCAGCAGATGGGTCAACGGTATATGTTGAAGTTACCGTTACAACATCCCCTTGATCATATGTTAAATCCGTTGGCATATCTAATGTAATATCAACTGGATAAGATGCATCAATTTCTCCAGTTGTAAAACCATGCAATGAAACTTTACTTCCAATCATACCTGAAAAACCTCCATCTAACGCAGCTCCAAATTGCTGACCTGCGATCGATGTAATCATGGAATTTCCAGTACCGAAAGGCACATTCCAAGAAGTCTCAAAAATAGTAATATCCTTATCGATTGAAAAAGGGCTGAAAGATGGCCCCCACATATTTTGATGTGTCGTATTAAAATCTGCGTGATGATTTACTTGTTGTTGAGTAAATGAAATATTAATAAAACAAATTGAAAATGTTAATAATGAAACTAACCTGAATACACTATTTCTTTTCATCAGTAGAAGGTTTTAGGTTAATTGAATTTATACTTTTAATTATTTCTCCTTCTATCAATTCTTCGAATTTTATTGGATAGGTAATGTTTAACCATAGAGTTCTTTTTAAATCACCTGCATAAACCATGTAACGAATAAATTCATCGTTTTCAATTTTAAATGAAAACTTATACATACGGCCTTTTACCCCTGCAACTGATGTAAATTTAGAATCTGAGATATATGAAAGTCTATTTGTTTTGTAAAACTCTTCTGTCATACCTTCACAAATCTTCAAATAATTAACATCTTCAATTAAAGTCATAATGATAGAAGAACTTCCTTGCAAATAAATGTAACCGTTAAACAAAGTTGACACCTCAAATCCAGCAGGAGGAACTATTAATTTCAAATCTGCATTTTCGGTTTGAGGAATTAAATATTTAGTCGAATCTTCTTTTGAAACATCTTCTTGAGCAGAAACAAAGTTCATTGTAAGCAAGACGATCAAAAAGCTAAATACTTGAAATATAGATTTTTTCATGTAGTGTTTTTTTCTTAGAATCGGCAAAGATAAACAAAGCACCCAATAATTATGTAACAATTTCAACGAATTTTATAATAATTAATTTTTAATACTAAAAACTTGTTTAAACAATTTTTTTTAATCAATCTTTGTCGATTATTCCAAAAATGGGATTTTACAATTATTTATGAAAAAACAAATTCTTCTTACATTATTTTCATTATTTCTTTTCGCTAATTTATCTTTTTCAACGACCTATTATTGGATTGGAGGTAAAGGAAGTTGGTCAAATAATGCTCATTGGTCTATTACATCTGGAGGTTTAACTGCTGGAGCAACTCCTGCAATAAGCGATAGTGTAATATTTGACAATAACTCATCATTAAATGCAATTGACACTGTTTTTATGGATGCAGCGATCAATGTTAATCTTTTCGATTTCTCAGCAGTTGGAAACCCATTTGTTTTTTCATCATCTCTTGTTTCAATTCAAATAAATGGAGATTTAAGTTCAAATGGATCAGCAATATTTGATTGGTCTGGAAAATTTGTCTTAAGTCCAATTTCAAATGCATTTATTACTTCTAATGGTGCAACTTGGCAAAATGATTTTCAAAAAATTGGTACAGATACATTAACGTTTAATGATGATTTTTCAAGTGTAAATGATTTTTATGTTGACAATGGAGTATTTAACGCAAACAGTAAAACGTTAATTCTAAATAGTTTTTACTCAACTCTTGCAAATACTAGAAATTTCAAACTTTCAAATAGTACCATCGATGTTAATGGGCAAAATTGGAATATCAATTCAACAACAGCAACATTAACCCATACTGGAGGAACTTTAAATTTAAAATATGCCGACACAACTCAATTTACTGGTGGAGCTTTGAGTTATAATATTGTAAAAGTTGATACTGGTGACTTAAAAGTATTTAACAATAACAATTTCAACTATTTAGAATTAGTTAATGACACTTCTTCTTTAACAATTAATAACGGTGCTATACAACAAATTGATTCATTAGTAACTCATGGAAATTGTAAATCTTCAATCGTAATAAAAAGTATCAATCCTGCTTTAGCATCTGCACAAATAAAGAAAACAGGTTACTCAACATTTTTAGGTAGTTTTTTAACGATAAATAATGTAGATGGTGTTACTACTGGAGGAAAAACATATAACATTCAAATATCTGACACTTCGAATGGAGCAGCTAATTGGACAAATGTCGGGAAAAAATTCTATTGGATTAACAATACTGGAAACTGGTCAGATAGTGCTCATTGGTCATTTACATCAAATGGTTCAAGATGTGATTGTTTACCTGGTGCATTAGATTCTATTTATTTTGATCTGAATTCATTTAGCATTTCAAATCAGCAAGTAATTGTAAATCAAGATGTGCATTTTGGTTATATGGACTGGTCAACTTCTACCAATAATCCTACATTGAGACTTACTTATGATATGTATAGTAATGGTAGTGTTTATTTTCAGCCAAATTTAAAAGTAATAAAAGATAGTGCTTTCCAGCGTTTAGAATTTAATAAAAAAGGAACTTTCAACCCAAATTCTGCTTCAATCTCATGTAATGTATCATTAAATATGGATACACCATCAGACACACTTAATCTAGGTGGCTTTTTCCACATGTTAGATTCTACAGCATTTTATCACTCGGCTGGAAAATTCTTAACACAAGGTAACAATATTACAGCTGGTTCTATTCAAATTGTCGACACAACTGCTGCAAGAACAAAATACATGAATTTATCTTCGTCAACTGTTACCCTTTCAGCTGGATTTAATTCTGAAGGTATAACATCTAATTTCACATTTGTTAGTGGGACTTCAAATATATCTATCAGCTCTAATAATTTATTAAATTACTTGACAACTGAGGGATTAGCATTTAACAACGTTACTTTAAAATTCCCTAAACTAATTTCAAATATTGCACCTTATAATCCTATTCCACAGCGTATAGCTGGTAACAATAGTTTTAAAAGTTTAACTATTTTAAAGAAAAGTTATATTCAAATTGATTCTAATTCAGTTCAAACCATAGTTGATACTTTAATAGCAAATGGAACTTGTAAAGACACAATCTTCTTGTATTCAAATAATCCAACTTTGCCTGCCTCTTTTTCTAAAACTTCAGGTGTATTAACTATGGAATGTGCCCATTTGAATGGAATTAATGGAATGGGAGGAGCTTCATCTACAGCATATTTTTCTATTGATGCAGGAAATAATACGAATTGGACTTTCGATGCAACAAAACCAGTAGCTTCAGCATTTACAATTACTGGATCACATTGTTTTGGTGATACTTTAAATATAAACAATTCAACAATCGCATTTTCTGGAGACCCTTCTGATGTTTCAACAAAATGGTTCTTTGGAGATGGTTCAACAAGTTATTACGCAAATCCTCCAACGGATAGTACAGTTATAGATTATATTACTGCTGACACTAATAAACACAGATTTATTATTTCTGGAGATGTAAATGTAGTATTAGTTTCTACATACAATTTAAATCAATGTACTGATACAGCTCGTTTAGTTGTGCATATCAACAAACCAACAATATCGGTTATTCCATCAATCAGTAACTTGACGATTTGTTCTGGTGATTCATTAAAATTTGATATTAGTAGTGAAATCACAAATGCAACTTTTGAAACATTCGTTAATAATGTATCACAAAACACACCATCGATAAATGATACTATTTTCAAGTCAACAACTTTTAGCGATTTGGATACTGTAAAGTTTGTTGCTTATGAAAATGGCTGTATAAGTGATTCAATTCCATTTTTTGAAATACATGTAAAAAGTTTACCTATAATCAATTGGACTTCTAATGATGCTGATACAAGTATTTGTATTGGTTCTCCTGTAACATTTACTTCTACAGGAACAGATTTGTATCGTTATTTAGTAAATGGAACTTCAGCAACAGGATTACTATCAAGCGGATTATTTACAACATCCAATTTAACAAATGGGGATCAAGTAACCGTAATAGGTAAAAATACCACAACAAATTGTATAGATACTACACAAGCAATGGTATTTACAGTAAATCCACTACCTTTAACTACTTTAAGTGAATCAACAGGTTCTAATACAATTTGTGTGGGGGATGCAGTTACATTTACTGCCGCTGGTGCATCTACCTATCAGTTTTTTGTTGATGGTGTAGCTGTTACTTCAATTGGAGGAAATACATGGACTACTTCAACTTTAACATCAGGAAAAGTGGTGAGTGTAGTTGGACATAGTTCAACTGGTTGTATTAAAACAGCACCACAAACATTCGCTTATACTGTTAACCCATTACCAAATGCAATATTAACTTCGTCTGATGCAGATGCTTCTATTTGTTCAGGAACACCTGTAACATTTAATGCAAGTGGTGGTGCTCTATATCAATTTTTTATCAATGGGGTTTCTCAAGGAGCACAATCTCCAACTTCAACTTTATCTTCATCAAGTTTAACAAATGGTAATTCTGTAGCTGTTGAAGTAGAATTTAGCGGATGTAGAAAAGTTTCTTCTCCAATTGTTTTTACTGTTTTGACTTCACCAACAACAACACTAGTATCTTCTGATATAGATGCTTCTATTTGTTCTGGAACATCAGTTACATTTACAGCAAGTGGTGCATCAGCTTATCAGTTTTTTGTAAATGGCGTTTCGCAAGGTGCAAGTTCAGCTACAAATACTTTTACAACATCTTCTTTGACAAATGGTCAAACTGTTAGAGTAACAGGTACATCAAATACTTGTCCAGTTAGTTCTGCTTTAACATTTACAGTATTAAGTTTACCAACTGTCCCTTTATTCTCAAATGACCCAGATAACACTATTTGCTTTGGCGACCCTATTACATTGACAAGCGCTAACTGTTCAACATATGAATTGTTTGCTAATAATGTATCTCAAGGAGCAGCTCAAGTTTCTCAAACATTCAATCCAAGTTTAGCTAATGGTTCAAATGCTTTAAAAGTAATTGGTACTGGTGCAAATGGATGTAGTACAACAAGTTCAATCATAACAGTTCAAGTAAACACAATTCCAACTGTTACACTATCAAGTTCAGATGTAGATAATACAATTTGTGCTGGAGAATCTGTTACATTTAGCGGTACTGGAAGTACAAATTATCAATTTTTCATTAATGGTATTCCACAAGGAAGTCTTTCACCAACAGCTACATTAACTACTTCAAATTTATTAAATGGTCAAATTATTTCAATGTCAGGTTCTACATTGGGTTGTGCAAGTAATTCTAACACATTAACATTTACAGTAAATTCCATACCAACTGTTTCATTATCAAGTTCTGATGCTAATAATGTATTCTGTGAAGGAGATGCAGTTACGTTGACAGCATCTGGAGCAACAACATATCAGTTTTTATTAAATAGCGTTGCACAAGGAATTACATCTACTACTAATACCTATAATGCATCAACGTTAACCGCAGGAACATATACTCTACAAGTTGTTGGCTACCAAAATAACTGTTCAAGAAGTACATCAAATACTTTAATTGTAAATGGATTACCAACTGCAACACTTACTTCAAATGATGTAGATAATATAATTTGTTCAGGTCAAAATGTTACTTATACTTCTACAGGAGGTTCATTGTATTTATTTAAAATTGACAATGTAAATCAAGGTTCAGCATCTCCAATATCTTCAATTTCATTTCCTAATTTGGTAAATGGGAATATTGTTTCTGTAGTGGTTTCTAATCCTGAAGGTTGTATAAACTCCAATTCAGTTTCACCAATAACTGTTAACACAACTCCAACTGCTACTATTTCATCATCAGATGTAGATCAACAAATATGTATTGGCGATAATGTTACTTTTTCTTCAGTAGGTGCAACAAATTATGAATTCTTTGTAAATAATGTTTCACAGGGTACAGCTTCATCAACAAGTTCATTTTCTTCTTCATCATTAGCTGACAACGATGTAATTAAAGTAACTTTAACAACACTTGGTTGTTCTGCTACTTCATCTCCAATAACATTTACAGTTCATAATTATCCAACTGTTACTTTGACGAATAATGGTGGTAATCAATTATGCGTTGGGGCGAATACAAATTTAACTGCACTTGGAGCTAATAATTATCAATTTGCTGTAAACGGAACTGCAATAGGTGGATTTACAACTTCAAATATTTTCAGTTCTGCTGTAAATAATGGTGATGTAATATCAGTAAGTGGTGAAACATTTGGTTGTGTTTCAAATGCATCAAGTAGTATCACTTTTATTGTAAATTCTTATCCAACAATTTCAGTTATTTCAAGTGATGTAGATAATATTATTTGTTTAAATGACAATGTCAATTTTACAAGTTCTGGTGCAACAACTTATACATACCAATTAAATGGCAACAACTTACAAACAGGAACTAACGGTACATATTCATTAAACACTCTTCAGAATAATGATGTTATTTCAGTGACAGGATTTAATGGTACATGTGCTTCTGCTCCAACTGCAATTACATTCACAGTTAATTCAATGAATTTAGGATTATCTGCATCACCTTCAAATTTAATCTGTTCAGGAGATGCAGTTACTTTTACTGCAACTGGTGCTAATCAATATCAATTCTTTGTAAATGGAACATCACAAGGTGTTCTGAGTAATCAATCAACTTTTAATTCAAGTAATTTAAATAATTTAGATCAAATTACATTTACAGGTTATTCAACAACTACTCAGTGTACTCAAAATTATGCAGATTTTATTAATATGAATGTAATAGCTCAACCGACTATTACGGCTTCAAATACTACTTTCTGTCAAGGTGATTCTGTAATTTTATATAGTAATAGTCCGACTGGTAATCAATGGTTATTAAATGGTTCTCCTATTTCGGGGGCTACGGATACTGCATATATTGTTCAAGCTTCTGGAAATTATAGCTTAGAGACCACACACGGCGGTTTAGGATCGATTTGGTCATTCGGACAAAATGCTTCAGGGACAATTGGTGATGGAACAAATATTAATACGATTAATCCAACACAAGCAAATACTGCTTTAAATTTTGAGGAATTATCTTCAGGAAGTGACTTTGTTATAGGGTTAACTTCTACAGGAAATGTATATTCATGGGGTGATAACAGTTCAGGACAATTAGGAAATGGAACATATACAGCTTCAAATTCTCCTATTCAAGTTCCAACATTAGGTTCAATCAAAACAATTGCAACCACTGAAATGAGTGTTATGGCAGTAAATCAATCTGGTGGTGTATATGTTTGGGGGAATAATACTTTAGGCCAATTAGGTACTGGAAACACTTCAGTAATTAATTTTCCATATTTAAATACAAGTTTGACAAGCGTTGATTCAGTTGCTGGTGGTAGAAAACATTTTGTACTATTGAAAAACGATGGAACAGTTTGGACAGTTGGAAATAATGATTATGGACAATTAGGTACTGGAAATCAAATTGGTTCAATGACTGCACAACAAGTAAGTGGTTTATCAAACATCGTTTCAGTAGGTGCTGGTGAGTACAATAGTTTCGCTATAAATTCTGCTGGTGATTTATATGTTTGGGGTAATAATGGTTCTGGACAATTAGGATTGAATGATATTACAAATAGATTAACTCCAACATTATCTTCGTTAAAAAACATTACTAACGCTCAAGGAGGTGCTAATCACAGTGTCTTTTTGACTTCTTCAAATACTGTATATACATCAGGGAACAACACATTCGGTCAATTAGGAACTGGTAACAATTCTGAAAGCTTAATTCCAACTTTAGTAGGATTAAATGGGATTTCACAAATTTCAGCTGGACAGTATACAACTATCTTAAAAAAATTAGATAATTCTGTTTATGGATTTGGTAGTACAATTGAGGGACAATTAGCAACAACAAGTGTTAATTCAATCAATGTACCTACTCAAATTTCAAATCTTTATGGAGTTGGTTTTGTTGAGGCCGGAAAAACTACTACCTACTGTATCTATCAAGAAGAGCAATCTTGTTCGACATCAGGAACTACAATTACAATGTTAAGTTCGCCTCCTGTAACTATTACTGAAAACAATGGTGTTCTTTCAACTGTTTCTGGTGATAGTTACCAATGGTATTTAAATGGATTTGCAATCACTGGAGCAACTAATCAATCCTTAACAATTACTGGAAACGGATTCTATTCTGTTTCTGTAACCTATAGTAGCGGATGTGTTGGAACTTCTCCAGATTTCGCATACAATGTTGTTGGATTAGATGAGTTAACTTCTAGCATTTCTATCTTTCCAAATCCAACAAACGGATTGGTAACGATTTGTACAAATCGATTAGAAAATGGTACAGCTACAATTCAAGTAAAAGATTTATCAGGTAGAATAGTTCTTGATCCAATTACAATTACATCCGCAACATCTCAAGTTGATTTATTTAACTTAAATGAAGGTATGTATATTATTGAAATTGTATCAAATAATACAATTCTAAGTCGAAAAAGTATAGTTAAAAAGAACTAATATTATTTTAAGAATATGAAAGCGGTAAGATTAGTTTTACCGCTTTTTTTATTTATTAGTCCAAGCTATTTTAACAGCTTTAATCATTTCTGTATCTAATCTACAATCAGGGACAATTGTAAATCCTTGTTTTAAATAAAAGGCAATTGGAGATTGATAAACTTCTCCATTTTCTTTTAGATCTTCGTTATGATCAATAACCCATCCATAAAAATTTACATTTTCATCCTTTATTTGATTAATCAATAATTTTCCCAAACCTTTTCCTTTATAATTTGAATCTACAATTATGGAAAAGCGAGTTTCATTATCTTTTTCAAAATCAACAGCCCATGCAATTACTTCATTGTTTTCATTTTCAAAAAGATAATGAGAAAAGACTTTACAATCATTCAGTAATAAAGGAAAACGATTAGTCAAATTGATAGGATATTCTTGATTCCATAATTGATTGATTTTCTCAAATTGTTTATTTGTTAAATTGGTTTGTTTAAGAAGGTTCATGTATTTTTTTTGATTTCAACAATGGTTAATAATTCAGATAATTCAAACTTTTGAACGCCGGAAAGTACTTTGAAATTTGACAAAATTGGAATACTTTCTCTTTCATGTTGGACAAATATTTCTAATTCTTTAAGTTAATAAAAAATGTCTAAAAATTGGGCTTTGAGAAGTTTGAGTTAAATATAATTTTGCGTTGTTGATTTAAGTTTATGAGATAATCATTTTTTTGGATGAAAAATACTAAAATATAGAAAATGAATTATTTAAACAAAAAAGTGAATACAACCAAAAGTCATATTCACCTTCACTTAACCATTATTTTTAATATTATTCGCCTTCTATCTGCATAACATTGTGAGCAAAAAGCTGTGTAGAATTGTTTTGGGTGTAATTTTCTGAAGATTTTTCATAAACGATTACACTTCCATTTTTAAACTCTAGTGTTGTTGGTACTGATTCAAAAATATTACCCGTAAGTTTATCTACGATCAGATAAACTTTAATTTTTGATTTAGCTGAAATTGTTTCTTCATAAGAAGATATTACTATACCTTCTTGTAATCTCTCTTGACTTTGAGCTGAAGCATTTAATCCAATGAATAATAAAAGTGCAGTTGTAAATTTTTTCATTTAAATAATTTTTTCTTAAAACTAAATGAAAATTAAAAAACAATTGAATTCAATTCGTGAGCAGCCAATATTACTTTGTGAATGACATTTTTGAGTATAGTATAATTACAATTTCTGTTTAAATTTAACTTTTGATTATTCAATTCTTTTTCTTCTTTATTAACAAGTTGTTCGATATCCTTTCAGCCCGTTATCACCAAACAAAAGATGGTGGCTGCTGGATTAAGCGGGAGTAAAATTTATTTTTTTGATCATATTTATTAAATTATGTCTTAATTGAATAAGAAAAGGAGCTGTCCAGAAAGATTAATTACAGTTTAAATTTAAACCATATAAGTAATTTAAGGCAATATAAGTTAACTTACATCTAATTGAATAATAGCTTGTTAATTAAATTTTTTGAAACTTATATGTTCTAATAATCCCTTAAATGGTTTATTAAAAACAAAGGGCATCCTTTTCGGACACCCTCTTTTATACTTGTATTGATAAATTAGTTTCCGCCTTTACCAGCAGGAGGAGCAACCGGAGTTGTTGGCTTTGTTGGTGATACAACACCAGTATTTGTTCCTGCAGGTTTAGAATTATCAGGAGTTGAGGTATTTTTAATAGTTCCTGTTGATGGTGTTGAAGTTGTACTTGGAAAACCTTTACAAGATGTAGAATCAGTTCCTGCATTGTTTGTTGCTTGAACAGTTATTACATATTCTGGAACAGTATTCACTACAATAAGAGTAAATTCAAATTTCATTCCATTTTCCGAAAATACAGGATTAAAAGAAGTTATAGCTTCATTGTTTACTTTAATTGAAACTTGACTAGCATTTGTTACATTTGATATAGTTCCAGTAATTGAGTTTTTACCAACAGGTATTTTCATAGGACATTTATTTGGATAAATAAATGTTACAACCGGTGGATTCACTTCAATAATTTCTTCATGCGTTACTTTGTATTGAACAGTTGTTCGACCACAATTGGTAGTAGCTTTAATTTGAAAATCATTAACCCCAATTATTAATTGTTTATTAATTGTGATTGTTTGCTGCTGCAAATTAAAGGTAAAAGGAATTGAATTATCATTAAAAAACACTCCTAATTGACTTTGATTTGTAACATTCGTTGAACTTATCTGAATTGTAACAGTTTCAGCTTTAGTTGTAGAAAAATTAGGAATTGAACTTCTTGTTATTGTAAGTATTGGAGGTATACATGGAACAATTACTGGTTTAAAAATTACAATACGTTGTTCTGCAACTTTACCACATTCATTTGTAGTTTTAATTTCCACTGTATTTGAATTTTCTGCAAGAGTAATGTTTTGTGTGAACATTTTTATTGATGGGTCATAATTACCTGCAACTTGTTCAACTCCATTAAGCAATACTTTAATTTGTGAAACTTGATATACATTTTCAATTTTAGCTCTAATTGTAAAAGAATTAGAATTTACCTCTTGTGAAATTGAAGATGGATTAATGAAAGAAATAATTGGCATGCTACAAGGAGGTGTATCAATTTCATAAATCACAAAAGTTGTTGCAGTATGAGTTCCAGCTGAATTTGTTCCAGTTACAGTAAAATAATTTTTACCTTCAGTTAAATTTGTATTGAAAATAACTTCTTTTGTTGAAGAATTAAAACTATATGCTGATTGATTGATTATTTGGTTATCTTTTTTTAATTCAATTTGAGAAATAGAAGTTACGTTAGTAACTTTTGCTTTCATTATATAAGCTGCTGATTTAACAATTAAACCAGAAGAAATAGGATTAGTAAAAGTCACAAATGGTGGAGGAACGACAACTTCTTTTCTATAAATTACAATTGTATTATCTGAAGCTTGACCAACTGAATTTATTCCTTTAATATCTATATTATTCGAACCTTCTACAAGGTTTGCAACAAAATTTACTTTTTTTGTTGTTGAATTATATGTAAAATTAGTAATACTTGAACCATTCACAACGACCTGAATGTTACTTTGACTTTCTACATTTAAGATGGTAGCTTCAATATTTTGTGAAGCTATTGAAGTCGTGTATGGATTTTCTAATGGATTAGTAATTGTCACACTTGGTGGTAATTTTTCTTCTATTTTTCTATAAATTATTGTTGTTGATGCAACATCTTGACCTGCAGCATTTACACCTTTAAGTTCAAAAACATTAGCCCCAAGTTGAAGATTCGTTGTAAAAGCAACTTGTTTAGTAGAGTTCACATAAGTAAAGTTTGTAGAAATTAAACCATTGATTTTTAGTTCAATATTTTGCTTGTCAACTACATTTAACACTTTTGCGATTACATTATAAGTTGAATTAGAAACAGTTAATGGTGATGAACTTGGATCTATAAATGTTACTACAGGTGGAATAACTTGTTGAGCTTGCTGATAGATAATTACAGTCGACTTAGAGTCGGAACCAACAGCATTTGTACCAGTAACAGATAACGTATTTGAACCTAAGATTAAATTTAATGGAACCGCAATTGAATGAGTTGCAGGATTAAATGTGAAATTTGTTAATGGTTGTCCATTGAATTTTACAACAATTTGATTTTGCGTTGTTACATTTAATATCGTAGAAGTTAAATTATAATTTGCTGATGAAACTGTAAATGGATTAATTGATGGATTAGTAATTGTTACAACTGGAGGTTGAGCAACTTGAGGACGTTCAAAAATTATAGTTGTTGTTTTTGAATCTGTTCCAAAATTATTTGTTCCTTTAACAACAACAGTATTTGAGCCAGGTTTCAAGTTTAAAGTAGCAGTAACATTATGTGTTGTAGGATTAAAAATAAAAGAAGTGAAGTTTTGCCCATTAAAATTTAATTCAACTTGTTTTGTTTGATCCACATTTAAAATATTTGATGTGAAATTAAATACAGAATTACTAACGGTTGTAGGATTAGTAGATGGATTTGTAATTGTCACAATCGGAGGTGTACCTTCATCTCTTTTATATATAACAATTGTCGATTTTATATCAGAACCATATTGATTTGTTCCTGTTATTTCAAAAGTATTGAATCCAATTTGAAGTACGACATTACTTACAAACTGATCACTTGCAGCATTAAAAGTGAAATTTGTATTTGAAGTGTTTTCTTGTTTAAACACAATATGATCTCTATCATCAACATATTTTACATCAGCACGTATAACATAATTAGCTGAGTTTACAGTTGTTCCAGATGAAGCAGGATTTGTAAATAATACAATTGGAAGTTGTTTAGAATTCTGAGTAATTGTAGGATCTGTTATTGGTGGATTTGTTGTATTTGATGTATTTGAATGATTGTTTTCATGTCGAGACGCTCTTGTTCTAATTTGAAAACGAATATAAGCACTTGTATAATGATATAAATCTTGTTTGTATTTACTTGATTGTTCAATTCCATCAAAATTATCACGTTGCGTAAAAGTTGTTTTATGCTCAACCCCAATTGATACCCTCTTACCTACTTGATATCCTAATCCAAAACCTAAACTGGGCATGAAAGCAGGCTTATATGAACTTATAGGAGTCTCATAGCTTTTATCTTGCAAAGAAGTTAAACTACTTACGCTATAAGTTGCTAAAGAGTCATAATTATAGATTTGATTCGTTTCGAAAGAATTGTCATTTATAATATTTGCTTTTGAATCATACCATGTAAACCCTACTCCACCGAAAATATATGGATCGAAGCCAGTAGTTTCTCTAACTCGATTTGCATGTATTACTAATTCTAAAGCTAAACGATTAATTTTAGAATTAAAATTTAAATATGTGAAACCTAAAGAATCCTTGTAATTAGATCCTTGCTGACTATAAATACCTTGATACGTAGATGATAATTTTGTAGAATCAGAATTTTGGCCATACCAATTTCCCGTTAAATAACGTCCTCTTATATCAAAACTAAAAACTTTACCATAATTGTAATTAAATGATTTACCTAAAGTTAAACCCCATCCATGGTATAGCTTATAATCTACATCGGTTGTTTGCCATGTTGCCCCATAGTTGAAACCCCAAAACCATTTTGAATCACTATCATAATCAAGTTTTCCTTGAGCAAGCATTAGATTAGAAAAGAGAAGGAGATTAATCGCAAAAAGTAGAAATTTTTTCATAAGTTTATTCTTTAAGTTTATTGTTTCTGATCTAAGTAAAGTTTATAAAATCAAAAACAAAAAAATAGATATTCAAAAAAGTTTGAGTCTATAATTGTGCCAAAATTGATAAAAATAAATTAGAGATAAACTTTAAATTGAAAAAACTTTAAAAAACATACAGTATAAATTGTCAAATTTTCTTATTTTCATCCAAATTAAAGGTCTTAAAAAAGAGATGCTGAAAAAAGCTGTTTTATTATTAATATTCATTTTTGCTTGTAAATTGAGTTTTAAAGCTCAACAAACAAACAATAATTGCAATAATGCAGCTGAATTATGTTCAGATAAACTAATGACTTTTTCCAATATTGGTGCAAATGCAACATTGTGTAGTAATTGTGAAGATGATTTTAATTTCTGTTTTTCACCAGAAAATACAATTTGGCTAAAATTTACAACTAATTCGACAGGAGGAGCAGTTCAAGTTAACTTTAACAATCTTGTATTTGAATCAAATCCTGGCCAAAGTCAACAATTACAAGCCGCATTGATTCAAACTTCATCACCTTGCAATGGATCTTCTTATACTTTAATAGGAAATTGTGTTTCGAATGCGACTGGAAATTTTTCAATAAATGGAACTGGTTTGACTCCAAATACCACTTACTATCTTGTTGTAGGAGGCGACAAATCAGGTTCAGGAATTACAACAGCTGCTGCATGTACATTTAATATTTATTTAACTGGGAGCGCTGTTTTCAAACCTACACCTTTTATTTCTGTTGCTCCTTCAAAATCATCAATATGCAAAAACGAAATTGTAACATATAATGTAACTTTGGCGAATTGTCCAGACAGCACTAATTTTAAATGGTATGTAAATGGAACATTTGTTGCTTCTACACCTGAAGCATTTTATCAAACAGCATCTTTAAATGATGGAGATATTGTTACCGTTCAAACAACTTGTTATGAAGTTTGTGTAGATACAATTTCTAAAAATGCACTGCCAATTGATGTAACTACTGTCTTAGTAGATGCTGGTCCAGATTTAGGTAATGATCCTACAAAAATTTCAAGGATGTCTGGATCCACAAATGCTTCAAGTTATTATTGGACACCTAGTATTGGCCTTGCAGACTCATCAATGCTAAACACATTTGTTTTTCCTGATTACACAATTATATACTATTTGACAGCAATTGAAAATGGATGTATGGCATATGATGACATGCGATTTAATGTAAATAATGAAGTCGTTATCCCAAATACATTTTCGCCAAATGGTGATGGACAAAACGATAAATTTGAAATTTTATACGTAGACCAATATACAAATAATGTATTACAAATATTTGATAGATGGGGACAGATGGTTTACGAGACAACTGCCTATTCATATGAAAAAGCTTGGGATGGTAAAAACAAAAAAAATGAATTCGCTGAAGGAGTTTATTATTACCATTTAGAATTAAGAGATGTAAACAAAAGAATATATAACGGTAGTATAACAATAATAAAATGAAAAATTCCGTTAAAATATTTGTTTTTGCATTGTTAATTTGTGTGATTAATAATATTGCCTATTCACAGCAATTACCTCAATATACACAATGGGCAACTCATCAATTTTCAATTAATCCCGCACATGCAGGAATAAAAGCATGCGTTGATATCCAAACTTTATATCGAACACAGTGGGTTGGGCTTGAAGGTGCACCTAGAAGTGGTTTTTTTACATTAAGTGTCCCTTTACAAGCCAATAGAACAGCTTACTTAAGTGCTCGTCATGGTATTGGAGTAAAAGTAGAAACAGATAAAATTGGTCAATTCACGACAAATCGTTTCAATTTAGCTTATGCTGGACATGTAAATTTTTCAAGAGATACTCGCCTATCAGTTGGTATTTCTTTGGGTATGATGCATTTTGGTTACGATCAAAGTAACTCAAAAACAATTGATCCTGATCCGGCTGTTTTTTCTGAGGCTTCATTAGTTATGCCAGATGCATCTTTTGGTGCTTGGTGGAATGGTCCAAATTATTATTTCGGTGCTTCTTTACAAAATTTATTGAGGTCAAAATGGAAAGGTGTAGGATTAGACTCTCATTATCGTATTCAAACATCAATAAATGCTGGCAATAAATTAAAAATGTCAGACGATGTAAATTTACTTTCTGGTATTCTTTTTAAATTACCGACAACAGGTCCTTTAGGTGTTGATGCTAATGCAATTTTTGATTTTAAAAATGTCTTTGGTATTGGAGGAGGTTATCGATTTACAGAAGCCATACTTGGTTTTATGTATTTTAGAATCAATCAACAATTTTTGATACAATATTCAGTAGATTATGTAGTTTCTCCTTTAGGAAGAAGTTTTTCTCATGAAATATCGTTTAATTTTGCTACTTGTAAATCTGTAACAACAGGTGCAATTAAGACCGCATTATTTGAATAAAAAAAGCCGTTACTGAAAAGCAACGGCTAATTAGATTATTTTCTTTTTCCATCAAGTGTCTTAACAGATTCTTCTATTTTTTCTGGTTGTTCAACAGACATAGCTTTCACTTTACCACCCACAGATTTAATTTCACTGCTCATTTTTTCAACTTCCATTGCTGGTTTTTCTTCTTTTTTTGCAGGTTTCGTTGGTTTTGAAGTCTTTTTAACCTCTTCTTGAGGAGCTGCATCTACAGGAGCTTCTGCTTCAGTAGTTGTCTCTTCCATTGCTGGTTCAGCAGCTGGTGTTTCAACAGCTGGAGCTTCAGTTGTTTCTTTTTCTTCTGATTTTGCTCCACAACTAGCCAATACTAAAGAGAAAGCAATAGCAGAAACGTAAAAAAAGTTCTTTTTCATATTTAATTAATTTTAGTTTTTACAAATTATTTATCTACTAAGTTAGTGTAAAAGTAGATTCTCTAATCTAAAAATTAATAATAAATATGAACAATCAAATGCTGATTTTACAAACTATACTTCAAAAAAAAAGTCCTTCGATTGAAGGACTTTGAAATTATTATGAATATTATTTAGTAAATAACATTTCTCTAAATTTCGGCATTGGCCATAATTCATCATCAACCAATAATTCTAATTTATCAGCATGGTAACGAATATCATCAAAATAAACTTTTACTTTATCACAGTATGCAATTGCTTTATCTTCTGCGTGCTCAATTAAGTTCGCTTGTTTTCTAGCAGTTAACATTTTATCAGCAAAATCTTTCATTTTATTGATATGCTCAGAAATTTGAGAGATCAAATCAATTTGAGTTTTAGCTGCTTTTTTACCTTCTTTTTCACCTAATACACTAATTAAACCTTGTGCATTTTGTAATAATTTATTTTGGTATTCAATTGCAGCTGGAATAATTTGACTTTGAACCATATCTCCCATGATACGAGCTTCTATTTGCAATTTCAAGATATAGCTTTCGAATTCAATTTCTTGACGCGCTTCAATTTCACGTGGAGTTAAAATATTTAAATCATTAAATAATTTAGATACTTTTTTATCACTCCAAACTTTTAATGCTCTTGGTGTATCTTTTAAGTTGTTTAAACCTCTTTTTTCAGCTTCTTTAACCCACTCATCACCATATCCGTTTCCTTCAAAACGAATTTTTTTAGATTCTTTGATTAATTTTTGAAGTTCTTTTAAGATTGCTTCATCTTTTGTCTCTCCTTTTTCAATTCGAGTATCAACACTTTTCTTGAAGATATTTAATTGATTTGCCATAATTGTATTTAATACAATCATTGCATGAGAACAGTTTGCAGAAGATCCTACTGCTCTGAATTCAAATTTATTTCCAGTAAAAGCAAACGGAGAAGTTCTATTTCTATCCGTATTATCCAACATGATTTGTGGAATTTTACCGATATTCAATTTCAATTCTGTTTTATCTTCTGGTGTCATTTTACCAGCTTTTACATTTTTCTCAATTTCATCTAATAAAGAAGATAATTGTGATCCGATAAACGTAGAAATAATTGCTGGTGGAGCTTCATTAGCACCTAAACGGTGATCATTTCCTGCTGTAGCAATACAAGCTCTTAATAAATCAGCATTATCATGAATTGCTTTAATCGTATTAACGAAGAAAGTTAAGAATTGTAAGTTCGATTTTGGATTTTTACCTGGAGCTAATAAGTTAACACCTGTATTTGTACTTAATGACCAATTGTTGTGTTTTCCTGATCCATTAACACCTGCAAATGGTTTCTCATGTAATAACACTCTGAAATCATGTTTACGTGCAATTTTTTCCATTAAATCCATCAACAATAAGTTGTGGTCATTCGCTAAATTACATTCCTCGAAAATTGGAGCACACTCGTATTGATTTGGTGCAACCTCATTGTGACGAGTTGTAACAGGAATTCCTAATAAAATAGCTTCTGTTTCATAATCTCTCATGTAAGCAGTAACTCTTTCTGGAATTGAACCAAAATAATGATCTTCTAATTGTTGACCTTTAGCTGAATCATGTCCAAATAAAGCTCTACCTGTCATCATTAAATCTGGACGAGCATTAAATAACGCTTGATCTACTAAGAAATATTCTTGTTCCCAGCCTAAAGTTGCATTAACTTTCGTTACATTTTTATCAAAATATTGACATACTTCAACAGCTGCTTGATCAATTGCATGTAATGCTTTTAACAATGGCATTTTATAATCCAATGATTCACCTGTGTAAGAAATGAAAATCGTTGGAATACATAATGTTTTTCCAATTACGAAAGCTGGTGAAGATGGATCCCAAGCGGTGTATCCTCTTGCTTCAAATGTATTTCTGATACCTCCATTAGGAAATGAAGATGCATCTGGTTCTTGTTGTACTAATAAATCTCCATCAAAACGCTCGATTGCTCTACCTGGTCCAACTGGTTTAAAAAAAGCATCATGTTTTTCAGCAGTTGTACCTGTTAAAGGTTGAAACCAGTGAGTATAATGAGTTGCTCCTTTTGTAATTGCCCAATCTTTCATTGCAGATGCAACTTGGTCAGCCATTTTACGATCCAAACGTGTTCCATTTTGAATTGCTTCCATCATAGATTTATACGCATCACTTGGAAGGTATTCACGCATTATTTCACTGTGAAATACATTTTTTCCAAATAATTCTGATACTTTACCATCAAATTCGATTGGTTTTGGTGTTCTGTGTAACACATCTTGATACCCTTGGATTCTTTTAGTTGCCATGATAAAAAATTTATTTTTGACAAATTTAAGAATTTTTTAGGGGTCAAAGCAAATAAATACAACTTTTTTTGATTTACCCCCATAAAAAATAGGGGGTAATATTAAATTATTATAAAATTAATCTGTTTTTAATGCTTTTTCAAGTGAATAATAAATAAAAACAAATCCTTTTTCTTTAATTTTAGAATTAGAAACTTTTACACCATCCAATAATATGATTGATAGTTCTCCTAAAATTAATTTCATTATAAAACCTGGCACATTTGGAAACCATAATTTTTTATTTAGTAAATGAGCACATGCAATTGTTACTTCTTTATTCGTTGAATTATCAGTTAAACAATTAATAGAACCAATAATAGATGTATTTTCTAAACTAAATAAAAATAAATTGGCTAAATCATTTATATGAATCCAAGGCATAATTTGTTTACCTGTTCCTAAAGGAGAACCTATTCCTAATTGAATTGGTTTTAATAATTTAGGCAATGCACCTCCATTTTTTGAAAGAACAACGGCTGTTCTCAATTTAACAACTCTACAAATTGAAGAAAATTGATCTGCTGATTCTTCCCATTTTTTGACTAACTGTGAAATATAATCTTTTCCAAATTCATCTTCTTCACTATAGATTTTTGAGTGATTTTCAAAGCCGTAGCACGTAATACCAGAAGCAGAAATATAGGTTTCTAGTTCAGGAAGTTGATCTTTTAAGGAATAAAGGAAATTTGTAGTTCCAATTCTAGAATCATATAATTCTTGTTTTCTCTTATCTGTCCATCGTTTCTCTGCAATTCCTTCACCACATAAGTTAATAAGAACATTAACATTTGATAACGCCTTTAAATCTATAGTATTATCTTTTGGATTCCATTTATATTCGTCAGTTGATTTAGGATTTCTAGTTAATATTCTAACTTCATATCCTTTAGAAACGAATAATGATTTCAATTGATTTCCGATTAATCCTTTACCGCCTGCAATTAGTATTGTTTTCAAGTTTAATCAGTTTAAAGTTACTTACTCAAAAAAGAATCGACCATTGATCCACTCTTCATCTAAAATAGCATTTTTTCTTTTATAAAAGTCAATAGCAGGTGTATTCCAATCTAATACTTGCCAATCCATTCGTTTGACTTTTCTTTCTTTTGCGATTTCTACTACTTTATCAAACAATTTTGAACCAAATCCACTTCCTCTAAATTCGGGTTTTAAATAAAAATCTTCCAAATACAAGCATTTACCTTTCCATGTTGAATATGAAGTATAATAAAGTGCAAAACCAATAATTTGAGATTCGACTTCTACTACTAAAGCTTCACAAATTTTTTCATTGAAAAGATGTTCACGTATTGCTTCAGGTGTATTGATCACATCATTAGGAGCTTTTTCATATTCTGCCAATTCACAAATTAATCCGTGTATAGCATTTTCATCCCCAATTTTTGCCGCTCTTATCATCTTATTGAACTCCTGCTAAATTAAATCTTAATTTAATACCAGTACTTAAATTTGCTGTTGGAAATGAAGTAGCAACTTTTGGGGTATTTATAACATGATCGTAGTAGAATTGTATTACTAAATTTTGACCTATGTTGTAATCTGCAGATGATTTAATAGAAACAACTGTTTGTCCAGCTGTTGCCTGATTTGTATTATCAATAATCTTTCTTACAACAGTTTGGTTATCTCTAATAGACAAATCAAATCTAACATTTACAGGACTAGGATCAATTTTTTCAAATGGTAATTTGACTTTAGCAAATTTATACCCTACTCCAATTACAATTTCTTTTCCTACTATTTCTGTTATTTGTGTGTTAATAGTTGATAATGTAGCACTCCTATCTCTTTTAATCTCAAATTTTGTAATTAAACCTTGGTTTTTAATATTCCAAGTTGCATCGAATCCGATTAATGGAGAAAATCTCTCCGTTACTGTTACATTTTGTATCGTGCTAGCAGAATAAAAATTATTAGAAATATCAGTTGAATCCAAATTACCATTTGAATCTCTATGCGATTTTAAATTCGTTTGAATACCAGATACTGAAACTGTTGAGCTATAAGCATGCCTCACTACGAAGTTTTTAGTATATTTTTTAAAAAATTCAAATTTCGTCAATCCATTATAATTAACAGACCAGTTAGGTAATGGTATGTTTTTAATTGGATTGATATTCTTTTCGTTTACTTTGTTATTAGTATAAGTTGTCAAGAATGCTCCAATGATTACATCTTGTTGTGAAGAAGAATATCCTTTGTAAAAACCTTGACCGCTAGGAGCAGAATTAGGATTTTTGGAACCTAAAATTTGTGAAACAGTACTTAGCTTATTGCGCATAGCATCAAAGGCAGCAGAGCTATATAAATTGTTTTTATTTGAAACAACAAAAGCAGTTCCTGTAGAAATTGTAGAATATGTCAAAGTACCTGTTTGCATTTGACTTTGAGCTTCAAATTGGTTTGTAGTTGGATTCCATCTATAAAAATCACTGCTGTTATTACCATAAACTCGATTACCAGTTAATTCTATTGTAAAATCTTTAAATGGTTGTAAACTTGCTCTAAAATTTATTGTTTGATTATGTGTAATAGTATGAGGTTTATTAAGATTTTCATTTTTCACTAAAGAATTATCTTTGCTTAATCGATCAGCAATACTGTAACCAGTTTCTCTACCTTTCAAATCATAGGATTGTTGACCAAAAATAAAACCTCCTAATGTTGCAAATTGATTTGTTCCAGACATACCTAACACACTAGATTCTTTATTATAACCGGATAGAAGTGTTCCATTAGTCAATGTATATGTACCCGAAACATTTTGAACAGTCATCAACATTCTAGCTAAAAATCCACCAACAGGGTTTATTGCTTTCTTTTCTTTCTCTTTCAGTTCCTTTTCTTTTTCTTCTTTCTTTTCTTTTCGTCTCTTTTCTCTTAATTCTTTTCGAGTCATTTCTGATTCAGGTTTTTCATTTTCTGGTTTTGCTACAGGAGTTTTAGTATCAGTTGGTTTATTATTCCCATTTTTTCCATCAGAAATGCTTTTTACATTTGCTCTTGCGGAACCTTTACCTGCATCAATTACCTTTTTAAAATAAGGTACTTTAGAATAAAGAGTTATAAAATTTAATTGAGAAGTTAAATTGACTGTTCTGCTATTTTGAATTGTATTACCAAAATCAGATTGTGCTAATGGAGCTCTTTGCCAATTGTAAGTACCAGAATACTTTGTATTAGCAGTAATCCAATTTAAAGCTGGTATTTTATCTAACGGAACATTATAACTTAAGTTATAATCATGTGTATAATCCATTGTATTTCCGAAAGTAGCCATTTGACTTCTAATCGTATCTTTAAAATTATTATAACCTAGTGGATCTAACTTTCTATCTACTCGCTCATTGTTTTCAACAAAAATTGCCCTGTTAGTAGCATTGAAATTAAGTTTCAAATTTTTCGTTATATCATATCCTAAAGAATACTTTCGATTCCAAGAAAATTGTTTTACGTAAACAGGTTGAAATTCATATTCAGGAGCAATGTTATTTCTAATTTGACGTTCATTATAATTTCTTACTACATCATTTGAAAATGAAATGTTTTTAGGATTTAAATAAAAATTTGTTTCTCTTACAATTGTCCACCATTTAGACTTTTGCATGAATTTAACTTTTTTAAATGGCTCAATCGGTTTTGAATTAAATGAATAATTATAATTCAAGCCAGTTGTCCAAATCTTTGTTCTATCATAATTTGTATTGAAATCTCTTTTCAAGTTTTCAGCATATGCATAACTTGCAGACCAATTTGTTATTCTCCAGAAATAAGGAGTTGCTCCTGCTTTTAATTCTTTTTTAACGTTAGTAAAATTATACGACCTTCTTTCATTGTAATCTTGGCCTAATCTTAAACGTTCTTTTCTAGTCTCAGAATTATATTCGCTTAATTTTGTATCTGGATTAAATGGATCATATTCTGGATTTACCACACCAATTGAATGCCCATAGAAAAAAGGTAAAGATAAGCCCATCTTTTTACCAAAAAATTGACCTAATTGAATACTAGTATTCATATCAAATCCCATTTTAGTATTTCGTTGTCGATCTTGTACTCTTGAATCAACTGAACCCCAATTTAAACCACTATAATTTCCTGAAATTGAAGCAGTAGCAAAGTCTGCTGCTTGAACTTGCATTTGAGCAATGGCAGCTGAACCACCTTCACTTACGAAATCAGTTAATCGAAGTTCATTTACCCAAACAATCACACATTTTTCTTGACCATCATCTGTAGATTGCCATGGAGAAGAATTGTTTTTCCCTGGATTTCTAACACCTACCATAATATTTTTAATACCTTGTAAGTTTGGATTTCCTTTAATCTTTATTAATCTCTTAGGATTTCTTGGATCTATTTCTACATATTCTAATAGCGTTGAAACAGAAGTGCTTCCTTTATCTATTGCAGCATTTCTTTTTATTTTCAAATCAATTAAATCCTCAAAAATGATTTCCATGTCATTTTCAGTAGGCCAAATCTGTTCAGGAGAGAGGTTTGACCCCCAATCAGTTTTATTTAAAGGAAGTTCATATTCATAATAATTTTCCAATAAATCGGTTCCTAAACGAACAAACAACGTAACATCTTCATTTTTCAAAGTCCCCGGTTTTACTTCTTCAACATGGGCATACATTTTTAATTTTTTGTATGTACGAACATCAAACTGAACGTTTTTATAACCAGCTTTAGAATCACCATCTTTTAACCCACAAACATTTAGTGACAATGATTGCTCATTTAACTGACGTTGATATGTTTGTGATGGATCTACTTCTCTAATAATTCCCGGTGGGATATCATAATTAACAGGAACTCTTTGCGCATTTTCTTCGATGTTTACAGCTCCGATCGTAAAATCAGTTGAATTTGGCTCAGGATTAATTGCTTCTCCTGGTTGTGAAAGATCATTAAAATATCTTCTCCACTCACCTCTTACAAATTCTAAACGTGCAAATCGAACAATTACTTCTTCATCAAAATCCTTTAAAAACATACGCATAAAACGTATAGATCTAAAATCTTGAATATTATTTACCTTTTTTTGATAATCTCTTATAGGCACTCTAAATTGATACCATACTTCTGTTTTAGTACCAACTTTTACTTCTTGTTTACTTGTAATGAAATTTTTCCCAACCTGTAAATCATTTCTATGCAAACTTACCTTATATTGAAAATAACTTTCTGATTCACCAATATTATTATCTTGATTTACATCTTCTAAATCAGGAAAATTAGTTGCTTGAGTTGGAAATTTAGTAGAATTCATCGTATCAGACATTTGCTGAGTAGGTGAATTTCCATCCATTCCATTATATTTTTTGTATCGTTGAAGTATGTTATAATTCAAACCATCATAATTATCATCTCTGTAAAAGTTATAATTATCTGAAGAAATATCTGAAATCAAAATGGCCTTTGCAGCAGCGGTTAAACTCGGTTCATTTTGAATCCAGGAAGCATAATTTGCGTATGCTACTTTTTCATCAGCATCATTCCATCCATCTAAACCAATATCTTGATTTACTCTAGATTGAGGATCATTATCAAATGCAATTACTGTTGTTTGATTTGTTGAAACTCTTGCCCAAGGTGTTGCATCTGTTGATCCAGTTACAGCTGAATTTTGTGGCAAACCATTTTCATAACTCTTTC
>Ga0315907_10000892_pt1 | contig 40918 bp, 39 predicted proteins | sample LakEriMetagenome_3_FD_203525 | JGI IMG/M metagenome (GOLD analysis project Ga0315907, IMG submission 203525) | Freshwater fungal communities from buoy surface, Lake Erie, Ohio, United States - Buoy 12 MA123 | ecosystem: Environmental > Aquatic > Freshwater > Lake > Lake biofilm | place: USA...
AAAAGAAATCAACGCCGCACACAAGGCCCGAGGCCTTGGCGATCTCGGGCCCCATGATCTCTTCGGTGACCCCCGGATAGACCGTGCTTTCGAGAACGACGATGGCGCCCTTTTTGATCGCCCCGCCGACCGTGCGGCTGGCGGCCACGACGGCCCGCAGGTCGGGCCGGTTGGCTTCGTCGATCGGGGTCGGCACGGTTACAATGAAAACGTCCGCCCCCGCCATCGCGGCTGCATCGGCCGAAAGTGCGAGCTTGCTTGCCTTGAGGCGCGAATTGTCGATTTCGCCGGTGCGGTCGTGGCCCGCTTTCAGCTCGGCCACGCGCGTCGAGTTGAGGTCGAAGCCCGTGACGCGGAAATGGCCGGCAAGCCCGACCGCAAGCGGCAATCCGACATAGCCGAGCCCGACGACGGCGATATGCGTGCGCGATTCCATGGGTTTCTCCGTATTTGGGTCTTTCGTAGCGGCCCTGCCTGCATTGCGCAAGCATCGAAAATCTTGGTCCCGAAGCTGCCGGACGCTTAGGCTAGGGGATCGTCGAATCGACGCGGCACCAGGGGCATCATGCGCAAGCGCAAGCTCGGCAAAAGCGGGGTTTTTGTGTCGGAGATAGGCTTCGGCACCTGGGGTATAGGTGGGTTCGTCGCGGGTGCCTCCTACGGCGCCACCGACGACCGCCAGTCGCGCGCGGCGCTGGTCCAAGCGCGCGATTGCGGCATCAATTTTTTCGATACGGCCGACGCCTATGGCGACGGCCACGCCGAGACGCTGCTGGGCGAAACGTTCGGCACGTCCGATGCGGTGCGTATAGCAACCAAAGCAGGCCATGCGCGCTTTGGAGGCCCACAGGATTTTTCGCCGGCCCATCTGCGCCGCTCGGTCGAGGGCTCGCTTCAGCGACTGCGGCGCGGCACGATCGATCTTTTGCAGCTGCACAATCCGCCGCTCGACTTGCTGCATGCCGAGCCCGAGATCCTCGCCACACTCGAAGCGCTCAAGGCCGAGGGCAAGATCGCGGCCTGGGGCCTGTCGCTCAAAACGCCGGCCGAAGCGTTGGCGGCGATCGAGGCTTTCGCACCGGTGTGCGTGCAGGCGAATTTCAACTTAGCCGACCAGCGCGCCCTCGAAATTGGCCTGCTCGACCGCGCGCTGGCAGCCGATGTCGGCGTGATTGCGCGCACCCCGCTCGCCTTCGGGTTCCTGTCGGGCAAGCTGGCGGCCGACGCGGTATTCCCCGAGGGCGACCATCGCCGCAATTGGCCGCCTGAGCGCATCCGCCAATGGGCCGATGCGGGCCGCAGCCTTGCGGGCGACATCGCGGCCAAAGCGGGCCACACGCTCGCACAGACTGCGTTGCGCTTTTGCCTGTCGCATCCGGCGATTAGCGTTGCGATTCCGGGCATGCTCGCACCCGCCGAAGTTCGCGAGAACGCCGCCTCGTCCGATTTCGGCCCGCTCGATCCGGCCGATGTCGCGCGCATCCGGGCGGCCTATGCCGAAAGCGCTTTTGCAGCCCCCGCAACGCCCACACCCAAAACGCCGCCGCGCAACTAGCCGCAGAGCGGCACGCCAAGTTTAGCCGCAGAGCGGCACGACGGCACTGCGCAGCGTTTCAATGATCTTGGTCTGGTCTTCGTCGGGCATCCCGGGCCACAGCGGCAGCGTGATCTCGCCCTCGCCCCATTCGTGCGACACCGGGAACGAAGCTTGCGTGTAGCCGTACTTCTCGCGGTAGTAGGTCAAGGTCGGCACCGACCGGTAATTGACCGTGACCGGGATGCCCGCCGCATTGAGGGCGGCGATCGCTGCATCGCGTGCGGCCGGCTTCACGTGGATCGGGAACAGATGATGTGCCGACACGCAAGTATCGGGCAGCGTCTGCAGCCGGATCGGCAGATTGGCAAGCTCGGTGCGATAGCGCTCGACCAGGGCCGTGCGCGCGGGCAGGCGCTCGCGGATCGTCGCGATCTGGTTCGGCAGCAAGGCCGCCAGCAGATCGGGCAGATTGGCCTTCACGCCCAAGCGCGCCATGTCCCAATGCCGATACTGGCCCGCTTTGAAGCGGTCGGCGGCGATCGCACTCATGCCGTGCAGGCGCGTCTGCTGCAGGGCGGCAAAGAGTTTTTCGTCCTTGAGGATGATCGCCCCGCCTTCGCCGCAGGTAACGTTCTTGGTGGCGTAGAACGAGAAGATGGCGACTTCCGCATGTTTGCCGGGCGGTTCGCCGTCGCGCGTGCCCTCGAAGCAATGCGCGCAATCCTCGATCAGCGTCACGTGGGCGGGCAGGGCCGCGCGCAGGCCCGCCATATCGCACATGAGCCCGTACATGTGCACTGGGATGCACGCGCGCGTGCGTGGGCTGACCGCGCGTGCGGCGCTCTCAGGTGTCAGCAGCAGCGTGTGCGGATCGACATCGGCGAACACCGGCTTGGCGCCGATGAGCTCGACCATGTTCGCGGTCGCGATGAAAGTCTGGGCCGGGATAATGACCTCGTCGCCGGGCTTGATGTCGAGGGCCAGCAGCACGGCGAGTGCGCCGTTGGTCCAGCTATTCACGAGAAGCGCATAGGGCTGGCCGAAAAACTCGGCGATCTGCGCTTCGACCTTTTTGCCGACGGCACCCGAGGTCAGGAATGGCGTATCGAGAACCTCGGCAACGGCCTTGGCGTCGGCGCTGGAAAGTCCGTGGCGGTAGAACTGCATGCTTGGTCTCGCGAAAAGGGCGGGGGCGGCAAGGGAAGGAACAGCCTTCTTGTCGGCCGGTGCCGCCGTGCCTGTCAACCCGCGAGCGCGTACCCGGGCAAGGGCTGGCTCGGCGTGAGGCCGATCAGCCGCAGCAAGGTCGGCAGAATGTCGGCGGCCTCGCTTGGCCGGGCACGCGTCGGCACGGCGCGCGCGCCCGGCATGTCGAACGCAAAGAAATTCGCGTTCCAAGCCGCCAGGATCGTGCGGCGCGCAAGCCCGGTGCGTTCGAGATGGGCGCTTATGCGCTCGAACGCGATGTCCGAGCCGCGCCCGGCATGGAGGGCCAGGAAAAAGGGCCGACCGTCGCGCATGCGCAGATCGAGCCAGCCGATCGGGTCGGCGACGTCGTCGGCAACAAGATATCCGGCCTGTGCCAGATCTTCGTCGATCGCAGGCGCGCGCAAGACGGCACTTGCACCCGGCGTTTCGCGCGCAAAACGGCGCACGCTGTGCGCCCATTCCTCGAAGGCGGGGCCCGGCGGCTGGTCGCGCTCGTCGATAAGCACCACCACGCTCCAACGCTGCCCTTGCGAGCTGGGTGTGACAAACAGCGCGATCCAGACCGCCGTCAGCAGCAGGATCGCCAGAATCGGTAGCAGGACGGAGACTCGCATCATCCGCCAGTCTAGGGCGCCCCCGTCTCGGGCGCCAAGCGCACAGATGCGAGAAGCACGGACATGCGCTAGACTCGTGCGTTATCCCGAATCGCGAAAGAGGCAGGGCTCGATATGCGTGCGCAAGACATGGAAGCAGTAATTCTGGCCGGTGGCCTCGGAACACGCCTGCGCGAGGAGACCGAAGTTCGCCCCAAGCCCATGGTCATGGTCGGCGGCACGCCGATCTTGCTGCACATCATGCGCATCTATCGGCGCTTCGGCGTGAAGCGCTTCATCGTATGCCTCGGCTACAAGGGCGAGGTGGTGCGCGATTTCTTCGTGAATTATCGCCTACACAAGGCCGATATCGAGGTTGACCTGTCGACCAGCGCCGTGCGCGTGCTGGGCGACACGGCCCCGCTCGATTTCACGGTCACCCTCGTCGAAACCGGAGCCGAGGCCAATACCGGCAGCCGCATCCGGCGTGCGCTCAAGCACGTGCGTGGGTCCCAGTTTTTCGCCACCTACGGCGACGGGGTCGCGAATATCGACATCGAAGCGCTGCTCGAAACCCATCGCAATGGCGGCCGGCTCGGCACGATCACGGCCGTGCATCCGCCGTCGCGCTACGGCGAAATCGACATTGCCGGCAGCGACGTGCGCAGCTTCCGCGAAAAGCCGCAGACCGCCGACGGTTGGATCAATGGCGGCTTCATGGTGCTCGACAAGCGCGCTTTCGACGGGCTGCCGCCCGACGACGGCAAGATGAGCCTCGAGATCGATCTGATGCCGGTCTTGGCCGAGCGCGCGGCCCTGTCGGTCTATCGCCACGACGGCTTCTGGCAGTGCATGGACACGTTCCGCGACATGACGATGCTGAACGAGATGTGGGCGGCGGGCAAAGCGCCGTGGAAAGTCTGGGAGTGACGGGAAAGGCGGGGGCCATGGCACGCATCGACATTTCGATTTCCGAAGTCGGCCCGCGCGACGGGCTGCAAAACACGAAAATCTTCATGGCGACCGACGCCAAAAAGGCCTGGATCCGCGCGCTTGCGGCTTCCGGCCTGCCGGAAATCGAGGTCTGCTCCTTCGTCAATCCGAAGATGATCGCGCAGTTCTCCGACGCCGCCGAAGTCGCATCCGACGCGCTGACGATCCCCGATCTGTCGGTCGTGGCCCTCGTCCCCAATCTCAAGGGGGCGCATCGTGCTGCCGAAATCGGCGTGCTGCGCCTATCCTTGCCGATTTCGGCGAGCGAAGCCCATTCGCGCGCCAATGTGCGCAAAACCGTGGACGAACAATTGGCCGAATTGGGCGCCATCGTCGCCTTGCGCAACGCGTTGCCGGCCGACCGGCGCTTCAAGATCAATGCGGGTGTCTCGACCGCGTTTGGCTGCACGCTGCAAGGCGAAGTGCCCGAAGCCGACGTGCTGCGCATCGCGGCTGCCGCTGTCGCGCTCGATGCGGATTCGGTGTCGATCGCCGACACGGTCGGTTACGCCAATCCGGGCCAAGTGCGCCGTTTGCTCTCGGCCGTCAAACGCGAAATCGGCGCGAAGCTCGATGCAGCGCACTTCCACAATACGCGCGGCCTCGGTCTTGCCAATTGCGTGGCCGCGATTGAGGCGGGCGTGTCCGCCCTCGATTCCTCGCTCGCCGGGCTCGGCGGCTGCCCCTATGCGCCGGGCGCTTCGGGCAATGTCATCACCGAAGATCTCGTGTTCATGCTCGAATCGATGGGCTTACGCACGGGGGTCGATTTCGACAAGCTCATGCACGCGCGCGAAATTCTGGTGGCATCGCTGCCGGGGGCGGAATTCTACGGCCATCTCGCCAAGTCGGGCCTGCCCAAAGGCTTTGCCGGTGCTGTGGCCGCGTGATGAAAAATCTGCCGCTTGCCGGATTGCGCGTCGTCGAATTCGTGCACATGGTCATGGGGCCGAGCTGCGGCTTGATCCTCGCCGATCTGGGTGCCGACGTGATCAAGATCGAGCCCGTACCGGGCGGCGACAACACACGGCGCCTCACGGCTTCGGGCTCCGGCTTCTTTCCGGCCTTCAACCGCAACAAGCGCGCGATTGCGCTGGACATGAAATCGCCTGAGGGGGCGGCGATCGCGCGCAAGCTGGTGGCTGAAGCCGACGTCGTCACCGAAAATTTCCGCCCTGGTGCCATGGAAAAGCTGGGCTTGGGCTACGAGGCTGTCGCAGCCTTCAATCCGCGCGCGGTTTATTGCTCGCTCAAAGGATTTCTCGACGGGCCTTACGAACATCGCACGGCCCTCGACGAGGTCGTGCAGATGATGGCGGGACTTGCCTACATGACCGGCCCTGCCGGCCGGCCGCTGCGTGCCGGCACGTCGGTCAACGACATCATGGGCGGCATGTTCGCGGCGATCGGCATTTTGGCCGCCATCGAAGAGCGCCACCGCACCGGCAAGGGGCGCTACGTCAAATCGGCCCTCTACGAGAACTGCGCGTTCCTGGTGGCCCAACATATCGCGCAATTCGGCGTCACGGGCGAGGCCCCGCCGCCGATGACCGTGCGCCGGGCCGCGTGGGGCATCTACGACGTGTTCGACACGGCCGACAGCGGCCAATTGTTCGTGGCCGTCGTGTCCGACACGCAATGGGGGCCGTTTTGCGACGAGTTCGGCCTCGCCGAACTCAAAGCCAATCCGGAGCTCGCCACGAACCCGCTGCGCTGTGCCGCACGCCCGTGGCTGATCCCGGCTGTACAGAAGGCGTTCTCCGGCATCACCAAGGCCGATCTTGTGGCGCGTGCGGAAAAACTCGGCATTCCTTACGCGCCGATCCAAACCCCGGTCGATCTGCTCGACGACGCGCATCTGAACGAAAGCGGCGGGTTCGTCGAAGTTACGGCCGCCAACGGCCGCAAAGTCCGCGTGCCGGGTCTGCCCATCAGTTTCGACGGCGAGCGCCTGGGCGTACGCCGCGACGTGCCCGCGATCGGTGCCGATGGCCGCGAAATCCTGGCGGGCCTCGGCTATGAAGCTGCCGACATCGAGCGGCTGGTTGCAGCCGGTATTCTTGGCCTACCGCCTGCGGTTTCTTGACGCTTGGCGCTTGATGCGCCTAACTTGGCGTCTTAAAGCGACAAATCGCAAAAACAGGGAGTCGTCGATGACCAAACTGACCCGCCGTCAATTTGCCGGGACCGCCGCAGGTGCGCTTGCCGCCGCCGCGATCGTTCGCCCCGCCGCCGCCCAGGCCAAGTGGAAATGGGATCTGCCCGCCGGTTACCCGGCCACCAATTTCCACTCGGTCAATCTGATCCAGTTCGCCAAAGACGTGAAGGACGCGTCGGGCGGCAAGCTTGAAATCACCGTCCATGCGGGCGCTTCGCTGTTCCGCGTGCCGGAAATCCTGCGCGCCGTGCAGACGCAGCAAGCCCAGATGGGCGAATTGCTGCAGGTCGTGCTCGAAAACGACGACGCGATGTTCGGGGCCGACAACATCCCGTTCCTTGCGACCTCGTTCGCCGAAGCGCGCCGCCTGGCCGCAGCCCAGAAGCCGTTCGTCGATCGCCGTCTGCAGACGCGCGGCGTGCGCATGCTGTTCGCCGTGCCGTGGCCGCCGCAGGGCTTCTACAGCCCCAAGGCGTTGGCCACGCCCGAAGATCTGCGCGGCCTGTCGTTCCGCTCCTACGGCGCATCGGCCGGGCGCTTTGCCGAACTCGCGGGCATGCGCGTCACGACCGTGCAGGCAGCCGAACTCGTGCAGGCGCTGGCCTCCGGCCGCGTCAACTCGATGATCTCGTCGGGTGCCACGGGCTTCGATTCGAAGATCTGGGAACACATCAAGTTCTTCTACGACGTCCAAGCCTGGCTGCCGAAGAACATGACCATGGTCAACCAGCGCGCCTGGGCCTCGCTCGACGATGCGACGCGCACGGCCGTGACCAAGGCCGCCGAAGTCGCGGAAGCGCGCGGCTGGGCCGAGTCCGAGCGTCTGGCCAATTTCTTCCTCGAAGAGTTCAAGAAAAACGGCATGACGGTCGAAGCGCCGTCGCCGTCCTTGAAGGCCGGTTTCCAGCGTTGGGGCGAGGAGCTGACCAAGGACTGGCTCGCCCGCGCCGGCGCGGACGGTGCCGCCCTCGTGGCCGCCTACAAGGCCAGCGCCTAAGGGTTAGGCCCGGATATTGCTAAATCCGGACGACGCGTAACGAGGTCGGCATTGGCCGCGCATGCGGGTAGTGCCGACCTCTTCTTTTTGGGCCCGGCTCGAAGTTCGGCTGGGTGCTTGAGCGGGGGCAATATGCGGCGCTTTCTCGATCTTCTCTACGAGGCCAGCGGCTGGGCAGCCGGCCTGTCGATGATGATGATCCTCGTCGTCACGATGCTGCAGGTGCTGGGCGGTTTCACCGACATCTATGTGCGCGGCACGGATGCCTATGCAGGCTTCGCGATGGCCGGTGCGTCGTTCTTTGCGCTCGCAAGCACGCTTAAGCGTGGCGAGCATATCCGGGTGACGCTGATCATCCAGCGCTTCAAGGGCCAGGCGCGGCGCTGGATCGAAATCTGGTGCCTCGGCGCTTCGATTTTCCTCAGCGGCTTCTTCGCCTGGTACGCGTGGGACATGGTCTATTGGTCGTACGAGTTCGACTCGCGCTCCGACGCGATGGACGCCTCGCCCCTGTGGATCCCGCAATCGATGATGGCGCTCGGGGTCACGATCCTGCTCGTCGCCTTCGTCGACGAGCTCGTGCAGGTGCTGCAGGGCCGCGATCCGTCCGCGAGCGATCTCTCGGCCGATATGCAGCACACCGAATAACGCCCGTTCGAGGCGGGGCCATTCAAGGCGGGGAACGACGCGATGTTGAGTTTGGAAATTGCCGGTCTTTTGATCATTTTCATGTTCGTGGTCCTGGGCTCTGGCGTGTGGATCGGCCTTGCCCTGCTGGGTACGGGCTGGATGGCGATGGAGCTGTTCACGAGCCGCCCGGTGGGCCCCGCGATGGTCACGACCATCTGGGGCGCATCTTCCTCATGGACGCTTACCGCCCTGCCGATGTTCATCTGGATGGGCGAAATCCTGTTCCGCACGCGGCTGTCGCAGGATTTGTTCCGCGGGCTTGCCCCGTGGATGCAGTCGCTGCCCGGCCGCTTGCTGCACACCAACGTGATCGGGTGCACGATCTTTGCGGCGATTTCGGGCTCGTCGGCGGCGACCTGCGCCACAATCGGCAAAATGTCGATCCCGGAACTGCGCAAGCGCGGCTATCCCGAAAGCATGATCGTGGGCTCGCTCGCAGGTTCGGGCACGCTGGGGCTGCTGATTCCGCCGTCCTTGATCATGATCGTCTACGGCGTGCAGACCAACACCTCGATCGCCCAGCTCTTCATTGCGGGCGTGATCCCGGGCTTGGCGCTCGCCGGCATGTTCATGGCGTGGGTCATCGGCTGGTCGCTGTTCAACGCCGACAAAATCCCGCCCGCCGACATGAAAATGACGTTCTTCGAGAAGATCTATGCCGCACGCTTTCTGCTGCCGTCGGTAGGCCTCATCGTGATCGTGCTGGGCTCGATCTATGCGGGCTTTGCCACCGCGACCGAGGCTGCTGCCGTCGGCGTGGCGGGGGCGTTGCTCGTGGCCACGTTGCAGGGCGACATGAACCTCAAAGTGTTCAAGGAAAGCCTGATGGGCGCCACGCGCCTGTCCTGCATGATCGCGTTCATTCTGGCGGGGGCGTCGTTCCTCACTCTCGCGATGGGCTTTACGGGCCTGCCGCGTGCGCTCGCCGAATGGATCGACGCGCTCGATCTCGGCCCCGGCATGCTGATTTTGATGCTGACGATCTTCTACTCGGTCCTGGGCTGCTTCCTCGACGGCATTTCGATGGTCGTGCTCACGATGGCGGTTGTCATGCCCACGATCGAGCGTGCCGGGTTCGATCTCGTGTGGTTCGGCATCTTCATCGTGATCGTCGTCGAAATGGCGCAGATCACCCCGCCCGTCGGCTTTAATCTGTTCGTGCTGCAGGGCATGACCGGGCACCAGATCACCTATATCGGCTGGGTCGCGTTCCCGTTTTTCCTGCTGATGTGCCTTATGGTGACGATGCTGTTCTTTGTCCCCGACATTGCACTCTGGCTGCCGCGCAACATGATGTAGCCGCGTGACTCCGACGCCCCTTCGGCGTTAGATAGGGGCGGGCGTTTGTCGGACAAGCGCCCGTACGGGGCGAACGGGTCATGCGCGTTGCCGATCGGCGGACGTTTTTGGCAGGGATGGCGGCAGCGGCCGCAAGCGTCCCCTTGCGTGCCCATGCCCAGGAAACGCGGTTTTTCCGCATCGCGTCGGGCCCCAGCGAATCGACGATGTTCCAGGTCGCGAGCCTGATTGGCCAGACCGTGAGCTCGCCGCCCGGTGCGCGCGACTGCGCGCGCGGCGGTACCTGCGGCGTGCCGGGCATGATTGTCGTGAACCAGACCACGGCCGGTTCGCTTGCCAATATCGATCTCGTCGCGGCGGGCCGCATCGACTCCGCGCTGTGCCAGGCCGATCTTGCTTATTGGGCCTATCACGGTACCGGGCCGTTTGCGCGCCGCGGGGCGGTCAAAAATCTGCGTGCGATCGCCAATCTCTATCCCGAAACGCTGCATCTGATCGTGCGCAAGGCCGCAGGCGTGGCGGAATTGCGCAATCTGCGCGGCAAGGCGGTTTCGCTGGGCGAGCGGGAATCGGGCACGGCTGTGGCCGCGCGCGCGGTGCTGCAGGCAGCGGGCCTCGGCGAGCGCGACGTGCGCGCCCAGTTTCTCACGCCCGCCGAAGCGGTCGAAGCGCTCAGCGAAGCCAAGATCGATGCGTTTTTTGCTACAGCCGGCGTGCCGTCCGCCTTCATCGCCGAACTTGCCGAGGCGCAAGACATCGCCATCCTGCCGCTGCAGAGCCTGGCGGCGCGGCTGCGCGCCACGCAGCCTTTTCTGACCGAGGCGACGATCCCAGCCGGCAGCTATCGCGGCGTCGGCGACATCGCGTCGCTGTCGGTGGGCATATTGTGGATCACGTCCGAAGCGGCCGATGACGGCACTGTCCACGGACTCACGCGCGCTTTGTGGCACGCCAACAACCGCCGCATCCTGGATGCCAACGCCGCCGTCGGGCGGTTTTTGAAGCTCGAAACGGCGGTGGACGGGCTCGGCTTCCCGCTGCATGCGGGGGCCGCCCTCGCCTATTCGGAAAACGGCGTGCTGCGCTAGATTTCCCTAGATCTCGTCGCCGTCTTCGGCAGCGTCGGCCGGCAGGCCTTCGGCCTTGCGCAGTTCGGCCAAAACGCTTTGCCAATGGCGCACACCGGCGAGCTGGCCGCGCGTGCGCGCAAGGTCGAGATTGTGCGCGGCAAAGGGCCGCGCGCGCTTGCCCAAGCGCCCGGCGACGAGGCCTGCCGCGACCGGTGCGGGGAGCCAGCGCGCATCCCAGGCGAACGGGTCGAAATCGGCGGCGGGTGCCCGCACGGGGGCACCCCGCGCGCGCAGCTGCAGGATCAGATATTCGAGCGGGATGGGCAGGCGGTCCGCACTCGTCCCCTCGAGCATCACGCCCGCCTGGGCTTGCGCCGACAGGCCCACGCGCAGCAGGCCCGCGAGGCCCGCAAAGCGGCGGCGATTGGCATCCGGCGTGAGGCGCGCATAGAGCCCCAGCACGCCGGCGGCGTTGGGTACGGCTTCAAGCGATTCGATTTCGGTCCATTCGAGCGGCGGCAAACCTGCCGCGGCATCGTGGATGCCGGCCCGGTCGATCGTCACATGCGCGCGCGCGCCGTAGTGGCGGCGCCAATAGCGCGCGGCAAAACCCGCCACGACGGCGCCGAACACGAGGCTCGCAACCGCCCCCAAAGCGCCCGCCGCCGCAATCGCCGAACCGGTTGTGGCGATCAAGGTTGCGACCACGATCGCGAGCCACACGAGGTCGCTCAGCCCTTGCCCGCTGCTCGGCACGCGCAGAATGAGCCCGTCATGCGGCAGGCCGAATTGCAGCGGCGGCGGCGTGCCGGTCTCGGGGCGCGATGCGGTTTCGAGCGTCATGGCCGTTTCTGGTCCCTCCGATCCAACATCCTATACCCAATCCGCACGCGCGTGTAGGTGCGGCTGCGCGCTAGATGTCCGGGTCTTCGTAGCGCGCCACCACCCACGATTCGGCCTCGGCCGCCGCGATCCATTCGCGCATAAAGGGATGCTGCCACACCGCGTCGGCATAGCTTCGGGAGGCCGCCGACAAGTCGGGCGCCCATGTATGGAAGCGCGCCACGACAGGCGCATACATCGCATCCGCAAGGCCGAACTGCGCGCCGAACAAATACGGGCCGCCGGCACCGAAGCGCTGGCGCGTTTCGCTCCAGATCTTTTCGATCCGCGCGATGTCGGCAAGCGCCCCCTCGGTGCGACGTTTGCCCGGAAAACGGCGGCGCACATTCATCCACATGGCTTTGCGCAGCTCGGCGAAACCTGCGTGCATTTCGCTCGCGATGGCGCGTGCATGCGCGCGTGCGATCGGATCGGCGGGATAGAATGCGGCCGGGTTGCGCTCGGCCAGATGCTCGCCGATCGCCAGCGACTCCCAAATCGTCGCCCCGTCCATGAGCAGGCACGGCACTTTGCCGGACGGGCTGCGCTTGGCAACCCACGCTTTCCAATCGTCGGCCCCCATGTCGTGGATCGCTTCCGCAAAATCGAGGCTGGCGATTTTGCACATCAGCCAGCCGCGCAGCGACCACGAGGAATAGGCCTTGTTGCCGAGGATCAGCGTAGCGTCGGTCATCGTCGATATCCTTTCGTGAAGCCCAAGCTTTCCAGGAGTGCCGCTTTGGGGCAAGCTCGAAAAATCCCGCTAGCAGCCAAAGGAACCGCAATGCCTGCGCGCCTGTCGTTTCGCCCCAAGGCCCTTGCCGACACGATCCGCCTGACCGTTCTTGCTAAGGCCGAATGGCCTAAATACGCCAAGTCGCTGTCGGCCCCGCATCGCCGCTTTGCCGAACAGAACGGCTTTGTTGCTGCAAGCGGCACGCATCTGGCGCTGCCGGGCCCCGACGGGCGCGTCGCGCGCATTGTGGCGGGTGTGGCTGCCGACGATGCGGGCGATGGGTCGGGCGGTTGGATGTGGGGCTATGCGGGCTTGCCGCTGACGCTACCGGCCGGCAGCTACCGGCTCGATCCCGAGCCCGCGACGCAAGCGGCGGCCACACGCATCGCGATGGCCTGGGGGATCGGCAGCTACGCGTTCGACCGCTACAAAAAAGCGCCGCGCAGCCCCGCCAGCTTGGTGTGGCCTGCGCTTGCCGACCGCAGGGCGGTGCAAAGCTTCGTGCGCGCCGACGGGTTTGCGCGCGACCTCATCAACACGCCGGCCGAAGAGATGGGGCCGGACGATCTGGCGCAAGCGGCCCTTGCGATGGCCGAAGAGCTCGGCATGACCGCAAGCGTGGTCGAGGGCGAAGCCTTGCGTGCACAAGGCTACAACCTCATCCATGCGGTCGGGCGTGCGGCATCGCGCGCACCGAGGCTGATCGAGCTTGGCTGGGGCGATCCGTCGCATCCGCGCGTGGCGCTGGTCGGCAAGGGCGTGTGCTTCGACACGGGCGGCCTCGGCATCAAGCCCGACGCCGGCATGAAGCTCATGAAAAAAGACATGGGCGGGGCCGCCCATGTGCTGGCCCTCGCCCGCCTCGTGGTCGAAGCCAAGCTCAAGCTGCGCCTGCAGGTGCTGGTGCCGGCGGTCGAGAACAGCATCTCGGGCAATGCAGTGCGCCCGCTCGACATCATCCGCTCGAAGGCCGGCAAGACGGTCGAAATCGGCCATACGGACGCCGAAGGCCGCTTGATCCTTGCCGACGCGTTCGCGCGCGCGGGCGAGGAAAAGCCCGAACTGATGCTCGATTTTGCCACCCTCACGGGGGCGGCGCGCGTCGCGCTGGGCCCCGATCTGCCGGCCTTGTTCGCCAACGACGACGCGCTGTGCGGCGCCTTGCTGGCGGCCGGCATTGCGAACGACGATCCGGCCTGGCGCATGCCGCTGTGGAAACCCTATCGCAGTCGCATCGACAGCAAAATCGCCGACATGAACAACGTCTCGGACGGCCCGTTCGGCGGGGCGATCATCGCGGCGTTGTTCCTGCAGGATTTCGTGCCGCGCGGTGCCGCGTGGGCGCATTTCGACGTTGTGGCCTGGAGCCCGTGGCCGCGTGCGGGAAGGCCCGAAGGGGCGATGATGCAGGGCCTGCGCGCCGCCTTCGCCGTGCTCAAAGAGCGCTACGCGCCGTAAGGCGCGTCCGTGCGCCTTCAGCGCGTGAGGCTCCATTCGGAGTCTTGCGGGAAGTGGCGGGCGACGAAGCGGTAGGTGATGCGCACGAGCTTATCGACGCGGCCGTCGCGCTCGAGCGGCACGTTGTCCCACGCCACGATGATGTCGTCCCACAGCATGAAGCGCAGATGCAGTTCGTCGCGCTTGTTGCGGATGTAGCTGATCGTCTCGCGCAGGCGTTTCAGCGCGTTGAACACTTCGCCCGTGTTGGCGTCGACCTGCAGGAAAATGCCGGAAATGTCCTCGACCGGCTTCTTCATCAGGATGCGGCAGCGGCCGATTTCGTCTTGCACGCCGCGTTCGCGCTTGTAGGCGGCGAATAGCACGTTGAAGCCGTTGGCGATCTTCTGGATCTTGCCGAAGCGTTCGCGTAGCGCTTCGATGTACGAAGTCTCGCGCGCGAGCTGCTCGATCATCTCGACGATCTGGTTCTTGTTGGCGCGCCCCAAGCCCAGACGTTCGGCCAGCAGTTCGAACGCTTCCTGGACCTTCTTTTTGGTCTCGGGATTGTTGGCCAAACCTTCGAGCTCGTGCGAGTCGCCGACTTCGATGGGCTTGCCCGACATCCAGCTGATGATCTGCAGCGAGATGCGCGCATTGGCGCGCGCGATTTGGTGCGGCTCGACGCGCCACGAGGCCGTGCCGTCGAGAATTTCGGCCGGGATCGAATCGCCGGGCACGATGCGCTTCACGAACTTCATCGATTTCTCGACGACTTCGAGGAGGGCGGCGTCTTCGCTGTCTTTGGGGATCTGGAACTGGATCTTGACCGCGTCCATCGGCAAGGCGGCCATGATGTCGCCCAGCGGCACATGCAAGCAGACCGAATCGCCGTCCTTGCCGAAGCCGAAATACGCCCCCTTCACCTGAAAGACCGCGTGGTCGAAGCTGAATGTCTTCGACTTGTCGGCCTTTTTGGGTGGGGGAAGTTCGGCTGGAACTTCGGCTTTGACGGCTGCTGGTTCGGTCATGGCGCCTGGGAACGGGGTCGATGCGACCCCTGCATATAGCCTTGAAACGCCGATACTACAATGGTGTCGATAAGAAGGGGTTCAGTACCCGTTCGCGCGGTCTACGACGTTGGCCAATGGCTTACCCGCCAGACAATTGCGGATATTTGCCACCACCTGGGGGGCGGCCGTACGCGGGTCGGTGAGGCTCGCGATATGGGGGGTCAGCGTGACGCGTGGATGGCGCCAGAACGGGTGGTCGCCGGGCAGCGGTTCGGGGTCGGTCACGTCGAGCGTCGCGTGCGCCAGATGGCCTGAGTCCAGCGCTGCCAGCAGGTCGGCCGCCACCACATGTTTGCCGCGCGCGATGTTCACGACGAAGGCCCCCGACGGCAATGCTGCAAAGCACACGGCGTCCAGCAGGCCGCGCGTGGCCTCGGTCAAGGGCAGCACGCAGATCAGAATATCGGTGCGCGCCAAAAACGGCTTCCAGCCGTCGATGCCGGCAAAAACCGGAAACGGCAGCTCGGTTTTGGCGCGCCGGGACCAGCCGGCCACGTCGAAGCCGAGGCCGGCAATGGCGCGCGCTACTGCCCCGCCGATTTCGCCGACCCCCGCAACGCCCACGCGCCGCTGCGAAGTGGTCGGTGCCGGCAGCGGGTGCCATTGCGCGCGGGCTTGAAAGTCCGCGTATTCGACCATCTGGCGGTGGTAGCGCAACGTCGCCCCCAGCGCGTATTCGATCATGCCGCTCGTCAATGTCGGATCGACAAGCCGCACGAACGGCACGCCCACGGGAAAATCCGGGTCGCGCAGCAGATGGTCGATGCCCGCACCGAGCGACGAGACGATTCGCAAATTGCGATACCGCTTGAGCGCGCCCGGCGGATATTGCCAGACGAGGGCGAATTCGATGTCGTCGGGATCGTGCGGGGCGTTCGCATCGACAAGCTCGATCTCGGGTGCGAGATCGGCCAGCACCGTGTGCCACGCCGCAAATCGGTCGCTGCCGGACATAAACAGGAGCTTCATATGCGTGCCCCTTCGTGGGCGATGACGTCGTGGGCGAAGGCGGCGGCAATGAGGGCGCTGGTATAAGGCATTTGCGGTGCCTCGAAGATGTGCGCGGAAGGTCCGTGCTCGACCACGGCACCGTCCTTCATCACCATGACCTCGTCGGCGAGGGCGCGCACGACTTTGAGATCATGGCTGATGAACAGGTAGGCGAGCTTGTGGCGGTCCTGCAATTCGCGCAGCAGATCGACGATCTGCGCCTGCACCGACATGTCGAGGGCCGAAGTCGGCTCGTCGAGCACCAGGAATTTGGGTTTCAGCACGAGGGCGCGCGCGATCGCAATGCGCTGGCGCTGGCCGCCCGAAAACTCGTGCGGAAAGCGATGGCGCGTCGCCGGATCGAGGCGCACTTCTTCAAGGGCCGCGACGACGGCGGCATCGCGCACGGCGGCGTCGCCAATGCCGTGGATTTTGAGCCCCTCGGCGACGATCTCGGCGACCGACATGCGCGGGCTCAAGGAACCGTAAGGGTCCTGGAACACGATCTGCATTTCACGGCGCAGCGGGCGCAAGGCATGCGCTGACAGGCCCGCCAGATCCTGGCCGCCGAACACGATGCGGCCCTCCGCACGCGTCAGGCGCAGCAAGGCCAAGCCCAGCGTGGTCTTCCCCGAGCCCGATTCGCCGACCACGCCCAGCGTGTGTCCGGCTTTGAGCGTGAAGCTCACCCCGTCCACGGCTTTGACATGGCCCGTGACGCGCCGTAGGAAGCCCGACTTGATCGGGAACCAGACTTTGACGTTTTCGGCGCGCAGAATCTCTGGCGCGTTGGGATCGCGCGCGCCGGCCTTGCCCTTGGGCTCGGCTGCGAGCAGATGGCGCGTGTATTCGTGCTGCGGCTTGCCGAACACCGTCGCGGTCGGGCCCGTTTCGACGATGCGGCCCCTCTGCATCACGCACACGCGATGGGCGAGTTTGCGCACGATGCCGAGATCGTGCGTGATGAACAGCATCGCCATGCCGAGCTTGGCTTGCAGATCCTTGAGCAGCACGAGAAGCTGGGCTTGGATCGTCACGTCGACGGCCGTGGTGGGTTCGTCGGCGATCAGCAGGTCGGGCTCGTTGGCAAGCGCCATTGCGATCATCACGCGCTGGCGCTGGCCGCCCGACAATTGGTGCGGATAGGCGTCGAGCCGCTTTTCGGCCTGCGCCCCCAAGCCCACGAGCTTGAGGAGTTCGACGATGCGCGTGCGCGCCGGTGCCCCTGTGAGGCCCTTGTGCAGCAGCAGCGCTTCGCCGATCTGTTTTTCGATCGTGTGGAGCGGATTGAGGCTCGTCATCGGCTCCTGGAAAATCATCGAAATGCGGTTGCCGCGCACGGCGCGCAAATCCTGTTCGCTCGCCCCCACAAGCTCGGTTCCGGCAAAGCGCACCGACGAGGGCGGCGGATGGCTTGCTGCCGGATACGGCAGCAATTGCAAAATCGAAAGTGCGGTGACCGATTTGCCCGAGCCCGATTCGCCGACGAGGGCCAGCGTCTCCCCGCGCGCGATCTCGAACGACACGCGGTCGACCGCAACGACGGGTGCGCGCTTGCCGGCCCCGAACACAACGCTCAAATCGCGCACGGAAAGCAAAACTTGTTCGGTCATGTGTCGAGCTCGACGCGGAAGGTTTTGCGCGGGTCGAAGGCGTCGCGCACCGCCTCGCCGATGAATACGAGCAGCGACAAGAGGATCGCCAGCGTCAAGAACGCTGTGAGGCCGAGCCACGGCGCGTTGACGTTGGATTTGCCCTGCGCCAGCAGTTCGCCCAGCGACGCCGAACCCGGCGGCAGGCCGAAGCCGAGGAAATCGAGCGAGGTGAGTGCGACGACCGAGCCCGACAGGATGAATGGCATAAATGTAAGCGTGGCCACCATCGCATTGGGGAGCACATGGCGATACATGATCACGGCGTCGCCCGCCCCCAATGCGCGGGCTGCACGCACATAGTCGAAATTGCGCGCGCGCAAAAACTCGGCGCGCACCACGCCCACAAGCCCCATCCATTGGAACAGCAGTAGCAAGCTCAAGAGCCACCAAAAATTCGGCTCCACGAACGCAGCCAAGATGATCAGCATGTAAAGCTGCGGCAGCCCGTCCCAGATTTCGATGAAACGCTGGAACGCAAGATCGACCCAGCCGCCGTAATAGCCTTGCACGGCCCCTGCGATCACGCCCACGACCGAAGACAGCACCGTCAGCGTAAGGCCGAACAGCACCGAGATGCGAAAGCCGTAGAGCAGGCGTGCGACCACGTCGCGGCCCTGATCGTCGGTGCCAAGCCAGTTTTCGGCCGAGGGCGGGGCGGGTGCCGGGACCGGCAGATCGAGATTGACCGTGCGGTAGGAGAAGCGGATCGGCGGCCACAGGATCCAGCCTTTGGCCTCGATCAGTTCGACGACAGCCGGGTCGCGATAATCGGCCTCAGTCTCGAACTCGCCGCCGAACGCCGTCTCGGGATAGTTTTTGGCGAACGGCACGAAGAACGCGCCGTCGTAGCGCACGAGGATCGGATTGTCGTTGGCGACAAGCTCGCTTGCCAGCGACAGGCCGAACAGCGCCAAGAAAATCCACAGCGACCAGAAGCCGCGCCGATTTGCGCGGAAATTGGCGAGCCGCCGCCGATTGAGTTCGCTTAACTTCATATGGGCAAGCTCACGACCGACGCTCGAAATCGATGCGCGGATCGACGGCCGTGTAGGCGATGTCCGACACAATCTTCATCACGAGGCCTAGCAGCGTGAAAAAATAGAGGGTTGCGAACATCAGCGGATAGTCGCGGTTGATCGCGGCCTCGAAGCCGAGCAGGCCGAGCCCGTCGAGCGAGAAGATGATCTCAATCAGCAGCGAGCCCGTGAAGAAGATCGACACGAACGCCGCCGGAAACCCTGCGATCACGATCAGCATCGCGTTGCGGAACACGTGCCCGTAAAGCACGCGGCGCTCGCTCAAACCCTTGGCGCGCGCCGTCACCACATACTGCTTGCCGATCTCGTCGAGGAACGAGTTTTTGGTGAGCATGGTGAGGCTCGCAAAACCGCCGATCGTCATCGCGAAAACCGGCAGCGCCATGTGCCATAAATAGTCGAGCACCTGGCGCCACCACGGGAATCCGTCGAACCCGTCGGACACGAGCCCGCGCAGCGGGAACAGGTCGAGAAAACGCCCGCCCGCGAACAGCACAATCAGCAGAACGGCAAACAGAAAGCTCGGGATCGCGTAGCCGACGATGATAACGCCCGACGTCCACACGTCGAAGCGCGAACCGTCTTTGACGGCTTTGCGGATGCCGAGCGGGATCGACACGAAATAGACGATGAGCGTGGTCCACAGCCCCAGCGAGATCGAGACCGGCATTTTCTCGAGTACCAGATCGACGACGGGTCGGTCTTTGAAAAACGAGCGCCCAAAATCGAACGTCGCGTATTTGACGAGCATATTGAGGAAGCGCTCGACCGGCGGCTTGTCGAAGCCGAATTCGCGCTCGAGCTCCTTGAGGAAGGCGGGATCAATACCTTGGGCGCCGCGATAGCGCCCTTCGCCCGAACTTTGTTCGCGCGCCTGCACTTCCCCGCCCGCTCCGCCCGTAATGCGCTGCGTGGGATCGGTCGAAACGCCCCGCAGTTCGGCCAGCACCACGTCGATCGGGCCGCCGGGTGCTGCCTGGATGATCGCGAAATTCACGATCATGATGCCGAGCAACGTCGGCACGATCAGCAGCAGGCGGCGGAACAGGTAGCCGAGCATCAGCGGCCGCGACGCGCGCGCAGATTTGCGTCCTTGGCCGCGTCGAGCCACCAGACGCTGAGATCGAAGCCGCTCTTGGGCGTGCTCGCGGGCATGCCGAACTTGTCCCACGCCGCGACGCGGTCCTTGTCGGTGTACCAGTTGGGGATCACCCAATGGCCCCATTGCAGGGTGCGGTCGAGTGCCCGCGTGCGCTGGATCAGGCTTTCGCGGTCGGGCGCTGCGATCAGCAATTCGACGAGTTCGTCGATCGCCGCATCCTTGATGCCCACGAGATTGCGCGAGCCTTTTTGGTCTGCCTTGGCCGACGTCCAATAGTCGCGCTGTTCGTTGCCGGGCGACTCCGCCTGGCCCCAGCCCGAGACGATCATGTCGAAATCGAAATCGTCGGTGCGGTTCTGGTACTGCGCCACGTCGATATTACGCAGGCGCGCTTCGATGCCGAGGCGCTTGAGATTCGCGATGAACGGCCCGATCACGCGCTCGAAACCGCCCTGGCCCTGATGGATCAGGATTTCGAACTCCATCTGCTTGCCGCTTGCGTCCACGAGGCGCTGGTTGTCGATGCGCCAGCCCGCCTCGCGCAGCAGGCGGGTCGCTTCGCGCAAACCGTCGCGGATATTGCCGCTGCCGTCGGTCTTGGGCGGATTGTACTCGGTCGTGAATATCTCGGGCGGCAGTTTGCTGCGCAGGCGCTCGAGAATGGCGAGTTCCTCGCCCTGCGGCAGGCCGCGCGCGGCAAGTTCGGAATTGTCGAAATAGCTGCGCGTGCGCACATAGGCGTCGAAAAACAGGTTCTTGTTCGACCATTCGAAATCGAACGCGTGGGCGAGCGCTTGGCGCACGCGCCGGTCGTCGAACGGTTTGCGCCGCGCATTCATGGCCAGCGCCTGCATGCCGGCCACGCGCGATTCGGCGATTTCGATTTTTCGCAACAGCCCGTCGCGCAAGGCAGGCGTTTCGTAGCCTTGCGCCCATTGGCGCGCGATGTTCTCGAGCTTGAGGTCGAAGGCCCCCGCAAGGAACGCTTCGTGCGCCACGGTCGGGTCGCGGAACCATTCGGTGCGCAGCGTGTCGAAATTGTGCCGGCCGCGATTGAGGCCGAGATCGCGGCCCCAATAGTCGGCGACACGCCGCAAGGTGACCGTGCGGCCCATCTCGAAGCTTTCGATGCGATAGGGGCCCGAGCCCAGCGGCGGCTCGCCGAGCGGCCGGTCGAAATCTTTGCCCTCCCACCACTTGCGCGACAGGATCGGGATCTGGCCGACGATCAGCGCCAACTCGCGGTTCTCGCCGTTGCGGAAAACGAAGCGCACTTTGCGCGGCCCCGTTTTTTCGGCGCGTACCACGTCGGCATAGTAGGCGCGGTAGAAGGGCCGACCCTTGGCTTTCAGCGTTTCGAAGGTCCAGATCGCGTCTTCCGGTTCGATCGGCGAGCCGTCGTGGAAGCGGGCTTGGGGGCTCAATTCGAACTCGACCCACGAACGGTCGGCCGGTGTTTCGACCGTCGTGCAGACGAGGCAGTACATCGTGAAGGGCTCGTCGTCCGAGCTCGCCATCATCGATTCGACGGTGAGGCCGACCGAGCCCGCGGCGAGGCCGCGGATGATCCAGGGATTGAAATTGTCGAAGCTGCCGATCGCGTGCAGGCGCGCCTCGCCGCCTTTGGGCGCGTTCGGGTTCACGTGCTGGAAATTGGCGAACCCGGCCGGATATTTGATGTCGCCATGCATGGCGATCGCGTGTTTGGGGCCCGTCCCCGGTGCCAGTGTCTGGGCGGCAGCGGGCAGGCCAAGCAGCAGGGCAAAAACAGCAACGGCAGCGGCGCGCATGGGTTTTGTCCAAATCCAGGGGGGTCGGGGACAGACAATAGCCCGATTTTGGCTTCAACCAATGCGAAGAAACAAGGGGGCTTAAGGGCTGCGGGCGGCCAGCGAATCGTCGAGCATTTCAAGGCCGCGGCGCAAAGCGCCCGCTAGGAACTGCACGGGCTCGAAATCGGCGAATTCCACAGTCGTATGATCGAGTATTCCCGGAGTGGCGAGCTGGGCGAGATGGCGGCGCAAGGCGGGCTCGAGCAGGGCGCGTGCGCGCACGCCAGGGCCTGCCACGACGACGTTTTCGGGCTGCAGCAATTGCAGCAGGATCGATACACCCTCGGCTAGCACTTGGGCTGCCCCGTCGAACACGGCGGCCGCGCGCGCATTGCCAGCGGCGGCGAGGGCGACGAGTTCGGCCATCTCGGCTTCGTCGGCCGGGGCGGCCGCAGGTGTGCCGAGGGCGAGGCGCACGTCGCGATAGAGCGCGTAGTCGGCGATCGAGGCCTCGATGCAGCCGCGCGCCCCGCAGCGGCATTGCGGCCCGTGCGCGCCGATGCGGATATGGCCGTATTCGCTGCCGCCCGCGCGCACGCCGCGATAGAGCTTGCCGTCGAACAGCAGGCCGAGCCCCACGCCTTCGCCCAGCAAAATCGCCGCCGTGCGCCCGCGCGCGTAGCGCCGGTCGCGCTGCGCCAAGCTCAGCGCCAAAGCACCCGCGTCGTTTTCGACCGCAACCGGGCACTCCAAATGCGCGCGCAACGACGCCGCGAGGCTCACATCGCGGCAATCGAGCACGGGGCTCCACACTACAACGCCGCGCTCGGCATCGACGAAGCCTTGGAACGCGACGGCGAGCGCATCGATGCGTGGCGCGCGCAACGCCGCCAATGCGCGGTCGACGAAAGCGGCGAGGGTCGCACACACTTCGTCCGCACTGCGCCCGCGCAAAACAAGATCTTCGATCACGGGGGCGCGCAAGCTGCCTTGTGCATCGGCAAGGGCGAGTTCCGCGCGCGCATAGCCCACGCGAAGGCTCGCAACGGTGCCGGCGTCGGCGGCAAAGTCGAGGCGCACCGACGGCCGGCCGCGGATATTGCGCACGGGCAGGGTTTGGGGCGGGATTTCGTCGTCTGCGACCTCGCGCAGCACGCCGCGCGCGGCAAGAGCGGCCGTGGCCGCCGACACCGTCGCCGGGCTCAACCCCAATTGGCGCGCCAAATCGGCGCGCGCGGTCGCCCCGAACTGGCGCAAATGGCTAAGCACCAAGCGTTCGGGCCGCAGACGCGCCGAATTTTCTTCGTAAGCCGAACTAAACTCGACCATTTTCTCCCAATCACGCGTAATTTTTGTAATTTTCTTACACGTTTCTCCTAGAACACCCAATCTTTTATTCTATGCAAAAAATAAAAATTGACAAGCGGCTTGCTCTGTCGCTGAATGGAGCCAACGCAAGCACCAAGCTTGCAGAACAATCAAAACGGGAGGAACGCGCAATGCAACGCTTCACAATGAACCGTCGTCATTTGCTCGCCGCAGGCATGGTTGCGGCCTCGCTCACGGTTTCGGGCACGGTCTTCGCGCAAGCGCGCGGCCCGGTGATCGGCGTGAGCTGGTCGAACTTCCAGGAAGAACGCTGGAAGACCGACGAGGCGGCCATGAAGACCGCGATCGAGCGTGCGGGCGGCACGTATCTTTCGGCCGACGCACAATCCTCGCCCGCCAAGCAGCTGACCGACATCGAAAGCCTGATTTCGCGCGGCGCCAAGGCGCTGATCGTGCTGGCGCAAGACGCGCAAGCCGTGCGCCCGGCGGTCGAGAAGGCCGTCAACGAGGGCATCGCCGTCGTCGGCTACGACCGCCTCATCGAAAATCCGAACGTGTTCTACCTCACCTTCGACAATGTCGAAGTCGGCCGCATGATGGCGCGCGAAGTGCTGAAGGCGAAGCCCGAGGGCAACTACGTGTTCATTAAGGGCTCGGGCGCGGACCCCAACGCCAATTTCCTGTTCCAGGGTTCGATGGAGATCCTGAAGCCGCATATCGACTCCGGCAAGATCAAGAATGTCGGCGAAGCCTTCACCGACGGTTGGCTGCCCGCCAACGCCCAGCGCAACATGGAACAGTTCCTCACGCGCAACCAGAACAAGGTCGACGCCGTTGTCGCGGCCAACGACGGTACGGGCGGCGGTGCGATTGCAGCTCTGGCCGCACAAGGTCTCGCAGGCTCGGTGCCTGTGTCGGGCCAGGATGCGGACCGTGCGGCGCTCAACCGCGTGGCCCTCGGCACGCAGACGGTGACGATCTGGAAGGATGCGCGCGAGCTTGGCCGCACGGCGGCCGAAATCGCGGTGCAATTGGCCAGCGGCAAGAAACTCGCCGAAATCCCGGGTTCGATGGTTTGGAACCAGGGGCCCAACAAGGCCAACATGCATTCGATCTTCCTGCGCCCCGTGCCGGTGACGGCCGCCAATCTCGGCGTCGTGATCGATGCGGGTTGGGCCACCAAGGCAGCCGTTTGCCAAGGCGTCCCCGCTGGTCGCGTCGCGGCCTGCAACTGAGCCTCTAAGTCCGACCCCTCCCGCATGACCCGCCAGCTCCGCGCACTTGAAATCGATCCGCGGCTGGTGGGCATGTTGGGCGCACTCGCCGCCATCTGGATCGGCTTCGATCTTCTGTCGGGCGGCGCCTTCCTCACGCCGCGCAATCTCTGGAACTTGTCGGTGCAGACCGCCTCCATCGCGGTCATGGCGTGCGGCATGGTTCTGATCATCGTCACGCGCAATATCGATCTCTCCGTCGGCGCCATTCTCGGTTTTGTCGGCATGCTCGTGGGCGTGCTGCAAGCGCGCCTGCTGCCCGAACTCCTCGGGCTCGAACATCCGGCCACCTGGCTCATTGCGGTCGCGGCAGCGATCGTCGCGGGTGGGGCGATCGGGTTGCTCCAGGGTTCGCTCATCGCCTATCTCGGCATTCCCTCTTTCATCGTCACGCTGGGCGGCCTGCTCGTGTGGCGCGGGGCCGCTTGGTGGGTCACGCAAGGCCAGACGGTCGCCCCCATGGACGGCGCGTTCCGCAAACTCGGCGGCGGCATCGAGGGGGCGATCGGAGCGCCGCTTTCGTGGGCGATCGCGGCCGTGGGCTGTGCGGCGATTCTCGCCGCTTTGTGGTTTGCGCGCCAACGCAAGCTGCGTTTCGGTTTTGCGGTGCGTCCCGCCTGGGCCGAGGCGACGGTAGCCCTCCTGTCGTGCGGCGCTGTCGTCGGGGCGGTAGCCGTCGCCAACGCCTATTACCTGCCGCCGCGCGTGGCCGAGCGTCTGGCGCAAGCGCAGGGCCTCGCAATCCCCGAAGGCGGGCTCTTCATTGGCCACGGACTCGCGGTCCCGGTTCTTGTGGCGCTCGGCGTGGGCCTTGCGATGACCGTGCTTGCGATGCGCACGCGCTTCGGGCGCTACGTATTCGCGATCGGCGGCAATCCGGAAGCGGCCGAATTGTCGGGCGTGAACACGCGTCGCACGCTTATGAAAGTCTTCGGCCTTATGGGCGTTTTGTGCGGCATTGCCGCGTGCATCTCGACAGCCCGCCTCAATGCCGCAACCAACGCCGCCGGCACGCTCGATGAGCTTTACGTGATTGCAGCCGCCGTGATCGGCGGTACGTCGCTCGCAGGCGGGCTCGGAACGATCGCAGGCGCCATGCTGGGTGCGCTTGTGATGCAGTCGCTGCAGTCGGGCATGGTGCTGCTCGGCGTGGATGCCCCGATGCAGAACATCGTCGTCGGCCTCGTGCTCGTCTTTGCCGTGTGGGTCGATACGGTCTATCGCCGGGGGATAAGATGAGCGTACCGCTCGTGGAGATGCGCGACATCTCGATTGCTTTCGGCGGCATCAAGGCCGTCGATAGCGTGTCGGTCGATTTGCATGCGGGCGAGGTCGTGGCCTTGCTCGGCCATAACGGGGCGGGCAAATCGACGCTGATCAAAATTCTGTCGGGCGCTTATCCGGCGGACGCGGGCGAAATCCATGTACGCGGGCAACCTGCACGCATCGCGAGCCCGCGCGACGCCAAAAGCTACGGTATCGAGACGATCTACCAGACGCTGGCGCTGGCCGACAATGTCGATGCCGCCGCCAACGTGTTCCTCGGCCGCGAGATCGTCACGCGCTGGGGCACCCTCGACGACGCGGCGATGGAATCGCAGACGCGCCAAGTGATGGCGCGCCTCAACCCGCACTTCCGCCGCTTCAAAGAGCCCGTGCGCGCTTTGTCGGGCGGCCAGCGCCAGTCGGTCGCCATCGCGCGCGCGATCTATTTCGACGCCAAGATCCTGATCATGGACGAGCCGACGGCGGCTTTGGGTCCGGCCGAAACCAAACAGGTTGGCGAGCTCGTGCTCGAACTGAAGCGCCAGGGTATAGGTATCTTCCTAATCAGCCACGACATCCACGACGTGTTCGACCTTGCCGACCGGGTCAGCGTCATGAAAAACGGCCGCTTGGTCGGCACTGCACGCGTCGAACACGTCACGAAGGACGAGGTTTTGGGCATGATTATTCTGGGCAAATGCCCGCCGGGGGCGATCCCCGGTCCGGGTGCAAGTGCCGACGCATGAGCGCGCACTATTCCGATTTGGCGGGCAAACATGTGTTCATCACCGGCGGCGGCTCCGGCATCGGGGCCGATACGGTGCGCGCCTTCGCTGCCCAAAACGCCAAGGTGAGTTTTGTCGATGTGGCGGAAGCGCCGTCGCAGGCGCTTGCGGCAGAGCTTGGCGCCAATGTCGCCTTCGCCAAGTGCGATTTGCGCGATATCGCCGCGTTGAAAGCCGCGATGAAGGATCTGCGCGCGAAATTCGGCCCGATTGCCGTGCTGGTGAACAACGCCGCCAACGACGAGCGCCATAAATTTCTCGACGTGACACCCGACTATTTCGACGACCGCGTCGCCGTTAATCTCAAGCCCGCCTATTTCGCCGCGCAAGATGCGATCCCGGACATGCGGGCGGCCGGCGGCGGGGCCATCGTCAATCTGGGCTCGGTGTCGTGGATGTCGGGCTCGGCCGATTTGAGCGCCTACGCCACGCTCAAATCCGCCGCCTACGGCCTCACGCGCGTGCTCGCGCGCGAATTCGGCGCCGACAATATCCGAGTCAATTGCGTGATCCCGGGCTGGATCATGACGCAGCGCCAGATCGAAAAATGGCTCACACCCGAAGGCGAGCGCGAAATCATGGCGCGCCAGTGCCTGAAGCGAAAGCTTCAGCCGGTCGAGATCGCCAAGACGGTTCTGTTTCTGGCGTCTGATGCCGCATCGGCGATCACGAACCAACAGCTGATCGTGGATGGCGGCTGGGTCTAGCCCGCGAGTGCAGCGATCGCCGCCGCATGCACGTGCGAATCGCCTGCGGCCACTACGCGCCCGTCGCTGGCAAGCGTAAGCTGCTTGCCCTGCCAGTCGGTCATCAAGCCGCCGGCGCCGGCCAAGACGGGAACTACGGCGACATAGTCGTAGATGCCGAGCCCCGCTTCGATGTCGAGATCGGCGTAACCTGAGGCCACGAGGCCGTAGGCGTAGCAATCGCCCCCGTACATCGGCAGCTTCACCTGGGTGCGCACGCGCTCGAAGGCAGGGAAGTTCTCTTTGAACATCAGCGGCGACGAACAATAGAGCGTGGCCTTGTCGAGCGTGGCGCAAGCCCGCGTGCGCACGGGCCTTGCAGTGCCGTCGCGCAAGCGATGCAGGGTCTCGCCGCCGACAGTGCCCGTCCAGCGCTCGCCCACGGCCGCACAATCGATCACGCCCAGTTGCGGAACGCCGTCCACGGCCAAGCCCACAAGCGTGCCGAACATCGGCCGCCCGCTGATGAACGACTTGGTGCCGTCGATCGGATCGAGCACCCACACGCGCGAAGCATCCGTCCGCTCGCGCCCGTATTCTTCGCCGATAATGCCGTCGTGCGGGCGCTCTTTGGCGATGAGGTTGCGCATCGCTTCTTCGGCCGCCCGGTCGGCGACCGTCACGGGCGACGCGTCCGCCTTGTCGTCGACCGCAACGCCCGTGCGGAAATAGCGCAGCACGATGGCCGCCGCCGCATCGGCGAGGCGCCCGGCAAACGCAATGTCGTCGGCGTCGACGGCCATAAACGCCTCAGCGCGTGGGAACGGGCTTCGGTCCCGAATAGTCGTAGAAGCCGCGCTTGGTCTTGCGGCCGAGCCAGCCCGCTTCGACGTATTTCACCAGCAGCGGGCACGGGCGGTATTTCGAATCCGAGAGCCCGTCGTAGAGCACGTGCATCACGGCAAGGCACGTGTCGAGGCCGATGAAATCGGCAAGTTCGAGCGGCCCCATCGGATGGTTGGTGCCGAGCTTCATGGCCGTGTCGATCGATTCGACCGAGCCGACGCCTTCGTAGAGCGTGTAGACGGCTTCGTTGATCATCGGCAGCAGGATGCGGTTCACGATGAAGGCTGGAAAATCTTCGGCCGTCGCCGAAATTTTGCCGAGCTTGGCGGTGAGTTCCTTGACCGCCTCGTAGGTTTCGTTCGACGTCGCAATGCCGCGAATGAGCTCGACGAGCTGCATCACGGGAACGGGGTTCATGAAATGCATGCCCATGAACTGCGCTGCCCGGTCGGTCGAAGCCCCCAGGCGCGTGATCGAAATCGACGAGGTGTTGGACGCGAGCAGGGCCGCCTTCTTCAGATGCGGGCACAGCTTCTTGAAGATCTCGCGCTTGACCGCTTCGTTTTCGGTCGCCGCTTCGATCACGAGATCGCTGTCCGAGAAGATCGCGAAATCCGTACCGGTCGAGATGCGCGCGAGGGCCGCGTCCTTGGCCTCCTGCGTCATCGCACCTTTCTTGATCTGGCGGTCCATATTGCCCGCGATGGTCGCAAGCGCTTTGGCGAGCGAGTCGGGATTGGCGTCGAGCAGGCGCACTTCGAAGCCGTTCATCGCGCACACATGCGCAATGCCGTTGCCCATCTGGCCTGCGCCGATGACGCCGATTTTCTGGATCATGGTCTTTGTCCCCGGTTTCTGGAGCTATTTGCGCGGCGGCAAGGCGGCGGTGAGTTCGGGCACGAGTTTGAACAGATCGCCCACCACGCCGTAATCCGCGATCTGGAAGATCGGCGCTTCTTCGTCCTTGTTGATCGCAACGATGGTCTTGGAAGCCGACATGCCGGCCAGATGCTGGATCGCACCCGAAATGCCGACCGCGACATAAAGATCGGGGGCCACGACCTTGCCGGTCTGGCCCACCTGGTAGTCGTTGGGCGCAAAGCCCGCATCGACGGCCGCACGGCTCGCGCCCACGGCTGCACCCAGCCTGTCGGCCAGGGGCTCAATCAGCGTCTTGAAATTCTCGCCCGACGCCATGCCGCGCCCGCCCGAGACGACGATCTTGGCGGCCGTCAGTTCCGGCCGTTCGGACTTCGACAATTCTTGTTTGACGAAACGCGCAAGGCCGCTGTCGGCAGCCCCCGCAACCGCTTCGATCGGCGCCGATCCGCCACTTGCGGCCGCGGCAAATGCCGTCGCGCGCACGGTCACGATCTTGATCGCGTCTTTGGACTGCACGGTCGCCAACGCGTTGCCGGCATAGATCGGGCGCACGAACGTATCGGGCGACACGACCTCGACGATTTCGGAAATCTGCATCGTGTCGAGCAAGGCAGCCGCGCGCGGCATTGCGTTTTTGCCCGTCGCGGTCGCGGCCGACACGATATGCGTGTAGCCGGGGGCGAGCTTCACGATCAGGGAAGCGAGATTTTCAGGGAGAGCGTGGCCAAGGCTCGCATCGTCGGCCGCAAGCACTTTGGCAACGCCTGCGATCGTTGCGGCTTCGGCGGCGACGGCCGCAATGCCTGCACCCGCGACGAGGATTTCGACAGGCCCGCCCATCTTCAGCGCCGCCGCAACGGCGTTGCGCGTGGCGGGCTTCAGGGCCGCATTGTCGTGGTCGGCGAGAACCAGAACGGACATGTCAGATCACCTTGGCTTCGTTCTTGAGCTTGTCGACGAGGGCCGCGATGTCCGGCACCTTGATGCCGCCGCTGCGCTTGGGCGGCTCTTCGACTTTGAGCGTGGCGAGGCGCGGGCTCGCATCCACGCCGAGCGCTTCGGGTGTGAGCGTTTCGATCGGCTTCTTCTTGGCCTTCATGATGTTGGGCAGGCTCGCATAGCGCGGCTCGTTCAAACGCAGATCGGTCGTCACGATCGCGGGCAGCTTGAGCGCCACCGTCTCGAGCCCGCCGTCGATCTCGCGCACGACTTCAAGCCCGCCGTCGACCGGCGTCACTTTGGAAGCGAACGTGCCTTGCGGCCAGCCGAGCAGCCCCGCCAGCATCTGGCCAGTCTGGTTGCAATCGTCGTCGATCGCCTGCTTGCCGAGAATGACGAGGGCGGGCTGTTCCTTGTCGATAATGGCCTTGAGACATTTGGCGACGGCGAGCGGCTGCAGATCCGCATCCGTCTGCACGAGGATGCCGCGATCGGCGCCCATCGCAAGCGCGGTGCGCAGCGTTTCCTGGCATTGGGCTGCCCCCAGCGACACCGCGACGATTTCGGTGGCCGCACCTTTTTCCTTGAGGCGCACGGCCTCTTCGACGCCGATTTCGTCGAACGGATTCATCGACATTTTGACGTTGGCAAGCTCGACGCCCGATTTGTCGGCCTTCACGCGGATTTTGACGTTGTAGTCGACAACCCGCTTGACCGCGACCAGCACTTTCATTGGCAGAACCTGGCTCTTTTGTTCGAAAAACAGGAGCCGGACAATAGGCGGGCCGCCCGCGCCCGTCAATCGAGCGCCCGGCAGGGCTGCCAGCTGCGTGCTAGCGGTTCTTGCCCGGCACCCACAGCACGTCGCTGGCCCCGTCTTCGTTGGCGTGGCGCGACAGCACGAACAGATGGTCCGACAGGCGGTTGATATAGCGGATCGCGGCCGGGTTGATCTGCGTATGTGCGGCAAGCCGCACGATTTCGCGCTCGGCGCGGCGTGCGACCGTGCGCGCCAGATGCAGATTGGCCGCAAGCGCACTACCGCCGGGCAGGATGAACGAGTTGAGCGGCGCCAAGGCCGCGTTCATGGCGTCGATCTCGCGCTCGAGCCGTTCGACCTGCGCTTCGACGATGCGCAAAGGCGGATATTTGGGATCCGGCGTTTCGGGCGTGCAGAGATCGGCACCGAGGTCGAACAGATCGTTCTGGATGGCAGCCAGCATCGCGTCGATCGGGCCCGTTGCATGGAGGCGTGCGAGGCCAATGCAGGCATTGGCCTCATCGACCGTGCCGTAGGCGGCCACGCGGTCGTCGAACTTGTCGACACGTTCGCCGTCGCCCAGCGACGTCTGGCCCGTGTCGCCGCCTTTGGTGTAGATGCGCGTCAGCCTAACCATGGTTTCTTTTGACCCATACGTAGAAAATCAACAGCACCAGTGCGAGGCCCTGCAGGCCCACGCGCCAGCGCATCATGCGGTTGCCGTTGCGTTTGTTGAAGGCCCCGCCCTGGGCCATGCCGCCAAGACCGGTGAACAGCGACACGATGACGCCCAAAATGGCGACCCCGATCGCGTAGGGCAGAACGACAAGCAGCATATCCATGGCCAGGATGTAGGCCGCGGATCGGCGGAAGTCTAGCGCCGCTTGAATTTGAAATCGCCGCGTGCTTCTTCAAGCTCGCCCAGCAATGCCAGCAAGGCTTTGAATTTGGGGCCGATGGACTTGCCGGCCGTTGCGGCTTGCGGCCACACGATCTCGAAGGGACCTTCGACGTCGCGCAAGAGCGCATCCCACAGCGCGTCGAGATTGTGCGCAAAATGCGCCGAGAGCTGCAGATCGGCCGCGATCTGGCGATAGACCTTTTCCATCGTGTCGTGTTCGGGACCCAATCTCGCGCGTTTCATCGCGGCACCTCGCGGAACGATTCGTAATGGTCGAGCGTTACGAAAATCAGACGGTCGCTCGAAAAAACCAGGCGCTTGGCGTTGCGTCGTCCGCACCCATAGTCGAGATCGGCCTCGGCCCAGCGCCGGTTGGCGGCGTTGGGCAGGCGCCCTTCGCGGTTCCAGAAGCGGTCGCCGCCGATTGCTTTGCCGGGTGCCACACGGCAAAGGTCCGCACCCGGCCGCCAGCCGGCCTTTTCGGCCGCGTCCTTGTCGAGATAGCGCTCGCGCGGCAGGCGGCCTGTTTCGCGAATACTCTTGACGGTCGCAACGAACCCGTCGACGTCGCGCAAGCGCAGCTCGGTGCCGATGCGCCGCCATTCGGCTTCGTTGGCGAAGGCAGGGGCTGCTGCGAGCAGCAGCAGCGCAAGAAATGCCGAAAACAAAAACCGCATCGTCGTCAGTTTCTCCGTTCCAACAAGCCGCGCGCCACGATGTTGGCTTGGATCTCGGCGGCCCCTTCGAAGATATTCAGAATGCGCGCATCCGCCAATAGGCGGGCCGCGTCGTATTCGAGTGCATAGCCGTTGCCGCCATGGATCTGTACGCAATCGTCGGCGGCAACCCAGGCCGCGCGCGCGGCATAGAGCTTGGCGATCCCGGCTTCGATGTCGCAGCGCCGGCCCGAATCCTTGGTGCTTGCCGCCCGCCTTGTGAGCAGGCGCGCGACCGTGGTTTCGACCGCCATCGCGGCGAGCTTGCCGTGCACGCGCGGAAATTCGACGATCGCTTTGCCGAACTGGCGCCGTGTGCGCGCATAGGCAAGGGCCGCAAGCGTGGCTGCTTGCGCTACACCGACGGCGCGCGCGGCCGTCTGGATGCGTGCGGTCTCGAACGTTGCCATCAATTGACGAAAACCTTCGCCGGTCGCGTTGCCCAGCAGCCCGTCGGCCGGCACTTCGAAACCGTCGAAGGCGAGCTCGTATTCGCCCATGCCGCGATAGCCGAGTGTGGCGATCTCGCTGCCCTTGAGGCCTGCCACCGGAAACGGATCGCCGTCGTGGCCGCGCGGCTTGGGTGCCAAAAAGATCGACAGGCCGCGATGGTCTTTGCTGGCGGGATCGGTGCGCGCCAACACCACGAGCAAATCGGCGCGTGCCGCATGCGTGGCCCAGCTTTTGGCACCGGTGAGGCGCCACACGCGCCCGTCGAACGTCGCACGTGTGGTGATCGCCCCGAGATCGGAGCCCGTGTCGGGTTCGGTGAAACACGCGGCCGCAAGGCAAGCGCCCGACGCAAGGGCGGGCAGCCAGTGCGCGCGTTGTGCCGCCGTACCGCCGCCGCGCACAAGCTCGGCGGCGATTTCGGCGCGCGTGGCAAGCGAGCCCGTCGCGAGATGGGCGGCCGACAATTCTTCGGACGCCACGCACATCGCGATCTTGTCGAGCCCGAGCCCGCCATATTCCTCGGGTACGCACAAGCCGAACACGCCGAGGCGCCCAAGCTTTTCGATCACATCGAGCGGAATCTCACGGTCATGCCGGTGCCAGTCGTTGGCATGCGGTGCGATTTCCGTCTTCGCGAAGCGCCGCAGCGTCTCTCGCATCTGCGCCAACGAATCGTCTTCGAGATCGGGGTCGGCCGCAAGCCGCTCGGTATCCATGCTTTCGACGAGGCGGCGGCGCAGCTCGGGCAGCGCTCCATCACCCACCAAAGCCGCAACGGCGGGGTCGGCGGCGAAAGCAGCGGCCTCTGCGGCAATGCCCATTTCGGCGGGCCGCACCGTTTCGCTCTGGCTGATCGCAATACCGAAGGCAAGGCGGCCGAGTCCTTCGGCAAAACCGAGCCGGGCGAGAATTGTGGCCGCCGGATCGGCAGATGCGCGCGCGGCCCACTCGGCCAACGCATTCAAGCCCGCCACATTGGCGGCAAGCCACGCATAGCCGTGTGCTGCCATCTGGTGCTGCGCGAGTGCCGCTGCATCCACGCGCCTGGAGCACATCACGCGTGCGGCAAGTGCGGCACGCGCAGCTTCTTCGAGACGTCGGCACGCGACAAGGGCGGGGGAAAACATCGAAGCACCTATGCTATAGAACGGCGCCCGAGCGAACCAGTTTTCTCCGCGGAGCCGTTCCATGTCATTTCTCGACCGCATCGTCGAATGCAACACGCACGATCCCGCCGCCTTTCGGCCGTTCGTCGTTGCGGGGCACCAGGTGGGGGCCGTGCGCCACAAACTCGCCGAACGCCTGCGCGGCTTTCCTTCGGTGTTCGACGTTGCGGCCAACCGTGTCGCACTCGCCGAAACGCTCGCAAATCCTGCAGCACGCACGGCTGCGCTCGACACGGTCGTGCGCGCACTCGAGGCCGAAGGCATCGTCGGCGGGCGGCGCAACGAAGCCTATCCCGCTTTGCTTGAATGGGGCGCATCACCGCTTTTCCAAATCGAGCGGGCGGCCGCCCCGCATTTCGGCATGCGCAGCTACGGCGTGCATATGACAGGCTATGTGCGCAAGGAAGACGGCATCCATATTTGGGTCGCCCGCCGGTCGCGCGTGAAGCCGACTTATCCCGGCATGCTCGACAATACGGTCGCCGGCGGCCAGCCAGTGGGCTTGGGACTTCGCGAAAATCTCGCCAAGGAATGCGCGGAAGAAGCGGGCATCCCCAAAGCTTTGGCGGCGCAGGCGATCAGCGTGGGAGCGATCGCCTACAAAATGGATGCGGCCGACGGGCTCAAGCCCGACGTGCAGTTTTGCTACGATCTCGAAATGCCGGCAGATTTCGTGCCGCGCAACACCGACGGCGAGATCGAAGAATTTTTCTTGTGGCCGTGGCGGGACGTGGCGCGCATCGTCGCCGACACGAACGAATTCAAATACAACTGCAATCTCGTGCTGATCGATTTTTTCGTGCGCCACGGCCTCTACAGCCCCGACGATCCCGATTATCTCGCGGTCGTGCGGGGCCTTAGGGGGTAGGCTGCGGCATTTTCTGCTATTGAGAAGCATTCTCAATTGAGCTATTGTGCTTCCCTCACTCTTGGGAGGCGGCTGAATGTTTCTTTGCAACTGCCATGGAATTCGAGCCTCGCAAGTCGAGGCTGCGCGCGAAGCGGGTTGCCGGACCGTGCGCGCGTTGTTCGAGCGCATGGCCGATGCGCCGCCCTGCTGCGGCAAGTGCATTCCCGAGATCCGCGCCACACTCGAGCGCCAAACAATGTCGGCCGCCGCCGCCGAATGAGCGCCGCGCTCGCCGTTGCCGTCGGCTGCGCGGTCGCCGGGGCGGCGATCACAATTTTCTTGCGCTTAAGGGTTGCGTTGCGCGATTCTGCGCGCGACTCGAACAAGCGAGGAAATCGATGAAAGGCGACAAGGCCGTTCTGGCCGAACTCAACAAGCTGCTGACCAACGAACTCACCGCCGTGAACCAGTATTTCCTGCATGCGCGGATGTGGCGGCAGTGGGGCTTCGCCAAGCTCGCCAAACACGAATACGACGAATCGATCGAGGAGATGAAACACGCCGACAAGGTGATCGAGCGCATTCTGATGCTCGACGGCCATCCCAATCTCCAGGATCTCGGCAAACTGAAGATCGGCGAGACCGTTCCCGAGGGTCTTGCGTGCGATCTCGATCTCGAGAGAAACGCGCGGCCGATGCTTCAGGCGGCGATCAAAGTCTGTGAAGGCGCGCACGACTACGTGTCGCGCGACATGCTGCTGCACATTCTCGACGACACCGAAGAACATATCGACTATCTCGAAACCCAGCTCGCGCTGATCGAGAAGGTCGGCGTGCAGAACTATCTGCAGAGCCAGATGGAACCTGGCGCGTCGAGCTGAGCTTAGGCGAGGCCCTGCCGGGCCTCGCTCTACCGCGTGATCGACTGGAAGGCGGCAAGGGCCGCCATATTGACGATCTCGCCGACCGATGCACCGATCGGCACGATCTGCGCCGGCTTCGACAGGCCGATGAGGATCGGCCCGAGCATTGTGCCGCCCGCGAGTTTCTGCACGAGCTTCGACGAAATATTCGCCGAATGCAGGCCCGGCATCACGAGCACGTTGGCAGGGCCCGTGAGGCGGCAGAACGGAAACAGGCTGCGCATCAGATCGTAGTCGAGAGCCACGTCCGGGCTCATTTCGCCGTCGTACTCGAAATCGATCGTGCGCCCGCCCTCGGCCATGTTTTCGAGTTCCTGCACTGCCTCGCGCACCTGCGTTGCCTTCTCGCGCTGCGGATTGCCGAAATTCGAGAACGAGGTCAGCGCCACGCGCGGCTCGTGGCCGAGGCGCCTTGCGGCGGCGGCGGCGCCGATCGCGATTTCGGCCATGTCGCGCGCGGTGGGGAGTTCCGTCACCGTCGCGTCGGCGATGAACACCGTGCGCTCCTTGGTCATCATCACCGACACGCCGATGCAGCGCTTGCCCTTCTCGATGTCGATCACGCGGCGCACGTCGTCGAGCGCCTGGTAGTAGCTGCGCGTGGTGCCCGTCACCATCGCGTCGGCGTCGCCCACGGCCACCATGGTCGCCGCGAAGATGTTGCGGTCCTGGTTCACGAGGCGCTGGCAGTCGCGCTGCAGATAGCCCTGGCGGCGCAGCTTGGCGTAGAGAAAATCGGTGTAGCGCGTGTTGTCGCGCGACAGGCGCGCATTGTGGATCTCGAGGCCGAGCTCGGCCGGGCTGTCGGTCAGGCCCATCGCCGCCATCGTCGCCTCGATGCGCTCGACGCGGCCGATCAGCACCGGCGTGCCGTAGCCCGAATTGCGGTAGCTGATCGCGGCGCGGATCGTCTTTTCGTCTTCGCCTTCGGCGAACACAGTGCGCTTGGGGTTGGCGCGCACGGTCTCGAAGATGCGGTCGAGCATCGCCCCCGTCGGATCGCGGCGCAACGACAGCGAATGGCGATAGGCGGCCATGTCGGCGATGGGTTTGCGGGCAACGCCCGAATCCATCGCGGCCTGCGCGACGGCGGCAGGGACGACCGAAATCAGTCGCGGATCGAAGGGCACGGGGATGATGTAGTCGGGCCCGTAGCGCAGGCTCTGGCCGCCGTAGGCGGCGTCGAGATCGTCGGGCACGTCTTCGCGCGCGAGCTCGGCGATCGCGTGTGCTGCAGCGGCTTTCATCGCTTCGTTGATCGTGCGCGCGCGCACGTCGAGCGCACCCCGGAAGATGAAGGGGAAGCCCAGCACGTTGTTGACCTGGTTCGCGTAGTCCGAGCGGCCCGTGGCGATGATGCAGTCGGGCCGTGCCGCCTTGGCTTCCTCGGGCGTGATTTCGGGATCGGGATTGGCCATCGCGAAGATGATGGGCTTGGGCGCCATCGTCTTCAGCATGTCCTGCGTGAGCGCACCCTTGACCGACAGGCCGAAGAAAACGTCCGCTCCCGCAAGCGCTTCGGTCAGCGTGCGCGCCTTGGTGGGCACGGCATGCGCCGATTTCCACTGGTTCATGGAGTCGGTGCGGCCCTGGTAGATCACGCCCTTGGTATCGCACAGGATCACGTTTTCGTGCGGCATGCCGAGCGACTTCACGAGCTCGGCGCACGCAATACCGGCCGAGCCGGCACCGTTGATGACCATCTTGGTCGTGCGCATGTCGCGGCCCGTGAGATCCAGCGCGTTGATGAGGCCGGCCGCCGCCACGATGGCCGTGCCGTGTTGGTCATCGTGGAACACCGGAATGTCGAGGAGCTCGCGCAAGCGCTGCTCGATCACGAAACACTCGGGTGCTTTGATGTCTTCGAGATTGATGCCGCCGAACGTGACGCCGATATAGCGCACGCACTCGACGAACTTGTCGACGTCCTTGGTATCGACCTCGATATCGATCGAATCGACGTCGGCAAAACGCTTGAACAGAACGGCTTTGCCTTCCATCACGGGTTTGCCGCCCAGCGCACCCAGATCGCCCAAGCCCAGCACGGCCGTGCCGTTCGAGATCACGGCCACGAGATTGCCCTTGGCCGTATAGTCGTAGGCAGCGTCCGGGTTCTTGGCGATGTGCAGGCACGGCCACGCCACGCCCGGCGAATAGGCAAGGCTCAGATCGCGCTGGGTCGTCAGCGGCTTGGTGGCGGTGATTTCGATCTTGCCCGCTTTGCCGCCCTGATTGTGGAACAGCAAGGATTCTTGTTCGGTGACGGGCCCGGTCTCGTTCGCCATAATTGCGTTTGCCTTCCCTGTGAAACTCGTTTTGCTAGGCTTTGGTTCGCCATGGTACGGGGAACGGGTGCCGTTCGTCAAAACGCACGAACCAATGGAAATGCTGCACTGCAATGTCCGACACTGTCCGCGAGCCGCAAAGCGACCAAGCCCCCACGCCGATGATGGCGCAGTATCTGGAATTGAAGCGCCAGCATGAAGGTGCGCTGCTGTTCTACCGCATGGGCGATTTCTACGAGCTGTTCTTCGAGGATGCAGTCGCCGCTTCCAAGGCGCTCGACATCACGCTCACGCGCCGCGGCACGCATGCGGGCGAACCTATTCCGATGTGCGGCGTGCCGTGGCACGCGCACGAAGCCTATTTGGCCCGGCTGATCCGCCAGGGTTTCCGTGTCGCGATCTGCGAGCAGATCGAAGACCCGGCCGAGGCCAAAAAACGCGGCAGCGGCAAAAGCCTCGTGCGGCGCGACGTCGTGCGTGTGGTGACACCGGGCACGCTTACCGAAGACACGTTGCTCGATGCGCGCGCCAACAATTTTCTGTGCTGCCTGGCGGAAGCTGCCGGTGCGCTCGGCCTGGCGTGGCTCGATCTTTCGACCGGCGATTTCCGCGTCGAGACGGCAACGGCACCGGGCCTGTCGGCAGCACTCGCGCGCATCGCACCCGGCGAATTGCTGCTCGCCGACCGCTTGCTCGCGCGCGACGACATTGCCGCCGCTATATCCCCGCTCAAACGCGCGCTGACGCCGCTGCCGTCCGCGCGCTTCGACAGCGAAAACGCCAAGCGGCGGCTCGAAGCGCTCTATGGCGTCAAATCTCTCGACGGATTGGGCGCCTTCGCACGTGCGGAAATCGCGGCGGCAGGCGCCCTCGTCGATTATGTCGAACTCACGCAAAAAGGCCGTGTTGGCCGCCTGCAAACGCCGCAGCGCCAATCGGCGGCTGGCCTGCTTGAGATCGATCCCGCCACGCGCCGCTCGCTCGAAATCGCCGAAACGCAGACGGGCGAGCGCAAAGGCTCGCTGCTCGCCACGATCGACCGCACGCAGACGGCCGCCGGTGCGCGTCTTTTGGCCGCGCGCCTCGCAGCCCCCTTGGCAGACGCGCGCGCGATCGGCCGTAGGCTCGACATGCTCGGCTATTTCGTCGAGTCCGAACATGCGCGCGCATCCTTGCGCGAAACGCTGAAGGGCTTCCCCGATCTCGAGCGTGCCGTGCAGCGCTTGGCGCTTCAGCGCGGCGGCCCGCGCGATTTGGCGGCGTTGGGCCAGGGTCTTGCGCGCTTGCCGCAAGTGCGCGCGCAAGTGCGTGCACAAGGTCTCGACGCCGCCCCCGAAGGAATCGGCCAAGCGCTCGATGATTTGGGCGAACATTCGGCGCTGGCCGATCTGTTGGCGCGCGCCTTGGGGGCCGACCTGCCGCTCGATATGCGCGACGGCGGCTTCGTGCGCGCAGGATTTGCCGCCGAGCTCGATCGCATGCTTGAGCTGCGCGACGAAAGCCGTCGCCTCGTGGCTGCTCTGCAGCAGCGCTATGTCGAGGCGACCGGTATTTCCACATTGCGCATCAAGCACAACAATGTGATCGGCTATTTCGTCGAAGCGAACGCCAACGTCGCCGACCGGCTGTCGAAGCCCGGCGGCATCTTCATCCATCGCCAGACGATGGCAGGGGCCGTGCGCTTCACCACGGTCGAACTCGGCGAGCTCGAAAACGCGGTCGTGGGTGCGCGCGACAAAGCGCTCGCCCTCGAACTTTCGATATTCGCCGACCTCGTGCGCGACGTGCTCGCGCACAGCGATGCGATTTTGCGCGCTGCCCGCGCGTTGGCCGAACTCGACGTCGCGGCTGCCTTGGCCGACCTCGCGGTCGAGCGCGAATGGTGCCGGCCGGTCGTGGACGACAGCCGCATGTTCGCAGTCGAAGGTGGGCGCCATCCGGTCGTCGAGGCGGCGTTGGCCGAACAGGCGCAAGGTTTTGTCGCCAACGATTGCCGCCTTGATGCCGACGGCGGGCAATTTTTGTGGCTCGTCACGGGCCCCAACATGGCCGGCAAATCCACGTATCTGCGTCAGAACGCGTTGATCGCCATTCTGGCGCAGAGCGGATCCTACGTGCCGGCCAAAGCAGCACATATCGGCGTGGCCGACCGGCTGTTCAGCCGCGTGGGTGCAGCCGACGATCTGGCGCGCGGGCGGTCTACGTTTATGGTCGAAATGGTCGAGACGGCCGCGATCCTCAATCTTGCGACCGAACGCTCGCTCGTGATTCTCGACGAGATCGGGCGCGGTACGGCGACCTACGACGGGCTTTCGATCGCGTGGGCGTGCGTGGAGCATCTGCACGACGTCAACCGCGCGCGCGCCTTGTTCGCCACGCACTATCACGAGCTCACAGCACTCGCCGCAAAACTCTCGGGCCTTGCGTGTCGCACGATGCGCGTCAAGGAATGGAAGGGCGAGGTCGTTTTCCTGCACGAGGTTGCAGCCGGCACGGCCGACCGTTCCTACGGCATTCATGTGGCGAAACTTGCAGGCCTGCCGGCCGCCGCCGTGGCGCGTGCGGAAACCGTTCTGGCGGCGCTGGAAAGCAGCCCGGAGCAACGCAATCTCGGCAAGCTCGCCGAAGATCTGCCGCTGTTTGCCGCACGGCCCAAAGGCGGACCCGCCAATGCTGGAGCGGGCGCCGACGCGGCCCCGAGTGCTTTGTCCAAAGCGCTCGCCGATCTCAATCCCGATGAACTTGCCCCCAAACAAGCGCTTGAGGCGCTTTACGCGCTCAAAGCGCTTTTGCTGAAGGAGAAGGCCGAATGAAAGTCGCGTTGGTCACGGGGGCGGGCAAAGGCATGGGCGCTGCGTGCGCGCGCGAACTTGCCGCGCGCGGCTGGGGTGTGGCTTTGCTGTCGCCGTCGGGTCGTGCGGTCGAGCTTGCAAACGAACTCGGCGGCGTGGGCGTCACGGGTTCGGTCTTGGAAACCGCCGATCTGCAAAAGCTCGTCGATGCTGCGATGGCAAAATGGGGCCGCATCGACGGCGTAGTTACGTCCACCGGCCATCCGCCCAAAGGCGACCTCTTGGCCCTTACCGACGAAGACTGGGCCAAGGGCCTCGAGCTTGTGATTCTGGACGTTGTGCGCTTGGCACGCCTCGCAACGCCGATCATGGAAAAGCAGGGCTCGGGCGCGTGGGTCAATATCTCGACCTTCGCCGCCTTCGAACCCGACCTCATGTTCCCGATCTCGTGCGCGATGCGCGCAGGCCTCGGCGCCTTCGCCAAACTCTATGCCGACCGCTACGCCAAGGCCGGCATTCGCATGAACAATCTGCTGCCCGGTTTCGTCGACTCGCTGCCCGTCAAAGAAGTGCTTCTGCCGCGCATTCCCATGGGCCGCTACGGCAAAGCCGAAGAAATCGCCAAGACGGCGGCGTTCCTGCTGTCCGACGACGCGGGCTACATCACCGGCCAAAACCTACGCGTCGACGGCGGGATTACGCGCGGGGTTTAGAGCGTGATCGTTTCATTGTGACGCGTATCCTGCGTTTTTGAAGTAGTTGGCGCATTCTCGCGGCTCGAAGACGTGGCACAGCGAACCAATGCGGCGCCATGTGTCTTCGACGGTTCTTGGCT
>Ga0315907_10000897_pt1 | contig 40820 bp, 32 predicted proteins | sample LakEriMetagenome_3_FD_203525 | JGI IMG/M metagenome (GOLD analysis project Ga0315907, IMG submission 203525) | Freshwater fungal communities from buoy surface, Lake Erie, Ohio, United States - Buoy 12 MA123 | ecosystem: Environmental > Aquatic > Freshwater > Lake > Lake biofilm | place: USA...
CCATTGCTGCTTCCGTAACCATTAATGGACGAAATGTATCAACCATAACAGCTAATTCTTTAGTTTCGGTATGACCAATACTTCTCTCCATAGCTCCTGGCGCAGGTCCGTGAGGAATTCCTTTTGGATGTAAAGTGATATGCCCTTGTTCGATATTATTTCTACTCATGAAATCACCATCTACATAATACAACACTTCATCAGAATCAATATTGCTATGATTATAAGGAGCAGGAATTGATTTTGGATGATAATCATACAATCTTGGCACAAAAGAGCATACTACAAATGTAGCTGTTTCAAATGTTTGATGAATTGGCGGCGGTAAATGTACACGTCCTGTAATAGGTTCAAAATTGTGAATTGAAAATCCGTATGGGAAATTATATCCATCCCAACCAATGACATCAAATGGATGAGTGGCATAAACCACTTCGTGCATCATACCTTCTTTTTTGATTTTGATTAAGAAATCACCTTTTTCGTCATAGGTTTCTATTTCGGAAGGTAATTTAAAATCTCTTTCGCAAAATGGTGAATGTTCTAAAAGTTGACCCGATTCGTTTTTATATCTTTTTGGAGTATAAAATGGCGCATAAGATTCTACATAGAATAAGCGATTATCTTCTGAATTGAAATCAATTTGATAAATCATACCGCGTGGAATAATTAAGTAATCGCCATATTCAAAATCTATATTTCCCATCATGGTTCTAAGTTTTCCAGAACCTTTATGGATAAATATCATTTCGTCTGCATCGGCATTTTTATAAAAATAACTGCGCAAAGATTTTTTTGGTGCGGCTAATCCGATAATACAATCTTTATTAACAAGCATGTCTTTTCTGCTTTCTAAAAAATCGTCGGCTGGTTGTAATTCAAAACCTTTTAATAACAGCGATTTAATGTTTTTACCAATGGCGATTTTTGGCTCAACAGAATAAGATTTAGTAATTTCTTTAACCTGTGTTGGTCTATGAACATGATATAATAATGAAGAATGTCCATGAAATCCTTCAGTTCCAAAAAGTTGTTCATAGTATAATCCGCCGTTTGGGTTTTCAAACTGGATGTGTCGTTTGTGGGGGATTTCTCCTAATTTATGATATATTGGCATTTCTTTAAGGTTAAAAGTTATAGGTTAAAAGTATTTTACAATACTTTTTTTATTAAAACAAAAAGAAGTATCCTCACTCAGGATTTCTCTTGATGAGGAATTTTAAATGTGATAATAAGCCTTCCCAATTTTTCATATCACAAATATCGTAAAAATATATTATAAAAAAAACGACTTCAAATTGAAGTCGTCGTTTTTTAAATTTTATCTCTACTTATCAAATTTTTCTGGATTATTAAGTTTTGCGTTTCTTTTACCATATATAAAATAAACTAAAATACCTAAAACACCCCAAATAATAAAAGTATGCCAAGTTTCTTTTCTTACAAAAGTCATTAAACCAATATTAAATGCAACACCTAAAGTACCAACAATGTATACTGCAGGTGTTTTATATGGCCTGTCTAATTCAGGTTTTTTATATCTTAAAATCATTACTGCAATACAAACCATAGCAAAAGCTAATAATGTACCCATAGAACACATTTCTGAAACTTTATTTATTGGTGTTACAGCAGCTACAATTGAAATAATTGCACCTATTAGAAAGGTAGATTTATGTGGAGTTAAAAATTTAGGATGTAAATCTTTGAAAAAATTAGGTAATAAACCATCTTTAGCCATGCCTAAAAAAATACGCGTTTGACCTAGCATCATAACTAACATAACGCTCATTAAACCTGCGGTTGCTGCAATTGTAATTAAAAAAGTTGCCCATTTTAACCCAACACCACTAAACGCTGAAGCAACGGGCGCTGTAACATCTAATTGATCGAAACGAACCATACCTGTTAAAACAAGTGATACTAAAATATATAGAACGGTACAAATAATTAATGAAGCAATTATTGCAAATGGGACATCTTTTTTGGGATTTATCGCTTCCCCTGCTTGAGTTGAAACGGCATCAAAACCAATGTATGCAAAAAAGACAATTGTAGCTGCAGTTAAAACACCGCCGAATCCAAAGTTTACTTTTTCAACACCATCTACCATTGTAGTTGTTTCCATTGGAATAAAAGGTTGCCAGTTTTCAATATTAACATAAAAAGCCCCCACAATAATTACAAAAAGTACTACAGCTATTTTAATAACAACAATGATATTATTTGTTTTAGCAGCCTCTTTAATTCCCTTTACTAAAATTGCAGTTATAACCCAAGTAATCAAAAATGCAGGTAAATTAAATACTATTCCCGTTAAATCGATTGATGAATAATGTTCTGAAAATTTAGCAACTCCTTCACCTGTAGCAAAATTTTTAAAATCTTTTAAAGATGTTAAACTTTTAAATGCAGATGCAAATTCTGCATTTGCAAAATAAGATTTAATTTGTTCAAATGTAGCAGAATTATGAGTCGCTAGATATTCATTAACAGCATCAACAGCTTTTGCGTTATTTAATTTTTCTGTAGCAGTTACTTTATCAGACAATAGCCCCAAGGGTAATTTAATGTTAAATAGTCCTAATAGTTTGGAAAAATAACCGCTCCATGCTACAGCAACCGTTGTGGCTCCCATCATGTACTCTAATATTAAATTCCATCCTATAAACCATGCAAAAATTTCTCCGATAGTTCCATAAGCATAGGCATAGGCAGAACCTTCTACTGGCAATACAGAAGCAAATTCAGCATAACATAATGAAGCAAATAAACACCCAATTCCAGCTATTACAAAAGAAAGGGCTAAAGCTGGACCAGCATAATCATGCGCCGCAATTCCAGTTAGAGTGAAAATTCCTCCACCAATAATAGCGCCTATACCTAATGAAGTTAACCCCCATTTTGTAAGTACGCGTTTCAATTCACTTTTTTTCATATCAGCTTCAAAAGCTGAAACTGGTTTAACTCTCCAAATAGACATAAATAATTATTTTAAATTTGAATTCCAAAAATAAACTTTTTTGAAAACAATCTGACAGAAATTTACATTAAATGTATTTTTTTTGTTATTTTTTTATTTTAAAACCAAAATCCCACTGAAAACCAAGTAAAATGATTTCCTGTTTCTGGCGACCATGAATGTTTAATTTCTAATGGCCCAATGATCGATTCCATTCCATAGCCTATCGCATATCCTGTATATTTTGGTTTTTTTAACCAACCTTCTAAATGCTCAAAAATTCTATTGCCCACATTTGCAAAATTACCTGTAAAATTAATGTGATGCTTTTTATAAACCTCATAATCAACAATCGCTGTTTGTTTTACATAACTATCTCCTGCTATACTTAAAAAATCATATCCAAAAAAGGGCTTAAAGTTATTAGCAGGAACAAATCCATAACCTCCTAATACAAAATCAAAGAAGGATATTGTTCTTCTACCAACAGCAAAACCTACTTCTGTTTGTGATCTAATTGTAAGCTTTTTTATCGGCTCAAATACTATTCCTGCCTCAGCTTTTGCAATAGAAAATCGTTCAAATTGATTGGTATAATTTGAAGAATATAGAAATGATTTTAATTCGCCGAAAAAAGTCCAACCTTTCTTAGGAAAATATTTTTGATTGAATGAATCATATTTAATGTAGCCAAATGCTGATAAATAATCGCTTTTATCAAAAATTGGAGTCGTGTTTTGTAACGTTTGAGAGGCTATATTCAAATATTTAAATTCTAAACCCGCCCCGACAGAAAATTTTTGAGCAAAAATTGTTTGTACATAAGCTTGATTTGATAAATCGGTGAAGTCAACATTTACAGAGTTAACCCCTAAATCAGAAAAAACGGCTCCGTTTTCAAAATCAGTTAAAATATTTTTGTTAAATGAATTTAATTTTGAATTAAATCCGAAACTCCAATAAAAACCATTATCAATATAATAGTCAAAATTATACCTGAAATTATCGCCAAGAATTACATCTAAAGAAATAACATCATTTTTTGTAATGATTTTTTTGTGTGTATAATTTAGTAAAACTCCGCTTTTATACAAATCATCATAATGAAGCCCGAATTTTAAAAAGGTATTATTTTTATTTTCTTTTAACTGAAGGTTTAATTGCTCCCCATTTTGTATCTTTTCAAATGAATACATTATGGTACTAAAATTTTGAGTGCCATTTATTAATGAAATCCCTTTTTCTAGTTGTTCATGATTAATTACTGTATTCTTTTTTATCTTTAACTTACCAAGGATATATGCGCGGGTGAAGTTATCTAATTTATTAAAAGTAATATCGCTAATGTAAATTGAATCTTTCTGATTTACAACATTGTTTTGACGTTTATCTTTGCTAGACAAAGTGAGTAATTGATTTGTAAATTCAATTGCTTTTTCAGTTCCTTTTTTAATAATTTCTTGTCCATTATCGAAAGAAACAACCGAAAATCCTTTTGTGTCTGGTTTAATATAAATATTGGTCATGCGGCGCTTCCCTTCCATTTTTTCTATCATAGAAAAATTATTGAGTTGCGAAAGTACCGAAGTTACATCTTTTAACTGCTCTCTGTTTTTTAATCCATCTTGAACATCAACGCCAATAATAAAATCTACCCCTCTATTTTTAAGTTCCTCTACAGGATAATTATTGACGACTCCTCCATCAATATGTAACTTTCCATTAATTTCAACCGGATTATATAAGGTAGGAATAGCTCCACTGGCAATGATTGATTGAGCTAAAACCCCAGAGTCAAGTAAAATTTGTTCCCCTGTTTCTAAATCTGTAGCTATACACAAAAAAGGGATTGGCAACTCATCAAAATCTCTAACGTGACTAACGTGTTTTGTTAATCTTGAAATTAAATTAAAATTATACAACCCTTTTGAAAGGCCAGACGGAAGTCCTAATTTAAAATTGTTGAAAGGTAGCGCCAATGCATATATTTCATCGTTTCTTTTTTCATAAAACGATTTTGATTCTCGAGGTGTGTAGTCTTGCAACAGTGCATCCACATCAATAGCAGAGAAAATAGAATCCAGCTGATGTGCACTATATCCCGAGGCATATAATCCTCCTACAACTGCCCCCATACTTGTCCCCGAAATATAATCTACTTTGATGCCAAGTGAATCAATTACTTTTAAAACCCCTATATGAGCTAATCCTTTTGCGCCTCCGCCACTTAATACTAATCCAATTTTTGGGCGCGACAGTTCTTGCCCAAAACCCACTTGGATCACCATAAATAAACATAAAAACAAAAGGTGTTTTTTCATCTAACTCAATTATTGTTCTTGTAAAAGTCGGAAATTTTTTTGGCTTTTGAAAGTCCTATTACCTCCGAAATTTCATTTTCATTTGCATTTTGTAGTCTTTTAACGCTTTTAAAATGTTTTATTAACGTAATCATGGTTTTTTCTCCAATTCCCGGAATACTTTCTAAACTATTATTTAATGCCGATTTACTTCGCTTATCGCGATGATGGGTTATTCCAAATCGGTGTGCTTCGTTTCTTAAAAACTGAATTACTTTCAAAGTTTCCGATTTTTTATCCAAATATAAGGGTGCCGAATCGCCTGGATAAAATAATTCTTCCAAACGTTTTGCAATACCAATAATCGCAATTTTACCTCGCAATCCTAAATCATCAATACTTTTTAAAGCCGAAGACAATTGCCCTTTTCCTCCATCAATAATAATCAATTGGGGTAAGGACTGATTTTCATCTAACATTCTTTTATATCTTCGGTATACTACTTCTTCCATTGAGGCAAAATCATTTGGGCCCTCGACTGTTTTAATATTAAAATGACGGTAATCTTTTTTGCTGGGTTTTCCATCTTTAAAAACCACACAGGCCGAAACTGGATTGGTTCCTTGAATATTTGAATTATCAAAGCACTCAATGTGTCTTGGCTCTACCGATAAGCGCAAATCTTTTTGCATTTGTGCCATAATCCGATTGGTGTGTCGTTCTGGATCTACAATTTGAATTTGCTTTAATTGATCTAATCGATAATATTTGGCATTGCGTTCTGATAGTTCTAAAATTTGCTTTTTATCGCCTAATTGCGGTACCGTAATTTTTATACTTTCACCTAAATCTATCGGAAACGGCACTACAATTTCTTTAGCATTCAAATGAAAACGTTCGCGCAATTCTACTACGGCCAATTCTAACAATTCTTCGTTGGTTTCGTCTAATTTTTTCTTTAATTCCAACGTATGCGAACGCACAATAGCACCATGCGAAATTTGTAAAAAGTTTACATAAGCCATCGTTTCATCTGAAATAATAGAAAATACATCCAAATTAGTGATTTTTGGATTTAAAACTGTTGAACGCGATTGATAATTTTCCAAAACTTCAATCTTTTCTTTGATTTTTTGAGCCGCTTCAAATTGCATTTCTTGAGCCAATTCGGACATCAATTTTTTAAAATCTTTCAAACTTTCTTTGAAATTTCCTTTTAAAATTTGACGGATTTTCTCTACTTGATTTTGATAATTTTCGGATGATTCATATCCTTCGCAAGGTCCTTTACAGTTTCCAATATGATATTCTAAACACACTTTAAATTTTCCCGAATCGACATTGGTTTTCGATAAATCGTAAGTACACGTTCGCAATGGATACAGTTCTTTAATCAAATCTAAAATGGTGTGAACCGTCTTAAAACTGGTATATGGCCCAAAATATTCGGAACCATCTTTTATCATTTTTCGAGTGGAAAAAATACGCGGAAATCGTTCGTTTTTAATACAAATCCATGGATACGTTTTGTCGTCGCGAAGCAATACGTTATACCGAGGCTGTAATTTTTTTATCAAGTTATTTTCCAATAACAAGGCATCGGTTTCTGTTGGAACCACAATATGCTTAATCGTAACAATTTTCTTGACTAAAACCGAAGTTTTATAATTGTCATGATTCTTGGTAAAATAAGATTGAACACGCTTTTTTAAATTTTTTGCTTTACCAACATACAAAATTTTTCCTTCCTTATCATAATACTGATATACCCCAGGATTATCGGGCAAGGTTTGAATTTGAAGTTCTAATGGTGTTTGCATTTTATAAAAAGAGTAAAGAACAAAGATAAGAGATTTGTTTTTGAATTTTTAAAGTTTTTAACCTCTAAGCGGACGAATAACAAACAAAAATGACAATGATTTTAGGATTTTATCAAATTTATTAAATCTGTGTTCCTAAATGAAATTTGTTTTTGTAATTTTAACACTTTAGATTTAAAAAATGACAGCCTCAAAACCACTTGTAATCCTCAAAGAAACCATTATAGCTGGTGAAAGCAAGACCATTAACATGGAAATTGCAAAGTTGCACACCATGACCAAATTGAAAATTCCGATTATTGTGGAACGTTCAAAATTAGCTGGTCCAACAGTGTTGTTTACAGCATGTTTACACGGCGATGAAATCAACGGAACTGAAATTGTGCGGCAGTTGATTGTTCAAAAAATCAACAAACCTAAACGCGGAACCGTCATATGTATTCCCATCATTAATATTTTTGGATTCATCAATAAAACAAGAGAATTTCCTGATGGTCGCGATTTGAATAGGGTTTTCCCTGGCAGTAAAACAGGTTCGCTAGCGAGTCGTTTTGCCTATTATATTTTGAAAGATATTATTCCGCATGTTGATTATGCTATTGATTTTCATGCTGGTGGAGCTAGCCGATTTAATGCCCCTCAAATTAGAATTGTACCCGATAACAAAGAATTAAAAAAACTTTCAGATGTTTTTAATGCGCCTTTTACGTTGTATTCTAAAAATATTTCGGGGACGTTTCGAAATTCATGTGATAAATTGGGTGTAAAAATGTTGTTGTTTGAAGGCGGAAAATCGTTAGACATTAATGATGCAGTTACCAAAGAAGCGATTGAAGGTACTAAACGATTTCTCACTCATTTAGACATGCTTAATCCAAGAAAAAAAGCAATTTCAAATGAAAACAAAACGATTTATATCGAAAAATCAAATTGGGTGCGAGCCAAACATTCTGGTATGTTTCATGGCTTAACAACAATTGGCAGTTTTGTCAAAAAAGGCGATTTATTAGCTACTATTTCCGATCCGTATGGAAAAGTGGAGCACAAAGTAAAAGCGCCGCATGCTGGCTTCATCATCAATGTAAACGATGCTCCAATAATTTATCAAGGCGATGCTATTTTTCATGTTTCAACGCAATTAGAAAATGAATAAAAAACACATAAGACAAAAAGCAAAAACTGATAGACAAATGTTATCTGAGGAGGAAATCGAAGACAAAAGTTTGGCGATTGCAAACCAAGTGTTGCGCCTAGACATTTGGAACAAACTATATTATCATTTATTCTTAACGATTGAGAAACAAAAAGAAATCAATACCGAATATATTTTACAAATTTTAGCCGGAAAAGATAAAGAAATTGTGATTTCGAAGTGCAATTTTGAGGCATTGAGCATGACGCATTTTTTATTAACGGATAATACTAAAATCAAAAAAAACAGTTATAACGTTCCAGAACCCGTTGATGGTTTAGAAGTTCCTGATGCTAAAATTGATGTAGTTTTTGTGCCGCTTTTAGCCTACGATAAGCAAGGAAATCGTGTGGGCTACGGTAAAGGATTTTACGATAACTTTCTTAATAAATGCAAACCCGAAACTATTAAAATAGGGTTGTCGTTCTTTCCTCCAGAAGAAAAAATTGAAGATGTTTCAAAAAGTGACGTAAAATTAAATTTTTGTGTAACGCCTGATGCAATTTTCTCTTTTACCAATTAATCCTCTGACAAAAGCACTTCTTTTTTTGTTGAAGCAAAAGCTCGTTTATTAAACACAATTAAAATTCCTACACCGGTAGAAATTGCCATATCAGCTATATTAAAAATAGCGTTAAAAAAAGTAAAGTGTTTTCCACCCCAAATAGGCAACCAAGAAGGCAAGTCTCCTTCCCACATTGGAAAATAAAACATATCTACCACTTCACCATGGAACCAAGTTCCGTAGGGTTGGTCTGAAAAAGCTGTCGCTACTTGATGATAACTATCGTTAAAAATGACACCGTAAAAAACCGAATCAATAATGTTTCCTAAAGCGCCAGTAAAAATTAATGCCACCGCAACGATAAGAAAATTTGAGGCATTTTTTCGAACTGAATCCCACAACCACCAAGCAATACCGCCTACTGCTGCAATTCTGAACAAGGTCAAAATCAATTTGCCATAAGCTCCTGGAATTTCAGCGCCCCAAGCCATTCCTTCATTCTCGATAAAATGAATTCGAAACCAATCAAACACTTTAACTTCTTCATTAATGAAAAAATGCGTCTTGATATAGATTTTCGAAATCTGATCGATCAATAAAATACTAATGATTAGTAAGTAGGCTTTCTTTAAAGACATTTGCAAAATTTTTAGCAAAAATAGTAGTTTTTATTAAATAAAAAACGCTCCAAACGGAGCGTTAGTAAAATTTTGTAAAAAGATTAACGTTGCAAATTTTTTGCTTCGATGCTCATTGTTGCATGAGGAACGATTTTTAAACGTTCTTTGCTTATTAATTTGCCCGTAACTTTACATAATCCGTACGTTTTATTTTCGATACGAATTAAGGCGTTTTTTAAATCTCTAATAAACTTTTCTTGACGAATGGCTAATTGTGAATTAGCTTCTTTGCTCATAGTTTCACTGCCTTCTTCAAACGCTTTAAATGTTGGAGATGTATCATCTGTTCCGTTATTTAAATCGTTCATATAAGCACTTTTAATAAGTTCTAAGTCTCCTTTTGCCTTCTCTAATTTAGCTTGAATTAATGCTTTGAATTCTGCTAAATCTGCGTCTGAATATCTTAATTGCTCCTCAATCATACTTTCAATATTTATAATTATACTTTTTAAAAAATGTTTTGGTTCTTATTTTGAAATCAAAATACTGGTTTTAATTTCATCAAACTCAATTTCTATACCATTTTCAATTTTATCTTCAAAAAGTAGGGTTTCTGTTAATGTTTCTGACTTAATATATTCTGAATTTGCTACTACTGCTGCTTCAATTTGCGGATTTTTTTCCATTTTTACCACAATCTTATCGGTAACTTCAAATCCGGAATCTTTTCTAATATTTTGAATTCTGTTAACTAACTCTCTCGCTATCCCTTCTTTACGTAATTCTTCAGAAATGGTAATGTCTAAAGCTACTGTAATTCCATTTGCATTAGCTACTAACCACCCCGGAATATCTTGCGAAGTAATTTCTACATCGTCGGATGTTAAAGTTATGCTTTTTCCTGATAAAATAAGTTCCAAAGAATTTTCTCTATCTAATTGATTGATTAGTTCTTGGCTTAAATTTTGTATCTCTTTGGAAATCAATCCCATATCTTTTCCAAATCGCGGTCCTAAGGTCTTAAAATTAGGTTTAATTTGTTTCACTAACACCCCCGAAGCATCGTCTAAAAGTTCCACTTCTTTAACATTGACTTCGGCTTTTATTAAGTCGGAAATAGCTTCAACTTCTGATCTAAAAACGTTGTCAAGTACTGGAATCATTATTCTTTGCAAAGGTTGACGTACTTTAATCATTTCCTTTTTACGCAACGACAATACTAATGATGAAATAGTTTGCGCCTTTAACATTTTGCTTTCCAGCGATTTATCAACAAAGTTTTCAACCGAAACCGGAAATAATGCCAAATGTACACTACTAGTTTTTTCTGTAGATGTTGCTTGCGTTAAATCTTTGTAAAGTTTATCCATGAAAAAGGGAGCAATTGGCGCGCTTAGTTTAGAAACCGTAACTAAACACGTATAAAGTGTTTGGTATGCGGCAATTTTATCTTGAGCGTATTCGCCTTTCCAGAAACGTCTTCTACACAAACGAACATACCAGTTACTAAGGTTTTCCTGAACAAAATCTGAAATAGCACGGGCTGCTTTTGTCGGTTCATAATCGGCATAAGCGTCATCCACCACTTGAATTAAGGTATGTAATTCCGATAAAATCCAACGGTCAATTTCTGGTCGTTCTTGTAATGGAACTTCGGCTTCAGAATATGTAAATCCATCAATATTCGCATATAAAGCAAAGAACGAATAGGTATTATAAAGTGTTCCGAAGAATTTTCGGCGCACCTCAGCCACACCTTCAATGTCAAATTTCAAGTTGTCCCAAGGGTTCGCATTGGATATCATATACCAACGTGTAGCATCAGGACCATATTCTGCCAAAGTAGTGAATGGATCCACCGCATTACCTAAACGTTTGGACATTTTTTGTCCGTTTTTGTCCAACACTAATCCGTTTGAAACTACATTTTTATAGGCAATTTTATCAAAAACTAAGGTTCCAATAGCATGTAACGTATAAAACCAACCACGCGTTTGATCTACACCTTCTGCAATAAAATCGGCAGGGAAGGCTTTGTTTTCTTCAATTAAGTCTTTGTTTTCAAATGGATAATGCCATTGAGCATAAGGCATCGCACCCGAATCGAACCAAACATCAATTAAATCACTTTCACGTTTCATGGGTTTACCTGATGCAGAAACCAATACAATTTCGTCTACCACATTTTTGTGTAAATCGACTAAATCGTAATTTTCTTCAGACATATTTCCGATTTCGAATCCTTTATACGGATTTTCGGATTGGAAACCTGCAGCGATAGCTTTTTCGATTTCATTGTACAATTCTTCCACCGAACCTACTAATAGTTCTTCTGTTCCATCTTCACTTCTCCAAATTGGTAACGGAATTCCCCAATATCTTGAACGCGACAAGTTCCAATCGTTGGCGTTTTTCAACCAATTCCCAAAACGTCCTTCTCCAGTAGCTTTTGGTTTCCAGTTGATGGTTTCGTTTAAATCGAACATTCTATCTTTGATTTCGGTTACTTTGATGAACCAAGAATCTAACGGATAATATAAAATGGGTTTGTCTGTTCTCCAGCAATGTGGGTAACTGTGTACGTATTTTTCAACCTTAAAGGCTTTGTTTTCTTCTTTTAATTGGATAGCAATTTCTACGTCGGCAGAGCGTTCTGGTGCTTCGCCATCATTGTAATATTCGTTTTTTACGTATTTTCCAGAATATTCGCCTAGATTAGAAATAAATTTTCCTTGTAAATCTACCAAAGGAACTGCATTTCCATTTTCATCTAAAACCAACATTGGCGGAACTTCAGGCGTTGCTTCTTTGGCTACTTTAGCATCATCTGCTCCAAAAGTTGGTGCGGTATGTACAATTCCTGTTCCGTCTTCTGTAGTTACGAAATCTCCTGCAATTACTCGGAATGCATTTTCTGGGTTTTGATATGGTAATGCTAAGGGCATTAATTGTTCGTAACGAATTCCGACTAAATTTGAACCTTTTGTTTCGGCTAAAATTTGGTATGGAATATTTTTATCGCCTGCTTTAAAATTTTCAAAATCAGTTGCTTCTGTGCTTGCAAAAAATCCTTTCCCAAATTGTTTTCCCACTAAATTCTTAGCTAAAATAACATTTACGGGCTCAAAAGTATATTGATTAAATGTTTGTACTAAAACATAATCGATTTTTGGTCCAACAGTCAATGCAGTATTACTTGGTAACGTCCAAGGCGTAGTTGTCCAAGCTAAAATATGAATAGTTCCAAAACCTTGTAAAAAGTTTGGTAATGTTTCTTCTTTGGCTTTAAATTGTGCTACAACAGTCGTATCCGTAACGTCTCTATATGAACCTGGCTGATTTACTTCGTGCGAAGACAAACCTGTACCCGCTTTTGGTGAATACGGCTGAATGGTGTAGCCTTTGTATAGTAAATCTTTGTTGTAAATTTGTTTTAGCAACCACCAAACCGATTCCATATATTTGGATTTATAAGTCACATATGGATCTTCCATATCTACCCAATAGCCCATTTTTTCGGTTAAATCGTTCCAAACATCCGTATAGCGCATTACTGTTCGTTTACACGCTTCGTTATATTCAGTTACTGAGATGGTCTTTCCGATGTCTTCTTTGGTGATGCCCAATTCTTTTTCGGTACCTAATTCTACCGGTAAACCATGGGTATCCCAACCTGCTTTACGCTTAACTTGGTAGCCTTTTTGAGTTTTGTAACGACAAAATATATCTTTAATCGCACGCGCCATCACGTGATGAATTCCAGGCAGACCATTTGCTGATGGTGGCCCTTCAAAAAACACATAAGGCGTGGCTCCTTCTCGAGAAGTTACGGATTGTTCAAAGATGTTATTTTTTTTCCAAAAATCAAGAACTTCTGATGCCACTGTGGGCAAGTCAAGTCCTTTGTATTCAGTAAATTTTGTACTCATTTTGTCGCTTACTTAAATCAATTTGCGAAAGTAATGATTTAAAGGTAAAAGGCAAAAGGTAAAAGGCAAAAGTTGTGCGTTATGAAAAAACTTCTTTTAGGACGTCTAATGATTTTGGTTTTTTAAAACCCTCCAGATGTAAGGTGTAGTAATCTAAAAGGATTTTTAATAATACTTGGCGTTCAATTCCTGCAAATACTTTCTGATCGGCATCAAATTTTAAGTCTAATAATTTTTTGAACAAATGTGTTTCGTGTTCAGATAATGAATTTACGTTTTGAAAAGGCGTAAAATAGCCTTCTTTGGTATCAAAAAACGGGAAATCTATTTCGGTTACATCGGGATAAAAACCTAAATATTTAGTAACTTCCATCATTAAGATAAGATGAAAATTGGTCATTTCATCGTGCGTATCTAACCAAAGTAGCGCCGTTTCTAAAAAGGAAAATAAATTTTGATTTTTCTCTTCTTCTTTGATGGCGTGATGCAAAATTTCAGATAGAAAAATTACAATTGTACTTTTTACAATATCGGTATTGATGGAATAGTAGCTGTGTGCTAAACGAATTTCTTTAAAATGTTCTAGCGTGCCTTTATTTTTGTGATTGGCTTCGATTTCAATGATGGTTAAAGGCTGAAAATAAGCAATTTTTTGATTTGCTTTTTTGTTAGAATAGGCACTTTGGACAAAATAACTTTTCAATCCGTCACTTTCGGTAAAGCATTTGACAATCAAGCTTTTCTCTTGAAACTTTATTGATGAAAGTACAATGGCTTTTGTTTTAACTAGCATTATCTAATAATCATCACTTTTTTTACGGTAGAATCTAGTCCGTCTTCAGACGCAACAAAAATCATATACACTCCTGAAGCTACTTTATATTTTCCAAAAGCGGTGGTGTCCCATTCAATGGTTCCGCCAGCAGTAGTGGTTTCGTAGACTAAATTTCCTTCAATATCAGTAATTTTCACATTGGCTTTATCGGTTAATCCGCTTATTTTTACAGTCCCTGAAAACCCTGGACGCACTGGATTTGGATACACATAAACATCCGCCAAACTATCACTTGGTTTTGTTGAAGTGCCTAAGAATGAAACCATTCCTTTATCAGTTGCAAAAAAAACTTCACCAGTTACATCGTCAATTTCTATGTCATTAATTGTATTACTAGGTAATGGAGAATTATTTTTTGTGAATTGATAAATTGTTTGTTGCCCATTTGCAGAAACTAAAAAAACGCCTCCATTATCTATTGCAACCCATTTTCTATTGGCGCCATCTACTGCAATATCAAGTATAGGTTGTTGATAAAACAATTCTTGAGCTAAATCTCCTTCTTGAATTATAATTGAAGAAACATTTAATTCCGTTTCAGAAATAAATCGATCAGTACTTGAAAGTACACGAAGACCCGATGGGGTGCCAATCCAAAGTTGATTTCTAGTGTCTAAAGCCAAACAACTGACCGAAACTGAAGGAAGATCAGCGTTATCTTGGTTGATTACGATAAATTTATTATTATAATTTTCATTAAAGGCAACTACACCATCATTATATGCTGGAATCCATTTTGTATTATTTTTGTCTATAGCCATTGCGTTGTATCTTCCTGTTGCTAAATTGGCGGTTATCCCAGTAAAATCATATGAACGCCATTGATTATTGGGCGTGAGAACTTTTAATGCCTTGTCTACAAAAGCATTCGTTACCCATAAATTGCCTTCTTTATCAAAAGCAGGACTATTGATTCTGATGTCAATATAAGATGGGTTTCCTGAAACAACTAATGACTCTAAACCGTTTGGTCCTGTATTTGTATTGTTTAACAGCGCTATGGTATTGTTTTGAAACTTTAACATGCCTGAAAAATAAGAAGTAACAAAAACCTCATCAGGTCGAGTTGGATTAACAGCAATATCACACAACGATTTTGCGCCAAGTAAATCATCAAAAGGTGTTATTTCCCAACCCAAATCAGTTGTAAAAGTGCTAATTCCTAAATCATCTAATGGATAAGGGTTATATTGTTGATTATAATTTCCATGAACACACCACAACTTATTAGGTGCTTTTTTCACCCTAAAAATATAATTTTGAAGTGGTCCATTAGGCGACATGCTTTCAAAAACAATTGGATTTGTTAAGTCTGTTGAAAACAAACCATTTTTTTCGGAGCCAATATACAGCTTAGATCCTACTACTGTTGCTGCAGTAAAAACAGCTGAAAAATCTGGAATTGAAGTAACATGTGCTAGTTGAGAAAATACTTGATTTAATACAAAAACATGATTGGCTGTTGTAACAATTATTTCGGTGCCATTTGTTTTAAGTTTTAATCCAGGTTGGTTGTGGTTAAGTATTTCTTGTGGATTAATTCCGTTAAACCTATACGTTTTAGCATTGGTATTCATGGCGATTAACTGGTTATTGAAAGTAACAATCCCAGACCAAAAACCCGCATCAAAAGTTTGCCATTGATTGAAGTCAAATAAATTTGGATTTGTTAATGTTCCTCTTCGAATACCAAAATCTCTTGTGACAGCATATAATTCATCGCCTAAAACTGTAGTTTGAAGCACTTGTGTTTCTTGACCAGAAGTTCCAACAAAATAAGTAGTAATAAATTCTAGGGTAGTCACATCTATGACAGAAATTCCATAATCTGTTGCAATATATAATCGCCCATTGTGTTCAAACAAATCATTAATTTTCTTCTTATTAGGAGCTACAGGCACTTCGTTGATAATATCTACTTTTGTTGTAACCGATCCATCAGCATTAATAATTACTAGTAAACCGTTAGTATTTCCTGCAAAAATTTTATTTGTGGTTTCTGAATGATGTATAGCGGTGATAAATTCTGGCTTAAATCCTGTAACCGAATTGTGAATGGTGAGTTCTGAATTGGCTATTGACTTAGAAAAAATTGTGTTTTGAGTTGCAGCAAATATTTTATCCGTTGTTCCTTCTACATCTATAATTTCATTATACGAAAAATAGCCTTTCCACAATTGATTGTTTTGCTGAGAAAACAATAGTTGGGAAAGAAAAAAAACAAAAATGTAAACCGCCTTTTTCATTAGAATTATAAACTACAAATATACTATAAACGCATTAATTTCAATTTTGATATGCAAGCTTAAAAAAAGCGCTTCCAAATTAATGAAAGCGCTTATCTATTTTTGGAAAATATTTTTAAACAACTCCTTGTGCTAACATGGCATCGGCTACTTTAACGAAACCAGCAATGTTGGCTCCTTTAACGTAATTTACATATCCGTCTGGATCAGTGCCATAAGCTTTACACTGGCTGTGAATGCCCACCATAATATCTTTCAAACGCATATCTACTTCTTCGCTAGTCCAATTTAAACGAATAGAATTTTGTGTCATTTCTAAACCAGAAGCGGCTACCCCTCCAGCATTTGCTGCTTTTCCAGGTGCAAATAATACTTTAGCGTCTAAAAATTGTTTGATAGCATCTAAAGTACAAGGCATATTTGCTGCTTCGGTAACACACATTACTCCATTAGCAATTAATTTTTTAGCGTCTTCTTCGTTCAATTCATTTTGCGTTGCACATGGAATTGCAATATCAACTTTTGCTTCCCATGGACTTTTTCCTTTATGAAAAACGGCATTTGGATATTTTTCAGCATAAGCTGCTGCTCTGTTATCGCCACTTGCTCTCATGTCAAGCATGAATTCTATTTTGTCACCAGAAATTCCTTCTGCATCATAAATATAACCATCGGGTCCAGAAATAGTAACTAATTTTCCGCCCAATTCATTAATTTTTAAGGCAACTCCCCAAGCTACATTTCCAAAACCAGAAATAGCAACCGTTTTGCCTGCAATTTTTTCTCCTCTGGTTTTTAGCATTTGTTCGGTAAAATAAACCACTCCATAGCCTGTAGCTTCTGGACGAATTAATGAACCTCCATACGCTAACCCTTTACCCGTTAACACTCCTGTAAATTCGTTTCTGATGCGTTTGTATTGACCAAACATGTATCCAATTTCTCTTGCTCCAACCCCAATATCACCTGCTGGCACATCTAAATCTGGTCCAATATGACGGCATAATTCGGTCATAAAAGATTGACAAAAACGCATTACTTCCGCATCTGATTTTCCTTGTGGATCAAAATCGGAACCTCCTTTACCACCACCCATAGGCAATGTGGTTAAACTATTTTTGAAAACTTGTTCGAATGCTAAAAATTTAAGTACTGATAAATTTACCGTATTATGAAAACGAATTCCTCCTTTATAAGGCCCAATTGCAGAATTCATTTGGATTCTAAATCCTCTATTTACTTGGATTTCGCCTTTATCATCAACCCATGGTACTCTAAAAATAACTGCTCTTTCTGGTTCGGCGATTCTCAATAATAAATTTTTTCCGTCGTATTTTTTATTTTCTGCAATGAAAGGAATTACTGTTTCTGCAAATTCTTTAACGGCTTGAATAAATTCTGGTTCGTTTGGATTTTTGGCCTCAACTTGAGCCATAAAATCATTTATCTTTTTTTCCATCATGGGGCTATATCTTTATGTTTATTCTATCAATGAAAACGTTTGCGTTAAGTGCGCAAATATACAAGGTATTTCTTAATTATTAAAAACTAACCTCAAATTAGCGCTAAACCCTTTTATTATTAGAGCAACAAATTTATATTGTATTATCTTTTTAATGCTTGCTCTAAATCGGCTATTAAATCTTCAATATCTTCGATTCCTACGCTTAAACGCACTAAGTCATCAGAAATACCTACTTCTTTTCTTTTGTCTTCAGGAATAGAAGCATGTGTCATTAATGCAGGATGGTTTGCTAACGATTCAACTCCGCCTAATGATTCTGCCAAAGTGAATACTTTTAAATTTTCTAAGAATTTAATTGCATCTTCTTTTTTGCCCGATTTAAAAGTGAAGGTTACCATTCCGCCAAAACCGCTCATTTGTTTTTTGGCAATTTCATGAAACGGATGCGAAGTTAATCCGGGATAATATACTCGCTCAACTAAAGGGTGATTATCTAAATAGGCTGCTACTTTTTCACCGTTTTCGCAATGACGTTGCACCCGTAAATGCAGTGTTTTAATTCCTCTTAAAACTAAGAAAGAATCCATTGGGCCCAAGGTTGCACCTGTTGCAAATTGTTTGAAATGTAATTCTTCGCCCAACGTTTTATCTTTGATGATTAATGCGCCTGCAATTACATCTGAATGTCCTCCTAAATATTTAGTTGCCGAATGCATTACAATATCAGCGCCTAAATCTAGTGGTTTTTGTAAATAAGGCGTTGCGAAAGTGTTGTCCACCGTAAATAAAATATTGTGCTTTTTAGTAATTTGCGCAATGGCAGCAATATCGGCTAATTTCATTAACGGATTAGTTGGCGTTTCTACCCAAACCAATTTGGTGTTTTCATTAATTAACGATTGGAAATGGTCCAAATCGTTCATATCTACAAAATGAAATTTAATCCCGCTATCTTTGTATAATCTCGTGAATAATCGGTAAGTTCCTCCGTACAAATCGTCCATTGCAATGATTTCATCACCGGATTTGAACATGCGTAACAAACAGTCGGTTGCTGCTAATCCTGAAGAAAACGCCAAACCTCTTGCGCCGTTTTCAATACTTGCTAGTGCCTCTTCTAAAGCGGTTCTTGTAGGATTTGCAGCTCTACTGTATTCATAATCGCCTACAGGTTTCCCAGGACTCGTTTGTACATAAGTCGACGTTTGAAAAACAGGAGGCATTACAGCTCCGGTTATTTTTTCATGATGCTGACCACCATGTATGGTTTTAGTATTAAATTTCATTAGGAGTTATTTTTTTACAAAATTACTGATTTTTAGAATTCAAAAGGCTGTATTTTTGTGCCAGAAAATGAAAAATCAATAAAATGAATAAAATATATTATTTGGCTTCGTGTGATACGTGTCGAAAAATCATCAAATCGTTGCCCAATTCAAGCAAATTAACGTTTATTGATATTCGTCAAAATCCGATTTCAGAAAGTGATTTGGAAGAAATGTACCAACTTTCTGGAAGTTACGAAGCGCTGTTCAGCAAAAAAGCACAATTGTATAAATCGTTGGGTTTAAAAGAAAAGAATCTAACCGAAGCTGATTTTAAAAAATACCTTTTAGAACATTATACGTTTTTGAGTCGTCCAGTTTTTATTATTGATGGGAAAATTTACATTGGAAACAGTCCGAAAAACATTCATGAAGTAATTACCATTTTAAGCTAATGAGTAAAAGAAGTTGGGCATTATTTGCCGCTACCTTAGTTTCCATTATTTACGGCGTAACCTTTACGATTGCTAAAGATGTTATGCCAAAATATGTCGACGCTTTCGGATTCATTGTCATGCGTGTTGGTGGTTCTGTACTATTATTTTGGTTGATTTCCTTCTTTGGACCAAAAGAAAAGATTGCCAAAGAAGATTTTCCTCGAATTGTAGCTGCAGCATTCTTCGGAGTAGCTTTCAACATGCTTACTTTTTTCAAAGGATTGAGTTATACTTCACCCATTATGGGAGCCGTTTTGATGGTAACCACACCGATGATTGTCTTGATTTTATCGGCTTTCATTATGAAAGAGCGCATGGAAAACCGAAAAATTTTGGGCATCATTTTAGGCTTAGCCGGAACTGTAACGTTAATTTTATACGGAAAATCATTAGTTAATGCCCCCAATGCGAGTTTAGGAAACTTATTGGTTTTTATAAATGCGGTTTCCTATGCCTTTTACCTGATCATTGTGAAGAAATTAATGGATAAATACAACGCGTTTACCTTCGTAAAATGGATTTATACATTTGGTTTTATAATGGTTTTGCCTTTTGGTTGGAACGAATTTCAAGCCATAGATTTTGCTCATTTACCAACAGATATCATCTGGAAAATTGGTTTTGTCGTTGTATTTTCAACCTTCTTAACCTATCTGTTGAATTTAATTTCCATGCGAGAATTGAAACCCACAACCGTTGCGGTTTTCATTTATTTACAACCACTTTTCGCTACTGTTTTCGCCGTTAGCTTAGGAAAAGACAATTTGAGTTTAGTGAAATTGATTTCGGCTATTTTAATTTTCATTGGAGTTTATTTGGTTACCCAAAAGAAATCTACTTCTTAATTAGAATTCTAATACTGAACACTGAACACTTTTTGTTATCTTTGAAGACATTTTTATAACGTATGATACACTCCATGACGGGTTTTGGGAAAGCATCTTTGCAATTACCAACCAAAAAAATTACCGTAGAAATCAAATCGCTAAACAGTAAAAGTTTAGACTTAAATACACGAATGCCATCGGTTTTTCGTGAAATGGAATTGGGTTTACGCAATCAAATTTCGCAACGTTTAGAGCGCGGAAAGGTTGATTTTTCATTATATGTAGAAGTAACTGGCGAAGAAACCACTTCAAAAATCAATGTGCCAATTGTAAAAGGTTACATTAATCAAATGAAAGCCGTAATTCCAAATGCTGACGAAACGGAATTAATGAAAATGGCCGTTCGTATGCCAGATGCTTTAAAAACCGAACGCGATGAAATCGATGAAAACGAATGGAAACAAATTCAAACCGTGATTGATGAAGCGTTAGAAAATATTGCGAATTTTAGAAAAGACGAAGGTGCTTCGTTAGAAAAAGAATTTCAATTAAGAATTGATAATATTGAAAAATTAATGAACGAAGCGGTTTCATATGATGCCGAGCGCGTAGAAACCGTAAAAACACGTTTAAGAACTGCTTTAGACGAACTAAAAGTCAATGTAGATGAAAATCGTTTTGAACAAGAATTGATTTTTTATTTAGAAAAATACGATATTACCGAAGAAAAAGTGCGTTTGGGCAACCATTTGAACTATTTCATAGAAACCTTGAATGGAACAGAAGCTAATGGTAGAAAATTAGGTTTCATCACTCAAGAAATGGGAAGAGAAATTAACACTATGGGATCTAAGTCCAACCATACCGAAATGCAAAAATTGGTGGTAATGATGAAGGATGAATTGGAAAAGATTAAAGAGCAAGTTTTGAATGTTCTTTAAGAAAAAAGAGAAAAGAATAAAGAAAATAGACGACACAACTAAACAATGCAAAAAGGAAAATTATTAGTATTCTCTGCGCCATCAGGTTCAGGAAAAACAACCATAGTAAGGCATTTATTAGCCCAACCCGATTTGAATTTAGAATTTTCAATTTCGTGTACCACGCGTGAACCACGTGGAGAAGAAATTGATGGAAAAGATTATTATTTCATTTCTTGGGACGAATTCAAAAAGCACATCAAAGCAGAGGAATTTGTGGAATGGGAAGAAGTATATACTGATAATTTCTACGGCACTTTAAAAGCCGAAGTAGAGCGCATTTGGGCTTTAGGAAAACACGTAATTTTTGATATTGATGTAGCTGGAGGTTTGCGAATAAAACATAAATTCCCAAATGAAACGTTAGCCGTTTTTGTAAAACCACCTAGTGTTGATGAACTAAAACGTCGCTTAAAACAGCGTTCGACCGAAAGTGAAGATAAAATTAACATGCGTATTGCAAAAGCTTCTGTAGAATTAGCTACTGCGCCACAATTTGATACCATCATTAAAAATTATGATTTAGAGGTAGCCAAGCAAGATGCGTATCAATTGGTAAAGGATTTTATTAGTAAATAAAAAGTATAGCACTAAGTCTCACTAAGTTTGGCATCAAGTAGCACATAAAACTTCGTGAAACTCTTTGTAAAACTTCGCGAAACTCTGTGTAACAAAATGAAAATAGGTCTATATTTCGGAACGTTTAATCCCATTCACATTGGGCATTTAATTATTGCCAATCATATGGCAGAGCATTCTGATTTGGATCAAATTTGGATGGTGGTTACGCCACATAATCCGCACAAGAAGAAAAGTACTTTACTAGATGATTACCATAGATTGCACATGGTGCATTTGGCCGCCGAAGATTTTCCGAAAATACACCCTTCGGATATTGAATTCAAACTACCACAACCCAATTATACCGTAAATACTTTAGCACATTTGCAGGAAAAATTTCCACAACATGAATTTTCCTTGATTATGGGAGAAGACAATTTAAATTCATTGCACAAATGGAAAAACTATGAAGTGATTTTGCAAAATCATGATATTTATGTGTATCCGCGGGTGAATTCAGGTGAAATTGATGAACAATTTATAAATCATGCCAAAATTCATCGTATTGGCGCACCTGTTATTGAATTGTCTTCCACCTTTATTCGCGAAAGCATTAAAAAGGGTAAAAATATAGTTCCTATGTTACCCCATAAAGTTTGGGAATATGTTGAGCATAATAATTTTTATAAGAAGTAAAACTTTACCTATATTTTCTTTTTACTTATTTATAATCTCTAGAATTGCTTTATTATTAAATGATTTAAGCAGTACTTTTCCTTCTTTATTTAGTAAGAAATAACTTGGATTTGAATAGGCATTTAAACTATACTGATAGGCTCTATTTTGATCTAGCGATTTCAAATTAATTGTTGAAAAATACTTACAAAAAAGCTTGTATATTTAAAAAAAAATCCTTTAAATTTGAAATTTATAAATAAAATTAATTATTAATCGTTCTAATTTCTAGATGCTTATACCCTAAAAAAATGTCGTTTTTATCTATTCCCCCTAATTTTATCTTAGCAAAACCTGTTGAGCAAACTCTATCTTCGAAAAATAATTTCTCCAAGGCGTTATTTAAAAAAAGAAATTTATTTTACTTTAATGAATCAAAAGCAGTTACTAATTTTGAGCTTTTCCTTTCAGACTCTTCTAATTTACATGTTTATAAGGGTTTTAAAGTGTTAAATAATCACAAAACTTTTAATTTCATCGGTGTAAAAGTTCATGTAGCTTCTCAAGAATCAAATCACACTAAAGAATCGATTTTTAACATTCTTCTCGAAAATTATTTTAAAACTAAAACTTCAAACGAAATAAAATCTATACTTAAAAATACAATATTTTCAACGCTAGAAGAAAAGGAATTGCACTCATTTTGGACAAAGAATTTGATTTCAAAAAATGCTAAGATTGAGAATTTAATTGAATTATTAGACGCTGATATTTATTCCAATGAAGCGCTAATTGCTTTGGGTGAAAAGTTGTTAAAAACGATTAAAAACAAACCCAATAAATTTCAAAATTTATTCAATGTTTATTTTAAAATAGGCAACTGTTATTTCTATAATAATGAGCCTAAAAAAGCGCTTAAATTTTACAAAAAGGCAGCCGTTTTTTTAAATTATATTGATGTGCATCACCATTTTTTATTCTATTTAAATTTAGCTAAAACCAAAAAAAGCATCGGTTTAGTAACAGAAATTGAAGACCGAAATGTAATTTATTTTTATTTGTCAAAAGAAAGTTGGGAAAAAAAATTATATAAGAACGATTTGAAAGAATATTTTCAATTTTCGGCATAATAAATAGATACCTTTGTAAAAAAAGTGTATGATTAATTTTGAACTATATAATCCTGTAAACTATGTATTTGGTAAAGGACAAATTATTAAATTAACTGACCTTGTTCCTTCAAACACAAAAATTCTAATTGCTTACGGTGGTGGAAGCATCTTTAAAAATGGTGTTTACGACCAAGTAAAAGCTGCTTTAAATTCCCAATTTCTTGCAAATGAAGTTGTAGAATTTGGTGGCATCGAACCGAATCCACGATTTGAAACCTTGATGAAAGCGGTTGAAATTATTCGAACCGAGAAAATCGGATTTATTTTAGCTGTTGGCGGCGGAAGTGTAATTGATGGTGTCAAGTTTATTTCGGCAACTGTACATTTTGAAGGCGATGCATCTGAAATTCTTAAAAAAAGACTTTTATTTAAAGACGTTTCAAAAGTAATTCCATTTGGCACCGTTTTAACCTTGCCAGCAACAGGCTCTGAAATGAATTCGGGCGCTGTGGTAACCATTGAAGCTACTCAAGAAAAATTAACCTTGGGCGGAAGTGCATTATTTCCAGTTTTTTCAATTGTAGATCCAACCGTTATTACTTCGTTACCAAAAAGACAACTTCAAAATGGCGTAGTAGATGCATTTACACACGTTTTAGAACAATACATTACTTACCCTCACGATGCTTTATTACAAGATAGAATTGCCGAAGGAATATTACAAACCCTAATTGAAATTGGTCCTGATGTTGTTGAAAATCCAAGTGATTATAAATTGGCTTCTAATTTTGTTTGGAGTGCTACCATGGCATTGAATGGTTTAATTCAAAAAGGTGTTCCGTCTGATTGGGCAACCCACATGATTGGTCATGAATTAACCGCTTTATATGAAATTGATCACGCAAGAACATTGGCTATCATTGGTCCAAATTTATACAAAGTAATGTTCGAAACTAAAAAGGATAAATTAGCACAATACGGACAACGCGTTTGGAATATTAAAGGCAATTCAACGGAAGAAATTGCCGAAAAAGCCATCGAAAAAACAGTGGAGTTTTATCACAAAATGGGCATGAAAACCAAATTATCTGAAAACACAGAAAATTTTGAAAACACCGCTGATTTTATCATAAATCGTTTCGAAGAAAGAGGTTGGAAAGCCTTAGGCGAAAAACAAAACGTTACTCTAGAAAAAGTTAGAGAAATTGTAGAAATGAGTTATTAACATTAAAACACGAATTTCACGAATTAACACGAATAATTTTTAACGTAAAGTTTTGAAGTTTTTCGCAAAGTTTAGAAAGCTTTACCGAAAAATTAAATCTCAAAAAAGCATAGAAAATTGGTGTTAATTTGTGGAATTAGTGTTTAAATCCATTATAAAAAAGAGTTTCGGAAACGTATTTTGTAAATCCTTTTAAATTGATTATTTTTGGTTTTCTAAATCGAAACAACTAATGGAAAAAAAGCCAAAGTTTGCAGTCATTGGAGGAGGAAGTTGGGCAACTGCAATTGCAAAAATGTTATGTGAAAATCAAGAAGAAATCGCTTGGTATATGCGCAGTACAACGGCAATTGAACATTTAAAACTACAAAGACACAACCCCAATTATTTAAGTTCGGTTACTTTTGATACTAGCAAATTAAAACTTACAAATGACATCAATGAAGCAGTTGCTTATGCTGATTATGTGATTTTTGTAGTGCCATCGGCGTTTTTAAGCAAAGAGTTAGAAAATTTAACCGTGAATTTAAGTGGTAAAATCATTTTTTCTGCTATCAAAGGAATTGTTCCCGAATCAAGCTTAATTGTTGGCGAACATTTTCATACCAAATACGACATTCCGTTTGAAAATATTGGTGTAATTACCGGTCCATGTCATGCAGAAGAAGTAGCCATGGAGCGTTTATCATATTTAACTATTGCGTGTAGTGATAGAAAAAAAGCAAAATATGTGGCACAAAATTTAAGTTCCCATTACATCAAAGCAAAAACTACGGATGACATCATTGGAACAGAATATGCGGCTGTATTGAAAAATATTTATGCCATTGCTGCAGGTATTGCTCATGGTCTAGGCTATGGCGATAACTTTCAAGCGGTATTGATGAGTAATGGCATACGCGAAATGAAGAAATTCATTCGTAAAGTACATAAAATGAAACGAAATATTAATAATTCGGCCTATTTAGGGGATTTATTAGTTACGGGATATTCGGTTTTTTCTAGAAATAGAATGTTTGGAAATATGATCGGAAAAGGCTACACTGTTAAATCGGCACAAATGGAAATGAGCATGGTGGCTGAAGGATATTATGCGGTTAAAAGTGCCTACAAATTAAACCAAGGATATGGTGCTGACACACCAATTATTGATGCGGTATACCAGATTTTATATGAAAACAAAGAAGCAAAAGCTGTTTTCAAAAAATTAACCGATAAATTAAACTAACTCATGCTGTCTCTAAAAACAGGTGCAATTGACCATTTAATTGATCATCCAGGCATTATTACTGCATTTACCGTTACCATTATTGCAATGTTGGTGCTAGATTTAGGTGTTTTAAACAAAAAAGGACACGTAGTATCTAATCGTGAAGCGGCACTTTGGTCAGCGGTTTGGATTTCTTTAGCTATGGGATTTAGTGGAATTATTTATCACTACATGGGTACCGAAAAATTCATGCAATTTCAAGGAGCCTATTGGATTGAAAAAGCACTTTCGGTAGATAATTTATTTGTATTTATATTAGTCTTTGGCTATTTTAATGTGGCAAAAGAAGCGCAACACAAAGTGTTGTTTTGGGGTGTTATTGGTGCTTTGGTTTTTAGAGCCATTTTCATTTTTACGGGGGTTTGGTTGCTGAATTATACCTATTTACCTGAAATGGAATTATTCGGAAAAATGGTAAAAATCAATTATTTATTGACAATTTTCGGAATTATTCTCATTGTTGCCGGAATCAAATCGGGCTTTAGTAATGAAGAAGACGAAGGCAGTAAAGATTTCAGTAAAAGTGCTGGTTCAAAATTCGTTCATCAATTTTTTAAAGTAAGTCCGAATTTTGATGGCGATAAGTTCTTCACCATTCAAAACGGCATCAAAATGGCAACACCTTTGTTTGTAGTAGTTGCGATTGTAGAATTTACTGATTTATTATTTGCAGTTGACAGTATTCCAGCGATTTTTGCTATTGCACCTAATGATCCGTTTATTTTATACACGTCCAATATTTTTGCGATTTTAGGATTGCGTTCATTATATTTCTTATTGGCCAACTTTATGTACATGTTCAGCAAACTGAAATATGGATTAGCCATTATTTTAACTTTTATTGGTGTAAAAATGATTATAGCGCCGTTTTTCCATATTGAAACTACGGTTTCGTTATTGGTTGTTGGTGGCGTGTTAATCTTGTCTGTAATCGCTTCGTTATTATTCCCTGATAAAGATTAATATTAAACCACTAATCACAAAAAGAAGGCACAAAGAACAAGATTAAAGTGAACCTTATGCCTTCTTTTGCTTTTTAGAATAAAGATTACTTTATCGTAATTTCATCCACAAAAATAAACGCATCGCCTCCAAAACCTTGATGCCACTCGGGAAGTTTTCCAAAGTTTTTGGCAATGATTTTTACATAACGAGCTTTTTTGCTTTTGGTTTCGTCAGCAGTGAAATTTAAAATAATGTTTTCTTCTATTTTTGGATCTAACGTATTGTTTACCGAACCGAAATACGTAAAATTCACATTATCATCTGAAATATAATACTCCACTTTTGTAGGCATCAAAATCCACGAACGTTGGTCTTGTAAAAAACGGGCTGAAATTTCAGTGATATCTTTCGCTTCTTGCAAATCAACAACCGCTTCAAAATCCTGACTTTGGTAGCCTTGCCAATCGCCTTTTCGCCAGTTCTCTGTTCCTAAAATACCGTCTATCAACCCTTCCGGTCCACCTGCATGATATTGCGGATTGTATTTTGATTTGATGTTGATACTGTAATTGTTTGGTTTTTTGAAGAAGGTGGCGGAAATAGTGTTGCTTTGTCCTTCATTTGTTTTTACATAAGCTTCAATTGTTGACGTCTGCAATATTTCAAAAGGTTTTGTGAATTTAACTAACATTTTCTTTGCCAAATGATCGTCTTTATCATTAATGATGAAATAAATATCATCCTTTGAATTTTGAGATTTTAATTCAATCTTCAATTTATCTTTAAATGCTTTACTTTCAGCTTTAATTATGGGAACAGTAATAATTTTGAGGTAATTTTTATTTTCAGAAGCGCTTAGTGAATAGTCAAATTGTGACATTGTAGCGCTTCTTTTTTGAATCATTTGTTCCTTTAATTTTTCTCCTAATAAGAAAACTCTGTTAGTCGTTTTACCATTCTCAACTTGTCTTTGGTAGTCGACCAAATTTTTCCCGCTTTTATCTTTTATTTTAATTTCATCAAAAAGAGGCTCATTACTTTCCCATTTTTCTATGCCAGGTGTCACCGCATAAATCCCCATCGAGCTCAACACATACCAAGCGCTCATTTGACCGCAATCTTCGTTTCCTATTAAACCATCGGGAGTATTTTTGTAGAAATTATTTAAAATGTAATGTACTTTTTCTTTCGTTTTTTCAGGTTTGCCTACATAATTATACAAATACGTCATGTGATGACTGGGTTCGTTTCCGTGTGCATATTGTCCAATTAAACCCGTAACATCGACTTGCTCTCTACCGGTAGTTTTGCTTTCGCTGTTGAACATTTCGTCTAATTTGGCTTCAAATTTTGCTGGTCCACCATAGGCTTCAATCATTCCAGAAATATCTTGTGGTACGAAAAAAGAGTACTGCCACGAATTGCCTTCGGTAAAATTATTATTCACTTCTCTTGGGTCAAACGGTTTATCCCAACCGCCATTTTTCTTTGGACGCATGAAACCTGTTTCCCAATCGAAAATATTTTTCCAATTTTGAGAACGCTTCATGAAATAGTGATAGTCTTCTTTCTTGTTTAAAATTTGTGCCATTTGTGCAATACACCAATCATCATAAGCATATTCCAAGGTTTTAGAAACGCATTCATGGTCATCATCCATCGAAATGAAGCCGTTTTTCTTGTAGGCTTCTAACCCTAAAACATCGCGCATGGCAGAGGCTTTACTGGCTTCAAAGGCTTTTTCGTAATCAAAACCTGTAATGCCTTTTGCCATCGCATCGGCAATTACAGAAACCGAATGATAGCCAATCATACAATCAGTTTCATTTGATGCCAATTCCCAAACAGGTAATCTGCCACCTTGTTCGTATTGTTTGATAAACGTATTAATATAATCAGAAGTTCGTTTTTTATCGATTAAAGTATATAACGGATGTGCGCCTCTAAAGGTATCCCAAAGCGAGAACACCGTGTAATAATCAAATCCTTCTGCGGTGTGAATTTGGTTGTCTCTACCTCGGTATTTCCCATCTAAATCTTGTGCAATATTGGGTTGCATCATCGTGTGATATAATGCCGTGTAAAAAATCGCTAACTTGTCTTTATCATCCGAAGTTACTTCAATTTTTGATAATTCCTTGTTCCAAAGTGCAATAGCAGCTTTATGTGCTTTCTCAAAATCCCAATGTTTGATTTCAGAACTGTTTAATTTGGCACCTTCATAACTCGTTGGTGAAAGTGCTACTTTTACAAGGATTTTTTCGCCTTTTTTGACTTGTTTAGAGAAACTTAAAGCCAATTCAGTTCCTTTAAATATTCCTTCTAACTTAGTGTTTTCCTTGTTTTCTTCTTTAACCAGATTCACTTTTAAAGGCACATTGAACTCAATGCGAGCATACACATATTGATCTCTTGCCCAAGCCTCGCTTCTTCTTAAAATTTCAATAGTAGTTGGATTTACAATTCGAATTTCGCCATATAATAATTTATCGCGATGATTCAAATCTAAAATAATATTGGCTTGACCGTCTTTATTAAACGTATATTCATGAAAACCAACACGCGTTGAAGTAGTTAATCGCACATCGATATTGTGTTTGTCTAATTTCACTGCATAAAATCCAGCAGAAGCTTTTTCATTTACATGCGAAAAAGTAGAAGAATAGATTTTATTATCAAACGAAGGTTCGCCCATAATCGGCATCAACATAATATCACCATAATCGGAAACACCGGTTCCATTCAAATGCGTATGCGAAAATCCGTAAATAGTACTGTCATCATAATGATACCCACTACAGCCATCCCAACTTCCATCGATTCTCGTATCTGGTGAAAGTTGCACCATTCCGAAAGGTACCGTTGCGCCTGGAAATGTGTGTCCGTGTCCGCCAGTTCCAATAAATGGATTCACGTGTTTGGCAAAATCTTGTGCTTGTGAAAAAGTAGTCGTTAAAAAGGCAAAAGCAATAAGAAATGGTTTCATAGTGTTGAAAAATTTCTTAAAGGTAGAAATATTTTGGATAAAAAATGTTAAAATCTAATTCGCAAAAACGCCTCTTTTGTTGATAATAGGCAAATCGGCAGTAGCTTTTTCGTTGATGGAATTGGTTCTAAAAACAAAGGTTTTATCGAATAATTGTCCGTTTGCGAAATACGACAACATGAATTCGTTATTCAATTGCAAAACATTGTTTTCTAACAATTCTACTTTAACGGCAGTTCTTGGTTCTACTTTGGCAAACGCATGACGAAAAGTTCCCGTTTTGCGTTCTTCTCCATTAATTAAACCGTAAGCGCGTGAAACTACCATAGCCATTTCTAGCAAATCATCGGTGTCGTTTATTAAATAAGCATACCAAGAATTTTCCATAAAATCGTCGTTCCATTCTTGAAAAGCTACAATGTGAACATTTGCTACTTTTGGGATGATGATGTCTTTCTTCATGATTTAAGATTTATGATTAACGAATTTCGAATTCAGAACATTCTAAAATCTGAAATCATCAATCATCATTCAACAATCTATAGGCTTGATTTGAATTGCTCTAAGAAACGCACGTCGTTTTCATAAAACATACGAATATCACCAATTTGGTACAACAACATCGCAATACGTTCTACTCCCATTCCGAAAGCAAAACCTGTGTGCTCGTCTGGATTGATACCACAGTTTTTCAATACGTTAGGATCAACCATTCCACAACCTCCAATTTCTAACCAACCAGTTCCTTTGGTAATTCTGTAATCAGTTTCGGTTTTTAAGCCCCAATAAATATCAATTTCAGCACTTGGTTCTGTAAATGGAAAATACGACGGACGTAATCTGATTTTCGATTTTCCGAACATTTCTTTGGTGAAATATAACAACGTCTGTTTTAAATCGGCAAACGAAACGTCTTTGTCAATATACAAACCTTCCACTTGATGGAAAATACAGTGCGAACGTGAGGAAACAGCCTCGTTACGGAAAACTCTTCCTGGAGAAATCGTACGAATGGGCGGTTTGTTGTTTTCCATATAACGCACTTGCACTGATGAAGTGTGTGTTCTCAACAAAATATCAGGATTGGTTTGAATGAAAAACGTATCCTGCATATCTCTTGCCGGATGATATTCTGGTAAATTTAATGCGGTGAAATTGTGCCAATCGTCTTCGATTTCTGGACCTTCAGACACGTTGAAACCAATGGTTGAAAAAATATCAATCATTTGGTTTTTTACAATAGAAATAGGATGGCGCGAACCAATGTTCATCGCTTCTCCCGGACGTGTGGTATCGCCGTAAATTCCTTTTGCTTCTTCTTTATTTTCTAAAGCGTCTTGAATGGTTTTCACCTTTTCTTCTGCCGAAGTTTTCAATTCGTTGATTACTTGACCAAATTCTTTCTTTTGTTCGTTTGGAACATTTTTGAATTCGGCAAAAAAGTCTTTCAACAAGCCTTTACTTCCTAAATACTTGATTCGGAAGGCTTCTAATTGTTCTTTATTATCGGTTTGAAAAGCTTTTACTTGTTCAATATGGGCTTTAATCGTTTCTGTCATCGCTCGTTTTGTAAAATGCAAATTTATGGATTTTTAATGAAAGTAAACAGTCTCAGTCACAGTTTTCAGAATTTACAAATTTGCCAACTGCGACTGCGACTGAAAACTAATCAATCAGCTCTTTCTCTAAAAAGTAACTCACAATCGCTTCTTTCATTAATACGGCTTGTTCACCTGCTTTTAGTGGTGGCAATTCTTCTTTTGCTTTATAATGGGGCCAACCTTCGTTATCGAAATATTCAAATTCGTAATATCCATAAGGTTCTAACAAACGGCAAATGGCGATGTGCATCAGGTTTACTTTTTCATCTTTTTTGAAAGTAGCATGAATTTTTCCTAATTCTTGTACGCCAATTAGATAGATAATTCCTTCTAAATCTAGGTCTTCTCCACCTGAAAATTTTTCTGATAATATGTGGACAACGCTTTCCCAACGTTGTTTTAATTGTTCGTCTCTGGACATGTTTTATAGATGAAAGAAAAAAGAGAAAAGAAAAAAGACTATTCCCAACTTTCTATATTAGATTTGCAAAGATAATCGATGGTTTTGTTTTTTACACAATCTATCGTCTTTGTTATTTATTCTGTGTGTTTTTAAGATGTGTTTTTCCGATATTGAAGATTGATGCTCGATAAAGTTTTAAACTAATCTTTCACTTCTTTAATCGCTTCTTTATTAATCCACGCTTTGGTTTTGTCGGTTAATTCTACTTGCGACCAATTTCCTAAGGTTTCTAAAACGAAAACTTTTGTGCCTTCGTGAAGTGTTGCTACATCTTCAGAACTGTTTTTGGGTTCGGCTTTCAATGTTGTTGATTCTGCAAAAACAATGGCTGGATTGTAATTTGTATCGAATTTTTTCTGTAAAAAAGCGGAGAAAACAGTTACGCCAATTCCGATTAATAGTAATAAAAATAAACTGAAAAAAGTACGCTTTAAAAATACCGTATTCCCGAAATAATAGCCTAAAAAAGAAAGTAAACTCAAAAATGCAATCCAAATCGCAATCCAAGCCCAAGTATCGTAATGAAATGTACTTGTAAACTCTTTTAGCATTTTCTTAAAACCAACTTCTGGAAGGATTTTAATATCGTCTATTGCCATTTTTTGTGCAAATGATAGATTCGTTTGAATCGCTTCATCATCGGGATTTAAAAGCAGTGCTTTTTCATAATTATAAATCGATGGTGCCACTTTTCCTAATTTGTAGTAACAATTAGCTATGTTAAAATACAAATCGGCCGAAATATTACCTTGTTTTTCAATACTTTCAAACGTTTGTAATGCGTTTTGATAATCTTCTTTGTTGTATAAATCATTAGCTTTTTTGAAAGTAGCGTCGGTGGATTCACTAGCATTTGCAAATGAAAACAAAAACAAAAGAAATAGTATAATATTATTTTTCATTATTTAATTTGTTTTTCAAGTTCAGTTATTATCTCAATGGCTCTGTCAAAATCGTTATTCATGGCAGTGTCGGTTGCAGGTGCATATCGTGCAAATTCACAATCGTTCATTAACTCCATAAATTGAGAAATACTTTGTTCAGAAGCGTTTCTTTGTTGCAACAATTCAATAATATTATCTTTACTCATTTCGACCGTTTCAATATGTAATTTAGCTTTCAAGAAATTGTGTAATGCTTTTTCCATCGCCATGTAAAACGGTACTTTATCGCCCATTTGTTTTTTAGCATCCGACAAATATTTTTTAACTAATTTATTGTTTCTTCTTACTCTATTTCCAAAAGCATCAGCATCTTTTGCTTCTTTTTGTTTACGAAGTAAAATTATAGCAGGAATCAACAATAAAGGCGCAAATAACAAGCCATAAAACAATCCTGAACCTAAGAAATCTTTTTTAGCTGAAGCTACAAATTCGGTTTTTAACTTATTAAATTGGAATACTTCTTTTTTCTGAACCGCTTGTTTGTTTGTGTTTGTTTGATTAGAAACTAACGTTCCATCTCCTTCTAATACCTCTAAGACAATTTCTTTTGAAGCAATTGTTTTATAGGTTTTACTTTTTAAATCATAATAGGAAAACTCTATTGGTTTAATCGTATATTTCCCCTTAAATTGTGGAATTATAGTATATTTATCAGAAACTTTTCCAACCATTCCTGTAACTGGTGTTTGCACGTTTTCAGTATGAGCAGGATCGTATAGTTCTAATGAACTTGGTACTATTGGTTTTGGAAGTGTAAATAATTTTAAATTCCCTTTTCCAGAAACGCTGATCTCTAAATCTAAAGATTCACCCGCTTTTAATTTTGTTTTTGAAGGCACAACTTTAAAATCAAAAACCCCAACTGCTCCTGTAAAACTTGCCGGTTTCCCCTTTTCAGGAAGTGGTTTTACATTTATGGTTTGTATTCCTGTGGAAAGCGCTTTTTGAACGGTGGTCATTTCCATTCGGCCAAACCAATCACTTCTTCCGGTAGGCACCTCAGCGTCTACATCTATTTTAAAAGGTTCGATTCTTTTTGCGCCGGCTTCAAGTGGATATAAAATAACTTTTCGGAGTGCTACAACGCTATAATCTTTTCCGTTATACGTTCCTTTTTCGGCACGAAGTTGTTTCATATCGATATACTGACTCCAAAAATCTTGATATTTAGGCGCTTGAAAATTGCGTAAATTAGAAACCGAACTATTATACGGAAAATACAATTTATAAATTACCGTAACGGGTTCGTTTACATAAGCTGATTTTGTAGATAATTCACCCACTAAATGAATCCCTTCACCAAAATTATAATTTTGTTGTTGTCTTGGATTTTGTCCAGGATAACTTGGCATTTGTATCGGATCGGTAATGGTAATTTTAATGGGAACCGTTTTATACACCGTTCCGTTGTACTCTATACTTGCCGAACCAATGGTGAACGTTCCTTTTTTTGTAGGCGTTAGATAATAAATAACTTGGGTTGTTATTTCTCTTTTTTGGGTCATTTTCCCATTGATAATCGTAATTGACGTTTGGTTTCCTTTATTAATAAACGGCCCTTCTGCTTTGAAACCAGGAAATTTTGGGCCTTGAAAATTATCGCCTTCATTATTTATTGAAAACGCTATGGGAAAACGCTCGTTTAATCCATAGGAATCTCGATCGGTTTGTGCTTCAAATTTTACTTGAGCAGAAACTACCGAGAACAGTAATAAAAAAAATACAACTAGACTTTTTTTCATCATTTACCAATCTTTTTCATTTGATGCAGGACGTGCTTTTACTTTCTTAGCATTCACTTTGTCTTGCACTTTCTTTTCAGCATTATTTACTGCATCTAAAATATTATCGATGCGTTGTTTATCGGCGCCACTAGGTTTTGGTGATTCATTTTTATCTTCTTTCTTTTCGCCGTCGCCTTTTCCTTGTTGCTTATCGCCTTGTTTGTCTTTATTGTTTTGCTGATCTTTATCGGATTCCTTTTTATCGTTTCCTTTGTCGTTTTTACCTTCGTTATCTTTAGGTTGTGGCTTGTTGTCTTTTCCGCCGCCGCCTTTATTGTCTTTTTTATTGTCTTTTGGCGGATTTTCTTTTTTCTTCTTTTTTGCCAACGCATAATTGTATCGCGTTTCTTCGTCTAACGGATTATTACGCAAGGCATTTTTATACGCTTCGGCAGCAGCCTCATAATTTTTATCCATCATAAAAGTATTGCCTAAATTATGATAAATACGGTGTTTTTCGGTTTTAGATTTTGCAGATTCTAAAGCTTGAATGTACTTAATTTGTGCTTCGCCATGTTGATTTTGACGATAAATACTATTCCCTAAATTATATCCTGCAACTGCTTTTTTTGGTGATTTTTTAGATTCTGTTATCCGAAAATCTGCTTCTGCGGTAGCGTAATTTTTTTGGGCAAACGATTGGTTACCTGCATACAAATTTTTATCACTTTCCTGACTGAAAAGAAATCCGCTAATTAGTAACACAACACTATAAATAATCTTATTCATGTTTTTTCTCGTTAAATAAATTCAACTTTTGCACCCAACTCGTTTTTTTCTCCAACAAAAATAGATCTGCCAGTAATAATAAAAATCCAAGCGCCAAAAACCATTGATATTGCGATTCAAAATCGGCTATTTGCTGCGACTCAAATTCTGATTTTTCAATCTTGTCCAATGCTTTTTTAACCTCTTCAACAACTTCTTTTGTATTGGAACCAACGATGTATTTTGATTTAGTTTTATTGGCAATATTCTGTAAAACGTCTGGATACAATTTGGTAATTACATTTTCTCCGTTTTGATCCTTTTTATAAGACGTAATCTTGCCACTATTATCTTTTAATGGAATTAAGGCTCCTTTTTCTGAACCTACACCAATCGTTAAAATACGAACTCCTTTTTCTTGAGCCATTTCAATAGCCTCCTCTGCTCCGTCGCCATGATCTTCTCCATCGGAAACTAAAATAATCAGTTTACTCGTGTCTTTAATATCAAAATAATCCACCGAAAGTTTAATCGCATCGTTAAATGCGGTTCCTTGCGAAGAAACCATATTGGTATTCATACTTTGCAGATACATTTTGGCAATACTGTAATCGGTTGTCATGGGTAAAACGGGATAAGCGCTACCTGCATAGCCTACAATTCCAACTCGATCATTTCCAAATTGATTGATAATTTGCGACACCAATTGTTTTGTTTTTTCTAATCGATTAGGCGCAATATCTTCGGCCAACATACTTTTTGAAATATCTATGGCAAATACAATATCAATACCTTGTCGTTTTACCGTTTCCATTTTGGTCCCCATTTTAGGGTTTACCAAGGCTATAACAACGCATGAAATTGCTAAAAGCACAATCACTAATTTCAAAACCGGTTTAAAAACGGATTGTTCTGGACTCAATTTTTGAAATAATTCCATATCTGCAAAAGCAGCTTGTTGTTTTCTTTTCCAATATAAATTAAACAAGAAAATCACTGCCACTAATGGAATTAGGACTAATAAATAAAAATATTTTGGGCTTTCTAGTTCAAACATAATTTTTTTCTAAAGTATTCCTCTAAAAACAGTATTTCTGGCTACTAATTCAATTCCTAACAACACAAAAGCTATGAAAGCAAATGTTTTATATTTTTCATCGTAATTATAGAATTTTTGCTCGTTTATTTCTGTTGTTTCTAGTTTATTGATTTCGTCATAAATTGACTCTAATTTTCTATTAGAAGTAGCTCTAAAATATTTTGCATCGGTAGTTTTAGCAATTTCTTGCATTAATTTTTGATCAATTTCTACCGGCATTCTTCTAAAAACTAACTTCCCATTAGCGTCTTTAGCTACTGGAAACAATGCGTTTCCATTAGTTCCAATGCCTATTGTGTACACTTTTATACCATATTCTTTTGCAATTTCAGCAGCTGTTCTAGGATCAATTGTTCCTGAATTGTTGACACCATCGGTCAATAAAATTACAATTCTACTTTTTGCTTTACTATCTTTAATACGATTTATCGCTGTGGCTAATCCAACACCAATTCCTGTTCCATCAGCTAAAACAGAATCATCATATTCTATTGTTTTTAACGATTGTAACAAAATGGCTTTGTCTGAAGTTACTGGTGTTCTGGTATAACTTTCGCCAGCATAAACTACTAAGCCAATACGGTCGTTAACTCGATCTTGCACAAAGGTTGAAGCTACTTTTTTAAGCGCTTCTAAACGATTGGGTTTTAAATCGTTTGCCAACATACTACTCGAAACGTCAATGGCCATTACAATATCTACTCCTTTTGTGGTTTTAGATTTTGAAGTAACATCCACGCTTCTAGGTCGTGCTAAAGCAATAATAATGAACGCTAAAGCAAGCAATCGAAGAACCAATAAAAATGGTTTTGCTTTCGCTAAAAAAGAACGATTTTGCTTAAACGGCTCTAGCGAACTCATTTTTAGGGTTGCCGATAGCTGATTTCGTTTGTAAAACAACCAAGCTATTGCAATTGGTAACACCAAAAACAGCCATAAAAATTCTGGATTTAAAAACGTTACTTTACCCATTATTGTTTTGCTTTTCTTAGTTCGATTGAATTCTGAATTTTCTCCATGATTTGTTTGGCGTGTTCATCTTCTTCCTTGTATATTAAGAAAAATTCTTGAGCGCCACCCGCTTGAGCAAAAACTACAATTTCATAGCTCATTTTTTGATCTTCATTTGAATCAGGATTAAATGCGGTAAATGTTCCAAAAGATTTTTTACCCGAAAGCCCTTTTACATTTTCAAAATCGGCGGTTTTTACAATAATATTTTTCGCTCCAAAACGCTCTAATTCTTTTAAATTATTCTCAAGCGCTACTTCAAGATCTAACCTTGTGGTGTCTTTAAAAGCGGTGGTAATTAGTACAATCGAAAAATCATCAACGATACTTCCGTAAGTAAATTTGTTGGTCGATTTTACATTTTCGGGAAGGTTATTCTGAATTTTTTCGTCGTTATTTCGTTTCAATACTTTTGGCGTTTGAATCACAATGGCTGGTTCACCATATTCTGAAGTAATCCATTCTTTTTCTAACAATTCTTCGGTAGAATAACCAATGTGATGCTCTTTTAAGTAATCTAAACCAAAGGTGTAAGCGAATATTCCAAGCGAAAGCACAAATAAAACCACAGCTATTCCGACCGAAATTGCGGTTCGCATAAACTTTTGTTTTTTCATTTCTTTTTGGCGCACTTCTTCTGCAAAAAGCACTTCTGCCTCGGCTTCTGTTCTTGGTAACGCTTTATCAATTGTTATTAAAAATTTATCAATAATTCCTTTGTCTTTTTCGATTTCAAATTGCAAAGGTTTTGATTTGGCAAATTTTACCAAGTCGGCATTTTCTAGTACTAACTTAAATTTTTCCAGCTCTTCTCTATTGATGAGCATTTTCTTTTCTGAAATGGCTTTTTTCATTGCAGCAATCAATTCGCTCGATGTACTTTCCATTGCCGGAACTTTTACTGATTCTTCAATATACGTTCGAGCAATATCGGTCATTTCAGAATAATATTCTTTAACTTCTCCTTTTTGAATTAATTGCTTTTTTTCTAAATTTTGAAGATAAGCAATTGCTTTTTCGATGGGCGAAGCAAAAAATTCTTCTTCTTTAACTTGACCTTTTTGTAATCTTTTAACGATAAAGTAAGATCCAAAACCCGAAGCAATTATTAAAGCCAATAAAAACAACCATTTCCACCATTCGCTACTTGGTTTTTCTTCTGTAGCAATAATGTTTTTGATGTCATACATTTGTTGCTTAGTAGTATCTACTTTTACGTTGTTAACCACGATGGAAAGCGAATCGGTTCTGAATTCTTTTTGATTGATTTTTACCAATAATTTTGGAATAAGATATCTTCCAGAATCAAATTGGGTTAACCCATATTTTTTAATCAATTCATATTGTGAATTATTTTTAATGGTATCTACTGGATACGATTCTAAAATCTCCAATGCGCCGAAAAATTTTCCATCAGGAAAAACTACTTTGTCTTTAGCATTTACCGACGCCTTGATGATAAAATTGAATTGAGAACCAATTTTTATTTGAGAAGAATCGATAGAAGTGGTAATTTTTTGAGCCGAACCCAAAAAACCAATTATTAAAAATATATATACGTAAAATTTGTTTTTCATTTTTCTTAATTACGCGCTTTAAAATAACCTAATAATTTAGTTACATAACTTTCATCCACTCTTGAACTTATGGTTCCAGCACCACATTTTGAAAAGATCTCTCTAAAATAGGCTACATTTTCGTGATAGTACTTTTCATAATTTTGTCGCACTATTTTCGAATTGGTATCTACTACTAATGTTTCGCCTGTTTCTGCATCTTGCATATTTACAATTCCGATGTTTGGGATGCTTTCTTCTCGTTGATCAAAAACACGAATTCCGGTTACATCATGTCGTTTTGAAGCAATTTTCAAGGTGTGTTCATATGCTGTAGTCATAAAATCAGAAATCACAAAAACAATGGCTTTCTTTTTTAACACGCCCGATAAATATTTTAAAGCTTGTGACAAATCGGTTTTTTTACTTTTTGGTTCAAACTCGATTAATTCACGAATAATTCGTAAAACGTGCGATTTCCCTTTCTTTGGCGGAATAAACAATTCGATTTGATCTGAGAACAACAGTAAACCTATTTTATCATTATTTTGTGTAGCCGAAAAAGCTAATGTCGCTGCAATTTCAGTAACCATGTCGCGTTTTAGTTGGTTTTTTGTACCAAAACTTTCCGAACCTGAAATATCCACGAGCAACATCATGGTTAATTCGCGTTCTTCTTCAAATACTTTAACAAAAGGTTCGTTGTAGCGAGCGGTTACATTCCAATCTATTGCTCTTACATCATCTCCATATTGGTATTGGCGCACTTCAGAAAACGTCATTCCGCGTCCTTTAAAAGACGTATGATATTCGCCCGAAAAGATGTGATCACTCAATCTTCGGGTTTTGATTTCTATTTTTCGAACTTTTTTAAGTAGGTCTTTTGTATCCATTTTTATTAGTTGGCAGTCGCAGTTAATAGTCGCAGTATTAAAACAGTATTATCTGAAAACTGAGACTGAACACTGCTAACTAAATTAAGGCACTTCAATTTCGTTTACAATTTTGCTGATGATGTCTTCTGTAGTAACGTTTTCGGCTTCGGCTTCATAGGTAATTCCTATTCTGTGACGCAATACATCATAAACTACTGCACGAACGTCTTCCGGAATTACATAGCCTCTGCGTTTAATAAATGCATAACATTTTGCCGCTGTTGCTAAATTGATACTTCCACGAGGCGATGCACCAAAACTAATTAATGGTTTTAAATTTTCTAATTTATATTTTTCTGGATAACGCGTAGCAAAAATGATATCTAAAATGTATTTTTCGATTTTTTCATCCATATACACTTCACGAACGGCTTCTTGCGCTTTTAATATTTGTTCCAAAGAAACCACTTCGTTAACTTTTTCATAGGCTCCTTTTAAATTTTGACGAATAACTAAGCGTTCGTCGTCCATTTTAGGATAATCGATGACTACCTTTAACATA
>Ga0315907_10000898_pt1 | contig 40803 bp, 41 predicted proteins | sample LakEriMetagenome_3_FD_203525 | JGI IMG/M metagenome (GOLD analysis project Ga0315907, IMG submission 203525) | Freshwater fungal communities from buoy surface, Lake Erie, Ohio, United States - Buoy 12 MA123 | ecosystem: Environmental > Aquatic > Freshwater > Lake > Lake biofilm | place: USA...
AATGCAAATCAATCGCGCTATATTTCATCTTGGCCTCCGTTGATAAAGGTAAGTTCGCAAACTCACTTTATCCCCGCTGCCCCTCGGCAGCGGGAGGCCAGCTAGATGATTTTCAGACACCATTTAATCGTCAGTCAGTCACAATCAACGGGCACCTTCGGGTGCCTGTTTTGTTTTTGGCTTGGCTAAGCGCACCGCCATCAGGAATTGCTCGACACAAACGGCATGCCAAGCGAGCGTGGATTAAGAAGTCAAACCCCCGTATCCACGGTTGTTTTCAGCCGAAAAGTCTTGAAAACGCCCGCTGATACTGGGGTTTCTTCTTTCCGAATTGCATTAGAGGTACGTGGGGTAGCCACCAAACCCCAGCGCGACTTCAGTTCTTTGAAAGTCGCTCAGCGAGCCAGACCTTAATCACCGATTGCCGCGTCACACCGAGTTTGCTGGCCTCACGGTCGAGTGAATCAATCATCCAAGTTGGGAAATCGACATTCACACGTCGCTGTGCCTGCAACACCCGCTTTGCTTTGGAAAGATCCAACGCAGCTGTGAGGTCAACGCCATCATCAAACTGCTGCTCGAATTCTTTAGCTTTCATATAGTGTCTGCTCCTCTAAGCGTGCACGTCTAACCGAAATCAACCGAATGTTGGCTCCACGGTAGGTAACGACCGCCGACCAGTGTTTATCGTTGATCAGCCCAATCACAAGGTAACGCGGTTCATCATCCGTTTTGGCGGGGATTTCGAGCAGCATCGGGTCATCCCACAGCGCCTGCGCCTCGACAAAATCGATGCCATGCTTCAACCGATTCGCCTCGCTTTTTGCGGTGTCAAATTCAAATGTATGCATGGTATAAAAAATATACCTTAATTATCACCAATCAGCAAACTGGCGTTGCCCGAACAATGGCGCAATCAATGGGGAAGTGCCGACGGCCGTTAGAATGGCGTCCATCCACTTTGTTGTAACGAGCAACCTTTCTTGCCTAAGTCTTTCTCCGCAAAAGCAACTTCCCGTCGCCGCTTCGTCACCAAACCGTTCGACATCGAACGCTGGTTGTATTGGTCATGGGTGCTGCTACTTTGCTGGTTGCCGATTCCACTTGGCTCGGTGGAGCCATGGGCGTTCGCCGTCATGCAGGTAGGGGTGTACACAATCCTCGGCGTTTGGTGCGTGGCTTACTCGCTCGGGCGCGTCTCGCCAACACAAGCGTTTATCCACGCCAAATGGTTTGTGTGGCTGCTGGTGGGGTGGTTGGCATATCTGGCGCTCTACCTTGTGCCGCTGCCAGTTGATTTTATTGCCCTCATTTCACCAGCCACCGCCGCGATTCACCGTGAGACCCTGGCCTTTGATGGCGGCTGGCGAACCGTTGCCTTGGAACCGCACGCCGCACTGGTAAGCCTACTGAAGTCGTTGGCGTACGTGAGTGGTTTTGTGGTCACCTTGCTGCTGGTGAACTCGCGTGAGCGTGCGCGCCAAATGTTGTCCGTGCTGGTGGTGTTTGCGTTGATGATGGCGGTGTATGGCATCTTGATGCACCTCAATCAAGCGCGTATCACATGGTTTGGCTCGCCGATGTTTCATGGTGACGTGGCCAAGGGAACTTACTTCAATCGCAATCACTTCGCAGGCTATCTGGAGATGACACTGGCTCTCGGCATTGGCTTGTTGATCGCCGACCTACGCGACCGCAACGCCACGACGTGGAGACAATTTCTGCGTAATTTTTTGGAGTGGATCTTCAGTCCAAAAATGCGCCTGCGTTTGATGTTGTGTGTGATGGTGATTGCGTTGGTGAGCACACGATCACGTATGGGCAATACGGCGTTTTTTGCATCACTGATGGTTGCCGGCATTATCGGAATCGCGTTTTCACGGTACGCCACACGCGGCACGGTGGTGTTGCTGGTGAGTTTAATTGCGATCGACGTGTTTATCGTCGGCTCGTGGTTTGGCGTCGAACAACTTGCACAACGGATCGAGAACACCAGTATCGTGCGCCAGGAAGTGCCGGCGGTCGGGGCGCAAGAATCGGTGGAGGAACGATTGGATGCAACAGCGAGCACGATGGCGATGATCAAGGACTTCCCGCTGACGGGCGTTGGGCCGGGCGCGTGGTCGGTGGTGTTCCCAAAGTATCGTACGGAAGATGTGATGCCGGGCTTTTTTGAATATGCCCACAACGATTACGCACAAATGGCGGCAGAGTTCGGCGCGATTGGGTTTCTCTGGTTGGGTGCCATTGTGGTGATCAGTTTTTTGGTGGCGATCATGGCGCACGCAAAACGGCGAGATCCACTCATGCGCGGCCTCTCGTTTGCCTCGATCATGGGCATTTTGTCGATCATGATTCACTCGAGTGTGGATTTCAATTTGCAGATTCCGGCCAACACCATGTACTTCATGGTGCTGCTGGCGCTGGCGTGGATTGCACTCTATTTGGATCGACGGCCGAAGACGCCGGAACAAGTCGATCCGGGTACTTCGGACGCGTTGATTCACCAGCACACGGAAGTTAGTTAGGCGTAATTACGCTACGCTGTGTGGTCGTCCGCGATCCTGTGTAAAAATACACCTCTGCGTCGCGGCTAACGCGCTCGCACCATCTCGGGAGTCAACGTTATGTCAGGCGGTAAGTTTCACGTACACGGTCCCCACGATCACGCTGTTGAGCATGCGGGAGGGGAGCACGGTAGCGGCGGCGGGCTCACCCAAATGGTGGCGATTTTCACCGCCATTCTCGCCACCATCGGTGCGATTGTGAGCTACCAAGGCGGTCACACCCAGAATGAAGCGCTGTACTACAAAAACGAAGCGGTGCTGAAAAAGACCGATGCGGCGAATCAGTGGTCGTATTACCAAGGCAAAAGCACCAAACAAAATTTAGCCGAACTTGCCGAGGCACTTGCCGCCTCACCAGAACAAAAAGCCAAGTACGCGGCCGATATCGCGCGCTACAAGGTCGAAAAAGAAGACATTAAGAAGAAAGCCGAAGCGCTCGAAGCCTTATCGATTGCCGCAGACAAGAAATCCGAAACTGCACTAAACCCACACGACAAACTCGCACAAGCGATGACCTTCATCCAGATCGCGATTTCCCTTGCAGCGATTTGTGTGTTGACACGCCGGCGCTGGATGTTTGGTTTGTCCGGCGCGTCCGCCGCGGTCGGGATGGTCTTCTGGGGGCTGGCATTTCTCGCGCATTGAAATTCTTTCCACTTGGGCCATTGGTCTTGTCGAGGGCGGCGCTGGTGACGACGCTAAGTGCACATGGCAGATTCTGACCTCGCGTTGTTGTTCGGCCCCAAAGGCCCGCTCGCCGCGCGCATCGCCGATTTTCGCCATCGAGATTCACAAATCGAGATGGCCGAAAAAATCGAAGCGACGATCAACCGCGCCGGTGTGCTGGTTGCTGAAGCGGGCACGGGAACGGGCAAGACCTTCGCGTATTTGGTGCCGGCACTACGCTCTGGCGGCAAGGTCATCATTTCCACCGGCACCAAGACGCTGCAGGATCAGTTATTCCATCGCGACATTCCGACGGTCATTAAAGCGCTCGGTATCCCCGTTACCACTGCGCTATTAAAAGGGCGGGCCAATTATGTTTGCCTGCACCACTTAGAGATTGCGGCAGCCGATGGTCGTTTCACCAGTCGTGATGACGTGAAACACATCCAGTCGATTAAACGTTTTGCCAACCGTAGTCTCGATGGCGGCGGGACCGGAGATCGTGCCGAATTGCCTGAAGTTCCCGAGCGCGCCGGTGCATGGAATCAAGCCGTTTCCACCCGTGAAAATTGCCTCGGTTCGCAGTGTTCGCGATATGAAGAATGTTTTGTGATGAAGGCGCGCAAGAAGGCGATGGAGTCAGAAGTGGTGGTGGTGAACCATCACTTGTTCTTCGCTGACTTGGTGTTGAAGGACGATGGCGCGCAGGATTTGTTGCCCGCTTGTAACACGGTGATTTTTGATGAAGCCCATCAGTTGCCCTCGACCGCGACAATGTTTTTTGGTGAGTCTGTCTCTACCTCGCAGTTAATTGAGCTAGCACGTGATACTCGGTTGATGGGCATCCAACACGCAGCGGATTTTAAGGACTTGCAGGATGCTGCGGGTGCGTTGGATATCGCGGCACGGGATTTGCGGTTGGTGGTGTCGGAAGACTTTGCCAAGTTGCCCGGGCAGGCAGTGGTTAGTCGCGAAGGCTTCGACGAAGTGTATGCCGACGCACAACAGAAACTCACCGAGTTGCGCGAGTTGCTCGAGTCACAAGCCGACCGTGCGCAAGAGTTGGCCAACTGTATGACCCGTGCGGATGAATTCGCCCAACGGATGACGAGTTGGCAGGATAAATCAATCGAAGGGTATGTGCGTTGGAGTGAGGCGTTTTCACAGTCGCTTGCTTTTCATCTCACCCCACTCTCCATTGCGGATATTTTTCGGGCGCAAGTCTTCGGCCAAAAGCGCGCGTGGGTTTTTACCTCGGCGACGCTGGCGGTGAAGGGCGATTTTGGCCATTACCAAACCGAGATGGGTTTAACGGCACCGGCAGCGGCAGATGATTTTGAAGACGATGCGTTTGACGAGCGCCGCGTGGAGACGTCGTCGTGGGCGTCACCGTTTGATTATCCCAATCAGGCACTACTCTATCTACCTGAGAATCTGCCCGCGCCAAATACACCGACCCACACCGAAGCCATTGTTGATGCCGCGTTGCCGCTAATTGAGGCGGCGGGTGGTCGCACGTTTATGTTGTTTACTTCACTCAAAGCGATGGACCGCGCCTACGAAATGTTGAAAACCAAGTTTGCCGAACGCGAATATGAATTTCCGCTGATGGTGCAAGGTGAAGGCACACGCACCGAGTTGCTGGAACGCTTCCGTAAGCTGGGCAATGCCGTGCTGGTGGCGAGCCATTCCTTCTGGGAAGGTGTGGACGTGAAGGGTAGTGCACTCTCGGTGGTGGTGATCGACAAGCTACCCTTCGCCGCACCGGATGATCCGGTGCTCGCTGCGCGCATTGCCGCGATCGACGCCGGCGGGGGCAATGCGTTTATGCAGTACCAGGTGCCGCACGCGGCCATCACGCTAAAGCAAGGCGCCGGACGACTGATTCGTGACGAAACCGATCGTGGTGTGTTGATGATCGGTGATACACGGCTGGTGGATAAGCCCTACGGCAAACGTATCTGGCAGAGCCTACCGCCGATGCGGCGGACGCGGCTGGAGACCGAGGCGGTGGCTTTTTTTGACGTGACAACCACAACTGGCTCACCCACCTAAAAAGTGGGCAAAAAAATCCCGGCGATGTCACCACCGCCGGGTCAGTTCGTACCGTTATGAGTACGAGGAGGCACAGGAACATGTTATGCGCCTTGGCTCGACTTCAATGTGCTGAAAAGCGGGCCATTATCCCGCTACTTCTGATCTTTGCTCCGCTGCCTTTAACGCAGCTTCGTCGTGAGTGATTGGGTAATTTCTGCCGCTTCGGCTTCTCCGCGTGCGGTCTCTGCGGCCGTCGACTTCGCAGGTATTTTGGCGATCGGCGCGCGGTCGCTAACGCCGCCGAAGGCCGCCGTCAAATCCTCTTCCTCTGCGTCTTGCGGTCGCAGTTGCTGAAGTGGCATGCGCAATTCAGGCCGGGCAGCGGGCTTATCCGGCACATCGCGATAGACCAACACCAAACCGGGGAAGGCGATCAAGACACCGACCATCATCAGTTGCATGATGACAAACGGTACCGCCCCCCAGTAGATTTGCCCGGTCGTTACAGGGGCCGTGAGTTTGCCCGTGACACGGTCAAGGAAGGCACTGGCAGGCGCCACGCTGCGCAGATAGAACAACGCAAAGCCAAACGGCGGGTGCATGAACGACGTCTGCATATTGACAGCGAGCAACACACCGAACCAGACCAAGTCGATGCCGAGTTTGTCAGCCACCGGCCCGAGCAATGGCACGATGATGAATGCCAACTCAAAAAAGTCGAGGAAAAAGGCCAAGAAAAAAATCAGCACGTTGACGGCGATGAGAAAGCCCGTTTGCCCGCCGGGTAGGGCGGTCAACAGTTCTTCCACCCACACATGACCGTTCACGCCATAAAACGTCAGGCTGAAGACACGGGCGCCGATGAGAATAAACACGACAAAGGTGGTGAGTTTTGCCGTGCCGTCGAGCGCCTCTTTCAAACTCTGAAAGCTGAGTCGCCGCCGCGCCCAAGCCATCAGCAGCGCACCGGCCGCACCCATTGCGCCGCCTTCGGTTGGTGTGGCGACGCCGAGAAAGATGGTGCCCAGCACCAGAAAGATCAGTGCTAGCGGTGGCACCAGCACGAAGGTGACTTTCTCGGCCATTGCCGATAACCAGCCCAATTTAAGGGCGCGGTTTATGAGCGCGAAGGCAAACGCCACTGAGGCACCAGCAGTGGTGGATAACACGATCCGTTCATCGAGCGGCTTGTGGCCGAGCCACTGCGCGCATACGATACCGACCAAAGCAGCCATGACCACGAGGACGGCGAGCGACTGAATGCCACTGGTCCCGGACGGTTCTCGGAAAACCCGCGCCTCGGGCGGCAGTGCAGGAACCCACTGCGGTTTAACGATGGCAATCCCCGCGATGAACAGAGCGTAGAACCCAGCCAGCATCAGCCCCGGCAGGATGGCACCGGCGTACATATCACCAACGGATAAACGTAGTTGATCGGCCAACACAATCAACACCAACGATGGCGGGATAATTTGCGCGAGGGTGCCGGAGGCGGCGATGACACCGGCAGCGATGCGCCGGTCATAACCGTAACGCAACATGATCGGCAGCGCGATCAGCCCCATGGCAATCACCGAGGCGGCGACGATGCCGGTGGTCGCTGCCAACAACGCGCCGACAAAGATAACGGCAAAGGCTAAGCCGCCGCGAATGCCGCCAAACAGTTGGCCGATGGTATCGAGTAAATCCTCGGCCATGCCTGATCGTTCGAGTACCAAACCCATCAGGGTAAAAAACGGCACGGCGAGCATGGTCTCGCTCGACATCACCCCCCAGATACGGTCGGGTAGCGCTTGCAACAGGGCAGGGTGCAATAAATCGAGGTGAATACCGAGAAGGCCAAACACGATGCCGTTGGCGGCAAGGGCGAAGGCCACCGGGTAGCCGAGCAGCATGAACACAACGAGGCTCGCAAACATCAGCGGTGCCATATTGTGAATCAGGAAGGCTGTCACTTTGCAGACCCCTGGTTTGGATGTAGCGCCGCGGCTGGAGCGGATTGTTCGGCCTCATCGGGTATGTCGCCTCGTAGTATCGCGACCCGCTTGATGAGTTCAGAGACGCCCTGCAAACTGAGTAGGGTGAAGCCAATCGGCACCAACAGCCGCGCCCACCACAGTGGTAAGCCGCCGGTATTGCCCGATACCTCGCCGCTGCGGAAGGCTTCCACAAACACCGGCCACGATAGGTAGACGAGCAGCAGCGATATCGGCATGAGGAAAAAGACGGTGCCGAAAATATCGATTTTGAGTTGGGTGCGACGCGAAAAACGACTGTACAAAACGTCGATGCGGACGTGTTGATGTTTGAGTAGTGTGTAGCCCGCGCAGAGTAGGAACACCGCCGCGATGAGGTACCACTGCAATTCCAGCCACGCGTTGGAGCTTAGTTTGAAGGCGTAGCGGGAAACGGCGTTACCGGCGCTGACCAATACCGCCGCCAGCACCAGCCAGCAGACGGCACGACCGATAACTTGGTTAAGCCGGTCAACTGCACGAGAAAACGCGAGGAGTCGCGTAAAAACGGCCTGCATCCAGTTGTTCCTGTGGTTCGTAGAAGCGAAGACGGCATTGTGGCACAGGCCTTTGCGGTCTTGAATTGCCGAAAATGCCGCCAGATTGTTGCCGAGCGGTGACGGCATTCAAGACTTGTCTGGTGTGCCCGACGCGATTACCGTATGAATTGTTGTAACTTGTCACAAAAACGGTCACTCAATGGGTAGACTCAACCCGCTAAAATTTCATTTGATGCGGTAGCGGCATTTCCGCAGGCTGCACCACTTTTGTTCAGGGGATATGAGATGGGTCGTGTTAATCAATTTCAGTCGATAAACCGTTGGGTCGCGGCAAGTTTTGCAGCGTTGATTGTTGCTGGGTTTACGTCACAGGTTCAAGCGCAATCTGGGGACGTCGCAGCAGGCAAGGCGCTTTTTGACGGCGAAGCGATGTGTCTATCGTGCCATCCCGGTGGTCCGAGTAACCCGGATGCGCGACAAGCAACGACCGTGGCAAAAATGTACGCGGCCTTCGATAAGGTAGGTTCAATGGGCTTCCTGAAATTCGCTCTGAGTGCAGACGACGTTTGCAATATCGTCACCTACATCGCTTCGCAAGTCAGCGCGCCGGATCCGGGTTGTGGGATTGGCGTGACAAGGAACAGCATCGTGTTGCGCTCGTCGTCGACGACCAACCCACAGATGCAGGTGGGCAAACTCTCCAACAACGTTTTGCAGTTCAGCAGCATCACCGACCCCGGCTCAGCGTATCGGATGCTCGGATATTCGGACTTCAATCGTAACGGCACGCCCGACTTGGCGTTTCAAAACATTACACAGGGCGAATTTGGCGACGTGAACGCGTGGAACGAGTTTAAGTCGTCAAATCCGGTGTTCTGGCGCCAAGTGAAGCAGGTGTGGGACGTGCAAGCAGTCGGGGACCTTGACGGTGATGGCGTGGATGATCTGGTTTGGCGTTATGTCGTCCTTGACTCGCCGGATACTGGTGTTTCCTACATTTGGTTTGGCAGCGGCGGTGCTGTAGCCCCCGTGGTGAATCAGGTTCGCAAACGCGGTGGTGCACCGCTCGATTGGCAACTCCTCGGTGGGGTGGATATCAATAGCGATGGTGCGGCGGACATGTTGTACTTAAGCGCGGCCGGTCAGTTGCGTGCGCTGATGGCAACACCGGGTCGGACGTGTGCAAATTTAGCTGTGGGGAATCTGCCTCCTGGTTTTGCGCCACTGAAATTTGCCAAGTTCCGCGGGGGCGCCACCGGAGAGGTGTTGGTACGAAACGCGACAACAGGTGAAAATCGTTTACTTTCGTTGAACGCCGCCGGTCTGGCGTTGCCGCCCTACACGGGCGCGCCCGACGACCAAAACGCGTCGTGCACTTCGAGCGCACTTACCGTGCCGATGACCACCATTAGCCTGCCTGCTACAGACCCGACGTGGACGTTTTATGCTGCGGCGGATCTGGACAACACTGTTTATGCTGCGGCGGATCTGGACAACACTGGTACTGTCGACATCATTTGGCGTCGCCCGACCGGCCAATTAACGGTTTGGTTGCTGCGCGCTGACGGGTCCTTGTTGACGCAGCTGACCAACGCCGGCACAGCACCGGCCAACTTCAGCCCGTTACAAAACGGCGGGCCGAAGCTGTTCTAGGCACGGCGTTTGTCCGAACGGCGTTTGTCCATCAGTGCAGCTACAATTCGGCGTATCTTAGTAATGCTTCGACAAAGGGGAAGTTGCGAAATGAATTTGGTACGACGTAGTGCCGCTGCACTCATTGTGGTTGCGACTTTTTCGGGTTGTGCAAACGTCTCGCCGACGCAGCGCGCCACACTCGCCAAGCCAGAAATGCAGTTTGATTTCGACCGTGCCGCGGGTGCCATCACCGGCCACACTTACGCCAGCAAAGAAGGTGCTTCGGGCGGCAAAGCGGTCGGCGGTGGTGGTTGTGGCTGTACGCAATAACCATAAAAACACTAATAAGGACGGCGATTTTCAGGCATTTTTGCTTGTAAATGCCCGTGGATAAAGGACTTTCGCTTTTATGACGTCGCGCGAACACCCGCTGTCGAGTCTTTTTGCTGCCGCCATGGCGTTGCCGATTGTGGCCATCCCGGTCGTGGTGAACGCGCAGACGACCGGGCAGTCAAACGCGCAACCTTCGACTTCCTCGTCTTTACTGCCCGCCGGCGCGGTCGTTGGTGTCCGTTCCCTTTGGTATCGCGAAGACGGTGACCGCATGAAAGTCACCGAGCCCGTTGCGTGGCTGAAAACGCCGATTGGCGAAAAGTGGGAACTTGCCGCTAGTGCCACAGTCGATATGGTGAGTGGCGCATCACCGATCATCACCTCCAACGCCACCGGCCAACCCGCACAAATCTACACCGGCGCTTCCATTACCGACCGACGCAAAGCCTACGACACAAACGTTACGAGGAAGTACGGTGAGTTAAACGAAAACACCGTTGGTATCTCGTTTGCGCGCTCGGACGAGAAGGATTACGAGTCAAAAGCGTACGGCTTGAATACAACCTTTGATTTCAACGAACGCAACACCACGCTGGCGTTGGGCATCGGTAGTCGCAACGACCGTGTGATGTCGGTGACAGACAGAACGCTCAATCGTGCACGCGATGCAAAAGAGGTTCTGGTCGGCGTGACACAGATCATCGACCGGCGGACGCTGGTGCAATCGAATCTGGTCTATACCAAGCTGACTGGGTACCTAAACGATCCTTACAAGTTAACCTTTTCACTCTACCGCGACGGCTTGTCGCCGCGGATTGCTTCGGTGCGGGATTCGCGGCCGGAATCACGCAGCCAAATCGCGTGGCTGACAAGAGGCAAACGTGCAATCGCAGGAATAGATGCGGTGGTTTCAGCCGAGTACCGCTTCTACCGTGACGACTGGGGCATTCGTTCCCACACGCTGGCGGGCACTTGGTTGCAGACGGTCAACGAGACTTGGCAAGTCGAGGGCGGGTTGCGTTATTACTCACAATCGCAGGCCGATTTTTATCGCCGTGAAATCACCCAGCGGCCGATCCCGACGATTTCGTCGAGCGATCAGCGGCTGGCTGGGTTTGGCGCGTTTGAGCCATCGATCAAAGTCATCGCCAAAGTCGGCGATCACGTCTCGGTGGATTTGAGTTTTTCGCGCTACATGCAGCGCGGTAATTGGAAACTTGGCGGTAGCCAAGGGGTATACGAACCGCTGAGTGCGCGGCTGATTAACGCGGGGTTGGTGTACCGGTTCTAGTGGCTTACTTTTTCTTGGCCGCTGCCGGTGCAGGTTTTTTCACTACCACTGGTTTGGCAGCAGATTTGGCGGCCGGTGCCTCGTTCATTACCTTTTCAAGCTGCTCATGCACCGCTTTTTCGATCGGTGCCTTCATCATCTTCAGCATAAATCCCAAGGTGACTTCGAGGACCATCTCCGTTTCACTGACTGTCAAATTGCCGGTAACACCCGGGCGGGAGAAACTCAGTGTATTGCCGCTCCAGTCACCGCTGAGGTCAAACTTTTCATCCAGCTTGGCGACCATTTTGTCAGCGGCCGCCTTGGCACCTTTTAGTCCGAGGTGGTGCTGACGGGTGAGGGCGATATCGGGCATGTTGTCTCCGGGCGGTGGTTTGTATTGTTGTGTGCTGAGTTTACAAGAAAGGCCGGGGCGGCCGCTCATCCCGCAAAATGGGTATTCGTCGCGAATACTCGTCGTTCGGCTACGCACGCTGGCGGTTTTTTGACGCGAACCGTATTCTCTCGGACATGAACAAATTTTTCCAAGCCGTCAGCCTTTGGTACCGTGAACTTGAAGCGAGGAAATTGGCCAAACTGCCGCGCGACCAACGGGAGGACATCCTCGCCTTTGACCGCTCGGTGCGGCGCAACAAATGGAAGGTGCTGTTGGTCGCCGTCGGTTTGTGGCTGGTGGCGTCGGTGGCGTTTCGTGCAACGGTCAATAACGCCACTTGGACGGAGGCGCTCCTATTGACGCTGCTCCTGCTCGTCACCACCAGTTTTGCATTGATGTCCGTGTGGTTTGGACATAAAAAATTCAAAATATCATTACGCTCGTTTGGTATCGTATTTTTGCTGGCGTCCGTCGGGGCGTTGTTCGGTGGCATGACCGGCCGTTGGATGAAAGTCGGCTCGTTTGAAGTCATGCTTGCGGACTTTGGTAGTTTTAACAGTCGCGTGTTGTTGGCCGGATTGATTGCCGGTGCCGTCTACGGCGCGCTACTACTGATCGTGTTGCTGGTGCGTCGCCGCACGTTGCAAAAGCGTAATGAAGAGTTACAACGTCAGACTGTACAGGAGCGGACAGCGCGCCAGCTGGCCGATGCCCGACTCAAATTGATGCAAGCCCAGGTCGAGCCGCATTTCTTGTTTAACACGCTCGCAAGTGTGCAGCAATTGGCCGAAGGTAAAGCGCCTGAGGCGGCCACCCTGACCCGGGAATTGATTGCCTTTTTGCGGGCCGGCCTCGCTGGGTTGCGGGACGACACCACCACGTTGGAGCGTGAGTTTGCGATGGCAGCCGCATTTTTAGCCATCATGAAAACGCGTATGGGTGAGAGGCTCTCGTTTGGGTTGAATCTGCCCGAGGCATTGCGCAACCGGGCCGTCCCACCCGCGATGCTCATTTCGCTGGTAGAAAATGCCATCAAACACGGGTTGGAGCCATCAACGTCAGGTGGGGCGTTATGGATCGGCGCGCGTGAAGTGTCCGGCGACGATACAACCACTCTCGTCATCGAGGTTCGTGACACCGGGCTCGGGTTGGGTGCTGGTGTTAGTTCGACGGTGGGGGGCGGCGTCGGGCTGGCTAACGTGCGCGAGCGTTTGGAGGCAATCTACGGCGAACGTGCTCGATTGCAGATTGAAGAGAATTCGCCGCATGGAGTAATTGCGATGATCGAGATTGCCGAGACTAGGCCGGTCGAGGCGGACACGGATCCGGTGGCCAATTCTAGTGGGAGCGTGATGTGACAAAAGCTTTGATTGCGGACGACAGTGAGCAAGGGGTTTTGCTGAGCCAAACAGTTTTGGCTCAGCGCCGTGCGAACCGGAAGTCCATGCAGGGACTTCCGTTGATTGTAGGAGTGTGATGTGACAAAAGCCTTGATTGCAGATGACGAACCCCTGATGCTGTCGCGCATCGGTGAGCTCGTGAATCGGGTCTGGCCGGAACTGGAGATCGTGGCGCGCTGTAAGAACGGTGATGACGCGCTTGCGGCGTTTCGTCAGCATCAGCCAGACGTGGCGTTCTTGGATATCCGCATGCCGGGAAAGACCGGCTTAGAAGTGGCGGCAGAAATCGGCGATGCTGCGCATATCGTATTTGTGACCGCATACGATAAATACGCCATTGCCGCCTTCGAAAGTGGTGCGGCGGATTATCTGTTGAAGCCGGTGGAATTGCCTCGTCTGGCGGAGGCGGTACAGCGACTACGCAAGCGCATTGACACCAAACCGCCGACAGCCCCGGCGGATCTAACGCTACTGGTGAAGTCGCTGTTGGAACAGGCCAAACCGACTGAAAAACTGCGATGGATCCGTGCCTCTGTCGGCAATGTCACCCGCCTCATTCACGTCGATGATGTATTGTTCTTTCAGTCAGATACGAAATACACACGTATCGTACTGAAGGAGAGTGAGGCGTTAGTGCGCGCATCACTCAAAGAGTTGATCGATGGCTTGGATACAGAGAAATTCTGGCAGGTGCATCGCGGCAGTATCGTCAACGCGCATGCGATTGATCGAGCCGTGCGGGAGGGGCCGGAGAAACTGACGTTGCATATCAGGGGCTGTTCGGAGCGGCTTGCCGTTTCCCGCCAGTACTTTCATTTGTTTAAACAAACCTGAACCCGCGAGATGTTCAGGCTAGTGCGGGCGACTGAATCTGCGCGAATTCTTCTGTAGAGGGGTTAGAAGCCACCCGTATCGAGCCACGCTTGAACTTGATCAAGCCGGTCTGATCCCCAGAATGGTTCGCCATCAACGATGATGTAGGGCGAACCAAAAACGCCTTTCTGTAGCGATGCCTCGACCTCGCGTTTGAGACGGTCCTTGACTGCCGGATCACTGACCACTGCAAGTATTTCTTCGCGGTCCAATCCCACGTGAGCAGCGAGTTCGGCGACCTTCTCTGCGCTGGAGATATCGATACCCTGAGCAAAATAGGTGGCAAAACACGTCATGGCGAATCGATGCGCCTGCAGCGGGTCTCGATCATCGATCCAGTAGAACGCACGCGCGGCATTTTGCGTGCCGATGGGAAACGGATCAGGTTGTTTGTATGGCACCCCCATAAATCGGGCGGTACGCCGGAAATCGCGTTCCGCGTAGGCACCCTTCAATGGCTGCGAGATCAGTGGTGAATTGCCACTGGCCTTGAACGCCGGCCCGAGTAGGATGGGCCGCCACTTTACGCGCCGTTCATGTTTGGCACCAATCGCATTGATGCGCGTTGCGGCAAGGTAGCCGTAGGGTGAAGAAAAGTCGAAGTAGAAGTCGATGGGGTCGGTTGCGGGCATCGCGGCTCTCCTTGGAAAAAACAAAGCCGCTCAGCGAGCGGCTTTGTATGAACGTTACACACTACGCTTGTGGCGGCAAATCCGGTTTGGTTTCTACCACTTGCAGCGGCTCGTTCACAACCGTGCGTTCACGACGAGGCCGCGGTGTGCTGCGACGATGTGGCTCAATGATGGCGAGCGTGGCTTGCTGCACATTGGTTGCCGCTTTGCCGGCGTCGGTCTCGACGAACACCAGCGGCTCGTGTGTGGCACCGTTACGCTCACGGCGTCGGCGTGGTTGGCTGCGAACCGGCGCAACGTCCGGTATCTGGTCCACCGGCGCGAGGGGTGCGGTAGCCGAACTGTAGACCGTTGCCGCTGGAGCCGCCGGGGCGGTCATTGGTGAGGAAACCATCGGGGCCGGCGGCGCTGACGGTGTGGCGACCACTGTCGGCGCCGCAATCGCGCTGACCATCGGCTGTTGAACCTCTGGCACAGCAGCCGGTGCCGACACCACTGAAGGAGCCGCTGCTGGCGTCATCGGAGGCGCAGCTGAGGCCGGTACCGGCATCGCTGCTGTCGCAAACTCTGCCGCACCAACGGCTGCCGCCGGTGCGTCGTGTTGCTGAACAGTTGCGCCGTTTCTTGGCTCGCCTTGCTCGCGTCCGCCGCGTCCACGTCCGCCACGACCACGACGACGACGGCTACGGCCTTCGCCGTCTTCGCTCGTATCTGGTGGGCGTGCCTCCAGGGCAGGGCGTGGCTGCTGGGTGCGCGGTGGCGGTGCGGATTGTTCCGGCGCACCAATTGTGGCGTTCACTGACCCGTCCGGCTTGTTCTGGCGCGGTTGTTGATGACGTTCGCCACCACCACTTCCCATGGGTGGACGGTCGCCGCGCGGTCCATTGCGACCCTCATTGCGACCCTCGGCGCGTTTGCCGTCTTTACGTTCGCCCTTGTTGCTGCGGTCATTACGATCCCCGCGATCGTTACGGCTACGCGGGCCCCGGTCGTTGCGTTCACCGCGCTCAGCGCGATTGTTTCGGTCACCGCGCCCTTCGCGGTTGCCGTCTCGCGTGTTTTTAGCGTCTTTATTGGCTTTGATGTCAACTGTCGGCGGGGTTGCCGCTGACGCAGTCTTGCCGCCGAATAGACCGACAAGACGTTTCCAAAGTGATGGTGCCGGCGTTGCCACCCTTGCCGGCGCGGACTGCAATGACGCGCGCGCCGTTTGTCGATCTTCATTTGCAGCCGACTCGGATGATATCGGCGCGGGTTGGTCCGGGGTAATGCCCTTTACCACCGGCTCCTGCCGAGATGGTTTTGCCTCGGCCGCAGTTGGCAGCTTCATCGCAAGTTCGTCGATCGGCTTGTTGACCAGTTCGTAGGAGGCCTTGACCACGTCGAGTTTTTCCGAATCGTGACGCAGTCGTTCTATTTCGTAGTTGGGCGTTTCGATGTGGACGTTTGGAATAAGCAACACATTCACCTTGAAGCGCACTTCAATGGTGCGGATGTCTTGGCGCTTTTCATTCAAGAGGAAGGTGGCAACGTCGACCGGTACCTGGCAATGTACCGCCGCCGTACTTTCCTTCATCGCCTCCTCCTGAATGATGCGCAACACGTGCAGTGCAGAAGACGCGGTATCACGAATGTGTCCAACGCCATGGCAGCGTGGGCACGGAATGTAGCTGGATTCTGAGAGGGCGGGTTGCAGACGCTGGCGCGACAATTCCATCAGGCCAAAACGCGAGATCTTGCCGGTTTGTACACGTGCCCGATCATGTTTGAGCGCGTCGCGCAATCGATTTTCAACTTCTCGTTGATTCTTGCTCGACTCCATATCGATGAAGTCGATCACTACCAGACCACCGAGGTCTCGCAGGCGAAGCTGGCGAGCAATTTCGTCGGCTGCCTCGCAGTTGGTGCGAAATGCGGTTTCCTCAATGTCATGGCCTTTGGTTGCGCGTGCCGAGTTGACGTCGACAGAGACCAAGGCTTCAGTGTGGTCGATGATGATGGCACCACCGGATGGTAACGATACATCGCGGCGATACGCCGTCTCGATTTGGTGCTCAATTTGGAATCGTGAGAACAGTGGGACGTCGTCTTTGTACAACTTCACCTTGCTGACGTTCGACGGCATGACGGTCGACATAAACGACTGCGCCTGCTCAAAAATTTCCTGGGTATCGACAAGAATTTCGCCGACATCCGGCTGGAACAGATCTCGGATCGCGCGTACCACCAAGCTCGACTCGAGATAAATAAGCTCGGGACCCTTTACCTCGCGACCTGCGCCTTCAATGGCATCCCAGAGTTGCACCAGATAATTCATGTCCCACTGTAGCTCTTCGGCGTTGCGGCCGATACCGGCGGTACGCGCGATGATGGACATACCTTCGGGTACTTGCAACTGGTCGAGGGTCTCGCGCAATTCAGCACGGTCTTCGCCCTCGACACGTCGTGATACGCCACCGCCGCGTGGATTATTCGGCATCAGCACCAGATAACGGCCGGCCAGCGAGATGTAGGTGGTGAGAGCCGCACCCTTGTTGCCGCGTTCGTCTTTTTCAACCTGAACGAGCAGTTCCTGGCCGACGCGCAGATTCTGCGCAATCTTGCCTCGCGTTCCCTCGCCGTCTTCACCAGCGACGTATTCACGCGTCAACTCTTTGAACGGCAGGAAACCGTGGCGTTCTGCGCCGTAGTCAACAAAGATCGCTTCAAGAGATGGCTCAACCCGGGTGACTTTGGCTTTATAAATATTCGACTTACGTTGTTCTTGTCCTGCGTGTTCGATATCGAGGTCGACGAGCTTTTGGCCGTCGACAATTGCAACACGCAGCTCTTCGGCCTGGGTTGCGTTAAATAACATGCGCTTCATGTGTAATCCTTCAAGCGCGCTTGAGCGGGGCGAAAGCCAGACTAGGGCGGAACCCAACGAGCTGCAACTTCGACGGTGCGCGCAATGCGGCGCAGCGTGGTGCAGCGATTGCTAGACACTGATGTCTTGCGCAAACGGGTGCGCAGGAGACTTCGCCTCGGCTACAGGTGGTTACAGTCGACCAACGACATCTTCGACGTCGTAGTCGTGACCACCATGCATATTTTGTAATTTGCGCAGGTGGTATCGATTTCGGTGTGTTGAAAGCGAGGTATCACGTGTAGTTTGGTACGAGGAGCGGACCGGTTTCCCGGCAGTGTTAGGTCAATCATTGGTGCATGTGGGAGAAGATCACTGCATTCAGCCAACCACGCACTGCAAAATTCGTTTGGTTCACGCCGCCGTCTTTCTCGTCCTCGAATCTTTGGATTCTCGGCCCGAATGGCGCGCGTTGTTATGTTGTATTTCGTTTACTATCGCTACTTACCAAGCGATGCTTGCGGTGAGCGAAAACGACCGGCGTTTTCCGCGGTGAGCAGCAAGTTCTGTGACACAGGCAGTAGATTTAAAAACTGCGCGGGAAACGGATCAAACCGGACAACACGGCGATTTCTTCGCAAGATTTCGGGAAAGTGACCACGGCGATAGGACTTACCTTACATCGCCCGTAGTGACCAAGCCGGAAGACCTGCTTGTAAATCAACGAGATACCAGTATAACGCAAATGCCACTGGCCACAAAACCTTTCCTGCCCGGCCGCGTCTCGGTCGACCCCGCGGTAGACGCCCCGCAGGTTGAGCAACTCTCCATTGACGACAACCACGCTGGCCAGCGAATCGACAACTTCTTGCTTAATCGCCTCAAAGGCGTGCCGAAGAGCCACGTCTATCGCATCCTACGGTCCGGCGAGGTCCGGGTAAACAAGGGGCGAATCGATCAAACCTATCGATTGGTACTCGGCGACGTGGTGCGTGTGCCCCCTGTAAAGCTCTCGCCTGTGCAAAAGCCTAGCAACGACGGCCATCTCCAGACAAAAATTCTTGGAAAAGGCCTCCCCGCTTGGCGAATTGTTTTCGAAGACGATGCGCTTTTGGCAATCGACAAACCGGCGGGTATGGCGGTACATGGCGGCAGCGGCATCCACCTTGGTGTCATCGAAGCGATGCGGCTGACTCGCCCGGACGCCAAGTTCCTCGAGTTGGTACATCGCCTTGATCGGGAGACGTCGGGCATCCTGCTAATTGCGAAGAAGCGCAGCGCTCTGACCGGCATGCACGCCATGCTGCGCGGCGAAGGTAATGACGTCGAGGGTAGTTCGGGACGCATCAAAAAACATTACTACGCGCTGGTCGATGGTAACTGGCCCGACTTGCGCAAGAGTGTGCGCATCAAACTCGCCAAGTACGTCACCAAAGAAGGCGAGCGACGTGTAGCTGTTGATGAAAACGACGGTCAGGAGTCACATACGATTTTTACGCGGGTCGAACAGTTTTCCGGTGCGACGTTACTCGACTGCGACATTCGCACCGGACGCACACACCAAATACGCGTGCACTTGGCAAGCCTCGGTTACCCGATTATCGGTGACGATAAATACGGCAATTTCGCGCTCAACAAACATGTGGCGCAGGTAAAAAATGGCGGACTAAAACGGATGTTTTTACACGCGCACTCGATTGCGTTTACACATCCAACGACGTCAGCAAAAACTGAAATCGTCGCGCCCTTGTCGCCAGATCTGTCCAAGTATTTGGACTTTCGCCGGTTGGCTGGCAAACCAAGATAGGTGGATGATGAAGTATCGATTAGTGGTCTTCGACTGGGACGGTACTGTCATGGATTCGACAAGCTTGATTGCCGAGTGCATGCAACTTGCCGCGCGCGATTGCGACCTCTCACCCCCATCGACCGAGGCGGCAAAGCACATCATTGGCCTTGGCATCCGTGATTCTGTGCGGTTTTTGTTTCCCAGTCTGAATGACGCGGGTCTTGATGTATTCGCTGAGCGATATCGTCATCACTATGTTCCGCGCGACGGAGAAGTGCGGCTCTACGAAGGTATTGAAACCGTACTTCATTCGCTTGCGCATGATGAACGTTTTCTGGCTGTGGCCACGGGAAAGCCGCGACGCGGACTTGAACGTGCCTTTGATCATTGCGGGCTGCGGCACCATTTTCATTACACGCGCTGTGCTGACGAGGGCTGGCCGAAGCCTCACCCAGATATGCTGGAAAAGCTGATGGCCTTCACCGGTGTTGAAGCCGAGCAGACCCTGATGATCGGTGACACTATTCATGATCTCAATATGGCAGCGTCGGCCGGCTGTGATGGTTTAGGGGTGAGTTACGGTGCGCACGCGCCGGACACATTAACCACGGTCGCGCATCGCGCCGTGTTGCACTCAGTTGAGGAGCTAGGTAATTGGCTGAAGCAGAACGCTTGATTTGTCGGCGAGACGCGCTGGCCGACGGTGGGCTGGCAACCCGGTTTCACCTTGAATTCGATGGTCGCACGCTGCCCGCGTTTGTTGTTGCCTACGACGGGGAAGTGTTCGGGTATGTCAATTCCTGCCCACATCGCGGCACTGAACTCGACTGGCAAGCGGGTGAGGTGTTTGACGACGCGGGGTTATACTTGGTCTGTGCCACACACGGTGCGTTATTCGAGCCGGATAGCGGTCGTTGTGTCGGCGGTCCCTGTCAAGGCACCGTACTCACCAAGGTCGCCATTGAAGTCGTTGAGGGCGATGTGTTTCTGCGTACGGGACGGCTGGTACATTTGCCGGGTCAGGACTCTTCTACTCCCGCATAACTGGATAATTTTGATGGAAAACCCCACCGTCCCGGCTAAGCCCGCGGAAGTCGACAATTCACCTGCTGCACTTGCGCCACCACAAACCAGCTGGGAGCGCAGCGTTCTCGAAACACTCGCGATGGAAACACTCGCGGAACAAAAACGCACACGCCGCTGGCGTACAACTGTTTCCCTGTTGTGGTTGTCGTTTTTCGTCCTTATCCTGTTACTTGTTCTCGGCGCGACGGCAGGCAAGCAGGCCGCCTCGGGTTTGGAAAAACATACCGCACTGGTCGACTTGAAGGGTGTCATCGCGGCGGAGTCAAAAGCGTCCGCCGACAAGATCATCTCTGCTTTGCAATCTGCCTTCAAGGACAAGAACACGCAGGGTGTTGTCTTGCGTATCGATAGCCCTGGTGGTAGCCCCGTGCAGTCTGGCTACATCAACGACGAAATCAAGCGCCTGCGTGCGCTACACAAAGATATCCCGCTTTATGTTGTGGTGCAGGACATTTGCGCATCGGGTGGTTATTACGTCGCTGTGGCGGCGGACAAGATTTTTGTGAACAAGGCCTCGATTGTCGGCTCTGTTGGTGTGTTGATGGATGGATTCGGTTTTACCGGTACCATGGATAAGCTGGGGGTTGAACGTCGTTTGGTCGCAGCGGGTTCGAACAAAGGGTTTCTGGACCCGTTCTCGCCAGTCAATCCTGAGCAGCAAAAGTTCGCGCAGCAGATGGTCAACGAGATCCACGAGCAGTTCATCAAAGTGGTTCGTGAAGGACGCGGCAAACGACTCAAAGAGACACCGGAAATGTTTTCAGGCCTAGTTTGGTCGGGCGAAAAGAGTGTCGCGTTGGGGCTGGCCGACGGTATCGGCGGACTTGACTATGTCGCTCGCGAAGTGATCAAGGCCGAGACCATCATCGACTACACGCCGGAAGATTCGTTGTCGGAACAGTTTGCGCGGCGCATTGGTGCCTCGGTAGGCGCATCCGCCTCAGACGCGCTATGGCAGTCCATCGTGACGAAGTTGTTATCGGAGCGGGCAACGCCAACCGTGCGTTGAGGTATCTGGGCGTGCTTTTGGTTAGGCTCTTCGCGTCTGCCCCCGTTTGTCTTGCGTCTATCCCGTGTCTGCCCCGCGTATATGTCCTTAAGCGAGTAGCAAGAATATCGTTGGCAACTTGTGCAGACTGGTGTTGGATGAACGCCAGTCGGCGACGGATTTTGTCCGCACTGATTCCATCGCACCGGTTAAGTCTGTTGCGATACAAAGCTGTGTGGTCGGTGAGAGTGTGGATAACAAGTCTGCCAGTAGCGCTTGATTACGGTAAGGTGTTTCGATGAACATCTGCGTCTGTTGCTGGCGTTTGGACTCGCGCTCCATATTCATGATTCGCTGTGCGCGATCAGCCTTTTCCTGCGGCAGATAGCCGTGGAATACAAAGCTCTGTCCGTTGAGTCCCGAGGCCATCAGTGCGAGTAACAGTGACGACGGACCGACCAGCGGTTTGACGGCAATGCCGGCCCGGTGGGCGGCGGCGACCACCAATGCGCCTGGGTCGGCGACCGCGGGCGCTCCCGCCTCGGAGACCAAGCCAACATCGATGCCGGCTAACAACGGTGCCAACAAACTCGCGTAGCCCGATTGTTGAGGTTGCTTGGTGTGTTTGTCTAACTCAACGATAGAAATCTCAGCCAAGGGCCGTGTCACGCCAATCGCCTTGAGGAAGGCGCGCGCCGTTTTAGCGTTCTCGGCAATGTAGTGGGTCAATCTGATTGCCGTGGAGATAACTTGTGCCGGCATAACCTGTTGCGTGTTCTCGGCGCTCGCTGTTGTTAAGTGAGTCGGGATGAGAAACAGTGTGCCCAACTTATTATGTGTTGGTGGGGTTTGTGCAACTTCACTCATGCAAGCACCTCAACCCCTTCAGCGGCAAGCATCGTGATCAGCGTGAGTAAAGGTAGGCCGACAAGTGCCGTGGGGTCATCACTCGTCATGGATGCAATCAAGGCTGCGCCCAAGCCTTCTGACTTTGCGCTGCCGGCGCAGTCCAATGCGTTTTCCCGGTCTAGATAGTGGCTGATGGCTTGGTCGCTGTATTCGCGCATGGTGACCGTCGTCGGCACGATTGCCTGCTGCACCCGACCGCTCTCAATATCGAAAACCGCCAGCGCGGTGTGGAAGACTACGCGTTCGCCGGACATCTTGCGGAGCTGTTCGATGGCGTTTTCCCGGCTGCCCGGCTTACCAAGCGCGGCACCGTCTAAATCTGCTACCTGATCGGAGCCGATGACCAAACCAGAGGTGAGTCCGGTCTGCATCGCACCCGCGCGCGCCTTGGCCACCGCGAGGCGAGTCGCGGTTTCGGCGCAAGTTTCATTCGGTAGCGGAGCCTCGTCACAATTAGGGTCCACGACGGTAAACGGCAGTTGCAGTCGCCCCAGCAGCTCCGCACGGTAGCGGGAGGTAGAGGCAAGGATGAGTGGTTTTGCGGGCGAGGTGGAAGTCAAAATCAGGGGCAATTTCGGTTGATGACGTCGGGAATGAAGCGGCACAAGAGCACGGGAAGGCGGCGAAGGGAAAGGGTAAGTTATTGATTTTTTGAACATAAAATCATATCATGCCGTATGAGTACCCGACACGCTGACTTTCGTCACGCCCAAAACAACAAAATCGCAGATCCGACCTCGACCTTGGTCTCCGTCGACCGATTGACGCGCCTAAAACAGGTGGTAGAAGGGCAGTTCGCACCCGTTGAATTGCCTGAATTGGCCGATTTCCTCGCGTCATCTGAGGGGCATATCAACTACCGGATTAGTGGAAATAGCCTGACAGATCAATCAGGTAGGCAGCAAAAGCGGTTGCAGTGTATAATTTCGGGTTGGTTTGACGTGATGGATCCGGTTACCTTGGCACCATCGCGTTTTGAGCTTGATATCGAGAGTCGGTTAGTGTTGGTTGCCTCGGAAGAGGCGCTGCCACCGCTGGAAGATGAGGCGGATGACGAGGATTACATCGTCTGTGGCCAAGATTTTGATCTCAAGGCGCACGTTCAGGAAGAAGTGTTGCTGGCGATCCCGACAACGATGCCGAGAGCGCAAGCGCTTCCCGATACCAAGTGGCCAAGAGCGCTTCGTGGGGCGCGTCAGCCGGATGTTTCGGCGGGGATCGTCGAAGCGGGGGGCGGAGCCAAGCAGTCGCCGTTTGCCAAACTAGCAGCATTAAAGAAAACGCGTTAGTCGCTCAAGGCATTTTTTTGCGGCTACGGCAGCATGAATCGCAGTAACAAGTTTTTTATTCAGGAGAATCACCATGGCAGTCCAACAGAACAAGAAGTCGCCCTCCAAGCGCGGCATGCATCGTGCGCATGATTTTCTGGCCAGTCCGCCGACGGCCATTGAACCAACCACAGGCGAGACCCACTTGCGTCACCACATCTCCCCGTCGGGTTTCTATCGCGGGAAAAAAGTGGTGAAAACTAAGGCGGACGAATAAGTCGTCTGCGCTCGATCTGGCGTCACAATTAACGGTTAAGCTGCTGGGTATCTTGCAGTAGGCGAGTTGCTCGAAAACAATGCAGACAACGATTGCCATCGACGCGATGGGCGGGGATGTCGGGCCCAAGGTCACCGTTCCTGCCGCATTATCGTTTCTCGCTCAATCTCCCGATTGTCGAGTGCTTTTGGTCGGTCGTACGGACAACATTAAGGCCCAGTTAAGAAAAGCCACAGCGCGCGGTGACGCGACGCTGATGTTGCGGCGTCTGGAAGTTATCGAGGCACCTGAACTTGTTGAAATGCACGAAGACGTGCGTTCGGCGATCCGCCACAAGAAGAACTCGTCTATGCGTGTTGCCATCGACTTGGTGAAGTCGGGCAGGGCGCACGCCTGTGTTTCCGCCGGCAATACCGGCGCGCTGATGGGGACTGCTAAGTTTGTCCTCAAGACGCTTCCAGGCATCGACCGCCCCGCAATCTGTGGCGCGCTGCCGTCACGCAATGGTGTGGTTTACGTATTGGATTTGGGCGCGAATGCCGAATCTACCCCGGAGCACCTACTCCAATTTGCCATCATGGGAGCCATGTTGTGCGCCGCCGTCGACGGCAAAGAGAGTCCGTCCGTCGGTCTTCTCAATATTGGTTCCGAAGAGATCAAAGGTAACGAGAGCACAAAACGCGCCGGTGAGTTGCTGAAAGCAAGCCATCTGAATTTCTTCGGCAACGTCGAGGGTACTGATATCTACAAAGGCACCACCGACGTGGTTGTTTGCGACGGCTTTGTGGGTAACGTAATGCTCAAGGCCTCTGAGGGGATCGCCAAGATGATGGGCGATTTTCTGAAAGAAGAGTACAAGAAATCTCCCCTGCGTAAACTGATGGCGCTGATCTCATTACCGGCGTTGAATGGATTTCGCTCACGCGTTGATCACCGCCAATACAATGGCGCGGCGTTACTTGGCTTGCGCGGTATTGTGGTGAAAAGCCACGGTTCTGCCGATGCGTATGGCTTTGGTCGTGCGATTCTGCGTGCCAAGTCTGAAGCCGAACATGGCCTGCTTTCCAAGATCAGCACGGAAATTGAGAGGCTGCACAATGAAGGATTGTTGCAACCAGCGGGTGCTGCCAGTAATGATGAAGTGCCAAATCTTGCGGAAGGTTAGATGAGCGAAGTCTTTGCCCGCATTGCCGGCACCGGGAGTTACCTGCCGGCGCGATGTGTCACCAACGACGAGTTGTCAAAGACTGTCGACACCAGTGATGAGTGGATATTTTCACGCACTGGCATTCGCGAGCGCCACTATGCCGCAGATAATGAAAGTGCGAGTGACCTCGCGTTGATCGCCTGTCAGCGCGCCATGAAAGCCGCGCGGGTTGATGCAAATGACATCGACTTGATCATCGTTGCAACCTCGACGCCGGATATGGTGTTTCCATCAACAGCCTGTATCTTGCAGGACAAGTTGGGCGTTAAGGAGGCGATCGCGTTTGATGTGCAGGCCGTGTGCGCGGGGTTTGTATATGGCCTCGCAACGGCCGAAAAATTCATCCGTACGGTAGCCGCCAAATGTACGCTGGTGGTGGGTACCGAAGTATTCTCGCGCATCATGAATTGGCAAGATAGAACCACCTGTGTATTGTTCGGCGATGGTGCCGGGGCGGTTGTGCTGAAGGCATCAACGGAGCCGGGTATCCTGTCAACGCATCTGCACGCCGACGGTAGTTATCGCCAGGCGCTCTGCGCACCAGGCACAGTTGAGAATGGCAAGATTCGCGGCAGCCCGATGCTGACCATGGAAGGGGGCGCGGTTTATAAGTTCGCGGTAAAGGCGTTTGAAGACGTGGCGTGGGAAGCGTTACATGCAAATGGGTTGCAGCCCGATGCGATTGACTGGTTCATTTGCCATCAGGCCAATCAGCGCATCATCATGCACGCTGCAAAACGTCTGGCGATGCCCGATGACAAGGTGGTCATCACGGTTGACCGCCATGGCAATACCTCTGCCGCTTCCATCCCGCTCGCGCTCGACGTATCGGTTCGCGAGGGCAAAATCAAACCTGGGCAAATGGTCTTGATGGCCGCGCTCGGCGGCGGTTTTGCTTGGGGTGCCGCGATCGCAAAATGGTAATGCACAATACTTACTAAACACCATGACAACCTTCGCAATTACGTTCGCCGGTCAGGGCTCACAGTCGATTGGCATGATGACCGGTTTGGCGACGCTACCGGTTGTCAAGTCCACCTTTGACGAGGCATCGACACTACTTGGTCTGGATCTATGGCAACTTGCCGAAGCCGGGCCGGTGGAGTTACAGAACCAGACGGTGAATACCCAACCTCTGATGCTGGTTGCCGGCGTGGCGACATGGCGCGCATGGCAAAGCCTCGGTGGCCCACAGCCGAACCGTTTTGCCGGGCACAGCCTCGGTGAATACACCGCGCTGGTCGCGGCCGGGGCGATGGCATTCGCGGATGCGGTCCCACTGGTAAGATTTCGTGCCGAGGCCATGCAGGCGGCGGTACCGGAAGGGAAGGGCGGCATCGCAGCAGTTCTGGGACTCGACGTTGACGTGGTTCGACAAGTTTGTTCGGATGCTGCGGCAGGCGAGGTGCTTGAAGCGGTCAACTTGAACTCGCCCGGCCAAATTGTGATCGCGGGTCATCGCAGCGCCGTTGAGCGTGGTATGGCGCTGGCGAAGGAACGCGGTGCAAAACGCGCCATTATGCTGCCCATGAGCGCGCCATCACATTGCGCGCTGATGCGTCCAGCGGCGGAACAATTGCGCAGTCGTTTGCAGCATGTGCAAATTACGACACCCTCTGTACCGGTCATCCAAAACGCAGACGTTGCTGCATTTTTAACGGCAGAGGAGATCAAGTCCGCGCTAGTGGAACAGCTGTTCCGTCCGGTGCGTTGGATTGAGACCGTTCAGGCGTTGGCAAGAAATGGCGCGACGACGGTGATTGAATGCGTGCCAGGCAAGGTTCTCACGGGGCTGAATAAACGCATCGAGTCCAACCTGAATTGTCTCGCGATAAGTGACGAAGCGGGGCTCAATGCGGCAATTGCGGTCGCGAACGCATAGTCAGCTGCTTGCAGACGCCACACTTTCCCCAAGACAGTGAGAGACGAGAACCACCTATGACAAAACTACTTGACGGGCAGGTTGCCCTGGTTACCGGTGCCACGCGCGGGATTGGCGCTGCAATTTTGGGCAGGCTGCTTGCGGAGGGCGCTACCGTAATCGGCACGGCGACTAGTGACTCTGGTGCAGCCACCATCCAGGCCGCCATCGATGCCGCCGGCGGGAAAGGCCTCGGTGCGGTGCTGGATGTGAAGGATGCGGCACAGACAGACTCGCTGTTGAAGACGCTTGAGGAGAACTTCGGTGCCGTGAGTATTCTGGTAAACAACGCCGGCATCACCCGTGATAACTTGATGATGCGGATGAAGGATGAGGACTGGTCGGGCGTACTTGAGACCAACCTGACCTCGGTGTTCCGGCTTTGTCGCGGTGTGATCAAGGGCATGATGAAAGCACGTGCTGGTCGCATCATCAATATCGCGTCGGTCGTTGGATTTATGGGCAACGCCGGGCAGGTTAACTATGTCGCGGCCAAGGCGGGCATGGTTGGATTTAGCAAGGCGCTCGCGCGCGAAGTGGGAAGTCGAAATATCACCGTTAATTGTGTCGCCCCCGGCTTCATCGAAACAGACATGACCAAAGCGTTATCTGCCGAGCAAGTCTCCAAATTGGTCGGCAGTGTTCCACTGGGGCGGCTTGGTCAGCCGGCTGATATTGCGGAGGCGGTGCTATTCCTCGCTTCGTCCCGCGCCGCCTACATCACCGGCAATACGATCCATGTCAACGGCGGCATGCACATGGAGTAATCTGGCTGCATGGATAAAGTGCGGTCGAATGCAGGTACGGGCGGATTTTTGCGGTTTTGGTAAACTAGTGCAGTTTTATCTCTAAAGGAAGTAGCACATGGATAACATCGAAGCGCGCGTAAAAAAGATCGTCGCAGAACAACTCGGCGTAGCAGAAGCCGAGATAAAGAACGAATCATCGTTTGTCGAAGATCTTGGCGCTGACTCGCTGGACAACGTTGAACTGGTAATGGCGCTCGAAGAAGAGTTCGAAACTGAGATTCCGGACGAGGCCGCCGAGAAGATCACCACCGTTCAGCAAGCAATCGACTACGTATCCGCCAACCAGAAAAAGTAACGTATTCGCGGCGCATACAGGCTGTCGATCGGTACCGGTCGGCAGCTTTTTTATTGGCCGCGCGATGTGCAGATGTTCAACAGACTTTATATTTCACCATCAGGTTCGATTATGAGTAAGCGAAGGGTCGTCATCACGGGGTTGGGCATCGTCTCGCCGGTAGGCAATACCGTTGCCGCCGCATGGGACAATATTGTCAACGGTCGCGGCGGTATCGGTCCGATCACAAGATTTGACGCCAGTGTATTGCCCACCCGTTTTGCGGCGGAAGTGAAAAACTTCAACGCGGCTGACTGGATGTCGCCGAAAGAAGTTCGGCGTATGGATACCTTTATTCACTTCGGACTTGCCGCGACCAAGATGGCCTTGGACGATTCAGGCATCGTCGTCGATGATTCAAATTCGCATCGTATCGGCGTGAATGTCGGCTCCGGTATCGGCGGTCTGCCGATGATCGAGGACAACATCCGGGAAATGATCGACAAAGGGCCGCGCCGACTTTCGCCATTTTTTGTGCCGGGCTCCATCATCAATATGGTTGCCGGGCTGATCTCCATACAGTACGGTGTGAAGGGGCCAAATGTTTCCATGGTCTCGGCTTGCACCACCGCAACTCACTGTATTGGTGACGCGGGCCGAATGATTGAATACGGCGATGCTGACATCATGATCGCCGGCGGGGCTGAAGCGACGATTTGTATGGCGGGTATTGGTGGTTTTTGTGCGGTGAAAGCGCTTTCCGAACGTAACGACTCACCGGAGACCGCGAGCCGCCCGTTCGACCGCGACCGCGATGGATTTGTGCTCGGTGAAGGAGCGGGCATCTTGGTTCTTGAGGAGTACGAACATGCCAAGGCGCGTGGTGCCCGAATTTATGGTGAACTGGCGGCGATGGGAATGAGTGCGGACGCCAACCACATCACTGCGCCAAGTATGGACGGGCCGCGTCGCGGCATGTTGGCGGCACTTCACAATGCGGGTATCAACGGCGATGAAGTCCAATATCTGAATGCCCATGGCACTTCCACACCGCTTGGCGATAAGAATGAAACTGCCGCAGTGAAGGCCGCCTTTGGCGACCACGCTAAAGACCTGGTGGTTAACTCCACGAAATCAATGACCGGGCATTTACTCGGCGCGGCGGGTGGTGTTGAGGCGGTCTTCACCACACTGGCCATCTACAACCAAATTTCGCCGCCGACGATCAACATTTTTGATCAAGATCCGGAGTGTGACTTGGACTATTGTGCCAACGTTGCGCGTGATATGAAAATCGACGTGGCCCTATCTAATTCCTTTGGATTTGGCGGGACTAACGGTACGTTGGTTATGAAGAAACTGCGATAGTTTCGCGTTGACGATCATTACCCAAAAAGGAAACTGATGGCGCGGGTCATCGCTGCAATCTTGTTCGTGCTTTGCGTGGCAGCAATGGCGATCGGTGCTGTGGGAGTCAGGTATTCACGGACGCCGCTTGTTTTGCCGACAGTGCCGTTTGACTTCACAGTCGAAAGGGGGCTTTCCTTGAAGGCCGTGTCTCAAAAACTGACAGACGCAGGCCTTCTCGCCGAGCCGTATAGCCTGTGGGTACTGGGTCGACTCACGGACGAGGCGTCGAAAATTCAGGCTGGACGTTATCGTCTTGTATCGCCTATCTCTCCCATGGATCTGTTGCAGAAGATGGTTGATGGAGATGTGCTAAAGGTGGGTATGACCTTTGTTGAAGGGGTGACGTTTCGCGATATGCGTGCTGCGTTAGAGGCAAACCCTGACATTCGCGTGACGTTGAAGGGGCTTAGTGCCAAGGACATTCTGAAAAAGCTCGCCGCGCCGGAGACCAATCCGGAGGGGCTGTTTTTTCCTGATACCTATCAGTTTTCGCCTGGAACGAGTGACCTCGACATTTTGCGGGCGAGCTACCAAGCCATGCAGAAGAAACTGACTGAGGCCTGGCAACAACGTGCGCCGGGCCTGCCGTATCAAAGCCCATATGAGGCGCTCATCATGGCCTCGATTGTCGAAAAAGAAACCGGCCGCGCGGATGAACGGCCGCAAATTGCAGGTGTTTTTGTCAACCGATTGCGGCTGCCAATGCGATTACAAACCGATCCAACCGTCATTTACGGCATGGGTGAGAAGTTTGACGGCAACATTCGTCGGCGCGACCTGACCACCGACACACCGTATAACACCTATACCCGTGACGGCCTGCCGCCGACACCGATTGCGATGCCCGGTCTGGCCTCGATCAAGGCTGCGCTCAACCCGGCCAGTACCGACAAGTTGTACTTTGTGGCGACTGGAAATGGCGATGGCTCACACGTGTTTTCACGTACCTTGGATGAACACAATCGCGCCGTCGCGAAATATCAACTGGGTCGATAATCCATGTCGTCGGCCGCGGGCAAGTTCATTACGTTTGAAGGCATCGATGGTGCCGGCAAGTCGTCGCATGTATCGTTTATCACCCAGTACCTGCGCGAGCGCGGCATCGAGGTGGTTGCGACCCGCGAGCCTGGTGGCACCCCCTTGGGTGAGACGTTGCGTAACATCGTGCTCAACGAAAAAATGCACGGTGATACCGAGGCCTTGTTGGTGTTTGCCAGCCGCCGCGAACATCTGGCGGAGGTGATCGAGCCGGCGCTCGCGCGAGGGGAGTGGGTGGTGTGTGATCGATTCACCGATTCAACCTACGCCTATCAGTGCGGTGGCCGTGGGTTGGATCCTAGTCGGGTCGCACCCTTGGAGCATTTTGTTCATGGTCATCGCCAGCCAGATCTGACGCTGCTGTTTGATGCGCCCATTAATGTCGCGCGCGAGCGTCTGGATCGCGCCACCCCGGACCCCGACAAGTTTGAACGCGAGCAGGGCGAGTTTTTTACCCGCGTTCGTCAGGTTTATCTGGAGCGCGCGGCACAATTTCCACAGCGTATTGTCATTATTGATGCGTCCCAGACCATCGAAATGATTCGAGAGCGTCTCTGTGACCACCTCAAACGGTTATTGGGTTAAGTGCGGTGCGGCTGATGATTGATATCCTGCCCTGGCAAAAGCAACCGCTATCCGAATTGATCGCGCGCGGCGAGAAGCTGCCGCACGCATTGCTCATTCACGGACGCAGTGGTGTCGGCAAGATTGAATTTGCTCGGGCACTTGCCCAGTCGCTGTTGTGTGAATCGCCACAGGATGGCTTTGCCTGCGGGGAGTGTCCGGCGTGCGGCTGGTTTCGTGAAGGCAACCATCCCGACTTTCGCGAGTTGTTACCGGAATCGATGTTGGACGAGGCGTCCGCTGATGAGGTTACGGCAGATGCCGACGACAAAGACAAAAAGAAGAGTCGCGAGATCAAGATTGACCAGATTCGCGCGATTGCCGATTTCATGATGCTGTCTACGCACCGGGACGGCTACCGCGTGTTGCTGGTTCATCCTGCGGAGGCGATGAATATCGCTGCGGCAAATGCGCTACTAAAGACATTGGAAGAGCCTGCCGCCCGAACAGTTATCTTGTTGGTGAGTGATCAACTCGGTCGCCTGCTCGCCACCATCCGCAGCCGTTGTCAGCGCGTGTTGGTACCGGCACCAGATACCCAAACGGCGCTGGCGTGGCTCAATACACAAGGCATGAGCAATGCCGAAAATGCGCTCGCTGCGGCTGCCGGCGCGCCGTTGGATGCGATCGCATTTGGCAATGCCGATTACCAGTCCGCCAGACTGGCGTTTGTCGCCACGCTTGCAGAACCCGACTTCGACTATGTGTTGAGTGCGCAGAATTTTGAAAAGACAGATCTACCGAGTTTGCTTGGTTGGATGCAAACTTGGACAAATGACCTGATCCGACAAAAGATGTTGGGACAGATTAATCACCATCGCGACCACGCGCGTGCCGTTGAGAAGATTGCGCGCAATATCGATTTGCCAAAGGTTTTTCGGTTCGAAAGTGAGCTGCGCCAGACCAGACGACTGATTAATCACCCGTTGAATGCGAGACTACTTCTAGAGCAACTTTTCATCGCCTATAAACAAGCTATTTCCAGCCGGCCGAGCGCCTGATTGTCGGTGAACTTGTCTGGATTGCCCGCCAACAACCGCGCCCTCGCCGCAGGAAATCGGCTGGCCGCATAGGTTCAGATAACCTTATCCTGTTTTGTTCTATCCAGCCACTTTCCGGTATCTGGCGCTTCCGCGCGACGCAACTTTTCGATCAGTACTGAAAGGTCGGTATCCACTTGCAGTGATTCACGGTGCAAGTCACGCAGGAACCGCTCGTCACGCGCATGGTCCAGGAATGCAATCAATGCATCGAAGAACCCGTTGACGTTGAGTAACCCGATCGGTTTGGTGTGATACGCCAGCTGCTGCCAGGTGAGTGACTCGAACAATTCATCTAGGGTGCCGAAACCTCCCGGCAGGGCGATGAAGCCATCAGACAGTTCGGTCATGAGCGCCTTGCGGTCATGCATGGTTTCCACCACATGCATTTGTGTCACACCGGCATGACCGACTTCCTTTTCCATCAGCATGCGGGGGATGACACCGACCACCTCGCCTCCTGCTGCAAGGCATGCATCGGCCGCCACACCCATCAGCCCGACACTTCCGCCGCCGTAAATCAGGCGAATATTCCTGTGGGCGAGGGTGATGCCGAATGCGGCAGCGGCGTCACGGTAGGCGGGATCGGCACCGGGAGAGGCACCGCAAAACAGGCAAAGCGAGTTGAGTGTATTCATCCACAAATTATAGGTGGGCGGACTTGTTTATTGCTCCACGCCATTTCGGCGCGGTAGGGCTAAGCCTGAATTACCAAGGCCCGGACGGTGGATACCCCGCGGCAACGAGGGCGTCGGCAAACGCCGCACGGTCAACTTCGGAAGTAATCTTGACGTGTTTAGTGGGGATATCCACTTCGACGGTCGCCGTATGATCGAGTGCTTTTACGGTTTTTTGCACCACACCGGCGCAATGACCGCAGGAAATATCGGGAACGTTGAAGTCGATCATGAACTTCTCCTTAGAACTGCGATTGATGCCGCTCTGGTCTGCCCTTGAATTTGCGAATGTCAGGCAAATCTACACAACAGCGATAACGTATACAGTAACTGGCGACTGTTCGCTCGTTTACAAGTTAGATCGCCCCTCGTTGTTCCCCCGAGAATCCATATAATGTCGGCCGTCGCCTTCACCGGTACCACTTCTCCCATCGTCACCCGCACCAATATTCCGATTGGCGGCATGACCTGCGCCTCGTGTGCGTCGCGTGTGGAGAAATCGATTCGCAAGGTTGCCGGTGTGGTGGACGTTTCGGTCAATCTCGCCACCGAAACGGCCAATGTCATCACTGCAGGGGACGTGCACCGTTCAATGCTCGAAGCCGCCGTGGTTGATGCGGGCTACGAAGTGCCAGATATGAAAGTCGCCGACCAGCGGGCATCTTCAGGCAAAAATGCTTCAAGAAGTCCGTCGTTACTAGGGTTTTTAGAGTTTAGTGATGGTGTCAAGGTGATCATCGCGGCGCTGTTGTCTTTGCCGTTGGTGGTGCCGATGCTGCTCACGCCGTTGGGGGTGCACGCGATGTTGCCGGCCAACTGGCAACTGGCGCTCGCCACACCTGTGCAGTTTTGGCTGGGAGCACGGTTTTATCGAGCCGGCTGGCACGCCGTAAAAGCGGGTACCGGCAATATGGATTTGCTGGTGGCCATCGGTACATCTGCAGCATTCGGTTTGTCGCTGTACTTGATGTGGCGTTCGCCGGTCGCCGGAGTGTCTGCCGAAATGACGCACCTCTACTTTGAGTCGGCAGCAGTGGTGATTACGCTGGTGATGTTCGGCAAATGGCTGGAGAGCCGCGCCAAACGCGAGACGACGGCCGCTATACGCGCACTACAGGCGTTAACCCCGCCGACCGCCAACTTGATTGTCGGTGGAACCGAACACGCGGTGGCGCTCGCCGATATCCAAGTTGGTGATTTGCTTCGCATCCGGCCGGGCGAACGATTCGCCGCGGATGGTGTGATTGCAGTTGGGCAAACTCACGCCAATGAATCGATGATTACCGGCGAGAGTTTGCCGGTCGCCAAAGCCGTGGGTGATCGGGTGACGGGCGGCGCGCTGAATGACGAAGGTCTGGTCGATGTTCGTGTGACTGCGGTCGGCGCTGAATCGACGTTGCAACGCATCGTGCGCATGGTTGAGGATGCACAGGCGCAGAAGGCACCGATTCAGCGCCTTGTGGATAAGGCAAGTGCCGTATTTGTCCCGGTGGTGCTACTGATCTCGCTCGCCACCCTGATCGGTTGGGGGGCTGTAATCGGGGATTGGCAGCAGGGAATTCTCAACGCCGTCTCGGTGCTGGTGATCGCATGTCCGTGTGCGCTCGGTTTGGCAACACCTGCGGCGATCATGGTTGGTACAGGCGTCGCGGCGCAACGCGGCATCTTGATCAAGGACGCACCGGCGCTCGAGACTGCGCACAACATCAGCATCGTCGCCTTCGACAAAACCGGCACCCTTACGGAAGGCAAACCAACACTCATTGAGGCTGAAGCATATGCAGGTTCGCGAGCCGATTTACTTGCCGTCGCCGCCGCAATTCAATCCGGCAGTGAACATCCGCTGGCGCTGGCGGTTCTCACTGCAGCAACACAAGAGAGCCTTGTGTTCATACCAGCAACTAACATCCGCGCCTTACCCGGACGTGGTGTCGCCGCAGAGGTGGCGGGTGTGACGTACTACCTCGGTAGCGCGCAATTGATGAGCGATCAGCATATTGACCTGCAAGCCTCGACCGCCGCGCTCGAACGTTTTACAGCAGAAGGCCGCACCGTTTCGTGGCTCGCAAGTGAAGACAAGTTGCTGGGCGTGTTTGCGTTCGGTGACGCGATGAAGCCAACCGCGAAGGCAGCGGTGAAAGCGTTGCATCACATTGGCATTCGTACCGTGTTGATTAGCGGCGATAACGCTGCCGCCGCCAATAAGGTGGGTGCGGCACTCGGCATCGATGAAGTCCACGCCGGCGTGTTGCCGCAGCAAAAGGCGGCGTTAGTGGCCAGCTTGAAGGTTGGCGGCTCGGCAGGTAACAGTGTGGTCGCGATGGTTGGTGACGGCATTAACGACGCCCCGGCGCTGGCCGCAGCGGACGTTGGTATCGCCATGTCCAACGGCTCCGATGTGGCCATCGAAACCGCCGGCATCACCCTCATGCGTGGTGATCCTTTGCTGGTAGCAGCCGCCATCGAGTTGTCACGTCGTACGACCGCGAAGATCAAACAAAACCTGTTTTGGGCGTTTTGTTATAACGTGATTGGCATCCCGCTTGCCGCGGCCGGCTTGCTTAACCCAGTCATTGCCGGGGCGGCAATGGCATTGTCGAGTGTCAGTGTGGTGACTAACGCGCTGTTATTGCGACGCGTGAAGTAACGGTGCGGTAAGAGCATTGAAGTCTTTGCGATAATGGCGGCATGTTTATCGACTCACACTGCCATCTCGATTTCCCCGAACTGCAGGCTGAACACGACAATGTGTTTGCGCTTATGCAGCAAAACCAAGTCACCCACGCACTGACCATCTCAACGACCTTGAAGTCGTTCCCGGATGTATTGCGTGTTGCCGAATCTCGCCCGAATTTGTGGTGCTCGGCGGGTGTACATCCGGACGAGCAGATCGATGATCACGAGCCAACGGTTGAAGAGTTGTTGCGCTTGGCCGATCACCCCAAGGTGGTGGCGATTGGTGAAACCGGGCTCGACTACTACCGGCTTCCCGAGCCACTCGATTGGCAGCGTGAACGCTTTCGCACACATATACGTGCGGCACGCCAATGCAAAAAACCGCTCGTTATCCATACGCGTAACGCATCGGCAGACACCCTGCGGCTGATGCGTGAAGAAAATGCTGGGGAGGCGGGTGGGGTGATGCACTGCTTTACCGAGTCTCAAGACGTGGCGCGTGCGTCCCTTGAGCTTGGCTTCTACATTTCGTTGTCCGGCATTGTCACCTTCAAGAGTGCCAAGGACTTACAAGCAGTCGCAAAGATGGTTCCGCTCGACCGTCTGCTGATTGAAACCGACTCGCCGTTTCTGGCGCCAACGCCACACCGCGGCAAGATGAACCAGCCGGGTTATGTGCGGCATGTCGGTGAGTTCATCGCCCAGCTGCGCGGTGTCTCCGTGGAGGCGATTGCCGATGCCACCACGGCGAACTTCTATCGCTTGTTTGCCGACACGCTCAAACACTAGTCCGTCGCCGCTATCCGTGTGTTCATCACAATCTGCGCATCGCCAAACCTGAAGACGGTTATGCTGCCTTACTCCCCATCGGAAACTCGATCATGACAGACGTCATCAGCAGTAGCGCCCTCAACATCAAGGGGCTGTTCAAACACTTCGAAGGCAAATACGCCGTCGATAATCTTGATCTAGATATTGCGGTGGGTGAGTTTCACGCACTGTTGGGCCCCAATGGCGCCGGCAAAACCACCACCTTACGTATTGTTGCCGGTCTGCTAAAGGCCGATGCGGGGCAGGTCATGGTGCTGGGTCACAATGTCCTGCGCGATCCGCAGGTGGCCAAACGTGAGCTGGCGTTTTTGCCAGATGACCCGCTGCTTTACGGCAAACTGAGCGCGCTGGAGTACTTGGAGTTTGTTGCTGGGTTGTGGGAAATCGACGCCAACACCGCCGCCAATCGTGCGACCGATTTGTTGAAGTGGTTGGAGTTATGGGACAAGGCCGACCAACAAACCGAAGGTTACTCACGCGGCATGCGGCAAAAGTTGGCGTTGGCCGGCGCGTTGATTCACCAACCCAAACTCATGATCCTCGATGAACCGTTGACCGGGCTCGACGCCCACGCGGCGCGCTCGGTCAAAGACATGTTGGTCGACTACGTGAAACAGGGCAACACGATTGTATTGACCACGCACATTCTGGAAATTGCCGAGCGCTTGTCGGGTCGTATCTCCATTATTCAACACGGCAAGATTGCCGCCCAGGGCACCTTAGAAGAGTTGCGCGAGCAGGCCGGACAGCAGGGCGCAACGTTAGAAGACGTGTTCCTGAATCTGACGGATGCACAAGCGTCCATTCCGGTCACCGAAAAGTGATGTTAGTGGTGAAAACCGCCGTGCACACAGTCAAGCGCTACTTCAATCAGCCAGGCACACCGCAGTGGCTGTTGATGTATGAATTAAAACTCATGTGGCGTAATCTTGGCATCAAACGCCTCAAGTGGATGATTGCGCTGTTAGCGCTGGTGTGGATCGCCATTCATGCAATCGCAGGCCTCTCGATCTACGGCTTTGTCAAAGGTGCCGAGGTCGGCATGGTTATCCCGCCAGTCATCACGCAACTGGTTGGCGCGTTGTTTTGGGTGCTGTTTACCGTTGTTTTGTCCCAGACCATCTCGATGTCGGTCAATGTTTTCTTTACTCGCGGCGACCTCGACTTGTTGCTGTCCTCACCGATCAATCCACGTACCGTGTTGTTGGTGCGCTCACTCGGTATTGGTTTCGGTGCGATTTTTCTGCCGATCTTATTGGTGTTGCCGTTTGCACACGCCGGTTTGTTTTTCGGCAAGCCGTCGTTGATGTCCATCTATACGGCGCTGGTGGCCATGGCACTATTGGCGGCGGCAGTTGGCGTCTGGCTGACGATGGTGCTGGTGAAGTTGATCGGTGCACGGCGTGCCAAGACCGCGGCACAGGTGCTAGGCGCGCTGATTGGCGCTGCCGCATTCCTCGCTTCGCAGTTTCACAATTTGTTGAGCCGCGAGCAACGTGCGCAACTCGGTGAGTGGATCCAGCGTGAAGCCGCACCCGGCGGCTTGTTCGAAGTCGAGAGTGTGTTGTGGTGGCCGGCGCGCGCATTTTTAGGCGATGTGGTGCCGATGCTGGTGTTTTTGTTGTTCTCGATTGTGGTGTTCTTGTTGGTCGTTCAATTCACGTACCAGCGCTTTGTCACTGGCACACAAGAGTCATCCGGAGGCGGCGGTTCGGTCGGCATCCGTAAGGGCGCGCCCCGAACGTATACGGCATTTGCCAGTGGGATTGCATGGGTGATCTTGCGAAAGGAATGGAAACTCATCTTGCGCGACCCAAAGTTAATCTCCGAGACGCTGCTGCAGGTGCTGTACATGACACCATTGTTGTTCATTGGCTTTAGCAGCGCTGGGCTTACTCCCGTGTTTCTCGTTCCTGGCTGCGTGATGATTGTGGCGATGCTCGTGGGTAATCTCGCGTGGATTACGGTGGCGGCAGAAGATGCGCCGGACTTGGTTGGTACCTCGCCTGTTTCACTTGATCGTATTCGTTTGCTGAAAGGTGTTGCCGCAGCCGTTCCACCGCTGCTGATGGTGCTTCCGCTGGTTCTCTATTGGCTCGCGACCAAACCGTGGCAGGGGCTGGTGCTCGCCATCTGTGCCACGTGTGCGGCGGCGGGTAGCGCAGCTTGCCATGTGCTGAATCCGCGCAAGGCCAACCGGCGTGAGATGAACCGCCGCGGTCAGGCGCATCCGCTGGCAAGTATTGTCGAGATGATCAGTGCCTTTGGCTGGGCTGGGACTGCGTATGCCATGATGGGCGGTCCGTGGTGGGTATTCATCATCGCGCTGCCGCTGGCCGCCGTCGGCCCGCTGTTCTCGTTCGGCGCAGGGCTACAAGCCCGGCGGGAGGGTGTACTCGCCTAGGGGTGCCACCATACTCCGGTAAACTCGACGCACTAAAAACAAGGGGAGTAGGGCATGCCTGACGTCGTTCGCAGCCTGATGGGAATTGCGCTGCTGATATTCATCGGCTGGTTGTTTTCGATGGGTCGCGGTCGTGTGCAATGGCGTGTGGTGTTGTCCGCGCTGGCATTACAAGTGGCCATCGGTGCTGTCGTGTTGTTTTCATCCACGGGTAATGCGGTCCTGCTCGGCATCGCGGGGGCAGTGACCCACGCACTGGAGTTCGGTGCCAAAGGCACTGAGTTCATGTTTGGTGGCTTGGTCAGCCCCGATGTGTTTAAGCCGGGCGGCTTGGGCTTTATCTTCGCCTTCCGCGTCTTGCCCACCATCATCTATGTCACGGCGCTGATTGCGGTGTTGTATTACCTCGGCATCATGCGTTGGATCATCACCATTCTGGGCACGGTGTTACAAAAGTTGCTCGGCGTGTCGAAGATCGAATCGTTTTGTGCGGTCACCACGATCTTTCTCGGGCAAAACGAAATGGGTGCGGCAGTGAAACCCTTTGTTGCGCAGCTCAAGGGGCCGACCATTTTTGTCATCATGACTTCCGGCATGGCGAGTGTGGCCGGTGCCGCGCTGGCGGGCTACGCCGGACTCGGCGTGAAGATGGAATACTTGATCGCCGCCTCATTTATGGCGATCCCCGGCGGCTTGTTGTTTGGCAAGCTGCTGTGTCCGTCGAGTGAGCAAGAGAACATCAATTTCGACAACATCCAGTTCGAAGAAAAAAAGCCGGAGAACGTTATTGAAGCCGCTGCCAGCGGTGCGGCGTTGGGCTTTCAGATCGCGTGTGCGGTTGGCGCGATGTTGATTGCCTTTATTGGGTTGATCGCGCTTTTGAACGGCATGATTGGCGGGGCGGCGAATTGGATAGGTTATCCCGGTGTGAACTTGGAAACGTTGCTGGGCAAAGTGTTTGCGCCATTGGCCTACATGCTCGGTGTGTCTTGGGAGAACGCCGCATTCGCCGGTAATTTGATCGGGCAAAAACTGATCCTGAATGAATTTGTCGCCTATGTTGGTCTCGCGCCGTATCTCCAAGAACCCGCGAAGGTTGCTGCAGCCGGACTCGCCGTCATTGATCCGCGCACGTTGGCCATTCTGTCGTTTGCGTTGTGCGGGTTCGCCAATATTTCATCGATCGCGATCTTGGCCGGTGCCTTTGGCAGCATCGCGCCGCATCTGCGCGCCACGGTGGCGCAGTACGGCCTGCGCGTGGTCGTGGCGGCGACCTTATCCAACCTGATGAGTGCCACGATCGCCGGTATTTTTCTCACGGCGAAGTACTGATTGATGCTGCCGCAGGAATTCATCCGGCAAAAGCGCGACGGCATCGAGCTCAGCGAGGTGGACATTCGCGAGTTCATCAACGGCATCGCGCAGGATCGTGTGAGTGAAGGGCAGATCGCCGCCTTCACGATGGCGACCTACTTCAATGGCATGACACGCGCCGAAGCGGTTGCACTGACGATGGCGATGCGTGACTCCGGGCGGGTGCTCGATTGGTGTGGCATGGCGCTGAACGGCCCGGTGGTGGATAAACATTCCACCGGTGGTGTTGGTGATGTGGTGTCACTCATGCTCGGCCCGCTGCTCGCTGCATGTGGATGTTTTGTGCCGATGATTTCCGGCCGTGGCTTGGGACATACAGGTGGCACACTCGACAAGCTCGACAGCATTCCCGGCTACCAGACCAACATCACCATCGAAAAATTTCAGGCTGTGGTTCGTGATGTTGGGGTAGCCATCATCGGCCAGACGGCAGAGCTCGCACCGGCCGACAAACGTATCTACGCCACACGTGACGTGACAGCGACGGTTGAATCCATCCCGTTGATTACCGGGTCGATTCTTTCCAAGAAACTCGCCGCCGGACTCGATGCACTGGTGATGGATGTGAAGGTCGGCTCGGGGGCGTTTATGCCGACGTTGGAAAAGTCGCGTGAGCTGGCAAGATCGATTGTGGAAGTTGGGTGTGGGACAAGTTCGGTACGGGGAGCCCGCATGATCACCACCGCGTTGCTGACCGACATGAATCAATCACTGGCACCGTGTGCCGGAAATGCCATTGAAGTCCAGTGTGCAATCGACTATTTGACGGGTGGCTACAGCAAGCCCGAAATGAGCCGACTCCATGAGGTAACGATGGCGCTCGGGGTGGAACTGTTGGCTTCCAGCGGGCGTTTTCAGGACAAAATGGCTGGATTCGCCCAGCTGGAGAGGAGTTTGCAAGACGGAACGACGGTTTCAGGAAATTAGTGCAACACCTGCTCAACTATGGCTGCCCACGCCTCGTTTGGTGTTTTCCAGCCCAGGCACTCTCGCGGTCGATTGTTGAGTTTCTCAGCAATCTCATCGAGCTG
>Ga0315907_10000899_pt1 | contig 40764 bp, 23 predicted proteins | sample LakEriMetagenome_3_FD_203525 | JGI IMG/M metagenome (GOLD analysis project Ga0315907, IMG submission 203525) | Freshwater fungal communities from buoy surface, Lake Erie, Ohio, United States - Buoy 12 MA123 | ecosystem: Environmental > Aquatic > Freshwater > Lake > Lake biofilm | place: USA...
ATCGGAAAACGCTGGAGCGACGATCGCTTCGATGAACAAACCTGGTTGGCATAACTCGTTGGCCGTCTCAGCATCGACGCTCTGGTTGAAGCCCAGGATGCCACCAAAGGCACTTTGGGGGTCCCCGTCGAGCGCCTTGCGGCAAGCTGCCGAGAGCTTGTGGGCCGATGCGGCGCCGCAGGGATTGTTGTGCTTGATCACCACCGCCGATGGACGAGCAAAACACCTGACGATGTTGTAAGCGCTATCGGCATCGAGCAGGTTGTTGTAAGAAAGCTCCTTGCCATGGAGTTGCTTGGCCTGAACCAGCGAAATGCCCGAGGAAGGTCTCGCATAAAGCGCGGCTTGTTGATGCGGATTTTCCCCGTAACGAAGATCCTGCACTTTGGTCAGATCAAGATGCAAACGCTCAGGCAAGACCGTTTGAGCACCGCCCGCTTTGCCACCGATCTGCGATGCAAGATACTTGCCGATCGCAGAGTCGTACTTGGCAGTCGATTCAAAGCACTCCAAAGCCAACTGCAATCGAAGTTGCTGGGAGGTTCCGCCGTGGGCTTGAAATTCGGCCAAGATCGATCCGTACTGCGCCGGACTGGTCGCCACGGTGACAAAAGCGTGATTCTTCGAAGCGGCTCGGATCAGACTCGGACCGCCGATGTCGATCTGCTCGATCGCTTCAGAAAAACTCACTCCTTCTTTGGCGACCGTCGCCTCGAAAGGGTACAAGTTCACGACGACCAAGTCGATCGTATCGATCGAATGCGCCGAGAGTGATTCCAAATCCTCTTGGTGGTCCCGGCGGGCAAGAATCCCGCCGAAGATTTTCGGATGCAACGTCTTGACCCGCCCGTCCATGACCTCGGGAAATCCGGTGTACTGAGCCACTTCGAGGGCCACAATCCCGTGATCTAAGAGGAACCGGTAAGTCCCGCCGGTGCTGTAAATCTCCACGCCGCGCGCCGAGAGACCTTTGGCAAACTCGGCCAACCCCGTCTTGTCGCTAACGCTGATCAATGCCCGTCGAATCGGTGAGTACTGGGTCACCATGGCTCACTACCCTTCGCTAAACCCATCGCAAAAACTCGTTTTTCACCCTCGCAAATCATGCCGAAAGTATGGAAAATCGCAAGCCTTATGACGAGACAATGCCCTCAGGGAAGCAAAGACTTCCATGTTTCAGCCTCCAGGGCTTGCGATTCATCCTCAAGAATCTTACAACAAAGTCCCATAAAATCGGGGGCAAAGCGGATCCAACCGCCCCTAAGACCTCGGATTGCAACTCCAACACACCTTTCTCTAGAAATCAGAGAGATTCCATGTCTGGCACCGGTTTAGATGATGGTTTGATCAAGTCCGATAACGTAGCGAACGTCTTGGACAAAGCCCTCGACGCCGGCGATGGCATCCTCCGACTGACCCCGACCTGGGTCCCTCGAAGCTTCCTGCACCCAGGTCGACGCATCAAACTCCACCCCAACGACCTTTATGCGTTCGGCGCCGATCGCGGCGGGATTGACGAACGTTGGTTCGCCAGCACCACCGAAGCGGCCAACGAGGGACGCGTCTGGCACGAAGGATTGAGCTTCTGTCTTTTCGAGGGAAAGAAATTCCTCCTCAAAGACGCCATCGCCGAACAAGGCGATAGGCTCGTCGGCAAAGCCGTCTTCAGCAAATACAACCGCTGGCCGGTCTACTCGAAGTTCTTCGACAACATGGGCCCAATCCCCCACCACATGCATCAATCCCAAGAGGATGCCGCTCTGGTAGGTCAAGAAGGCAAGCCCGAGAGCTACTACTTCCCACCCCAATACAACAACGTCGATAACAACTTTGCCTACACCTTCATGGGGCTCGAACCGGGCACCACCAAAGATCAACTCCGGCGCTGCCTGGAAAATTGGAACCGAGGGGACAACGGAATCCTCGATCTATCGCGAGCCTATCGCCTCCAACGCGGTACCGGTTGGCTGATTCCGCCAGGCGTTTTGCACGCACCAGGATCCCTGTGCACCTACGAACCCCAATGGGGCTCGGACGTCTTCGGTATGTTTCAATCGATCGTCGAAGGCCGCTATGTTCCCTGGTCCCTGCTGGTCAAAGACATGCCTAAAGACAAGCATCAAGACCTCGACTTCATCATGGGCCAACTCGACTGGGAAAAGAACGTCGATACCCACTTCAAAGATGCCAACTACATCGAACCGATCGTCGATGCGTCCAAGTCCACCACAGGGGTCAGCGACAAATGGATTGTCTACGGTACCATCGATGGCAAGCAGCTCTTTAGCGCTAAAGAATTGACCATCGAACCAGGAGCCAAGACCGTCTTAAAGGACGGTGCGGCAAGCGGTTGGACCACCGTCCAAGGCAAGGGTCGGATCGGCAAATTAGCCCTCCAAACCCCCGCCATGATCCGCTTCGGTCAAAACACCGAAGACGAGGTCTTCATCAGCCACGACGCAGCGGTCCGAGGAATCGAAATCGAAAACACCGGCAGCGAACCCCTCGTCGGATTGCGCTACTTCGGCCCCGATGCTCACTCCAACCTACCTGCCAACGGCGCCTGGCAAAAACACCGCTAAGCCCCTCTTCGAGCTAACTCCAACCAACGAGCCAACGCCCTGGCTCTCCAGAGTCCCCTTCCGTTGAATCGCAAGTTTATTTGAATCGCAAGGAATCCTCGATGAACCAACTTCCTAAACTCCACAACGCCATGTGGCCAGGCCTTGTCGGTAAAGGGGATGGCCCCGATCAAGAACCGCCAATCTCGCTCCAACGCATGCTCGAACTGACCGCCGCTGCGAATGTCAATGGCCAAAAGTTCGACGGAATCGACTACTTCCTGTTCTTCCCTCATACCGATCCGAATGCGAGCGATTCGGAAATCCGAAAAATCGCCGACCAAATCGCCAGCTACGGTTTCTCCGTCGGCTCTCTGGTCGCTCCGGTTTGGCCAGGGACCGTCGGCGACTCGGCCATGGGAGATGACCAATGCCAAAAGAAATTCCTTTCGGCCGTTGAAATGGCTTGCCGAATCGCGCGCGTCTTTGAGGACCATGGCATTCGCAAGTATGGTGTGATCCGCGTCGATAGCGCCGAGTTCGGCGTCGAGAAATGGCGGTCCAATGCCAAAGCCAACACCGCCCGCATCGTCGATACGTTCAAAAAAGCCGCTAAAATCGCAAAAGACCACGGTCAACGACTCGCCGCCGAAGGAGAAATCTGCTGGGCAGGAATGCACTCCTGGCGCGATATGCTCGATGTCCTCGAGGGAGTCGCCATGCCAGAGGCCTTCGGTTTCCAAGCCGATTTGGCACACACGTATCTCTATCTGCTCGGATACAACGCCCCCGAGCACGCCATGCTCGCAGATCACTACACCCAAGAGCAGTTCGATCAAGCCTACAAAAGCATGACCGACCAACTCCGACCCTGGACCATCGATTTCCACGTCGCCCAAAACGATGGACATGTCCACGGTGCAGGCTCCCACGACAAAACAGGAAAACACTGCCGCGCCGATGATCCAAACGGAAAACTCAACATCGTCGAGTGCTCCGGATACTGGCTCAAAGATGCACAAGCACGCGGTATCCAACACATCTGCTGGGACGGTTGCATGTTCCCCAACAAGACCCTCGAAGACCCCCACACTTGGAACACCATCCTCGCGACGATGATCGCCGTGCGTGAAGCCCACGGCTGGAACACCAGCCCAAGCATTTAACTCAAACCACTTCAAACCATCCAACCAACTCAATTCTCGTCTCGAGGAATCGCTATGAAAGAACTTCGTATCGGCATGATCGGCTATGGATTCATGGGCAAAGCCCACTCGAATGCCTATCTCCAAGCCAGCCGCTTTTTTAAAAGCTCCCATAAACCAGTCTTGAAGGCCCTCTGTGCACGGAATGCCGAAAAGGCCAAGTCGTTCGCCGAAAACTGGGGCTATGAGTCGATCGAAACCGATTGGCGCGAATTGCTCAAACGCTCCGATATCGACGCGATCGATATCTGCACCCCGAACAACTTGCACAAAGAGATCGCCATCGAAGCGGCCAAAGCCGGCAAGATGATCCTCTGCGAAAAACCTCTGGCCATGAATACCGCCGAAGGCCTAGAAATGGTCGCTGCAGTGGAAAAAGCCGGTGTTGCGAACATGGTCTGGTACAACTACCGACGCGTACCGGCCGTGACCCTGGCCAAGCAAATCGTCGACTCAGGAAAACTCGGGCGGATCTTCCACTACCGAGCGAACTTCCTCCAAGATTGGACCATCAACGCCGACGTACCCCAAGGTGGTGCGGCAACCTGGAGACTCGATGCCGACGCTGCCGGTAGCGGTGTGACAGGTGACTTGCTAGCCCACTGCATCGATACGGCTCTATGGATCAACGGTTCGATCAACGATGTCTGCGCAATGACCGAAACGTTCGTCAAAGAACGTACCCACGTCGAGACCGGCAAAAAGTCCCCAGTCAACATCGACGACGCTTGTTCGTTCTTCTGCCACTTCAATAACGGCTCGCTCGGACTCTTCGAGTCGACCCGCTATGCACGTGGCCACAAAGCTCTTTACACCCTGGAAATCAATGGCGAAAACGCCAGCATCGCTTGGGATCTGCACGACCTGCACCGCCTGAAGTACTTCGATTACAACGATGAATCCATCGTTCGAGGCTGGCGCAGCGTCCATGTCTCCGACGGCGATCAACCCTACATGGGCAACTGGTGGGTGCCCGGCCTGCAAATCGGCTACGAGCACTCGTTTACTCACCAAGTCGCTGATTTCCTCAAGAGTCTCGATACCGGCGAGCCAGCCCACCCGAGCTTCAAAGACGCCCTGGAAACCCAACGCGTCTGCGATGCAGTCCTCCAGAGTGCCGCCGATCGGCAATGGAAGAACGTCTAGTCCTCGGCGCGACTCCCATCCTCGCACATCTTGACAATTTTTGGATCGAATTGGCCGATCGTATCGACCAATTCGACCTGGGCTGCCATCACTGAATGGATGTCCTTGTAAGCCCCCGGAGCCTCGTCGGCACCGGCTGAGATCACCCGAATTCCCCGAGTGCTCAAATTCGTTCGGACCGCGTTCCAGGTGTACTGGTTCTTGGCCGCCGTTCGGCTCATGCATCGTCCTGCCCCATGCGATGCGGACATCAGACTCGCTGCATTCCCCTTGCCTCGCACCACAAAACCCGGTGTTGCCATCGAGCCGGGGATGACTCCCAAGACCCCAGCACCTGCCGGTGTGGCACCCTTGCGATGCACCACCCACTCCTTGCCTTGATGGATTTCCTTCCATGCAAAGTTGTGGTGGTTTTCAACGCCTGCAATGACGCGCCCTCCCAAGAGCTTTGTAACCAGCCGATGGATCACATCGTGGTTGGCTGCTGCATAGTCTCCCATTAGATTCATCGCTTCCCAGTACTCTTGGCCCTCTTGACTATCGAGCGACAACCAACCGAGATACCCAAACTGAGTCGATAGATTCTTGGGTAACTGCGCTCGGGCGATGTTGCTGTAGACCGAACAAACACTCGCACCGGTACCACGGCTCCCAGAATGACTCAACAGAGCCGTATAGACGCCCGCCTGGAGTCCAAGCTGCGCGTCGGCTTGGGCTAGCCTCAAGGTCCCAAACTCCACGAAGTGGTTTCCCGATCCGCTCGTACCCAACTGCTTGCGCGCTGTGTCTTTTTTCTCGCGGGTCGTCCGCGTGATGCTCCAGTCCTGATCCATCACCCGATGGTCCTGCGGCGTCTCATGCACCGAACCGATCCCGAAGCGAGTTCCACGCTGCAAGGCTGTTTCGAACCGCATGGGATTTTTTGTCATCTCCAAAGGCTCGATGTCCAGCACCGAGAGCTTCATCCGACAAGCGATATCGACCCCGACCGCATAAGGAATCACGGCGTTTTCGACTGCCAGGACCCCCCCGATCGGCAAGCCGTACCCCAGGTGCGCATCGGGCATCAAGGCTGCGGCCCGAGCGATCGGCAACTGGCATGCGGTTCGCATCTGCATATGGGCCGCCGGGTCGATCTGAGTCCCCCAGGTCGGATAAGCGATGGTCTCTGGGGCCAAGGCCTGGACCTGGGTGCGATCCTCCAAAATCGATTCCGCTAAAGCCCCCCAGAATTCATCCTCTAGGAATCCTTGTGGATTTTCCACCACCGCAGCGATTTGCTCTTTGACATCCTTGCCCCGATACCCCTTTTGACCAACCACATTCTGGATCGATCGAATCGCTACCGGAACGCAGGGGATCGGAACTCCAAGTTTCTCTAATTGACGTGCATTCATGATAGTGATAGGAACCCTGGGCGCTCAAAAGGGTTCGCGGGTCGCCCAAGAATCGGAGCAAAAATAGGCTCGGCTGTGCTACCCGCACCGATGGCTCGCGAGCATGGCGGTCAACGTCGAGCCGTTCGTGGTCGACGAAGTGATCGTTTCGGTTTCGTTGTCATGGACACTTATTGTACAATAGCATTGTCGCTTATGTGATCCACAAGGAGTTGAAAATGTCAGTTGCAGAATCAGCAAAGAATGTTTACGACGAGGATCTTCGTTCTCGTCTTGAGAAGGATCACAAGGATGATTTCGTCGCCATTGAACCGATATCTCGAAGTTTCTTTTTGGGAAAGACTTTTCTTGAAGTGGCATTGGCCGCAAAGAAAGCATTCCCTGACAAAAAGTCTTTTGTAATCCGAATCGGTCATGAGGCTGCGTTTCACATTGGAGCGTTTTCGCAGTGAGGGGATTTGTGGATGACCGAAATCGTGCTTTGCTCCCCATTCAAGTAGCAAGTAGTTTGCAAGCAGAGCCCATCGAAGTTCTAGTCTGGATTGATACCGCATTTGACGGTCATCTAGTGTTTTCGAAAGAATTGATCAAAAAAATGCAACTTGACTCATTGGTGGAAACTGAAGCCATCCTGGCAGACGGTTCCAAAATTACCATGGAGTCCTATTTCTGCGTTGTGGATTGGTTTGGGCGAAAAGTTCCGGTACAAGTCATTGAAAACGATGGTAGGTTCCCATTGCTGGGTACGGGACTTCTTGACGGCAGAACGGTCCATATCAATTACGACACGAAAGCGGTGACTGTCGGTTGAATCGACGAACCGCCGTGGCTACCGATGTCGCTGGAGACCACGATTCGAAAAAAGGAGAAAAGCACCGGCGGCGACTTCGGTGCACCACTTTGTTCGTGCTTGTACTTATGCTCGTACTCGATCGATACTGCGAACGCATCATCCTTCCTACATCGGCGAGGTCCGGCAGCGCGAAGCGAGTAGTCCAGTGGCCTCGCTGGGGTCTAGATCCGCCACGAGCAAGCCTTCTTGTCCACAGGGTTGAAAGCACCGCAGCGTACCATCTGGGCGCGCGACTGCCGATGTGGTGCCGGAACCTTCGCTCGCGCAGTTGACTCAACGCAAGTCCAAAACGGCCCAACGAGTGCTTCGCGTGCATGCGATTGGTATCGGCCTTCCCGTCGGCACTATCACCGGTCAACGCCATTTTGCAGGTCCGCTAGGATCGGGTACAATTCCGACTTTAGCAAGCCAGAGAATCATTGGCTGAGGAAATTCAGAAGGGATTCGAGCAAATCGACTTGGGTCAGTGCATCGACGGCCCCGTTGCAATTGCGAAATTGCGGGATCGTCTCAAATCACGCGGTTGCGGCCAGTGACCTCACCCAGCCTTCGAGTACGAGTACCGTTTCACTGAGTACCGCTACTCTGCAAAGGCTGATTCCGCCCGCTGCTTCTTGTCCTCATCGGAAGATTTGCGGCAGTGCGCCAGCAACTCCCGTCGAAGCGAGGCAGGAATCGACGCCGGTTCGACTGAGCGTTCGGGCAGGAAGGCTGCCAAGTTACTATCTGTGAGGGATGGCGGTAGCTTGACCCCTTGGGCTGAAGTGCGATTGGTGAAAGCCCAACCTGCGAAGAAGCGAGCTGCTCCCTCAAGCTCTTCTTCCGCCGGCGACACGGTCTGCAAAACGCCAATGACTTCATTCATGGGTAACTGTAGCAGAATTTGCTCAGCCAACTGCTCGTAGACAGGAAAGCCGGTCCATGGGCCGGCACCATTACCGAACCAGCGGAATAGCGCCAAGATTCTGGTTCGCAGGTTCGGATATGCGGCCGAAAGCGATTCTTGCATGGCGGTCAAGTCGCTCGTCTCCGTCACGTGCTGCCAGGCACCCGGCGGCAATTGCTTCAGGCAATCCGGCATCGCCGCCAACCATCGCTGCCAATCAGCTCGCCTCTGCTCCTCGCGCCGCTGCTGATCCAAGAACTCAGCGAGCGGGCTGGGCACGCCGCGCTGGGCCAGCCAGTCAAGGAGTCGGCGGCCATCAAGTAGTTCGGCGTCGTCCTTCCATGCCGCCCACCGCACCGACAGCCCGTGGTGGATACCGAGCGCAGCGAGGGACTCACTTTGCGACGACAGGAATTCAAGGGTAGGCCCGCCACAGCACAAGCAGTGACCGGCCGGACCGTCAAGGATTGCCAAGGATTGTTTCAGTTCTGCCAGGTCCGACTCTCCCGCGGTGTCCAACAGGACGGCATTTCCTAGAGGCCGGCCGTCGGCCATTCCACCCTCGAGCACCCTCACCCTAGCGACCCGAGCCAGCAGGCCATCGAACGCCGTCTGGGTCGGCTGCGGCATTTGCGATCGTACGTAATCCACCGTGAGTTTGTCGACGGCTCCGTTTGCCCCGCTTGCGTACTTCACGAGCGCAAAACCCTCGCTCGCCAGCTTGTCTTCAACAATGGTAAAGGGATCCTGGCGCGCGCGGTCTAAGACGAGTTGCCCGGGGCCGACGATGACGTTAACTCGAGTCCGTCTTGATAGGGCCGCCGCTATTGGCTCCGATTCGGTATCCACGGGTCGGGTCTGCCGTTTGCCTATAAAGAATGCTCTGACCTTTTCCAACAAGGAAGGCGAAGGTAGTCGGACCGCGCCGGCTTCAAGGAGCACTTCATCCAAGGTGGTAGGCTGTTCGCTGTGCACAAACGAAGCAAATGGAAACGTCAAGGAACGTCCTTCGGCAGCCTGGTAGAACCGGATTTGCCGTGCGAAAGCGACTGGTCCACCTTCAACGGAAGGCACCATCAATCGTCGCAGACGGGAGGTGATGTCCTTTGCGTGAAGCGATCGCACTTCCGCCGGTCCGGTCTGAACTTCTACAACGAGGCGGTTTCCGGGGAGCACAGCGCAGCCGACTTGGAGTTCGGCCAAAGTCGGCGGCGGGTCGTTGCAACATTCCGTGATGATCGCAAAAGCCGACTCTACAAACTCAATAAACTTCTCGCGATCGAGTCGTTCCTGGATGTGATAGTCTGGAGTTAGCTGAAAGACGATATCGGAGTCGGAGGCATCCCCGCCTGGATCTTGCCGTGATTCGGTCGATGATGTTGTCATAGTACGATCCCCCCGAACACTGCGAGCTACTCAGCATCGCGGTGCTCGTAATCGAATGACGATCTAGTATAGTTATTCGGCCCATTGGTCCGCAAGTTACCGTGAGCCACCTGGATCAACAATCGGCATCGCCGAAGTTCGAACAGCCATCGAGTACGAGTACGGAGCAAAATCGTTTAACCCGCAGCCAACGGCGAGGAAGTCGCTATTTTGCACTCATGTCGTGCTCAGCATCGCCACAATCCGCACCAACTGGGATTCGAGTTCGATAAGCCTCCCGTCGGGCTCGTCCCGAATGGATTCATCACGTGCACACACGGCCTCGGAGGGCCATGTTACGGAAAGGGAATACACGGCCTACACAATGCTTTTACACTCTGCTTAACGCTTAACGCGTTGTCGATAAGGCATTTCCAAGTCCGCTATTGGCTGTGGCGGCTTTCGCAGTGCTTGCCTGCTCGAGCGCATCGATTACCTGCGACTCGGACAAGAGATCTTCGAGGACGATCGGATTCTTGCCGTCTCCGGGCTTGTATATTGCAAGTACCGGAATGGCGACTTTATTGAGCTCTCGAAGCTTGGCCATCAGAGCCGGTGGGTACCGCGTAAGATCGGCGATCATCGGCACGATATCATGCTTTTTGACCACGTCCTGGACCTTGCGTGTATTGATCGCCACCGCCAAATTCAATTTGCAGTTCTGGCACCACTCGGCCGTAAAGTCGATCAATACCGGCTTGCCCTCGGCGACGGCCGACTGCAAAGCTTGCTCGCTGAAAGGGACCCACTCGAGTTCGTACTTCGAAGGCTTGAGGAAATAAAACGATCCGATCGTACCTACCAAGGCCGCCATGGCGCCCAATCCCCAGGCCCGCAAGCGACGCGAACTGCTCTCCCAGACCGGTACTCGACCGATCCACCAGCATGCAAACCAAATGAAGATCAAGGCCGAGAGCATCGAGATACGCTCCTTCTCCGGGAACCCCGATACAAAGGCCACGACGCTCAGGAGCAACGGAAAGGCCAGAAACTCTTTGAATGTCTCCATCCATGGCCCAGGCTTAGGAATCCACTTCATCGAACCGGGAAACATCGCGACCATCAAATAAGGAAACGCCATCCCGATACCGACCCCCAAAAAGATCAAAAGAACCACCCAAGCCGGTTGGCTCAGTGAGACCGCAAGCGCACTTCCCAAGAACGGACCGCTGCAGGGGGTTGCAAGCAACGTCGTGATGACCCCTTTGAAGAAAGCTCCGAGATATCCTTTTTTGCTCGATAGCTCCGTGCTCTTGGCTCCGCTGGCAAAGCCCGGGATCGGAAACTCCCAGACCCCTAAGAAGCTCAACGCTAGAGTGAACATGAATCCCGTAAAGAGGACCTGGGTCGTCGTGTTCCCAAAAAGTGCTCCCCACTCCAAAGCACGACCCGTCATCCAACGCAGCCCTAAACTCGTCGCGCCAAAGCCCAACAGCACCGCGATCATCCCAAGCGAATAAGTCAGCGTGAGCATCGAGGCGGTCCGACGCTCGCCATGGGCTTCGTTGACAAACCCCAGGATCTTCAAGCCGATAACCGGCAAGACGCAGGGCATGAAATTCAAAATTAACCCGCCGAGCATCGCCAAGAAAAACTTCGTGAAAACCTCCTTAGGCTCGAGCGTCAGGGCGTACTTGTCTGCGTCGAACCAATTGGCCCGCTGGGGATGGTTCGCTGCTTCCTCGTATTTGCTCGCCGCGATCCCCAGCGGTAGCTTATCCGCTAGAGATTTCGTCTTGGAAACCTGATAGACTCCCTTGAACTTCAACCCCCGAGGCCGATCGCATGCACCTTGGGTGCATGCCTGATAGCCGACCAAGCCTTCCAAAGGCGTTTCACCTTCGAGGGCCGTCTCGGGGACCTCGATCGGCACGCGGATCGTGACCTTGCCATCGTAGTAATCGACCACCCCACCGACCCCCAAGTCCTTTCGGATCGGTCGTTTGTCGACTTTGGGCTCATAAGCCTTCACGCCAAACTTTTGCGTCAGCACCACATGGGTTCGGTTCTCGACGAGGGGATCTTTCAAGTCGAGCTTGTAGATGTGGAAGTCCTTGTCGGGAGTCGCCTCGAGGATCAACTCGAGCTTATCTCCCGGCTTGACCGTTGACTTTGAAAGATGGATCTTCCAATCGACCATGCTGTCAGGCTCGCGGAACTGGCCCATCGCCAACGCTTCGTCTTTGGATTCGACCCAACCTGAAAACTCCGCCGGGACTTTCTCGTCGCGAATCGGAATGCAATTCTTCTCGCACACCTGACCTTCGATCGTCAGTTCGATCCGTCCGGGCTTGGTCTCCAGAGAGTCCGTCCACTCGATCGGGGCCGACCAAGTCACGGTGTTGCTGAACTGCTCGACAGCCAATCCAGGCCATGATTCCGAGTTCTTGTCGACCTCCGGGGCGCGGTCCGGGACAAAAGGACCAGACAACTTGGCCTGCTTGCCCAATAGCTTGATCACCGTCGGACTCGGCCCGCCGGGTGCCTGGGTGGTCGAGAAGATGTGGTACTTGCCAGAAAGCTTCGCCGTCAAGGAGACCTTGCCCTTGCGCGTCTTTGGGTCGATCTGGTACGAGGCGGAAAACTCGTACGGATTGTCGAACAATCCCAGCGAGAAATCTTGGCCAAGTCCCCCGGCTGCTCCTAGCCCTCCGGCTGCTCCGTCGAAAAGTGGATCTTGCCCCATGGTCACCAAAGGGATCCAAAGCCAGGCAAAAGCCGCTGTCAAAACTACTCGAATCATCGATCCCTCGCTGAAAATATAGGAGGTTCTATTGTAGGTTCCCATCGACTCGTGGGTCAACGGATACTCGGGGCTAGTCGCTCGGGCGGGTTGAGCTCCCTGAAGAAAACCTTACCGAAGATTAAATAGTCTACTTCAGCGCATTTCGGATTTGCTGTCAAAACCGCCGATAAACCGCCGATAAAGATCCGTAGCTTAACTTGATAAGAAGACCTAGCTAGGCGATTTGGGGGAAGTGCGAATTCTGGAGTTGATTCCGATCTTCAAAAAGCAGTATAGTCCGCGTCGCAAACGAGGCAGGAAGGAATCTCATCGATGGATCATCGCGTCAAACGCAGTATTCGAGTCGCCGAACCGGTGCTCGATGGCAACGAAGCCCTTTATGTTATGGACTGCATTCAGTCGACCTGGATCTCCTCGCGTGGGACCTACATCGACCGCTTCGAGCAATTGCTGGCCGAGTACTGCCAGGTCCCCTATGCCGTGGTGACCAACAACGGCACGACCTCGCTCCACTTGGCCCTGGCCGCCGCAGGCATCGGTCCCCAAGATGAGGTGATCATGCCGACCCTTTCGTACATCGCTACGGCCAATGCCGCGACCTACTGCCAAGCCAAACCGGTCTTTGTCGATTGCGAACAGGACTACCTTTCGATCGACCCCGAGCGGATCGAGCAAGCCATCACACCTCGGACCAAAGCGATCTTGACCGTTCCGCTTTATGGACATCCAGTCGACATCGATCCGATCGAACAGATTGCCCAACGGCATGGACTCTTGGTCATCGAAGACTCGGCCGAAGCGATCGGCGCGTTGTACAAAGGCCGACGCGTCGGATCGCTTGCCGACGCCTCCTCGTTTAGTTTCTTCGGCAACAAGACCATCACGACGGGCGAAGGAGGGGCGATCACCACATCGAACAAGGAACTCGCAGACAGGATGCGATTTCTGCGCGGCCAAGCGGTCGATCCGAGCAAGAACTATTGGCACCCCGAGGTCGGCTTTAATTATCGCATGACCAACATCGCCGCAGCGATCGGGACTGCACAAGCCGAACGGCTCGATGTGCATGTGCAACGACGCCAGGAGGTCGCGCGCTGGTATTTCGAGGAACTGGCCGACAGCGAAGATATCTTCCAGCTCCCTCGATCCGCACCCTGGGCCCAACACTCCTACTGGATGTACACAGTCCTCATGCGTCCTGAATCGGCCGTTGACCGCGACGCATGGATCGGGCGATTGGCCCAAGAAGGGATCGAAAGCCGCCCGGTCTTTTACCCCATCCACACCATGCCGATGTACCGCGAACGTACCGGGAGCTACCCCGTTGCCGAGCGCTGTTCGCGTCTGGGGATCAACCTCCCGACCCACGGCAAGCTGACGCGCGAGGATGTCCGCTACGTATGTCACCACGCGATCGCCACTTGGAAATCGCTCTATCGAAGCCCCACGCAGACCGTTCGCCGAGCTGCCTAATTCGATCCAAAACGACACCGAGGTCAGGCCCAAAGCCCCTTTCGGCCGACTCGCTAATGCGCGTAATTGCCCCTCTATGACGAAGTTGTGAAAAAGTTGACCCCGCTAGCGCCTTGAGCTATACTCACACCAAACGTCGAGCCCAGTTTTTCCAAGCGATTTTCTGGCTTGAACCAACCCACCTTTGAGCCCCTGCTTGCTCAAGACAACTTTCTTACCACCCATCGTAGGTCCACTGGATCTTTATATGCGCATTTCAAAACACCTGTTCCTGGCCCTCTGGGCAGTTGTAGGTCACTCGAGTTTCTTGGCACTCAAGACCCAAGGTGCGGACCCTACCTCGGTCTCGTGGTCCAAAGATGTGCTGCCGATTCTCCGTGCCAATTGCTATGCATGCCATCAAACCTCGAAAACCCAAGGTGGTTTTCGAATGACCGATTTCGAAGGCTTGCTCAAAGGTGGTGAGTCGGGCGATGCGGCCATCGTTCCGGGGAACCCTGAAGCGAGCAACCTGCTGCGCGAAATCACTCCGGTCGATGGCAAGGCCGAGATGCCGAAGAATCTTGCCCCCCTGAAACCCACCGAAATCGAGATCATCCGAAAATGGATCGCCGCTGGGGCCGTCCAAGACGTCGTCGACACCGGCCCACGCTTTACCAACGAAAAACCACCGATCTACTCCCGTCCACCAGCGATCGTGAGCCTGGACTTTTCCCCCGATGGCTCGCAGCTTGCCCTCAACGGGTTCCACGAAGTCCTCGTGCTCTCGACCCAAGACTGGCAACTGAAAAATCGATTGATCGGAATGAGTCCACGCATCGAATCGGTTCGGTTCTCACCAGACAACCAATGGATCGCTGTGGCCGCCGGAGAGCCAGGCGTCATGGGCGAACTGCAACTCTGGAACAATGCGAACAAGCAACTGCACCGAAGCACCCTGCTCGGTGGCGATACCCTGTTCGGTCTTTCATGGACCCATGATTCGTCTATGCTCGCCCTGGGGATGGCCGACAACTCGATCCGCGCGCTGGACCTCGAAGGCAATCAAAAACTCTACCAACGGACCCACGACGATTGGCCACGCTCGACGGTCTTTACCGTCGATGGCAAACACTTGCTCTCGGGGGCCCGTGACATGACGGTCAAACTGACCGATGTCGAAACCGAACGGTTCATCGATAACGTCACATCGATCACCCCAGGTGCGCTTCGCGGAGGGGTCCAAGCCCTAGCCAGGCACCCGGAACGCAACGAGATCCTCGTCGGCGGCTCCGACGGAACCCCCAAAATCTACCGCGTCTTCCGACAGACGGCTCGCGTCATCGGCGATGATGCCAACCTGATCCGACAACTCGACCCCATGCCCGGCCGTATCTTCTCGGTGGCCATCAGCCCCGATGGCAAATACCTTGCGGCCGCCTCGACCATCGATAACCAAAGCGTTGTGAAAGTCTGGTCCTACGATGTCGATGGCAAATTGCCACCTGAAATCAAAGCGATCCAAGCCAAGCGGGCTCCCCAACGCAAACCCGACGAGCGCAAGAAACTAGAGGATTACATCACCGAACAACCTCAGGTCCTCGGAACGTTCCAAGTCCCCAACGCAGCGGTCTATGCACTTGCCATCGACGGCCAGGGGCGCCTAGCAAGCGGTGGTTCTGACGGCCGCGTTCGCATTTGGAACATCGCCGATTCCCAACTCATCGCCGATCTTGATGCAACCCCAGCCGGCTCGCTCAATGCCGTCCAGGACAGCTCGCTTGCAGCCCTCCGCATCGATCGGCTCAAGGCCATCGGCGAGGCTCACCTTGCCGAACGGACCACCGAAGCTCCCAAGGCTCAAGGCGAACTGTCTCACCCGCCGGTCCGAGTCGATCAAATCGCCTCGATCCAAGTCCAGCCCTCACAGATCGAATTCGGAGCTTGGAACGACTCGGCACAGATTGTCGTCATGGCCCAACTCCAGACCGGCGAATTGGTCGATGTGACCAGCCAAGCGAACTTCGCCGCTGAGAACGATTCGGTATGGCTATCGCAACGCGGCTGGGTCCAACCGATCCATGCCGGGGATGCCAAAATCAACGTAACGCTCGGCAACCACCAACAAACCATCGGCGTCCATTCGACCATCCCCACCGACTTCGAGGTCGATTTCATCCGCGATGTCAATCCAGCCCTGTCCCGCTTGGGTTGCAACTCCGGGACCTGCCACGGGGCACAGGCCGGTAAGAACGGCTTTAAACTCTCCCTGCGAGGATACGATCCGAACTACGATGTCCGCAGCTTGAGCGATGACCTCGCCGGCAGACGCATCCATCCGGCCTCGCCGATCGATTCGCTGATGCTGACCAAACCCCTCGGAGTGGTCCCTCACGTCGGCGGAAAAATCATCGAACCAGGCGACAACCACGCCCTGGTCCTTCGTCAATGGATCGCAGGGGGTGCGAGCCTGAACATGGGCACCCCGAGGGTGACGTCCATCGAAGTCACCCCGAACAACCCGATCATCCCCATGCCCGGCGGGATCCAGCAACTTCGCGTCGTGGCGACGTATGCCGATGGCAAATCGCGCGATGTGACGCGCGAAGCCTTCTTGGAATCGGGGAACGCAGAAGTCGGCGCGGTGCTCGAAGGTGCCCGCGTCCAAGCTCTCCGACGCGGAGAAGTCCCCGTCCTGGCCCGTTTCGAAGGTGCGTATGCGGCCACCACGCTGACGGTCATGGGCGACCGCGAAGGCTACCAACAGGCACAGATCGCCTCGCAAAACATCATCGATCGACTCGTGGCTTCCAAGTGGGATCGACTCAAGATCCAGCCCTCGGGTCTGTGCAACGATGCGGACTTCCTTAGGCGAGTGACCCTGGACCTAACAGGCGTTCCGCCGACCCCCGAAGCGGTCCGGGCGTTTTTGGCCGATACGACCGAAAGTCGGATCAAACGCGATCGGATTGTCGATCAACTCGTCGCCAGCGATGGGTTCGTCGATCACTGGACCAACAAATGGTCGGATCTGCTGCAAGTCAACTCGAAGTTCCTGGGCAAGGAAGGTGCATCCAAATTCAAAGATTGGATCCGCAACAGCTTTGCGACCAACAAACCCTACAACCAATTCGCTTACGAGATCCTCACGGCCTCGGGCTCGAATCGCGAAAACCCCGCCGCATCCTATTACAAGATCCTGCGCACGCCCGAAGAAGCCGTCGAGAACTCGACCCATTTGTTCCTTGCCGTTCGCTTCAACTGCAACAAATGCCACGACCACCCCTTCGAACGTTGGACCCAAGACCAATACTACGAAACGGCAGCGTACTTTGCCCAAGTCGGCTTGAAGAAAGACGAAGCTTCGGGAAACAACACCATCGGCGGAACGGCCGTCGAAGGTGCAAAACCCCTTTGGGAAGAAGTCTTCGATAAGAAAGACGGAGAAGTCAAACATCAGAAGACACAACAACCCATTACACCGAAGTTTCCGTTCGTGGCCAACAACACGCCAGGCGAAAACCCCTCGCGACGCACCCAGTTTGCCGCCTGGGTCACCAGCAAGGAAAATCCTTATTTCGCCAAGAGTTTCGTCAATCGCATGTGGGGCTATCTGCTCGGAAAAGGGCTCATCGAGCCCATCGATGATATCCGCGCTGGGAACCCGCCTAGTATCCCTGAACTCCTTGCACATCTCGAAAAGGATTTCATCGAACACAATTTCGATATCCGACATATCGTCCGATCGATCTGCAAGTCCGATGTTTACCAACTCTCGATCGAGACCAACAAGTACAACGCCGACGACGATCGGAACTACTCCCACGCTCTGCCCCGTCGATTGCCTGCCGAAGTCCTCTTCGATGCGATCTACCAAGTCACCGGCGCGGTCTCGAAGATCCCAGGTCTGCCCCCTGGAACCCGCGCAGCGGCCTTGGCCGATGCCGATGCAGGTCTTCCCGATGGATTCCTCAATAACTTAGGTCGACCACCTCGAGAAAGCGCTTGCGAATGCGAACGCTCTAACGAATTGAGACTCGGATCGGTCATGGCGCTCGTCAGCGGTCCGACCCTCGGTGGTGCCATCGCAGACCCCGATAACGCGATCCGCAAGCTCGTTGAATCGATCCCCGATGATGCGGCCCTGATCGACGAAGTCTTCGTCAGGGTTCTGAACCGACACGCCACAGCCGAAGAGATCCAAGCTGCCCTGTCGACGATCACACTGATCCAAAAAGACCATGAACGCATCGTCGCCCAATTGGCAGAACGCGAAGCTTGGTGGGTCGATGAAAAACCCAAACGCCAAGCGGCCCTCGATGCCGAACGCGAATCGACCAAAATGGCGCTCGAGGCTCGCAAGGAACAGATCCGACCCGAACGCCAAGCCGCCGACAACGCGCGTTTGGAAAGACTCTCAGCAGCCCAAGCGACCGTCCAAAATTACGAAGCGACCCTCGATACCAAACTTCAAGAGTTCATCGATGCCCGACGCAACGGGGCTGTTTGGGAGACCCTCGCGGCGACCAAAGCCGAGGCGACCACAGGCGCGAGCCTAGCACCCCAAGCCGATCGCTCCATCCGAGCCTCCGGTGGGGCCAATAAGGGTCTCTACACCATCGATACCGTGGTGAATCAAGGTGCCATTACTGCAGTACGCCTCGAAGCCCTCACGGCCCCCGACCTGCCTTCCCAAGGCCCTGGATTGCCCCAAAATGGGAACTTCGTCGTCACCGAAATCGAACTCTTCGCAGGGGCTGCGGATAAGCCCGCTGAAATGCGAAAAATCAAGTTGGTCAAAGGACTCACCGATTTCGATCAGCCTTCCTTCTCGGCCGCAGCGGCCATCGACGGAAAGAACAACGACCAAGGGGGCTGGGCCATCGCCACGGCTACCGGCGTCGAACACTGGGCCGTCTTTGCCCTCGAGTCCCCACTGACGCTCCAAAAAGGGGAGGTCCTCCAATGGCGGATCCACCAAAATCACGACGCGCCCGAACACCGCTTGGGCCGATTCCGACTCAGCGCCGGACAGCACGAAGGGGAACTTGCTCTGGGCCTGCCCGAATCGTTCCGTGCCCTCAGCGCGATCCCCAAGGCGGCTTGGACCCCTGAGTTGACCAAAGAGGGAATGAACTACCTGAAACTCTCGTCTGCGGAACTCAAAGGCCTACAAGCCAACGTCCAAAAGGAAAGCCAACCGCTCCCCGAGGACGAACCCTCGGTGGTCCTGGCCAAACGGATCGAACGCTTGGGAACTCCTTTGCCCGAAGATTCCAGATTGATCCGGCTGCGAGCCGACGTCAAAGAGAGCGAAGGGCAATTAGGCAACGCCCGATTGACTTCGGCTCAAGACCTTGTTTGGGCTCTGATCAACAGCCCAGCGTTCCTGTTCAACCACTAAAACATTCCAACAATCCATTCCGCGTCATTTTCTCGGACACTACTCCATAAGGCACTGATTATGTTGCGATTGCTAGGTTCATCAGGTAAGGATTTGTGCGATTCGAGCTTGGGATTCACTCGCCGCGATGTGCTACGCGTCGGCGGCTCAGGACTCTTTGGACTCTCGCTTGCCAACCTCCTGAAACTCCAGTCGCTCCAAGCGGCTCCATCGGAAGGTTCGCCAGGTTGGAATAAAGCCAAACGGATGATCCTCGTGTACCTCCAAGGCGGACCGTCCCACTTGGACCTCTGGGACCCTAAAGAAAATGTGCCCGATAAGGTCAAGAGTGTCTTTAAGCCCATCCCGACGAAACTGCCCGGGACCTTCTACACCGAGAATTTGCCCAAACTCAGTCTCGTCAACGATAAGTTCACGATGATCCGCTCGATGAGCTACACCCCCAACGGGCTGTTCAATCACACCGCAGCGATCTACCAGATGATGACCGGATATACGACCGATAAAGTCAGCGCCTCGGGCCAGTTGGAACCCCCTAGCCCCAAAGACTTCCCAAACTTTGGATCCAACATCATACGCCTAAGACCTGCCGACGAACCGATGCTCCCGTTCGTCATGCTCCCGCGCCCCTTGCAGGAATCCAACGTGGTCGGCAAAGGTGGAACAGCAGGCTTCCTAGGCAAGGAGTACGATCCGTACACGCTGTACCCGGAAGGGGACGACATGGACATGGCCAAGATGGATCGGATCAATGTCAGCGACCTGCAACTGCGCCCTGAGGTCTTCTCGGTCCGCTTGCAACGACGCGCCGCTCTGCGCGATCTGATCAACAAGCAAATGCCAACGATCAACGCCGCTGTCGAAAACCAACAACTCGACGAGTACTTCTCCCAAGCCCTCTCGCTGGTCGTCTCAGGCAAAGCCCGCGAAGCGTTCGATCTGAGCCAAGAGTCCGAGGTGCTCAAGGATGCCTACGGACGAAATACCTTCGGCCAAAGTTGCTTGCTTGCCCGCCGATTGATCGAAGCCGGTACTCGGGTCGTCGAGGTCGTCTGGCCCAAGGTTGCCAACAGCGATAACCACTCCTGGGACCATCACGTCGATTTGTCCAAGCGGATGAAAAACCAATCTGGACCTATGCTCGATGCAGGGCTCTCGACCCTGATCGAAGACCTCGATCAACGCGGCCTGCTCGAAGATACCTTGCTCGTGGCCGTCGGCGAATTCGGACGCTCTCCGGAGCGCGGCGTGAGCACCAGCGGAAACGGCAATAGCGACGACGGTCGGGATCACTGGCCTTACTGCTACACCTCGGTGATCGCAGGGGCCGGTATCAAACGCGGATATGTTCACGGAAAGAGCGACAAGACAGCCAGCGCGCCGATCGAGTCCCCTGTCCACCCAGCGCAACTCCTCGCGACGATCTACCACGCCTTCGGAATCGAACCCGAAACGATCGTCTACAATCACCTCAACCAACCGCGTGAGCTGGTCAAAGCTCAGGCCGTTACCGAACTGTTTTCCTAGTCAGTACATCGCATCGCACCCTCGCACTTTGGATAGATTTGGAAGTGATCATGCGCAAGTTTTTTTCGTTGACGCTAGCCGCAGCAGGCCTAGCCGCCGCTTGGGGATCCTCTGCTGGCCAAAATGCCACGGCCCAAGACCCCAAGCAAAAAGATGCCAAACCAGCAGCCGTGAAAAAAGGTCTAGGGGCCACTCCCGCTTCGAGCTTTCGACTCCCAGAAGGCTTCCAAGCCGAACTGGTATACGAAGTCCCCTCCAAAGAACAAGGATCCTGGGTCGCCATGTGCGTCGACCTTAAAGGCCGCTTGATCGTCTCGGACCAGTACGGCAAACTCTATCGAGTTACCCCTAGCACCACGGGTAACCCAGCCGATACCAAGGTCGATCCGATCAACGTCAATCTCGGGATGGCCCAAGGACTCCTGCACACCAAAGACGGCCTGTACGTAGACGTCAACGGCGAGGGAATCCTCGACAAGGATCAGAAAGATGCTCCAAGAGGACCTGGACTCTACCGACTCCAAGACCTCGACGGAGATGAGCAGTTCGAAAAAATCGAACGGATTATCCCCCTGACCGGCGGTGGGGAACACGGTCCCCACGCGATCATCCCCGGACCCGATGGACGCCTGTATCTTTGCGCTGGGAACCAAACCGATCTGCCCGAAAAGATCGATCGATCGCGCGTACCTCGCCACTGGAACGAAGATCACCTGCTTGGACGAATGCCCGATGGACGGGGCTTCATGGCCAACCGACTTGCCCCCGGCGGCTTTATCCTGAGCTTCAATGCCGATGGCAGCGACGTGGAACTGGTCTCGACGGGCTTTCGAAACGAATACGATATCGCCTTCAATCCACTAGGCGACCTGTTCACCTACGACGCGGATATGGAATGGGATATCGGTACCCCATGGTACCGACCTACGCGGGTCAATCATGTCATCAGCGGAGCGGAATTCGGTTGGCGAAACGGGACCGGAAAATGGCCTGAATACTTTGCCGATAGCTTCGGTGCCGTCGCCAATATCGGCTACGGGTCTCCGACCGGAATCGCTTTTGGTACTGGGGCCAAGTTCCCCGCGAAGTTTCAGAACGCCCTGTACGTAAGCGACTGGAGCTACGGCGTGGTGTATGCCGTCCACCTCGAGGCCGAAGGAGCTTCCTACAAGAGCACGTTCGAACCTTTTGTCAGCGCCTCGCCGATGCCCGTGACCGATCTGCTGATCCATCCCGAGCAAGGTTGTATGTACATGACCATCGGTGGACGCAAAACCCAATCGGCCCTCTACCGAATCGCTTACAGCGGGAGCGAAAGCACCCAGCCGGCGGTCTTCCCAGACAACGAGCCAGCCAAAGCCGCCCGCGCCGCACGGCGCGAGCTCGAAGCCATGCACGTTCCGGGTGCCAAGCTCGATATCACTGCCGCGATGAGAAACATCGGTAGCCCGGATCGCGCCCTTCGAACTGCAGCCCGCTTGGCCCTCGAACACTTCGACTCCAAGCTATGGCGAGATCCAATTCAGCAATCGCTACCGGCCCAATCGGCCATCACCATGGCCGTCGCCCTGGCCCGCAAGGGAACCCCTGCGGACCAAGCCGACGTCAACAACAGCCTGCTGCGTCTTGAGTGGAGCAAACTCGATAACACCCAACGACTCGAACTTTTGCGAGCCTACCAATTGAGTTTCCTCAGACTCGGTCCGGCCGATCCGGCGACTCGCGAAAAAATCATCGCCCAAATCGATGGTCATTTCCCAGCAGCCGATGGCGATTCTTTGGTCGATCGCGAACTGGCCAGGGTGCTGATCCATCTTGAGGCTCCAAAGATCGTCGAGCGTTGCGTCGCCCAGATGAACGGATCGAACTCCGCAGAGCAACAGATCCACTATGCCTTCTGCCTGCGTGAGGCCCAGAAGGGATGGACCCCAGAGACCCGCAAAGCCTACTTCCAATGGTTCTATGACATCGGAACGGCTCGCGGTGGAGCCTCCTTTGGAGGATTCCTCGAGAACATTCGCAAGGTCGCCATCGGAAACTTGGAAGACGAAGACAAAGCCGCTTTGGGCGAATTGACCGGCCCGCTGCCGGCTCCCAAAGACCCCCTTGCCGATCTTGCCCCTAGGGCCCAGGTCAAGCAGTGGTCTGTCGACGAGTTGGCCGAGAAGTTCGCCACCAAGAAAAGTGGTTTCAACTACGAGCGCGGCAAACAGATGTTCGCTGTGGCTCAGTGCTACAAATGCCACCGCTTTGCTGGCCAAGGGGGAATCCAAGGTCCCGATTTGACCGCATCGTCTCAACGGTTTTCGATCAAAGATATGCTCACAGCAATCATCGAGCCGAACAAAGAGATCAGTGATCAGTATGAAGCGACGGTGTTCCAGACCGAGGAAGAGACCGTCATCGGGCGCGTCGCAAACCTCAACGGGGACAACCTGATGGTCGCCACCAACATGCTAGATCCAGGGAATTTCACCAACCTCAAGCGAAGTGACATCATCGAAATGAAGCCGAGCAAGGCCTCGATGATGCCCAGTGGATTGCTCGATACGCTCACCGAGGAGGAGATTTTTGACCTCTTGGTTTATCTCCAATCAGGCGGGAATCCCAAGAGCGATCGATACGCCTTGAATACCCCCAAGCGTTGAGAATCCAGAAGTCAATCAGCTACCGTGCACTAGTTGACGGATCGGACGGATCAGTCCGATCAGTCGGATCAGTCGGATCAGTCGGATCAGTCGGATCAGTCGGATCAGTCGGATCAGTCGGATCAGTCAGATCAGTCGGATCAGTCCGATCAGTCCGATCAGTCCGATCAGTCGGATCAGTCCGATCAGTCCGATCGGACGGTAGGGCCCGGTAGGACATCGAGGGCTCTTGGCGTACTAGCCGATGGGACGCCTTGACGAAATCAGACCGCGATTGGATCGATTCCAGAACGGATTCGAACGTTGCGGCTTTCCATTCCAAGGCATCGAAGGAGACCGGATCGAGAATGACGAGTCTCAGGGTTGTGCCCTCTTGGGCCAGTTGGTCTTGAAGAAACCTCTTCACCAGTGGGTAGGGAGTCAGACCTTCGGTTGCGTTGGTCAGAAATCGGTCGTATTGAGGTTTATCCGAGAAGCCGAAGATCGCGTAGGTCGCCGAACCTGGCTCGGATTCAACAACCGAAGGCTCATGGGTCAATGTCCCAGCCTTCAAGACGTAGTGGGGTGTCTTTTCCAAACCGACCATAGAACAAGTCCCTTTGTTTCGGGAGTCTCCATTGGAGACTAAAAGACCTGTTGCGATTTGTCGATCGAAGAGCATCTTCGACGAAAGCGAAAGCGGATTGCGAAGATTTGCCGAATTGCCATGAAGCAACAAACGGTTGGATTCGCACAGGCCAACGCTACACTCTAGCACGCAGCAGGTAAAAGACAACCCATCGGACAGCCAGCCAAGCGTGGGATAGGCTTCCAGCCTGTCAGGGGTTCAATCGTTTCGCTTCATGCCTCAGCGCATACTACGGAACCGAGGCTTGCTGGGCAACTCGCATCGATGCTTCTGCTGCTGCCTCGTAGTCAATTTTCGCGCGTCGGATTCCCAACGTTTCGATGCGCGATTGCTCGGCTGCACCGGGCCACAGTGGGAAATGCGCCGAAGAGCTCATCGTCAATCGAGATTCGGTTTTCTCGCTGACCAAGTAATCCGCCAAGCGTCCGGCCAAAACAGGATGTGGGGACCGCCGAATCACCGCTACGGTATTGGGGATAAAAACCGCCCCAAATCCACCCTCTTGCTGGTCTGGGAAAATCATCTCGACAGGCATCCCCTTTTCCTTCTCGATCAATGCATCGTCGGTATCGGTCAAACCCCAGGCCAATTCGCCACTGGAAACCGCTAGAGCCACTTGCTTGTTGCCTGCCAGCATCACGGCATTGGATTGGATGCTGGTTTGCCATTGCTCCCATTGGAGGTCCCTAAGCGCACCGGGATGCGAAGCCAAGACTGCGAAATGGGTTGCCGTCGTCCCGTACACTGGATTGGCATACCCGCAGGCACCTTTCCATTTCGGATCGGCCAATTCCTCGACGCGCGCGGGGTATTGATCGGGTGCACTGAGTTTTTTTGTGTTGACGATCAAGACCCGAGCCCTTGCGGCGAAGCCCACCCAAGATCGATCCGAAGCAGCAAACTCCTTGGGCCAATTGTCCGGAATTGACCATCGCCGTGGCTCCAACAACCCTGCTTTCTGCAAGCGTATCGTATGCAGGATTTCATTGTTCCAGAAAACATCGCACTTCGGATTGGCTGACTCCTGCTCGATCCGAGTGACCAAGCCTAGGGTCTTGGAGGCCTCAACATCGAAAACCCGTACGACTTGCTGATCGTTGTCGGTCCGTTCAAACGCATCGAGGATCGGTGCTGCAAACTCTCGATCCGTAGCGCAGTAGATCGTCGCTGTCTTTTCGCTGCGCTGGATGCAGCCGGTGGCAAGCAGCCCACCGACCAATGCGTAGGCCGAGAGCATCACGGCGCGGTAGTCCATACTCCATCGATGCAAACCGCTTGCCAAATTCGTTCGTTTCATGAAAGGTCCGCCTAAGGCTTTGCGCCTGTTACCGATCGTATGAAGTCGACCTCACTTGCTCGATACGCAGTCCCATCTCGTCGGAAGATGTCATGGAACCACAACTCGGGCTCCTTGCTGTAAGGCTTTTGCCAGGAATCCCAAGGATAGATCGTTTGGCTTTTGCCGTCGACAAATCCCCAATTGTGAGCCCCGACGTTGGCTTCTTTGAGGATCTTGAGGCTCGGGTCAAAGAGGCTGTTGTTGCCTCGGGCCATGTACTCGGTGCATAGGATCGGACGGTCGTACCGCTTGAGCGATTCGATCGCCCGACTCAACGAGGGTCCGTCCCCATAGTTATGGAAGGTGATGATATCGGACTTTTCCAAACAGAGCTTATCAACCGGACTGAGTTTCGATTCGTCCTCCCAGAGTCCGATCCACACGCCGCAAGTCAGTGGTTGCGATGGATCGATCTGACGGGCCCACTCAAAGCAACGTTCTGCGAATAGCAAACCCATTTGAGCTTTGTTCGCAAGTTCGGTTTTCGTACCGTTTCGGCCATAGGAATTGGCGTTGTCGTTGTCGAGTTCATTGACCAGATCCCAAGCTTGGATCCGTGGATCGTCCTTGAATCGCTTCAAAATGCCCTGCAAATAGGGCTTCATCAGTTGATGCTTGTTCGGATCGCCCAGGATCGATGCGCCTGGACTCTGGACCCAACCGCTGTTGTGGACGCCTTGCTTGGGCTCCCGCTGACGCCCCGCCATAGGCTGTGGGTCCCAAACCGAATCAAACGGTACAAAAATGATCCCGATCTTATGCTTCTGGGCCACACTCAAGAACTGCTCCATGCGATCCAAGAGGTCTTTTCCTTCCCCAGTCCAGAGCAGGTCGTGGAGGAACACCCGCATCGAATTGAAACCCAAGCTCCTTGCCCAGCCGAGTTCCAGATCGATCCGCTCTAGATCGAAGGTCCCGATCTGCCACATCTCAAGCTGATTGATCGCATAGGCAGGGATGTAATTGGCACCGACTAGCCACCCATGCTTGTCGTGCCAAGCTTTCGCTCGCTCGACGCTCCATCGTTCCTGACCCCATGTCTTGGATGCCATCCCAAGGAACACTAGACACAGGATCATCCAAGCACAGGTCCGTGAAAGTTGCCACCAAGAGGATCGATTAAACATCATCGTCTGAGGATTGAGGAAAGGGTGCTATAGTTCAGAAAAGCCATTCCTTGGATTGTATCAGAAGAGCACGAGCTTGCGCACCGATTGGAAGCGGCTCACTTGCTGAGCGTCTTACTTGCTAATTGGAATCGCAAGCATATCCTCGTGGGGCTCGATGTCGGCTTGATGATCGCGGATCTGGAGCATCAGCCGCTCGACGACCTCTGGGTACCTATCGGCCAGATCGAACTTCTCGGACAAGTCTTGTTCCAAATGGTAAAGCTCGGGCTTGGTCAAGACGGCTTGCTTGCCGTAGTTGACCGGCTCTCGAGCTTTGACATGCAGCTTCCAAGGTCCCTGTCGGACCGCATGCAAAGACGCTTCGGTCCAAAAGAACATCTCCTGTCGCGGGCTGCTTTGACCTTTGAACAACGCCCCGGACAAATCGTAACTGTCGAGCTTGCGATCTTTGGGCAACTCCCCACCAGCAATCGCAGCGAATGTCGCCATCAAATCCAAAGTCGATCCGAGTTCATGATTCGTTCCAGGCGGAATCTCCCCAGGCCACCAAAACAGAGTCGGCACGCGCTGGCCTCCCTCAAACGTCGTCCCCTTGCCAGCTCGCAACGGACCTGCAGATCCTCCGTGGGTCTCAAAGGACAGCCATGGTCCGTTGTCCGAGGAGAAGACGACCAACGTCTTGCGATCGAGCTTAAGCTCTCGAAGCGTATCGAAGATTCGGCCGACGCTCCCGTCGAGCTCCTCGACGACATCTCCATACAATCCACGACGTGACTTGCCCCGGTACGCTTCGGATGCGAACAACGGGATATGCGGCATCGAGTGAGGAAGGTACAAAAAGAACGGGCGAGTTTGGTTCTCTTCGATGAATCGTACCGCTTGATCGGTGTACCGCTGGGTCAATGTGTTTTGATCGGCTGGCCTTTCGATGATCTGCGTCCCCTGCATCAAAGGGACGTTGTAGTGCTCGATCTGTGGGTAATACGACGCGTCCTTGCGCACCTGGGCCATATATCCCGGCCCCCCGGTTTTATCCATGTCGTTCGAATAAGGGATTCCGAAATAGCTATCAAAGCCCTGTTCGGTCGGAAGGTACTTCGGAAGATGCCCCAAATGCCATTTGCCGATGATCCCCGTGGTGTATCCGACCTGTTTGAGCATCTCTGCGATCGTGAACTCCTCGGGCCCGAGCCCACCCCCGGAGTCGGGGAACAGTACGGCTCGCTTGGCGCTGGTCATTCCATTGCGAATCGGATAACGTCCGGTCATCAACGCCGCTCGGCTCGGGGTGCACACCGGCGCGGCCACATAAAACTGCGTCCATTTCTGGCCCTGGTCTGCCATCCGATCAAGATTCGGAGTTCGGATCGTCGGATTGCCAAAACAGCCCAAATCCCCCCACCCTAAATCATCGCAGAAAACCAAGATGATATTCGGTTTGGTAATATTCGGCTTGGCGATCTTCGGGTTGGATTCCCCCTGTCCCGCACAAGCTGCTTGAGTCTCATGAGCTTGAGCTTCATGGGTCGTATAAGTCCCATAGGTCGTATAAGCCCCATAGGCCGCGTAGGCCAGGGCAAAGCCCCGTAGAAGGACTGCAGCTCGACTCGTTCGCATTTCGGGCCTCTATTTTCTTGCAGCGGTTTTTTGCGTCGATCGCCAATTAGCCCTCCAAGTGTATCACAAATGCGAAACGCTCTGCGAACAGCGTCGAGTTGCTCGCAGAGGTCACATTGCGAATGGAAAAAAAATGGGAATCGAATTATGATACGTTGTAACGCCTCCCCCTGATCGACCATCATCGACAAACCCACCTGCGACTTTCTCTCCGGAGCTCTTCGAACCCATGCCTCGATTTGAAACTGTCCGACGCCATTGGTCTGTGCGACCTTCCAAGTCGTTTCGCGCGATCCCGATCCTGTTGGCCCTCTTGGGATGCTGCACGCTTGGTGCCCTCTGGGCAACCACAAGCGTCTCGTCTCCCAACCGTACGGAACTGCCCCCGAGCGCATTGCCTCTTGAGTTTATCGCCGGTGAAAAAATTGCCCTTGTCGGAAACTCCCTTGCCGAGCGGATGAATCTTTTCGGGAACCTGGAGACTTACCTACATCTGGTCAACCCAGAACGAAATCTGGTAGTGCGAAATTTCGCTAGACCCGCCGAAGCGGTCAACAACCAGCAGCGATCGGCCGACTACACCGTCATCGATGATCCGATGAAGGTCTTTTCGGCCGATACCTACTTGTGCTTCTTCGGTTTCAACGAATCCTTCCTAGGTGCCGAAGGCATCGAAGACTTCAAGAAACAGTACCACCAATACCTCGACCAGCTTGCAAGCCAATACCCTCGAAGCGGTGCCTTGCCCACCCCACGTATGGTCCTGATCTCTCCGATCGCTTTCGAACCGACCGATTCGCGATTCCTTCCAAAAGGAGCCGACGAGAACCAACGCTTGGCCCTCTACTCGGCTGCGGTTGCCCAAGTCGCCAAAGAAAGAAACCTAGCATTCATCGATCTGTTTACTCCGACGCTCAAGCTCTTTTGCCAAGAACCCGCACTGCAATACACGATCAATGGCTGCCACCTGAACGAATCGGGCGATGCGGCGATCGCAAAAATGACGATCGAACAGTTGTTCCAAATCGAGCCCTCGAAATTGTCCCACGATCGACCCGATTTGGAAAAGAACCGCTTTGAAAAACTCCGCTCGGCCATCAACGATAAAAGCTGGGTGCACCTGCAAGACTACCGAATGCTCAATGGCTGGTATGTCTACGGCGGTCGACGCACCTGGGACAAAGAGACCTTCCCGCTCGAGTACGCCAAGATCCGGCGCATGGCCCAACTACGCGATCAGTATTGCTGGGATATCGCCCAGGGCAAATCGGTTCCTACCACACCAGCCGATGACCAGACCGGCGAGCTATTCGTTCCGCAAACCCGATTCGGAGACCCAAGACAAAAGTACTCCGAAGCCGAAGAACTTCGCTACCTGAGCCCCGATGAATTCATCGCTCAGACGCAAGTCCCCCCAGGTTTTAAAATCGAACTCTTCGCCGACGAGACCAAATTCCCGGACATCGCCAAACCCGTCCAATTGAATTTCGACAACCGAGGCCGTGCCTGGTTGGCTTGCATGCCCACCTACCCTCAGTGGAAACCAGGGGACCCCAAACCCGGTGACAAGCTCGTGATCCTCGAAGATACCGATAACGACGGAAAAGCCGACGTGTCGAAAGTCTTCTACGACAAACTCCATTGCCCGACTGGCTTTGAATTCTTCGACGGCGGTGTTCTGGTCGTCGATCAGCCTCGTTTGCTCTTCCTCAAAGACACCGACGGAGACGACAAGGCCGATCAAGTCATCCATCTGATGGACGGCTGGGCCACCGACGACACCCACCACACCTGCGGCGCCTTCGAATGGAACAACGGCGGATTGCTCCACATGCTCGAAGGGATCGCCACGAGCACCACGCTCGAGACCCCCTGGGGACCCCATCGCAGCAAAGGAGACGGTGGGGCCTACGTCATGGACCCTCGCACTCTGAAGATCCGTCAGTTCGCCTTGCCAGGCCAGTACAACATGTGGTGCTACGTCTTTAACCAATGGGGACAAGGGATCGTCGGAGACGGTACGACGGCCAACCACGCTTGGGACACCCCCCTGTCTGGAACCCAGTTCCGGGGCCGTCAAGGATTGAACTTTGTGTTCAACAACGAAGGGATGCGACCGGCACTAGGATGCGAATTCCTCGTGAGCCGCAACTTCCCCGAGAGCGTCCAAGGCCAGTTCACTTATGCCTGCGTCATCAACATGAACGGGATGCCTCGCTTTACCCTCAATGACGACGGTGGAGGATACAGCGGCGGGCGAATCAAAAACGCCGATGGCTCTCCTGACGATTTGATCCGCTCGAGCGATAAACACTTCCGACCCGCCGATCCTCAAATCGGACCCGACGGCGCTCTATGGTTCGGCGACTGGGCCAACGCCCTTGTCGGACACATGCAGTACAGCCAACGCGATCCGAATCGCGACCACGTTCGAGGTCGACTCTATCGCTTGGTCTATGCCGAACGGCCCTTGGTCCAACCAGCGACCCAGCACGGAAAATCCGTTCCGGAACTGCTCGACCAACTCAGCCAATACGAATGGCGAACCCGCTACCGAGTCCGACGCGAATTGCGAGACCGACCAGAAGCCGAAGTCATGGCTGCGATCCCAACTTGGTTGGCCAGCAAAGACCCCACGTCGGCCGACTACGACCGATACTGCTGCGAGGCTTTGTGGATTCAGCAATCGCACCATCGGATCGACCTGGATCTCCTGGCCAAAGTCCTCACATCGGCCAAAGCCCCTGAAGCCCGCGCCGCGGCCGTTCGAATCCTGGCCGATAACCGCGATGAAATCCCCCAAGCCGAAGAGATGCTCATTTCTGCGGCCGCCGATAGCCACCCCCGTGTCCAAACCGAAGCCGCTCGCGGCTTGAGCTTCTTCCCGACCAAGCCGGCGATGAAGGCGCTGTTTGCTATGACCAATGCCCCGGCGGACTACTGGCGCGATTACACCATCCAACACGCCCTAGGACCCAACGAACGCGCCTGGATCGGTGACTTCGTCGCAGGGCACATCCCCGAAGCCTCCGAGCGAGGCAAGCAGATGGTCGCACAACTCATGGCCTCGAACGCCACAGGGGTCGCGGCCCTTCCACACCTACAGGTCCTGATGTCCCAGGAACCCAAACCCGCCGAAGAACGCAATAAAGCGATGACCGCTTTGACGCAAATCCAAGGGGATGTGAACCGTGGCCGGGAAGTCTTCGTCCGAAACTGCACCGCCTGCCACAAAGTCGGTAACGGGGACGGTCGGGAATTCGGACCGAATCTGGCCGGGGTCGCCAAACGGATGATCCGAGCCAAACTCATCGAGTCGATCGTCGATCCCAACGCCGAGGTCGCCGAGAAATATCGATCGACGGCAATCGTCACCGACGATGGTTCGGTCGTGACCGGTTTGCTCGTCTCGGATACCGACCAAGGAGTCGAGATCTTCGACGGCAAAGAGACACGCAAGATCGCCAAGGACGAAATCGAGCAACGCAGAACACTCCAGCAAAGCTCGATGCCCGAAGGAGCCGCCGCCACGGTGGCTCCGTCGGAGTTCATCGATTTGATCGAGTACCTCTCGGCTCAAAACCAGGACGTCAAGCCTCAGTAACCCGCCGATGCGCCCATGACAGACCGTCCGTTGAAACTTGTGCTCATGGGGACCGGCCCGTTTGCCCTCCCCAGCTTTCGTCAAATCGCTCGATCGCACCATACGATCCTGGCCGTTGTGACCAAGCCACCGGTCGAAAACCCATCCCGCGATAAGGCTCCCCCCGAGAGCCCTATCTTGACCTGGGCTCGCCAAGCCGAGTTGCAAATCGTTACCCCAGCCTCGATCAACGACCCGAGCGCCATCGAATGGCTGAGGCAACTCCAAGCCGATCTACTGATCGTCTGCGACTACGGACAAATCCTATCGAAAGAAGCGCTCGCTACGGCCAGTCTCGGCGGAATCAATCTCCACGGGTCCCTACTGCCACGCCACCGTGGGGCCGCGCCCGTCCAATGGTCCATCCTGGCAGGTGACCCCCAGGCCGGCGTCAGCGTCATCCACATGACCACCAAGCTCGATGCAGGACCGGTCCTCCAGCAACGCGAAACACCCATTCAGCCCGATGAGTCGGCCGATGCACTCGAAGCTCGCTTGAGCCAACTCGGGATCGAGCCGACGATGCAGGCGATCGAAACCCTCGCACGCGGCGATGAACAAGCCGGGATCGAACAGGCCCCGGAATTGACGACCAAGGCTCCTCGGTTGAAGAAAAGCGATGGGCAACTCGACTTCCGCTACCCCATCGCTTGGATCGATCGCCAAATCCGTGGCCTGCAACCTTGGCCAGGCGTCTTTGCCAATCTGATCCTATCCCAAGATCATTCTGAGCGGGCCAATTCTGAGCGGGCCAATTCTGAGCGGGCCAAATCGATACGGACCGTGATCCATCGGGCCAAGCCCATAGCGATCGATCCGGCAAAAATCGCCCGATGGGGCTGGACCCCTGGCCAGGTCCTCTGGAGCGATTCGGCTCTCGAAGCCTCCCTGGTCATCGAAAACCCCAAGCAATGGGTGGCAGTCGTCGCTCATGATGGCTTGCTGGTCTTGGAGGTCATCCAATTGGCGGGTAAGTCGGCGACGCAAGCAGCCGGTTTCGTCAGCGGTTATGGCAAGCAGAAGAACCTGCGTTTCGAGACGCCCAACAATCCGCATGAGCTCCTGGATAAAATGATGGCCTTGAGCGGGCAGACTTCGAGCCAGATTTTAACGCAGACTTCAACGCAGTAGCGCGGCGACCTCAAGGAGCTATCCGAACGTGGAATCCACCCCTGCGAATCGATCGATCGGCTTGGTCTCCTTGGTCTGCATGGTGATTGGGAACATGATCGGCGCAGGGGTTTATGTCTCGACGTCCTATGCGCTCGGAGCCCTGGGGGATGCCCGGTTGGTCATGGTCGCCTGGGCGATCGGAGGAGTGCATGCGATCTGCGGCGCGATCGCTTATGCGGCCCTGGCCAAGCGAGTATCGCTCAACGGGGGCGAGTATGTATTTTTGAGTCGGTTCGTCCATCCATCGGTCGGGTTCATGGCCGGTTGGATCTCGATCATCGCGGGGTTCACCGCACCGATTGCGGCTGCGGGTTTGGTCTTTGGTGAAACCATCTTGGGCGCTCCGCAGTCGACGGTCCAAGCTCGTGTGTTGGCCACCTTGTGGATCGCGATATGTGCGGTTTTCCACAGCGTGAATTTGCGGACGGGTGCTTGGCTCAATAACGGAGTCGTCGCGATCAAGTTCCTTGGCTTTACGATTTTTGCATTCGCTTGCGCGATGTTCCTCATGCGGCTGAGCCCAGCCGATGGCTTTACACCGGCCTTGAACCAACCTTGGATCGCCTCGGACTATTGGGGCCGTTTCCGCGAGCCAGAGTTCCTCATGGTTCTGCTGATCCAGTTGTTTTTCATCGCGCTTTCGTACACCGGATTCAACGCGAGCATCTACATCGCAGGCGAGGTCCCTTCGCGATCGGTACCCCGGTCGATGGTCCTTTCTTGCATCCTCGTCACGGCCACTTATCTGATGCTCAACGCCTTGTTTTTGATGTGCGACACCAAGGAATCGATCGAGGCTGGCAAAGACACCTTTGTCTCGGGGGTGGCCAAAAATGTCGGAGGCGTTGGATTGCAGTGGGTCATGCGAATCACGATCGCGCTCTCCTCGGCTACGAGCGTATTGGCCATGCTCGCGATCGGTCCAAGGGTGATCGCTCAGATGTCCAAAGACAGACTACTTCCCGGATTTCTCTCCGGCCAAGACCCACTCGATCCAGCCCCCAGTACCCCTCGTCTAGCGATCGGCCTGCAGGCCTTGGCAAGCTGTATTATTGTATGGAGCGCCAGCGTTCTTCAGATGATCAGCTATCTGGGGCTGACTCTGACGCTTTGCGGAGCGATGGCTACGGCAACCCTTTGGATCGCTTACAGAGACATGCACTCTCGCCGAGCCATCGCTTGGTGGGAGCATCTTGCACTCGCAGTGTATATTGGGGGGGCGTTGCTCCTGATCGCTGGGGCTTGGGTCGTCAAGCGGGAGCAGTTTTACCTGTGCATCGGGACGTTCCTCAGCGGGCTAGTCGTGTACGGTTTTGCTAAGTGCTTTCAGCGGGATTTCAAGGAATGACTTACAAGGCCAAATCAGCGTTGGGTTGGTTCGAGCCTCAGAGCATCCTTGTTTCGGGCTTGGTGATGATTCTCTGCATGATGCTTGGGCAATCCAGGGCTGAAGATCCACTGCTTGCAAAAAAACCTGAATCCAAACAGATCGCGGACTGGATTGAACAACTCAATGCCCCGAACCATGCGGACCGCAGAGGCGCGTTTTTGAATCTTTGCGACCCTGCGGTCGATCTGGATCGTTGGATCGCCGGCGAGGGAGCCATCGCTAAGGATCCGCAAGTAGAGGCGACGTTGGTTTGGCTCAAACGCATCCGCTCCTTGCCCGGTCCGCTCGATGCGAAACTCGATGCGGTTTGCGATTATCCCGCCTTGGCTCAAGGCTCGATGAAGGTCGTCGAGCGCTATGCCCAGGAGGGCAAGCTCGATATGCTCATGGAGTTGATCAAGCTGCTGCCACGAAGCAGTCTCGATGCGATCCTTCAAAATAGCTTCGCACGGGGCGAAAACGGGCTCCAATCGATCTTCGATCGAGCCTGGGCCTTGGGTAGACCCGATCTGATTCCGGAAATGCTCGATGCGCTGATCCCATCTCATCCCTTGCGCATTGGACTCAATCGCCGTTGGAACTCGCTCGGCCTAGGGGAATCTTGGAAAGTTCCCGTGCCGCTCGAATCGACCGATATGCAGATGATCGCGCTGGAGAGCGAAGGCCAGATCGACCAAGCCGCAGCGATGGCAAAGAAGTCTGGTCGGCCAGAGGCGATCGAGAAACTGCTCCTGCGGAACAGTCGCTGGAACCAATGGCTCGAGCTAGACCCATCACGCTTGAGCCTCGTCTCGGCGGCTTGGTCAGAACTCCCCCGCACGTTGATCCTCGAGGCCCTCGATCGGCACGATGAGGCGAAAGCCTTTTACGAGATTCGCAAAGCATCCGCCAAAGGGGCTCTGCCCAAGGGGGCCTCGCCCAAAGCGATCGAATCGCAAGTGCTTGCGACCCAACTGGCATTGCTCACCGGCGATACCGAAGCGGTCTTTGCAAACCTCAAAGACAACGAGCCAGCCGAACTGATGAACATGTACTTTCTCCACAACCGGATCGATTCTTTATTCGAGGCGGAAGATCTCGCAGAGCGTACCGAGAAATCTGTCTCGAGTTGGCTCGATCGCAACGTCGCCGAGGGCAAAGGTTTTACGAAGGTCGTGCGCTTCCAGGCTCTGTTCCGCAGGATCGGTGAGTCGGCTTGGTCCAAGGCGACCGAGCTGCGCGTCTTCGGGTTCATTGAGAGCCAGCCGCGAGACCAGCAATTGCTGCTTTGGAAAGACTACCTACAGCAAATCTTCCGTTATGGACTGGAGGAACTCCGCCCCGAGGTGCTTGCAAGGGCGCTTTCGAAGATCGACTCCGAACCGCCGTCGACCAAGCGATTGAACAATCCCGTGGCGGGTTTCCCTGAGGCTCAGGCCGAACGACTCATGACCCACGAGGACCTCTTCCCCGAGTGCTTCCCTTATATGAAAGAAGCCTCGTATCCTCTTTTCCAAGCTCTCAAAAAAGAGCACCCCGAGAAAACCAACCTCCAAGTGCTCGAGTGGTTGCAGCAACTCCATCAAGGAGTTCGGCCCGACGGCTGGTCGATGCAGGAGGTTCGTTCTCTGTTTCAATCGGCCGTCACGATCCCCAGGAACGAGGGAATCGCACCTGCAGGGATCGTGCTTGACCTGGCCGAGGCGCTCGATGCGATGGGAGCAACCAACGATGGTATCGATCTGCTCAGTAGCCTCAACGATTCCTTAAACGCCGATCTGATGCGATCGAAGTTTCTTGCAAGACTAGGCAAATACACCCAAGCCAAGAGCTTGGTGCTCGATTGCATGCAGCGATCCCCCGGAAGCCTTGAAGTCTACCAGTGGGCCTCGGAATTGTTCACGGAATTGGGAGAGGAAAACAGGCTCAAGTGGCTCGACCAACGTTTTTTAACACGCACCAACGGGATGGAAGATTTCTCGGTGTATTCGAAAAACATGCGTCGCACCGAGCGATTCGAACTTGCCGAACCCATCGGGCGCTTCCTGCAGGTCCAATTCGATTCCTTTCCATCGAGCTTAGCCGACCTGTGGTTGGAAGATGTCTACTGGATTTGGAATCTATCGCTCCTGGCCAATCAATACCATCAGTCCGTTCCGGATCACCCCGAACGAATCGATCGGACGTTTGATCTGACCCTGATGAGTTCCCTATTCGATATCTTTTCGGAGTTCGATTCCGAATCCGGTATGAATTTGCAGATGGCACGTGGTCGCACGTCGATCGGTTGGGATATGGATTGGACTAGGTGGGCCTGGCGATACGAACGGGTTCTGGCAGCCGGGTTCTGGCAAGCCGTCAGCAAGGGGGATCGGGGCAAAGCGGATCGGTTCCTGCGAGCCGCCCATCGCATCAATCCCGAACAGATCAACACGCTGATCGACGCGGTCCCGTGGGTTCTCGAAAAATTCGATCGACAGACTCTCGAAGAGTGGTTCCGGGTCTACTACGGGCCGATGCAAGAACAACTCAAGCGATACCCCGAGGATGTACTAATCGCCAACAATTCCGCTTGGCTTGCCGTCAAGTGCGGATTCGAGATCGATCGAGCGATGGAACTCTCGAAGATGGTAACCGACCGCTTCCCGAGCGACACTTATCTCGACACCCTGGCCGAGGTCCACTTCGTCCAAGGCAAGGTGGATCGCGCGATCGAAATCTCGTTGCAATGCCACAAACTCAACCCGCGCGACCCTCACCACCGTCGGCAACTCCAACGCTACCGCGCGTCGCGATTGGCACCCAAGTAGCGATCGATGGTCTTTTGCCCCAACGGGGCGCAAGGTGATATCCCAGGGCAAAGCGAAGACTGGTTGTGGCAACGATCGCTGATCGATGCACCGAGGAGGCCTTCGAAGCGTCCTGCGGAGGGGTTGATCCCCAGTTCGTCCTCGCATCGGATTTCGTCGTACTCGTACTCAGCGAAGCGGTACTCAGTGAAACGGTACTCGTACTCGATGGCTGTTCTAACTGCAGCGATGCCGATCGTTGATCGAGGCGGTTCGCGGTAACTTGCGGACCAATAGTCCGGATTGCTATACTGGATCGATTCGAGTACGAGAAAACGCACGAACAAAGTGGTGCACCAAAGCCGCCGACGGTGCTTTTTTTGATTTTTTGAATCGCGGTCTACGGCGACATCGGTGACCACGTTCGTTCGGCTACGGAGATGATCTATGTCCTTGAAGAAACGTGGCAAGTACCAGTACGGCGATAGCCAAGCGGACATTCGCGATGAACTCCTTCGATACGGTAAGAAGAACGAACACGCAGCCCATCATTTCGCTGACGCAATTTGCAAATGCGGTGGGAAGTTGTTTGAACTCTCGCTGGATGACAATGAGGGCGCGGCGGTTCGGACCTGCGTTGGTTGCAAGACCGAACATGCCATTGGCGACAGCGAGGAGTTTCTGAAGGAGGCGGAACTGGAGGAATGTGCCTGCCCTTGTGGCGGCGAGGCGTTTGAGATCACCATCGGGGTGTCACTATACGAAGATAGTGAAGATGTTCGCTGGCTTTACCTCGGTTGCCGCTGTCCGAAGTGCGGGCTCACGGCGGTTTACGGCGATTGGAAGAACGAGTTCAGTGGCTATAAAAAGTTACTCAAGCGTGTGTAGTTGTAGCGCCGAACCAAGCGATGCACCCAAGTCGCCGGTCGGCCGCTAATTTGAATCATATTTTTTCGCGGCGCCATGGGTGATGGATGCCGTTCGTCGATTCTGATGGTACCATGGTAGATCGCAAGAATAAACAGAGTCGGAAGGAGGCTCTTGACCGCTGGAAGGCGGACCAACGTGCAATTGCGCGAGCAAAGCTGCCGCTGACAGGCGAGCACCTCCAATCGATGTTTGACATGCTCGATGAAGCATTGTCGCAACGTGGATGTGATCATACTCTTCGGCTGACAACGGAATGGCTGGTACTGAACAATCTACCAATTGAACCTGTAGTGAATTGGCTACGCGAGAATGGCGGTTATTGTGATTGTGAATCGCTCGCAAACTCAGAGCAGGCATGGCATGATGCGACGGGCGGTGTAAACTGAAGTTGAATTGACCTGCTTTCGAGAATCCAGAAGACGACGAACCAAGGGTTGAAACGGAGCGGGTGAATAAGGCGGTTTTCAAAGCGAGAGTCTCTTGCGCCCGCCCGCTGAACCCGGCCGTTCTGGCTCGCAGAGCCACGCGCACTCATCATAAGATCTCGGCCCCCGTGTGGCCTTGAGCCACCGGAGCCCAAGGTTCGTCGGCTAGCTGGCGGATCTCCACCAACCCCAATTCACGACCCTTGCTGCCTTGTGCGGAAGGGGAAGCAGATTCCGGTTAGCTCGCGAATCGGGCAAGCCAACCGGGGGCCTGGGGCATCGTTGCCGCGGGGGGAGGAACCGCGTAGACTAAAAAAAGCGTTGGAAAGGAACAGTGTGTATCCTGTTGTTCCCTTCCAATTTGCTGTCGAGAAACAACAGCGACCGACGCGAGAACAGGATCCCATCGTGCTCGTGCTCAGTCCGCCGTAGCGGACGGTGCTCGTGCTCGTAATCGAACGCTTCGCGTGCATGGCATCGATGCGACTTCCGTTACGGCCCACAACCGCCGTTCCCCAACTCGCGGATCATGCTCCTTATCTCCGTTATCCTATCCATTACTAAATTCCCGCCGGAGCAGCGCGTTGAACAGGATGGAATGATACAATCGCACGATCGATCGATCGAGCACGAGCACGAGCACGAAAAACAGCCAGAACAAAACCATGCACCGAAGTGGCCGGTCGGCCGCGATCAATTTCAGAAACCACTTTGGCGGCCACTCGGTGTTGGTTACCGTTCGGAGAGAATTTCGCGAGGGACGCTTAACGCTCGGGCGAACCTTCCGGTCCAACCTGTTGGTTTTTCGCTTGGAAGGCCACGAAGCGATTGAACCAAGTCTGAATCATCATTTTCTGTTGCTGCGTCGAGGCGAGGTTCATCGCGATGTCCACCTCTTTGCGTCCAGCGGATTTATCGCCAGACCCGTACAAGCACATGCCCAGGACCAGGCGAGCTGTGGGTTGGAGCGGATTGACTCGGATCAGCTCCTGACTTTCGGCCTGCGCTTCATAAAAGTCTCCGTTGGCTACCTGCATGACCATCTTTTGGATCCGATAGGTTGGCGATCCAGGATTGTTGGCAACTAGGTCGCTCAGAGCCGCGATCGCCAAATCGAGCCGTCCTGCGACCTCGGCGACATAAGCGACTTGGGCTAGGACCTCTTCATTCTTTGGAGCAGCCCGCATGGCAGCCTGCATCGCTGCAAGGGCCGCATCGGGGGTGCCGATTGCGATCTCGGCGGTGCTTAAAGCGATCCAAGCGTCGATGTCATCGGGGGCGCGTTCCAGAGCCTCTTTGAGCATCGCCCGGGCTTGTTCGATCGTCGGTCGTTTGATCGGTAGGTTCATTGGCATCTTTTCGGTAAAGCCGATCAAAGCGATGCCCAGATCCCGGCGTTGCTCGTCAGGGCTGAGCACATCGCTTTGGAAATAAGGCACCAGTAAGGACTTGTCCTTGGGGCCGTCGTTCGAGGCGGCCGGTTCGCTAGGTCGTCGCATGATACGATGGTCGGTCAGGCTGGTATGCGCGATATTGGTATCGGAATTCGTTGGCATGTGACACTCGATGCAGTTGTCCTGCCGCTTTTCGCGAGCCTCTTGCACTTCGGTGCAAACCTGTGTTTGATGGCAAGATTTGCAATCATCGAGGAATCGACGCAGGGCCTCTTGGGGCTCAAACGACGCATGCGGATCGTGGCAAGTGGTACAGAGCAATTTGCCACCCGATGCGGTACGGCATTTGGCCTGAAGCATCTGGTCGAAATGCCCGACGGCCTTGTTCTTGAACTTCGCCTCCGGGTGTGCCAAAAACGCATTGATGAACAGTTCTAGAGGCATCCCAGGACGAAAATCGTGCGCCAAACGGTCTTTGCGTGTTACCCGTGCCTTGCCGCTCAAATGGCACTGGGCACAGATCGACAACTGCAGGTCATCGCTCAAATGCTTCGGATTGACGATCGAGGTATCGATACCCCCCAGCGATGCGTCGAGCGGCTTGCCTTCGGTCCGTTCCTTCGAGTGCAAGTCCCCGGGTCCGTGGCATCGCTCGCAGCCGATGGACAACTGCATCGGACTCAAAGGTAGCTTGTAGCGATTGATCGAATCGGGGATCTTCTCGTGCTGGTTGATATGGCAGTAAAGGCACTCGGTGGTCGTAGGCCGCTGGGTCGCTGTCCCAAGATCAAAGCCGGGGGAAACGTCCCAACGTTTCTTGGTTGTGAACCAACTGACGGGCGACTGCCAAACCGAGTCTGCGTCGTAGACCAAATAGGAGCGACCACGGGTTCCCGATCCGATCGCGATGCTCGTAGGAAAGTCGATCGTGCCGATGGACTCTCCATCGACGGTCTTTGAACCGAGCGTATGGACCATCGTGCGATCCTTGATCGAGACGCTCATCTCATAGGGTCCGACTTGGCAGGGGTTCATCGCATCGACTTCGAGCGATTCGAATCCGTCAGACCCGGCGGC
>Ga0315907_10000902_pt1 | contig 40687 bp, 55 predicted proteins | sample LakEriMetagenome_3_FD_203525 | JGI IMG/M metagenome (GOLD analysis project Ga0315907, IMG submission 203525) | Freshwater fungal communities from buoy surface, Lake Erie, Ohio, United States - Buoy 12 MA123 | ecosystem: Environmental > Aquatic > Freshwater > Lake > Lake biofilm | place: USA...
AAAATTTACGCTGGCACGACATGCGTCACACATGGGCGTCTCTGTTGCGCGAGAGTGGTGTTCCGATGGCCGACCTGAAAGAGTTGGGTGGGTGGAAAGATGCTCGTATGGTGGAGCGGTATGCTCACCTGAGTGTTGATCACTTGTCGAAACACGCCGTCGCAATTGACAGTGTGTTCGCGGTTGACAAGCGCCTAAAAGCGGTTGGTTGATGGTGCCGCTGGTCCGACTCGAACGGACGACCTGACGCTTACGAAGCGCCTGCTCTACCAGCTGAGCTACAGCGGCGGCACGATTAGCACAGTTTTAGCACAGCAGCTTGTAAGTCTTTGATTCGTAAAGGTGGTCTACTAATTACGAATCGAACGTAATGGTAGTTAGTGCTACACAAAAGTCGTTATCTTTCAACATGTTACGCTGGGGACACGCAACTTAGCGAGCAGTAGAAAGCATGCGAATAGCACAGTAAACAGCACAGATTTAGCACAGCGGAGGTCTACACATGGCACGTGAGTACGACGAGGTGAATCGCCCGGCACACTACGCCTCGGGCAGGATTGAATGCATCGAGGCGATCGAAGCAGCCTTGACGCCGGAAGAGCTGAAGGGGTTCTTGAAGGGCAACATAATCAAGTACACATGGCGAGAGCGGCACAAGGGTGGGGTGCAATCACTGGCAAAAGCGCAGTGGTATCTGAACCGCCTACTGGGTACCGACTTGGCGCCGCCTGTAACGGACAAGCCATTACCACAGATCCAAGACCTCCCGAAAACTTTAGGTGCAGCTTTGGGGCTCAAGGATGATCTGGATGCATACGATAAAGTGGAAGCGTACTACTCGAAGAGGGGGTTTGAACAATGAGCTACAACGAACTCGAACTGAGCGTCGTCCGCTGGTCTGAGGATCGGGGCATCATCCAGAACAGCGATGCTAAGACGCAGCTGCTGAAAGCCTTCGAAGAGATGGGTGAGCTGGCGTCCGGAATCAACAAGAAGGACATGGCGCTCATCAAGGATGGCGTGGGGGATGTTGTGGTCTGCCTCATCAACGTCTGTGCGATTTTAGATATTAGCATTACTGAATGTCTTCAGCTTGCTTATGATGAAATCAAGGATCGCAAAGGTTATCTAACCAAAGATGGAGTGTTCATCAAGGAGGCGGCATGATTGCAGCCGGAATAGTTTTGTTCTTCCTTGGTGTTCTAGCCGCTAACCTACTGGGTGATCCTAGACCGCTCAGGCACAACAAGTGGGACTACTTCGCTGGGGCTGTGATCTTGTGCGGGGTAGCTTCGGCTGCAGCTGGCTTGACCGTTTTGGCGTGGAGGTACTTGCCGTGATTATCGGCTTTATCTTCGGCTTTACGATGGGAGTTGCAGTGTGTTGCGTCGTGGCGTGGCGCTGGATGTCAGAGGATCCCTAATGAACATTCACAGCTGTAGCTACTACTGCGACAAGCCTGCCTGCATCAAGCGGCAAAGGGACGAGCTGAGGGATAAACTGTTTGAAGAGTACGAGAGAAAGGAAAGGGTAGAGATGGGAGCGTTAGATAAGATCTACGCAGAAGCTAGGGAGTATGCGGAGGGTGAGCGCAGAGTAGCTCAAGAGGGCGTCATGCAGTTGGATATTCAAGCTCTTCGCAGGGAGTACATCGATCTGATGGCGATGGTGGCTTACTACACCCGTATCGAACAGGCGATGTCGGCCACTCCGCGCCTACACTTCGACGCTTTGAAGAAGGCAATGAAGGACATCAAAGCCGATGAGATGCTGAATCAGGCAGATGTCGCGGCTGAAGATGGGATGCCGATTGCAGGGACCGCCCGTGTTCCGGCTAAGCCCCTGCTCGAGATCCTCTCACGACTGAAGGCAATGCTTAGCGATCGTCAATGACCGCATCTCGGAAACCGCGACGCAGGGCTTGAGTCACAGCCCGGTTGCGGTACTCCTCCTTCATCTTGTCGTACTTGTTGCGCATCTCGATGATCTCTTCTTCGGAGTAGCGCGGATTGTCGGAGTTGGCCTCGATGATCCGGCTCATCCCCTTCATCTGCTGCTCCATCCCATCGAACATAGCCTTCAGACCACCAAGACCCGGGTGATCTTTGAGGATCTCCTGCTTGCGCTCCGTGCTGGTTCGGCCTGACATGTACTCCTTGTACAGCGTATCAACATCTTCCTTCACGCGACGGTAAGCACCGCTGTCAAAGGTGGCGTCATCCACCTTAGCCTTGAACCTGCCCAGCACAGGGAGGTCTTGATCCTTAGTGTCTCGGCCAGCTGCAGCGTTTAGAGCCTTACCCGTTCCCTGATACATGGAAGAGATCAGACCCGGCAGGTAGCTGTTGATCAGGTAATCCACGGTTGCGGGATTGACATCGATCAACGACTCGTTGTACCTCGGATTCTTCCCGCCAGAGGTAGCCTCAGCCAAGAAGTGCATCAGGCTCTTCGAGATCGGGTTCACACTATCGAAGTGCTTGTAGGCGTCCGACTCCTCGATGGCTGAGAAGTTGCTATCACCCTTGGCAATCGGAGCGCCAAAGCGGTTCTCGTTCAGGCCCAGCTCGAGCAACGGAACCAGAGGGCTAGGCAGCAGGGTCTTACCAGCTTGACCCAAGAAGGTCTTCGATTCCACACCGGAACCAATCGGCGCAAACGAATCGAATGCAGCCTTGACAACCTTGCCAGCTGAACTCTCTGCGCTGCGGTATCCCATAGCCGTGTCGTAGGCGTATTGCCCCAATGTGGAGAACACGTTCCAGCCATAGGCCACAGGGATAGAACCGAAGTAGGTGTCAGGCAGGAAAGTGACCGAGGTTGCTCGCTTGTAGTCAGGCACCTTGTCGATGGCGCGTAGACCGTCCTTGCGTTCTTCCTCGTCGTCATCTCCGAAGGCGTCGGCAATCATGCTGCTGATCATCCCCATCGTGATCCAGCCAGCAGACACGGCGGCGAAGCGCTTGTAGTTGCCTTCCTTGGCATCCTTGAACATACGCATCGTGCCTTGAATTGCCGGGTTGGCAAACACATACAGGGCTCGCAGCGGCTTGTAGGCGCCCTTCATGTTGAAGTTGACCGTCAGCTCCTTGGCGTAGCGAGCAGCCTCTTCCCTCGAGCGGCCAGCTTCACGCAGCACCTTGTATGCAGCTAGACGCGGGGCGATTTCAGCCGGTGTGCCAAGTAGATCCATGAGGTCAGCAATCGCCTCGAACTTGCCTGTCGTCCAGACACCCGCATCCTTGACGCCTCGGATCTTGCCGATCGTCATCGGGTTCAGGTGACGGTTCAGCTTGTCGATCGTCTGCTCCAGACCGTTCCTATCAATGAAGTAGGTGGCAGCACCGTCCTCGAAGAACTCGTTGATCCACTTCTTCTCTGCATCCGACAGCGGGTTCTTCTGAGCAGCGGCTTTCATGCGGTTGCCCCACCATCCCTGCTTCGCGTCAGCTTGCTCCGCCACTAGATGACGGAAGGCAATACGGTGGGTACGCTTCCACTCCATGAACATCTTGCCAGCCAGCTCAGCACCAACATCAGGGTCAGCCGCAGCGTTGGCGAAGGCAGTCTGAATGTCTCGGATCATGTTGACCGGTACCCAAGCCGGGTTCATCGTCGTGACCATCTGGCTGAACAGTCGGTTCCAGACAGCCACCGCTTCGATGAACGGACCGTTCTGAGTGACATTCATGCCAGTGATGGCATCGAAGAAGTCCATAGATTTTCCATTGAACTCCATCGTGATCGGCTTGCCGTTGACCTTGACCACCACCTGACGATCCTTGTCGCCCGGGGCTTCCACAGTCGTGACGTACCCATCAGGGCTGAGTCTTGCCGACATCACAACCTGCTCGTTGACGTTGCGAACTGCACGAGCTGCTTCGTCAGGAGAGATGTCGCGGCGAGCTTCAGCTTCGTTGATACGACGAACCAGATCAGCCATAGCTTCATCGCTGTCCAGTGTGCCGTCTTTCATCTGACGCTGGAGACCAACAAGGTATTCGCGGCCCGAGTCATTGGTCGGAGCATCGCCAATCGCAGACAGGACTTTCTTGTCGAAGCTCAGGCGATCGATGTTGATCTGCTTGCGACGATTGACGTTCTCAACCTTGACGTAGCTCTGGTCGGGGTTCTGTTCGAACATCTGGAGAATCGCCTGCAGCGGACGGTTCTTCTGACCACGGATGATCGTAGACAGGTACGAGTTCATCGTGTTCTGCAGTACGTCCACGGCGACCGTGCCACGACCAGTAGCACGAATGATGTCGGAGCCACGCACATTGAAAGAGCGTCCACCCAACTGGCTCATGTCGTACTTGTCGAGATCCAACTCCTGATTGCCGGAGAGGTTCACGTAGTGCTTGTAGCGGGAGAGGGACTCGTACTGGTACTTGTTGATCAGGCCGGTGTCGAGCATGTAGTTAAGCTTTGCTTTACTCATCTCATCCATCAACTTGCCGATCTCATCCAGCTCGGAGCGGAAGTCTGCCCACTTGCCGTCGTTGTCACCGCTCAGGATCTTCTGTGCTTCTTTGGTATCCAGACCGGAGCCACGCGAGTTCTTCGGATTGATCGCCTTGATGACACGGTTACGCTCCTCGGCGTGACGCGCCATCAGGTACAGGTCGATGTCTTCCAGCGTTGCGCCCTTCTTGCCAGCCGCTTCCATCAAGCGGGTGATCGGTCTGGCATAGGCTTTCTCGTAGTTGTCGATGAACCACTTGGTGCGGGACTCGTACTTGATCAGGTCGTCAATGACAGAATTCTTGATGCCCTTGCCCTCGAGGAACTTTGCCACCTCGAAGATCGGCAGGAACATGTTCTGACCTTGGATCAGCATGTTGCGCTTGAAGCGAGCCCACCCACTAACGTCGTTGAAGTTCGGGATCTCCGCCACGTTCTTCGGATCAACCTCTTGGCGCGTCGAACGATCACGAGCCATCGTCACCTGACCTACCTTCTTCAGCAGATCGTGTGCGTCCACCAGCTCTTCAACGGTGTGAACCGTGTAGTCGCCTGAGGCTAGAGATTCAGCGCCCTTGTTCAGGGTGAAGACGGTCCAGTATCCATTGACAGGGTTGATGCGGGTGTAGCCGGTGACTTTACCGTCACGAATAGCGTAGCCCTCAACAGGCATCTTCTTCGAGCGGTTGTACATCACATCGGAAGGGGCGCCATCGAGCGGGGAGATGCCCTGCTTGGACATTGCCACCTTGCGAGCTTGCGACAGAACGAATGCCAGCTCGGAGGATCCAGTCGAATCCAGCCAGCTTGCGACATTGTTCATGCCGTGCTTCTTCAGCCAGCGCACCAGACGGCCCATCAACTCACGGAATGCACTTGCATTACCTTCGGTTGCTTGATCAGCAATGGCTTCCTCGATGGACTCCAGCTTGCTCATCGGCATGCCGTTCTCTTTGGCTTCCGCAGCCAGACGGTCGGCGGCTTCACGAACCTTCTGGTTGACCTTGTACTGGTTGTTCAGGAAAGAGTCGATGCTATCCCCGAGGAAAGCCCTCATGCCCCAGTGACCGTACAGCTCGTGGAACATCGTGAACTCTGCATCCTCCACCGACTCAGCAAACTCCGAGAAGATGTAGATGTGTCCCGTCTTGGGATCAATCGCTCCCTTGAACGAGCCATTCTCAAAGCGGCTCATCAACCGGTTGCGCACATCAGCAGGCAGCTGGTTCGGATTCTGGGCTACCGTGTAGGCAGGAGCTGTATCCCACTTCGAGAAGATGCGGTTGAAGTGTTCTTGCAGGGTGAGTGCGCCAACCACACCAGAGAAACGGCCACGACGATAGCGGGTACCCTCGCCGTCCTCATCTGAGATCTCATCCAGATCCTTGGCGTTGGTGTCGTCACGAGCCATTGCCTCTTTCAGGTAGGCGTCGATCGTATTGTCAGGGTTAGCGCCAGCCTCGATTGCAGCCTTGGCAACGTCGTTCAGCTCAGCAGCCTCATGCAGGATGGACTTGAACTGACCTTCGTCGGCTTTGGCAATCTGAGTGCGGTAGTTCATCCACATCTCAGGTGACAGGTATCGCAGCTGATCGAGCTGGGAATACACGGGCGAGCGCATCTTCATATCGAGATTGCGCATTGCCTCTCTCACCTGACGGGTGAAGAATTCGTTGTAGGCTTCCTGCTCTTCTTTCGTCAGAGCGTCGTTGACCTGATTCTCGAGGTCAGGGCGAACAGTCAGGACGTCTGAGATGTCTTGCAGCCAAGCACGTACCGGATCAGGGAACAGGTCACGGATCATTTGGCGCAAAGGCACCTCAGTGATCGTGTCAGGATTCCTCATCTCAGACAGGGAGAACTGATTGAACAGGGCGTTCGGGAACAGCGTCTCCAAACTGCCAGTCGAGAATGAAGCGTTGTCCTTGATGCGGTCGGACAGGCGCTGCATGTACTTCCTGCGATTGTTCTTCCAGTTATCGTAGGCAGTCTTCTCGGTATCACTAAGTGGTACCAAGCTCTTGACGGGAACGTTGTCGTAGGCTTTGAGCCACGCTTCACGGGCCATGTACGGGCTCATCCCCGACTTGTCCATATAGCCTTCGAGGGTGTAGTTGGCGGCGATGTTGCCTGACAAATCGATGTACTTCTTTCCAACTTGAACACCAGCTTCGCGCATAGCGTCGAGCAGATGCATCATCCCTATGTCGTTCTCGCGGACAGCCTTGACTGCCTCTTCGAAAGTCATCTCTTGGGCTTTATCAACAGCCTCTTTGATGTCCTTCTCGGAGAAGCCCTCCTTCTTCATGCGCTCACGAGTCTTCTGCTTATTACCAATCGCCTCTACTAAACGACGAGCCTCGGTGCGTTGCTGGTCATTGAAGTCCAGCTCAGTCTGCATCTCGTTGCTACCCGGGAAGGTCTCGGGTTCGGCGTTGGTGTCTTTAGCAGGAGGAATCGCGGCAACGGTGTCACGCAGCTGCTCATCCACAATCTTGCCCAGCTCGCCATCACGCAGAGCTTTCAGATCGGACTCGGACTTCGAGACTGTGGCGTTGATCTCAGATTCGGAGAAGCCGTCTCTGGCCATCAGATCCCGCACACCCGCAAGCTGACCCAGCTTTCTGTCGATGTCCCTGATCAAAGCGCGGACACGACCAGACATAATCTTGGCGTTCTCATCCACCAAGCGATCTGCCTCAGCTCTTTCTTCCTCGGCCTTCTGATCACGCAGCTCGACCTCAGTAGAGCCCTCCACGCCGTAAACGCCAGAACGGGCGAGGTTGGTAAACACCCCGCCAGTGTCGTCATCAAAGAACGATGGATCGCGTTCCTGAGGCGCTCGCCTTGCCTTCTGATCAGCGTCTCGCGCTTTCGTCCTCTCTTCGACTAGACGAGACATGCCAGACATAATCTCTGCGACTTGCCCGTCAAACGGAGTGCGAGATCTCGACAGTGGTAGATCGCCCTGAGCATCTTCTGCGAACGCAACCTTACTGCGCTTATCTTCTGTCTTCTGCAACTGCTCTGCTTCGCGGCTCAGCGCATCCATCGACAGGCCAGTGGTCTCGCCAACCTGTGCTGAACGGTATAGATCGCCTGCTTGCTTGTACTTCTTCTCAGCCAGCAGTCGCTTGATCTGCTCCACAGCCTTGTCCGTGTCAACCTTGGTGTCAACCTTAGCGTCAACCTTTGGAGCTGGAGCGCTTTCTGTAGAAACTTTTTGCTGGCTTTCTTTCACGACGTCATTGAAGTTGACGCCAGCCTTCTTGTACAAGTCCGCCTTACGGAACAGTGAACGCGCCTGTTCGAATTCGCCGCCTGCCAGCAGGGAGCGCACTTGCTCAAGACTCTGCTTATCCTCGTCGCTCGTGCTTTCGAACGCGTTGTCGATCGCGCCGTCCTGAGTGAAGTCGAGGTCAGTCCCGCCTTGAGACTCAGTGACGAACCCAACCAGCATCTCCCTGACCTTCTGCATGTCGGTCACGTACTGGGAGATCTTCGCGTTGCGCTCGGTCATCGTGCCGAACTTGGCAAGCATGTCGTCGATCACCTGAATGATCTTGTCCACCAACGACGGTTGCTTCTGACCCAGATCAGCCCAGAAGTCGCGCTCGGTAAACATGTAGCCCATCAGGTCAGCAGTCATCTCCTCATCGATCTTGGAGATGTCGTAGCCTACCTTCATGAGCCTGTCGGCAAACAGTTCCTTACCCGGCTGGGTAACGTAAGCCAAGATCTCCTGCTCGAGCTGGGCGGCTGCTTCAGGGTTGCGACGGCGCAGCTCGTGGTACAGCTCATGACCAAAGATCGCCATGTGGTTGTCCTGCGCGTCAGCGTTGATCAGCATCACGCCACCAGACAGGGAAGAACCACGACGAGTGCGGAGCAGCTTGTTGTTGCCTGCGTACCGGAAGCCGTACACCTGAACGCCAAAGCGCTTAGCCAGCTCCCTGATCTGCGGAGGAACAGGCGTCTCAATGTAGTCGGCAGGCTTAGCGGTAGGCTCTCTAGCCTGATCACGCTGAGCCATACGCTCACGCACCTGAGCAAAGGTCTGGAAGTTGGGATCGATCTTGGGACGGATGTCTCCCAAACCGGAAGGCGGAGGAGCCCCATCAATCTCTTCAGTAGTACCTTGCTGCGGATTAGCTATGGCGCCAAAGACTGCTTGAGCCTGCTCTGGGGTAAAGCCACGGCTGATCATCTCCTGCATAGAGGAGGTCGCAGCAGCGCGTCGAGCGGCTTCAGGCATGCTCATAATGTTCTCTGCGCGGCGCTCGTAGCCACGAATCTGAACATCAAGAGGAGGTTGGTTCGGGAACTGAACAGCTGGGCCAGCGTTTAGAGTTGCAGGGTCTGGGGTAGCTGTAGGCTTCTCGCGGGACCATTGTCCTTCAGCAATAGCTTGCCCCTGATCCGCCAGCTCTTGCGCCACCTTCATACTTTGACGAGCCGACACGAAATCAGGTGGATTGCTTATGTCATTGCCACCATCAAATGGAGGATCGTTCGGATCGAAGTCGGTAGTGCTGCCGGTCTGATTCAGACGGGTGTTGAAATCCTCAAAGAAGTCAGGATTGTTGTCGATGCGAGAGTTGCCTTCTTTCAGGAGAGATTCATCCTGAGACAGCTCTGCGAAGTTGAGATCGGGGTTGGCAGCTTGCAAACGGGCACGACCAGCGTCGTCGGAACGAGCCCATGCTGCAGCCATGTAGGAAGGATTGTTGACAGCCGCACCGTACTCAGCATCAGTCAGCGGAGGACGAGCAGGCGGTTGTTGCGTTTGTTGCGTTTGGTCAGGCGTGTCCACAGGAGGCGCAGCCGTCTCTGCAGGTTGAGTGCCGCGAAGAGCACTGACGCCACCAAAGCCACCACCAGCGATTGCACCAAGAGCGGCGCCAGCACCAGCGGCCTGAGGAACGCCTTCGAATAGATCTTGATCAGGCTTGGCACCGGAGAGGCGCGTACCCACGTTGGTTGCGAACTGAGAGCCACCTTCTTCGCCAGCCTCTTGACCGCCTTCTTTGAGAATGCCTTTGCCGACTTCAGTTACAACCTTGCCAACAGTGCGCTCGCCCAGCTCTGCACCAGCCTGACCGGTAAGCACTTTAGCTTCGAGGGAACCAGCGCCAGAGACTTTGCCAGCGACAAGAGAGATCGCGCCAGCCAACGATGCAGCAACAGCCGAAGCGTCATTAGCCAAGCGCTCACGGGCTTGCTTGCGACCATCAGGAGTGTCTCCAAGCTGCGTCACCAATGCCTGATACTGAGGCGACTGGGAAAGCTCTGCCTCACTCATCGTCATCACGTTCTGACGAGCGTCCATACCTGCGGAGCCACCTTCGACTACAGCATTCAAACCAAGAACGGTACGGGTGGCGCTGGTCGTAGCAGCAGCCTGAGCAGCCTCAGCGGATAGGCCAGCAGTGCTTGCGGCAGAAAATGCTCTAGCGGCGGCAAGGCGAGCGGCACCAGCTACAGTGAGAAGCTGAGGACCCATCTCGAGTACCATCATCCCAGCTAAGCGTGGGTTCGACACAACAGCAGCAAAGCTATCGACAAAGCCGTCAGCCTTCTCCAGCTCTGCGCGTTGTGCCTGAAGTTCAGCGGAGTCTTTGGTGTTTAGATCCCTGCGATACCGATCAAGAACCTCTCCCGGGGTTGTTCCGGAAATAGCTCTTGCGGCGGCATCAGGAGCGCCGAAGGTAAGCAGGTTGGCAACTTCGTTCACTCCACCAACAAGGCCAATAGCGCCCCTACCAAGCGAGCGTCCAACATCGCCCAAAACAGTGCCGCCAGAAGGCTGTACTTCAGGGCTCGGGGCCGCGCTGGAATACTTCTGGTCTAGGTCGGCTTGTGCCTCAGAAAGGATCTGATCATAGGTTTTGGATGGCTGCGCTTGCGGTGTAGCGATTGCTTTGCGACCAGATCTCATGTACTCATCTGCCCGCTGCATCTGAGCATCAATGCGGGCATTCATCTCATCACCAAACATTTGTCTGGCGACGTAGTCTCCGCCACTGATGGCTTGTCCTCTACGGCGAACCTTCTGCCCCGCTTCGTCTGCTGTCTGGTAAATCGCCATCGCCTATCCTATTAACGCTTGCCTTGTTTTTTGACCGCCTCTTCAACCATCCTCATTGCGTCTGCCGCAGCCTTAGCATGAGTGATCGGGCGCCCTGCCCTTTGGGCTTCACTGAAGAGGAACTGCGCTTTCTCAAGCGTGTCAAGGACCGCCTGCTGCCGAACTTCGGGGTTCAAAGCAAAATTAGGGTTGCTCATTACTTTGCCGGACGGGTCTAGGATTAGATCCTTGAAGATTTCGTGATCGTTGTTCTTCCCGTCTTGCCTCGACAAAGCTGAGGCGATCTGCGCTCTAGCGCCAATCTGCGCCTGCGTGATGCCGCCAGCAACTGTCTTGTCTGTGCGGTTGTTTTGTTGAGTCTGCTCGTACCTAGACTTGTTCATGTCTTGAGCGTACTTGACCAGATTCTCCGGCATCATTGCTGAGAGAATCTCTGAGCGGCTGGTGTATCGCTGGGGCTTCCCATCTGGACCCGGTCTGTACACAACAATGTCAGACACGCCGGTTTCCGGATCGCGCTCAGTCCTCAAGAAAGTCCCTTTGGGAACATCGCCAAACGCGCCATTCTTCTCAAAAATTTTAAGCGCCCTCGGGGAGTCTTGGTTTTTTTCAAAATGATCGAACGCCTCAAGCACGCCTTCGTTCTTGATCGTCTTCTCAAATTGAATCTGCTTCTCAAGAGCTTCGGCATCAAATACCCCATGATCAATCATGGCTTTCTGCTGGACGCCCCTTACGAGACGAGTAAACTGCGTCTGAGTTATCTCGTTTGGGTCAAGCGGAGTCGGCTGGGACTCACCAACACCCCGCTTTCTCATAGGGCCATCAGCAACTGTCGGCAACCATTCAGGTGCTGGGGCCTGTCCGTTTCGCCAAGCCAAAAGCTCTTGCGTGTTTTTGGACACCTGATTGCGCATATCCAGCTTGCGCTTTTCCTCGGCTGCTTGTCGCTCTCCAGTATCAAGCTGTTGTTGCGTAAGCTTGTTAGCTAGATCCGATCTGGATTTTTCAATATCGTACCGATCGCGCTCAAGCCTCATCCGGTCTTCATCTAACTTCATGCGCTGCTTATCGCGCTCTTCTGCGGCTTCCATTGCATTGAGCTTCTTGCTGGTCTGGTAGCCTTCAGCAACACCTGAAAAGAACGCCCCTAGTCCACGTGCCATTATTTTTTCCCCTTAAGAGCTTTGCGCTTGCGCTGTACCGCTGCTGGCGTGTGAGTCTCCTTAACCAACCGGTCGAGATTCTTCTTCCCAATCTTTTGAACCGTGTCGGCGGGGATAACATATTCGCCGTTTGATAGCATCGCCGGGATCTTGTCATCAACCGGACCTCCGGGGCCTTTCACAGGACCGGGGCCAACATGCGCCCCATCTGCTAAATGCAAACCACGACGCACCTCGCCGCCGTCAGCCTTCAATAACTTGCCAAGTGCCATACCACCAATCTGTCCAACGCCACCCCAGAAGGCGCCTTGTGCTTCCTGCTGTGCGTTGTAGCCCTGCATACGAGCGTTGAACTCTTGACCGTAGATGTTGCCTGCCGTACCGTAGCCGCCAATCGCTGCTTGGTTCGCGGCGGTAGCGCCTTGGAAGCCACGACCCATCATCTCGCCGGGGGCGGAGGCGGATTGCCGTGCGCCTTGACCAGCGTTCATAGCGACGCCGTATGCGGTCGATGCGTTGGTAGCGAGGTTTCGACCAAGACCTGCTGCGTCGTACATCAGCGCAGTGCCCTTGTCGGTTGCCATAGAGCGGGCAGTGTTCTGCGCACCAGCTCGAGCCAACGCTTCTTGCGTCAGCATTGTTTGATTGAGCGCAGCAAAGCGACCTGAGTTCGGTCGGATACCTGCCGCAGCTAGTTGTCTGTTCTGTTGATCACGAGCAACGTCGAAAGCCTGAGCAACATCAGAGGTTGCCGCACTTGCCAGCTCCTCGCGCTTTGCCTCGGTGTTGTACTTCTTCGCCTGATCAACAAGCGCCTGCTCTACAGGACGGAATGTGCTCTTCTCATAGGCGGAGTACTCAGATGCCCTCTGCCTGTTCTCGCCCATAATGTCCAACTCGGTGTTCAGCACCTGTTGCAGCACCGGTCTGAACTCCTCGTACTGCTGCTTGTAGAAGTCTAGCGTCTTGGCGGCGATTCGCTCCTGAGCTGCAGCGGTAGTCTTGGCAGCTTCAGCAGATGCAATCATCCCGGGGTTGGGGTCAGGCGCACTGCCCTTACCACCGAAGGCGATGTTGCGTTTCTTCATGACCGCGAGCTTGCGCTCGATCGGGTCACGGGGGTCGTCGCAGACATCCCCGTAAAACTGCATGAAGTCGTCGTATTTGTGTTCGAACATTCTCTAGTCCTTTAGATAAAGCGGCATTCTTCTCGCCACATCCGATAGATGATTACGTCGCCGCCGTCTCTAGCCGCGCCCTCGAGCACAGCCTCTGGTTTGAATCCTAGGTGTTCGTCCAATTGACGAGCCTTGATGTTTGATGCTTCAACCCATCCACTCACTCGCTTGCATTTGAGCTGGTGAAACGGGTAGCCAAACGCGGCCTTAACAAAACTCTTGCTTGCCCACTGCATGCCATCTGTACCAGCCACATGCATGAAGATGTTGTTGGTGCTGTAGCTGTCGTACAGAACCCCACCTACCAATTCGCCGTTGCGCTCGACACCTATGCCTTGCATGCCAGCGGAGAACACCATTGGCACACCCCGGCTGGTCACAAACTCGAAGACCCTGTCAACGTCGAATATCAGATTAGCCATACTATGCGTTCAGTCGCGCTATTATGGCATTTATTGTACTGATAACGGTGGGCAAATCAGCGTCGTTTGATAGCTGCGGCAGCGGCCCTCCCCGGACTCCGGTCATCGACTCGATGTTCTCTTTCATCGGGCGAAGCAGCGAGGCCACCTTGTAGTCCGCGACGTTCACGGCGGGGATACTTGGCTTTTTCATAACGTCTTCAGCTCCTTCATGGTCTCGGCCAGCTTCACGTATCGGCACTCGATGTTGCCGGAGAGCTTGACCTCAAAGACCTGACCCTTAAAGCCAGACGGCAACCGGTACACACCATTACTCACATACTGCCCGGTGTGGATGTGCTTCCCGTCACAATAGAGATCGACGAGCAGGTACACATCATCTACAACCTGCGGGATGTTCTGAAGGATGGAGCCGTTAAGATCCCGGGCATTCATGGCAACAGCGTTCAGAACCCCTTGAAGCGGCGCACCAGTAGCAAAGAGCGCTTGGTTGGCGGCGATGATCTCCTCGATCCGCTTCTGGAGATTAGCGACGTTGCCAATGTCGTCAAATGAGCCATCGACCTCAATGGCGCCCAAGTTTGCGGGGGAGTTGAAGACAAACCGTTTGCTCAGCCACTCGTATGGGAGCGTGTTGACATCGTCGCCCTCCCAGCGCTGGATGATGTTGTTGGACACCAGCAAGAGTGTTGCCGAATCGTCATCAACAAAAACTGCAGAAGCGCTGATACTCGATAGCGTGAGCGGAGTTGCCTGAATGACACGATCCAGAATGAACGCGCCCTCCTTGATGACTTCCGTTCCATCGGTGAAGAACCCGAAGTACTTGCCGTCGAACATTGCGCCGACGATCGTAGAGGGATTGAACTTTTGGAAGTTGTCTCGGAGCATCAGGTTGCCGGTAGCAAGACCTTGCACCCCAAGGCTGATGATGCACATGCCGTTAGGGCTTGCGTACATGACGCCGCTACCATCCGAGGCGATAGACGTCTTCGATACGCAGGGCTCCAAGATCGGCACACGCTCGGACGACATAGACTCTGGAGAGCTGCCGGTGATAATGAACGGGTAGTTCTTGGTCATCACCGCGAGAGACTGCCCGAACACATCGATGCCCACGATCTCAGAGCCTACCGATATTGACCACTCTTCAGGGAAGGTGTGGAAGGCGTTGACTGGGGTGAAGTAGACGCGGTTGCCCTTGAAGCCAGCCATGAATTGGTTAGGCAGCAGGCACAAACCTCTCAAGTCTGAGGGCGGCTCATTCCACCCAAGCGTCGGCAGTACCTCACCCAGTTGCGCTGATGGCTTGTTGTCAATGTATTGGGTGTTTGGGGCGCTGATCTCATCCACAAACAGGAACTCAGTGGCGCCGCTTCCGGTTACCGAACGGTAGATCCGGATCTTCGTGATGTTGTAGTTGGTCTGCGGAGGGGCGGCAAAGTTACTGAGGATGACTTCTTGCCCGCTGGAGATGTTTACCTCGCTCGAGATCGGCGCTGGAGCGGACTCCTCCAGAATTGACCCAAACTCGGAGACAAACGTGTAGGTGTAGACGCGGGTTTCTGCAGTTCTGAATTTCGCTTTTGCTGTTGCACTACTGCCGCCACCACCAGCAATCGTGACCGTCGGCTCAGAGGTGTAGCCGCTACCCGCATTGGTGAGAGTGATCGACGTTATAACGCCGTTATCCACAACAGGCTCGGCTGCCGCGCCATTCCCGCCGCCGCCAGTAAATGAGACGACAGGGCCATAAGCCGATCCGCCGCTGGTGATGCTTACTCCAGCAATCACGCCAGTGTTTGCAGTGGCAGTGGCAATGGCACCGCTCGCGCCCGTTCCAGTGATACTGACAGAAGGAGCTGACGTATAACCCTTGCCGCCGTTGGTCACGACGATCGAAGTCAAGACCCCATTAGTGATGAAGGCGGTTGCCTCTGCCCCAGATCCCGGGCCTGAAAACGTAATGGTGGGCGCAACGCTGTACCCAGTTCCCATAACGGCAGTTGCAGTTGCCCCTGATCCGCCGCCGCCCGTGAAGGAGATCTCCGGGGGCTCTAGGTAGTTTTTGCCGGGATTGGTGATGGTGATGCCGGTGACCTTGCCGCCCGACACAGTAGCCGTAGCCGCTGCACCCGTGCCGCCACCAGTGAATACCACCGTAGGTGCAGACGTATAGTCTTTGCCAGTCGCGGTAATGTTGATAGACGCAACCTGACCGCCTGTGCCGCCATCATCAACGACTACAGTAGTGACCTTACCTCTGAGTGGAGTGGCAGTAGCACCGCCGCCGCCAGCCCCAGAGATCGTAATGGTGGGGTTCGAGGTGTACCCGGCTCCTTCGTTGGTCATAGTGACGCCAGTTACAACGCCACCCGCGACCACAGCCACGCCAGCAGCACCAGATCCTCCACCGCCAGCAATAGAAACACTGGGTATCGCAGCGTATCCAGAGCCGCCGTTTGTGACTTCGATCTCCCCAAGACTGGCAGAGCCTTTGGCAAGGGTAACCGCACTAGTCGGCGCAGGTACACCCATGTACAGCCAGTTCTGTGGCGAGTTGCCTTGTATCGTCCCAGCCAAAGCGGAGTTGGTCTTCTTCGGTGCGCCGTCCCCTGTGTAGTAGATTGACATCGGGTTGTCTTCGTCGGTGAGCGGATTGTTTACCACATCCACATCAGTCAACCACGACAACCAGAGAGGGTCGCCGTTAGACTTCTTGCCCTTGAAGATTGCCTTAGTGTCTGGCTGCACCGTAATAGAGGGCGACAGCAGGCCAAGCTTTCTCCATGAACGCAGATCACCTGAATACAGCTTTGTGTTGAGCGCCATCTGCGCTTCATTGTCTGCCAACAGGTGAGCTGCTACGCGGGGCACATACCCACCCTGCGTCATGATTTTCAAGCCAGCCATCTATTTCCTCTTAGACGATTTGTTTTCCACGGAAGAACGCTTTCTCACCGTGTACTGAACAGAATTCTGGATGTATGAGTTCGCCATCTACGATCGTCAACACAGCAAAGCCAGAACAGTGGTTGGTTGGGTTGTCCTCCCCGTAGTGCATGTGATCGCCATCTGTCTCGGCTAAAGTGCCGCAGTCGATACCCCAGCGGGTTCCTCGATAGTCAGACAGGATCGTTGCCTGCAGCCGGTGTAGGTGACCAGTGCACATCGACACCCCACCGTGCAACGTGTTGTTCCAAGTAGCGTGGGTACCGTTTCTAAACCGGTGCTTGATCATCAGGTTCTTGTTGATGAACAAGCTGATAGTGAAGTTCCAGCCGTGGAAGTGATCCCTTAAGCTGAATCCGCTAACTCCAGAGAACTCTGGAACCGAGTTAGCAAGCTTTGCTTCGAATCGCATGTCGTGGTTGCCCAGCGTCCACCAAGTTTTTGCGTTACCAGAGACCTCTTTGATCTCTTGTAGTCGTTCGGTGACGGCTTCTAGCTCTTGCTTCACCGTTGGCGTTGGGCTCCAATCCGATCGTGGGTGCCGACTGATGCTGGCGCCATCGAGTAAGTCGCCGTTCATGACGACTATCTGTGGCTTCAGATCTTTGACCACCTTTACTAATGCTCGATGAGCCGTGCTGATAACCCCGGGCCAGTAATGCGCGTCTGATCCAACAACAATCACTCCGTTCTGCATAGTGCAGTCCACACGGGGTGAGTGTTCTCGAATCACATAAGTGGGAGAACGCGGGTCTGGTGAGTGGAGTTGCGAGCCTATGCGACCTTCAAGGCTTCTTCGTCGGCGGTGGACAGTTCGTTCCGCTAGGCCAAAATGCTTTGCAACAGCCGCAGCAGATTGCAACTTGCTCCACGCTTTTATGAACTGCTCGTCACTTATTCGATCTGCCATATAGTTATCTTGGGATTGTTTGGAACCACATTGCGACTTTTACTACCACCCCGCCGATTGTTGCTGACAGTCCGCTTATCCACAGCAGCGTCCTCCATCCACCTTTGGCTTCTGATAGGGTTTGCTGGATCCCTGAAAGCTGATCCATCATCTTGTACATGTCCTTGTGCAAGCGGTTCACTTGATCTTGTAGCGCCTCAATCTGCGCGTCGTGTTTACCAAGGTCCCGGTGAATCTCTTCGCTCATCAAACAACCTTCCCGCCAGCCTGCAGCTGTGCCAATGTCAAACCACCCGTGTACTGGAAGTGCGCCATCTCTCGAAAGCGCTTCCACTCCCCGGCCCATTCCAATCCGGCTTGCTTGCCCAGCTCACCGAGCTTCGCCCAAACAGGATCCTTTGTATTCCAGTTCGCCTTGCCATTGATGAGTGGCACGACGTCGATTGCGCATCGATGGTTGTGCCACGACTGACCAGCCTTGGCGTTCGTGACGATCGCGCCCGGGATAGTCCGACCTTGAGCGTATAAAGCGCTCTGGCTCTCAGCGTCTCGATAGGTAGAGGTAATCAAGAGGTCGATGTTGTTCTCATCGCAAAGCTGCTGAAACTTCTCAACTTTCTCGCGCACCACAGGAAGGAGTTCTTTGATGTCTCTGGAGTTGATCATTTACGTTCTTGTTCGAGGATGGATTGACAGGCATTCAGTTGCTCGGTGACGCGGTCTGCTTCTGCGGCGAGCCGGATAAGAAACTCTCCATCCTCTCGAGGAAGTTCGACTCTCGTTTCACCATCACGTCCGCTGGCACCGGAGGAGGCTTCGGACACACCGCCTCCACTACTCGGACATTTGGCGTTGATGAACAACCCGCCAGTGCGAGCGCGATCAATAGCAGCAGCTTCTTCACCTTGTTTCTCCTTGAGTGCTTTCTGGTACTTGGCAGAGGTTGCCGCAAGCTTTTGCGCAGCTTCCCTCTCGGCCTGCAAAGCATTGGTCATTGCAGCCTGCACAGCCTCTACAGCCTTGGCGTTCAGCTCTGCTTTCTCTGCATCCCACGCAGCCTGAAGACGATCGCCGTTCCAGCTCCACCCCGCTCCGAACGCCGCAGCTACAACCACACCGATTGCTATCCATTTAAGCGTCGCTAGGCTCGGCATCAGTCTTTCCTTGTTTAATCGCCTCGATCTTCTCTTGCCCACGAGTCCAAGCAGAGATACCGAGAATCGCCATGAAGGCTATGTGAATGAACCCACCGCCTTGCAGCGTCATAGGAGACCATTGGCGAAAGGCGTCGTTTGCGGCTTCGGTCTCCCAGAACTGCACCAGAGTCCAAAGCATTGGGAACAGAATGAAGTCGCAGATGTTGATCGCCATGTAGGTGACAGCCATCATGGGGCGCCACTTCTTCGTCATCCAATCTTCCTTAGTGCGCAGTCTCATAACCTACCCCCTTGATGAAACATCCAAACAATCCCGCAGATAATAGCCGCGCTAATACATGCGCCCACGACAAGAACGACCGCGTTGAGCACGGCATCTACTCTTTCTTTTCTTGCTTTATCGATTAGGCGCAGGCGGCGCTTCTCCGCAAGGATGGCGTCGTTGATCTTGCGTTGTTCCACTTCCAGTTCGGCGCGTTCCTCCGCAATGATCCGGTCGCGCTCTTCGCACATCTCCGCATACAAACCGGCTTCGCTAAACTGGTAGATGAGCATCTCTCGAAGCTCGGTCTCCATACGTTGCATCTCACGACGCATGAAGACAATGTCGAGCGCGCGTTGCGTGGCAGATTTCTTTTTCTCAACAGGAGCGACAGCCTTCTCGAACTCCTGCTTCTTTGCTTCTGCTTCAATCTTCCCTTGGGCTTGGAAGAAGACGCTAATCTCTTGGTAGACGTCTCGGATCTCTTTGCCAAGGGCTACTGCTTTCTTTACTCCCTCAACTGCTGCTTGCGCTCCAGCGAACACTGCTGCGATCGTAGTGATCGGCTCCATTCATACAACCTCCAATCCCGATAAGAGACTGCCTCACCGAGTCACGAAAACATCTTCTTGATCTCGCCAAAGCTTTTGACAAACTTAGATGAGTCATAAAGCTCCAACGCCGCCAACTCTTTGTCGTCAGGCGTAGCGTCTCTGCATATCATGTCGTGCTGCTCTTTGGGGACGAGCACGTACTGCGCGATAGGTGTTCCAGCCTTTATCAGAGTTTCCCCGTCCATCACATGCCAAAGCAGCTGCACGTTCATGTGCGCTGGACCCGCTTCTTTGCTGAAGTAACCCGGGATGGTAGTAAATCGATTTTCTTCGCTAAGCGGAATGGGCATCTCAAGAAGGTAGTAGCCCTTTGGCACAACACATCGCCAGCCGGATTGAATCTTGATTACCGAGCGAAGCGTGTCGTCGGGCCATTCCCCCCAGAAGTTGGAGAGTTGATGTGGAGGATGGAACCCAACACCATCCTGCGAGTGAGCGCACAACCAAGAGAAGTTGGTCGGATCATCTTTCTTTGTTGTGATTACTATGTCTTGCCATGTCCGCATGATCCAACCGTGCCGCTGCAGCGTAAAGATGCCGGGGCAACGGGCTGTGTGCAGTGTCTTCTTGTGATTCCAGTTGGGGTCTTCTCTCAGCTTTGCGAAATCCCTTACAGCACGATCTACCCAAGGATGGCGAACATCCTTTGCAGGTATCATTGGCATCAGCTGCGCGACGCCCGGAATCTCGTTGATAAACTCAATTGTTGGTTTTTTGCGCTGGAACCAGTTCACACACTCTCCTAGAAATAGCTTGCTACACGCTCAAATGGCAAATCAAGAAAAGCTTGCACAACCATACGCTTGTCTTTCTTGATGGGTTTGTAGCGGTCGTTTCCCACTCGCTCGTCATTAGGCTCCTCAACTGCATGAGGCGCTCTGGTATTCAATAAGTAGACAGAGCCATCTTCGGCCACAAAACTTCCAGCAGGAGACAGCAACTCAGGTTTACAGAGGAAGTATCCGTTCCCATTGTCCTGAGTCCAGTTGTCATCCACCTCGACTTTTCCATCATAGAACGTGGTGACTTCGCCGTGTGTTTGCTGGTAAAAGTTGATGACGCACATTTCTTTGGTGTGCACGTGCGGCGCCAGCAAAGTAATCTCGGTCATTGTGACCCCCGAGATGTACGGAAGAATGTCCGCTGGCAGGCAAGACTTAAACGCCTCCACCGAAGATCTCGGGATATAGCGCCTCACCGCGCTGTAATCATCGACACCATCAATCTTCCCGTGCTTTCCTAATACGTGTTTACCAATTAGGCGCGTTCGTCTTTGGTTGTGCTCGTATGGCACCTTCACATCGAGCTTTTTGAAATTGCTCATAGCCTTTTTAGAACATATCTAATCAGCAGTGCATGAAGATCTACCTCATACCACCTAGTAGAGTTGTTGTAGTCCCCGGGGTTTGCGTGATGGTTATTGTGGAATGGACTGCCAAGGAATAAGGCGCCAACCAATAGATTTCGCGACTGATCTGGCGTATCGAAATTCCTATACCCAAATCTGTGAAGCACGACTGTGACAAAACCAGCAGCGTGGAACGAGTACATGGCCGGGACGAGAAACCCATACAGCGCGATTCGCGGATCGATAGCGGCAGATGCCAACACACCACCGAGATATATCTTGAAGTAGTGCTTGTGCGACCAAACGCAGAGCGGGTCTCTAAGGAGTCGCTTGACCGTTGAGGGGCTCATGGTTGCGTTGGTGTTCGTGTCAACCCAGAACCACGACTTCCAGCCATTTGCTGCTGGGTGCGGGTCTCCTTTTCGGTCTGCATGTTTGTGGTGGCTGACATGATTCGCAGCCCACAGCAGGGGGGGACCCTGCAGAGCAAACACCCCGCATAAGTGCATAAGCACTTCCAGCGGCTTGGAAACGCCAAATGACCTATGTGTGAGATATCGGTGCAAGTAGCACTCAAGACCAACACTCACAAAAAGAAAGACCCCAAGGAGGCTAACCAGCAGCCACGCAGGATCCCAGTAGTAAGCAACCCCGACAACTGCCAGAACTTGAGTTGCGAACATCAGCAACACAAGCCTGTTGTGGGGGCTGACCATCACGGGAATATGTACCCATACGCTTCGTTCAGCGCCTCTACCTCACGGTCGCCACTACCAAAGTGAAGCTGCCTAGGGCCATGCATTTGATTGCCGTTGATCAGCAGAGAGCCGCTAGCCAAAAACAGCTTAGTGCCATTGGGCACCGTTCTTCTCTCCCCCGCGCTGAGACCAAAGTATTCCGTATGCGGGACAGTGGAGCCCTTCGACGCATTTGTGGGAGCATTGATACAGAAGAGTGTTGTTGGCTCTAGGAACTCTGCCCGGAATGTCCCAACTTTCTCCCAAGTAACCAGATTGCAGTAGCCCGGAGTGCGGTCCGCATACTCTCCTGTGTCTACATTGGTATGCCTGACCCGTCCTTCCGTATAGAGCCACTGATACCCACACAGTGTGTTGCCAAATCTCCCGTCGCTGTATGGAGAGGGGTTGTGTACGGTGTAGACGTTTTCAGTGAACAGCTCGTTCGAGAACACCTCTCCAGCATCAAAAGAGTCCTTAAGAACCAGCCAGCCGAAAGCAGGTAGAACTTTGAGTATCATTGCTTACACCTCTATGATTTGTTGTTCAGCTTCCGCTTCAGCTTGCTCAGCCTCAACTTCATTTCTGATAGCCCAGTACGAATCGAACACTGCGTCAAAAGCGTCGAGACTGGTTATCTCATCGTTGCTCACCATCCTCCCGGTGACTGTGTCTTGAATTTCTACCTCACCATGCGACCCGTACCATTGCACCGCATGCACCTCTGGCGCCACGGATGTCATGTCCACACCATTGAATCCGACTCCATCTACAGAGCAGAATTGGTCTGATGGGATGATTGTTGCTCTCATTGGTGCTGTCATTACCTAATCTCCAATAATGAGTTCTTCGCCACTGCCAGCAAGGCTTGCTGCGAATTCTCGTTGGCCTTAACCATTTCATTTCTGAACGATTCAACGGCGGCTCCAGTGGATCTCTGCTGCTGGCTGTTCTCTATAAGAAGAATTGGCAACCATGCAATTGCACACGCCCACTCATCCACTTCTTTCCCTGTGTTGGGGTTGGTGCCTCTCACTAAAGTGAACCACGCGCACTGCAAACCTATGCAGTCTTTCTTAATGAGGGGGCAGTAGTTTCCGCTCTTTAGTTCCATACATTAGTTTTTCGTTGCGATAATGACGTCAACGTACTGAACGGCAAGGTTGATGGATGAGCCGGAGAACGTGTGATCGTGAGACCCGCCACCGCCAGCGGCACCTGTGCTGCCTGCTAGTCGGTTAGAGGCTTTTCCGCCGGTTGCAGATGGAGAGCCAGTGCCGCCAGTAGCTGTACTAGTGGTAATTACGCTTGGGTGCGTGTGGCTTGGTATCTGCGTTGTAGTCAGTGTTGTTGCCCCAACCGTACCGCCCACACCCTGCGAAGTAAACGCAGAAGTAAACGCTACCGAACCGCCAGAGCTTGCTGCACCACTCACCACGCGCAGAGCCTTGTTGTCGTGCGTAGTGTCTTTAGTCCATCCGGTAGGTGCTGATGTCTGCTGGAACAGCATTTTCGTGCCACTCGGAATCAGCGCAGCCACCGCAGCCGCTACGAACGAAGTACTGGCAATCTGCGTGTTGTTCGTGCCAGCTGAAGCCGTAGGCGTGGTCGGCGTACCAGTAAGGTTCGGACTGTCGATCGTCGGGTTGTTGATCGTCGGAGACGTCAGCGTCTTGTTGGTAAGCGTCTGAGTCGCAGTCGGCGTAGTGATCGCACTTCCGCCCAGCGTGGTGCCAGCTGGGAGATTTGTGATGTTCATGCCAGAACCAAGGTCTTCCAACCCAGCAGCTGTCGGTCTCAGTTCAAACTTGTCGCCACCGATATACGCTTTTGCCGTAGTGCCGTCCTGACCTCGCACCACAGTTACAGTGTCCGTCGCCCGATCGGTTACCTTGACGATCTCGATGTTGTTGCTCGAGTCAACAAGGGTGGCGTAGAAGAAGTTTCCGCTCGCCGTCGTGACAGGAGGGAACAATGCGCCAGTGCCAACAGCCAGCGGTATCGACGTAGCTGATGCCGTGATCGACGACGCTAGAGTCGTAGTGGCGTTGTTGGTGAACTTGATTGGCATTCTTGATCCCTATTAGGAGATTGTCACGGTCCAAGTGATCGTCATTGCATCGGACGCGCCTTTGTTGACCACTGCGAAAGTAGTGCGGCAGAGCATCGTTCCTGCCGAAGCGGCATTGAATATTCCTGCCTCAGTAAGCGCTGCAGTGCCGGTACCAGCAGGGAAGGTTGCGGTGTAGGTTGCAACAGCGCCGCTCGAGGTGCCAGAGCCTAGGGCCACGCGAGCCGCTTCTGCGCCCAGAGTGGTGTCGCCAGCTGCGGGGGCCGTGCTACTTGTGCCGACTGCCATGTGGCTCATAATGGCTGCGGCTGTGCCCACCATGCGGCTGGCAATGAAGTTCTTGCCTGTGGTGACAACGAGGTTGTCAAAATCATGCGACTCTTTCAGAGAGCCGTCTGGATTGAAAAGCTCAACGACCAAGCGGCCAGTGACTTTGAGTTCTTCTGTAAACATGTGTTTCTCCCAATAAATCGTTTAGCTTTCGCCGTTCAATACCGCTTCGTTTAACATCTTGCCGTTCAGTAAGAATGGCGACACGGAAGTAATGACAAACGCAAAGGCGTCCGCCGCCCCAACAGTCTCCACGACATTTTTCTGCATGAGCACGACATCATTATCTGCAAGTGATACAGACTCCGAAAACGGCTTCACACTAAAAAGGCTTGCCGCATCTACCGCGCTTACGGTTTCAGACTTTGCGAGCGCATTTGAGATATTGAATACATCTACTACTGGCTGAGTCTCGATAATCGCTTTAGCCACACTCCGGTTGCTGGTGTCGGATGTTGATAGCAGCTCAGACTGCGGCTTTGCCGTCAAAAGCGCAGCAAGATCTACTAACACCACAGAGTCTGCTTCAGGCTTCGTGATGTTCAGTGCCTTGGCATCTATCACGGTTGGTGCTTCCGATAGACCCTTCGCCAGACTCATGACACGGTTGTCAGACGTAGCAACGCCATCGGCTTGCGGCTTTGTCACCAGCAGCTCAGTAGCGTCCGATACACCGAAGGTATCCGAGAAGTCCCGGATGATCGTGATCAGGATGGTGATCGCGTCAATCGCGCCAGCCGAATCCGCGAGCCCTTGATCCAAAATCCAGCTGGTTGCGTCAGCCGTACCAACTGCATCAATCGCTGCTTTTGCAAACGAGAGAGTTGTGGCGTCAAGCGCTACAGCCGTATCCTTGACATACGGGTACCGCCCCGATTCGTCCAGCGTTGCCGATACGGTCAGAAGGATGTATTCCACAACCGAGGCCGGAAGTTGATAAACAACGTCGGCTCCCGCCAGCACCACAGAGACACTGGCGATCGGTTTGACTACTGATACTTGTGCTTCTGAGCGGACGGAACTGACCGTCGCGCCCATTAGAAGTCCTCGCGGATCTTGAACTTGAGAGGGTCGTAAACTGTTTGGATAGTGCCGTCACCAAAGACGATCTCAATCTCGCCTTCGTAGTCGCCAGCAGGGCCGTCCAGAATCGTTGGGTCTTGAGCCCAATAGAACACCACCTCACCACCAGCTGCGTTGCTGATTGTCCCAGTCAATGTGCCAGTCAATACGGTCGCACCGACTTGACGGAACTTCAGGTACACCGTTGCGCCATTAAGCGTGATCGGGTCGCCAGTGTTCTCGTCGGACAGGGTGCATACCAGCGCTGGCCTTGTGTCCCCTTGGACCAGTTTGATTTTGTCTGCCATTAGATTCTCCGCATTCTCACTTGCTTGCTGACACGCACGTAGCCCTTGAGCGCACGATCCCGGGCGACATTCAAGCCAGCCAAGTAGAGAGCGTTACGAGCTATGGCAAGCTGCGGGTTGGTGTAAGGCTTGTCAGGGGATAAGGCCAAGCGGGAAATGGCGCCATGTCCGATGATCTCGGCGTAGTCTTCGAAGATGACATCGTCGATTGTGGAAGATGTCCGAGTCGGCTTAAGCGCCACCCGCAAGGTGATCGCATTGGGAACGGTTTCGTTGGGGATCGGATACACAGAGAACGAACGAGCGTCCTTCTGGGTGATCAGTCTTGGATCCTCACGGCGAATGACCGCGCCAGATAATTGGTTGTAAACGGATGCAGAATTGATTTCGTCAGGACCGACCGGATCCAGCGGTACGCCTTTGTACCAAGCTCGGATGATCTTCGTGACCAGCCTGCCACTAGGCGGCTCGAAGTCGTAGTCCATAATCTTGTCGATTGCAGTGACCGGGTCGTGGTCGATCTGCAGGAGGAGGGACTTCTCGCAGAAGTCAATGATCGTGTTCTTGATCTCGTGCAGCGCCATTTCGTTGGTAGCGCCCGGCACCTGAGGTAACACGTAGTCGAGGAATGCGGTGTGTGCTGTCATTTAGTCATCTCCGCCTGAAAGCGGCTAAGCAGGGCAGCAGCTCGCCCATCTTGTGAATACTCGTCGTCGCGCAGCTCGGCACGGAAGCACACGTAGTGCGTCAGGAGCATCTGGTACGCAGACGGGAAAGGAACACTATCTCCAGCGACGTAGGTCTGGGCAGACGCCGTGTAGTTGCCAAAGCGGAAATCAGGACGCAGACGAAAGCCTTCCTGAACGCCATCGTTGGCATACGATAGAAGCTCCGGGGTTTTGTAGCGGACCCCCTCAGCATCATTGAGTACCACACGTACATCATTGATTACGTCTTGGAATGTCATTTACCATAAGTCCTTCCGCGCCCAGTGGTTGGCACTGAACACATCGTTCTTGGTCAGCTGACCGCTTTTGTTCTTGATCCCAGCTGAGCGCTTCAGGTAGTTCTCCCTACGCTTCGGATCTTTGTGCTGGGTGAAGTCCTCGTATTCGCGGTGGCCGTACTTGACCAGCTTTACCTCATCACCCTTTTTGGCGAGCACCATCTTCTTGTGCTTACCGCCTTTGGGCGCAGGTACCGGCTTGTTGAATCCCGGGAACTCGTGGCCCCGGTATTGCAGCTTGCCGCCTTCGCGCTTTACGTTGGACGCTTTCATGTCGTTCCTACAGCTTGTTGTTGTTGACCTCTGGCTCAGCAGCCAACTCCTCAAAGGAGTGAATGCTCCAAATCAGGTTCTCGCCAGTCTCGAGGACAGCAAGCACCTTGTCGTTTTGGAGTAGCCAGCACAGCCGGGTATACCCCGCGCCGCCCGATCCATACGCGTATCCATCACGCATATCACGAGCGCCACAGTAGTGGGTTCGGGTGGTGATGATCGTCCAGCCGCCAGCATTGTTTGCAAAACCCGCTGCTTGGGACTCTTCTGCTGCGGAGATTCCTGTTGCAATCAACGCAAATACTGCGGCGAATAGACGTTTCATCTACCTCTCCCTGCTGCCATGTTGTCAACTAGGTTGGGGTATGGTCGCCCAGCCTTCTTGGCTCTTGCCTTAGCTTCTTGCTTTTGCTTCGGCGTTAGCGGCTTGCTACGCTTCTTGGGACTGGGTTTCTCCCACACTGGCTTCGCCATTGGCTTTCCCCTTCTTGGTCAGGACAGCTTTCGCCATTGCCTTGATGTCGTCCTGCGGCTCAACCGTCTCAACGGCTGGTTGCGCTGGCGTTTTCACTTTCGCAGGCGGCTCGTAGTCCACCATATCGTTGCGCTTAGAGAGGTTGTCAGTCCACGGGAACACGCGGCCAGTTGGTTTGTGCTTAAGTAGTTTTTGCATACATCCTCAAAGAGAAGAAAGGGGGAAGAGATCTCTCCCCTCCCCCATCAGGCATTAAGCCTTGGCGGCGTACAGATCCACCAGAGCTTCAGGCTTCACAACCTTGTAGCCATACACGTTCAGACCGCGAACGATGTTGCCGAAGGTGGAAGTCGAGCGCAGGCTTTCCACGTTGGTGATCTGCGAAGCGAACGAGATCGCGTCACGGGTACCAGCGAGGAAGTGGTAGGCGTTATCGCCACCAGCAGTCACCTTGGTCAGGTTGTTCGACACATACAAGGTGAAGCGGTCGATCATGCCCAGCTTGCCGTTACGCAGCGGAGACACATCGTCACCGGTCAAGTAGGCTTGACGCAGATCCGAGGACTTGAGCAGCGAAGCGAACCAAGGAGTGATGACCATCCAACGACCATCTTCAGGCACGTTCTGCTCGTCCAGAACCTGACCGCAGTTCAGGATGTTTTCCAGAACGTTGGTGGCGTCGATCTGAACCGGGGCGCCAGTGGTGCCGAGGTCGATGTCGCCAGAGATAGCGCCCGCAGTGGTGCCTTGGTTAGCGGTAGCAACATCAGGAGCCACGTTGTTCAGGACGTCGCCGTCGATAGCGATCTTCATCTGCTCGGAAGCATCGTTGGTGAAGATGTCCATCAGACGAACGTCGGCCTGCACATCATCCACATCGTCAACGATGACGGAGAAGTACTTACCCTTGTCGATCGTCAGCTCGATCGGAGTCGAGGTCGGAACCTGATTCGACAGGTTCATACCCTTCGTGTAGTTCGAGATGGTGATCGTTGGGATCGAACGGATGTGGATCGTGTCGCCCTGATTCTTGATCTCGCCTTCCCAATCGTTGTTGGTGATTTCAGCGAGAACGGTGCTCTTGTAAAACTTGACCTGAAGCTTGCCGCTCCAAATCTCAGGAATGAACGCTGAACCGGAAGGGTTGGCGTTGTACGAGTACTGGGGATAACCAGCGGATACTGGAACTGCCATTTTATTTCTCCTAACATATAGCAGTACCGCTAATACCTAAGGGCTAACGAATGCGCCCTTCGATCGTTGCGGCGTGGATTTCGGATTCCATCGCCACCATTTCCTTCGCTGAGATTTCCCCGCGTCGAGCTGCAGCGTAGAAGGCTGCGATCTCTGGACGGGTGAAGATTCGTTTACCGGCAGGCGGCTGCACGACACGATTCGTATCGGGCGAAACCTGCGCGGCTAATGCTTGGGAACTGGGGGCGGTGCGTTGTTGCTGCGTGGCTTTCCACTTGGTAAAGAACCGCGCAACGCGCTCTGCATCCTTAGCTGCTTCTGCTTCGGAAAGGAGGTCTTGACGGGTCTTGCCTGTCAGCTCGTCGTATTCATCAAGCCACTTCAAGAAGCCTTCATCGGAGTTGATCGTTACCCAGTCAGGCGCAATACGACCCAAGGTGTCGAAGAAGTTGACCTCTACGGACTTGGCTGTGGTCTGGTTGACCATATCCAAGCGGCGCTTGAGATCCTCAATCTCCATCTCCTTGGCTGCGACTTGCTCTTGGGCTGCTCGCTTCATAACGTCGAGCAGGTCGTCCCCGTACTTCTCTCTGTCTTCTTGGCTGATGAGTGACTGCTGCGGTTTTGCCGCCTGACTCTTCAGACTTTCCATCTGTTGCTGAAGCGCTTCGATTTGAGTGCGAAGCTCGCGGTTGTCCGCCGCTAAACGCGGGACCTCAGCTCTGTACTTGCCCTCGATGACCTTGTACTTGTGTTCCCATGTGTCATCCTTTTGTTGCGAGTCTGGCAGCTCACCTACCGGTGGAGCAATCGCAACGTCCGGCTGTGGAGCTGGACTTGGCTCAGGATCTGCGTTGGGAGCAGGATCAGGTTGTGGATCAGGTACTGGTTGTGGTTGAGGATCCTCGGCAGGCTTTTCATACACCTGCTTGTGGATTGCTTCGGCCTTTTCAGCCGCCTCTCGAACTGCGCGTGGAATTGCCATAAATTCTCCATGAGCCGAACCTCGAGACGTGCGGAGCCCTCGGAAGGTAGTCCGCCGATACGAGATCAGTGTTCATTACTTGCTGACTAAGACCCGGTCAGCGCGGGTTGCCCTACGGGCTAAAACTTGCGAATGGTTTCTTGTGCGTTGTCAGCTCGCTGTAGGAACTCTTGCAACAGCTGTTGGGCGCCTTGATTCCAGCGGGTTTGCACCTCGTCCTTGGAATAAGGCGTCTGCTCATTCAGCTCGTTGAGAGTCGTCCTCAGCCATTGCTTGACAACTTCAAAATGAATATCACCATCCAGAGTCGCTAGGGCTTGGATGGCTTGTTTACTTGGTTGTGTAATCACTTGGAGGCGTATCGTTTTTCTTGAGCTTCTTTTGCCCTGCGAGCCCTCTCATCTAAAGCATCTCTGCGAGAGGCGTCTCTATCGTTAATGGCTGAATATATCCCCGCAAAAGAATTGTACGGACCGAAACCTTTCTTCGGAACGTCTTTTCTAGGGGCTGGCGCAGCATCTTCTACTTTAGGCGAAGCTGCATTTCTGGCATCAGGATCCTTAGAGGTCCCCGAAAGACGACGCCTATTCATATCATCGTCATTACGTGGAAAGCTCTGGGAGTCAGACCTTTTAGACGACGTGGTGCTGTGCGGGACATCCATGCCATCATCAACCACAGGTTTTGCGCTTTGACGTCGAACTTTCTTAGCGTCTTTTACTGCGGCGCGTTTCGGCGCATCAGAAGATTTTGGCGGCATCGGGGCATCATCGCCTCGGCTCTTCATCGTCGGGTTCGAGAAATCAGCAATCATCCCAGAGGAAGACTTCGGCTTGACGCCGCGATCTGCTTCATCAGCATACGTGTCAGTAACCGGTGGAGGTGTGTTGCCTTCTTCATCGAGGGTACTCATGTTGCGACCAGAGTAGTCACTCGACTGGTTGTTTGTAGGCGTCTTCATATCGCGCTCGAGCATGCCGCGACCAGCACCATACTTGTTGTACGCTGCAGAACCCGGCTGGTCGATGTTGCCTTCTTTCAGGCGCGAGCCCAGACGCTTGAAGCCGTCAACGAACTTCTCGAGGCCGCTCATGTTTGAACGTTCAGCTTCACGCTCGCGGTTCGAAGCCTCCAAGCCCTCACGCTTCAACTGCTCTTCGTCCGCCAACCCACCATCGGCAAAGTTGAAACGCATGCCCTGTTGAGGCTTGACGTTCTCGGAGTGGAAAATAGGACGGCTTGTGATACCCGGCTTGGTCTTCGCTTCGCCGGTTTTTGCCGCGCTCTGGCGCTGCCAATCAGGTACGTATCCCATTCTTATTTCCCGTAATCTTGCATCGAACGACGACCAGTGCCCGACATGCCAGATGCGCAACCAGCCATCCCGCCATCAGCCATCTTCTTGACAGCGCCTTTATGCATCTTCGAAACGTGCGCCTCGACTTCTTTCTTGGCGACCTTCTTCATCTTTGCCATGCCGCCGTCTGCGTATTTCTTCATCATCATTTACGTCTCCTAGATAGAGCCATTCATAACCAACGAGCGAAGCACTTGATCTGCCATCGGCTCAGGAACTTGTCCACCGTCTGCCATCTGCATCGGCTGCATCGTGTTTGCCATCTGCCCACCAGCCGGAGCGCCATCAGGTAGCTGCTCTTGCGGGGCCCCTAGTGCAGGCAGCATCCCTTGCTGTTGTTGCATCTGTGACATCATTTGCTGGATCATCTCTTGAGCCATCACCTGTGCGGCAGCTTGAATCTTCTGCTGCTCGAAGGTGTTCTGGTCAGGAACGATCTTGCTTGTGTCCATCTGCAGACCACGCGCAGCCTCGCGCAGCAGGTATGCCCTGCCCTCGACGCCAGTGATCTGAGAATCAATCGGATTCGCCGTAGCCATGAGGAACTCATTGCGGCGCATCTGGAGAGTCTCTTTGTGTAGGAGACCGATCGCGCCCTTGGCTACAACTTTGAAGTCGCCCTTGATGTAGGGATCAGGGTCGAACATCATGTTGTGCAGATATAGTCTCTGCACAATACCACTTACTATTTTATCTATGTTTGCAACAGCTTGCTTGATACCTTTCGATGCATTGTCCATAAGCATCGACAGACCACTAGCTGTGCGACCTGCGCCACTCACGGCACTGGAGCCATAGACGTAGTTCGGAATACCGGTGACCTCGTCGGCCTGTCGAGCGAACGTGGTGTACACGCTGAGCAGGACGTCGGCGTTCATGTTTGGCTGGAAGAAGCGAACAGCAGGCTGACCACCGCCAGTACGGTCGGAGGTTGTCTGCCAGATCTTCCACGGATAGATGTCGGTCAGCTCCTCGCCATCAGGCAGGCGGTCAACCGCGATCTCAGCCTGAGGGCCGGAGGCAATCCCCATGTTGTTCGCCAAGCTACGAGCTGCGGCGTTGCACATGATCTGGGTATCGCGCATGACTTCGGGTAGCGCCACACCCCAGAAGCTGTGAGGTACTTCCTCCCATGAGGAGATCTCATACGGACGCTCACCCAGCGGATCCGGGTTCAGGATGCACTTCCAGACAATGCCACCAGTCCACCAGAGGTTCACCTCGTAGGTTTTGTCGGAGACGATCGTCTTGTCTTTGATGCCCCACTCGAGCAGCCACTGCCCATTGACCGAACCCCAGAACTCCACCGTCTCAATCTCGCTGGTGTTGATCGGGAAACGGAACGGCTTGCCCTCGAGGTCGCGGCGCTCACTGTCGCCCTGCAGCCAGCTGCGGTAGCCTTTGCGCCCATAGCGATCGATTACTGTAGCCAGAGCATCTTCGTTGACGCCCGGGGTGCCGCTCATCGATTCCAAACCGACAAGGTTCAGACGATGACGCTGAATCAGGTAGGCGTCGTTCACGCCAGTTGAAGCCGGTGCCGGGAAGATGTCATACGGGCTGACCCGCTCCATCTCCCGAACGAATTCTGTAGTCACGATTGCTTGGAAGTCAGGGCCCCACGCAAGAGCTTTGCGCCGCTTGACGTTTGGCCCCTTCATGACTGCCGTTGGGAACGTAACGAAGTCCGTTATGAAGTTGCGCAGCTCTTCCTTGAACTTGCCTTGGTTGAGCTGATCCTCAATCTTGTCCCCCATGCGACGGGCGGAGTCCTCAGCCTCGGTACGCAGCTTCTGCATAATGTTGTCGTGTACTTCTTCCATGCGAGCACGGAAAGTCTCAGGGTGCAGCTCGCCGCCCTCAGCGATGTAGTCCTCTGCCTCAGTGCGAACCAGATCCACGATCGCCTTCTTCATCTCAGGCGGCATCTGGGGGTTCTTGGCAGGGGTCAGATCAAAGACGCGCTCTTGCTGATTTAGCATCACATCTTTGATCCATGACTCAGCAGCGCGACATTTGACGTCTGTAAGCATCATAAATATGTCACTGCCACCGGTCTTGCGAATGTCAGCCTCGTGGTCAGGATCGTAGGCACCCCGGCGCTGACGCTCGCAGCGGAGCAGGCGCTCGGTGATCTGAGTCTTGGCGGTCTTCGCCTCGTTCCAGCACTGGCGCACATACGCGGCAAGTTGCGTCTCGAAACCCGGATTGCTGATCTCGTTGCCGTCTTCCTTGATGTCAATCTCAACCGGAGGTTGTTCGTTCACATAGCTCATTTATTTCCCATCTAGGTCCAGCCCTTCGAGGATCTCTTCGTAACCGCCCTAGCCCTTGCGGGAGTCAGGCCGCTTCTGACCTTCAAGCATGCGTACTGCAGCGCGTCTTGGATGTGCGAGTAGATGTCTTTGACGGGTCTGTCTTTGTAGCGAGCGTTGCCGGAAGTCTTCAGCCGCTCAAACTTGTAGCGCCCAAGGAATCCCTTCCTCAGGTTTGTGCATCGTGGGTTCAGCAGGAACGCTGGCTCCCCGTCCATCATCCGGGTCATGAAGAAGGCAACGGATTCGCGCCTTGGGATGAAGTCGTTGGTCGCCGCTGGCTCGGTGTAGATCCCCGCCTCAAGCAGCTCCTGAAGACAGGTGCGCTCGTCGGTCTGGGCTCGGATGTTTCCGGCTGGGTCGCCTGCTGAATGAATCTGGAAGCCGCTGTACTTGTTCATCAGCACCGGCTTCACGACGTCGTTGGTGAACTGACGGATACCCATATCCTCTGATACCAGTTCATCCAGAATGATAATCTTCCCACGTCCTGTTACTTGCAGGATGACGCAAGCAGGCGTGAGTCCAAAGTCCCACCCCAGTACGATCGGCAGGCCACGCTCACCCTCGACGTTCTTGTTGAGGCAGTGCACCTTGTCGTTGTACTCGGGGTAGACCGGCTTGCCGTCTTTGGTGGATCCGTAATTCCCCAAAAGGAATACGTTGATCCAGTCCTCCGACTTCGAGGGGACTTGCTGCTGGTAGTAGCTGTAGCCACCCGGCAGGTTGAATACGTTCTCGGCGTCTGGGTTCGGCGCATAGCTGCCATCTTCCAAACGCTGCAGGCCACCCGGTTGACGGAAGAACTCCCACTTAGGCGGACAGTCTTCTTCAGCCAGCTTGTAGTACCAGTGATCGTCGTCACAGGGGTTGGTGTCGAGGATGATCCCGCACCAGCTTGGCCCACCCTGCAGCTTGGAAGGGAATCGCCCTACCCGCTGGGTGACCATATCGAAGATCTCTTTGGGAACCTCGGAGGCTTCGTTGATCCATGCGCCTGTCAATTCCAGCGACCGGAGCTTGCCCGTCTCTGTAGGCTTATCCAGCGCCATAAACATCACTTCGAGTTCCAGCCCGGTGCCATCCCCGATGTTGTTGATCTTCATCGTCGATGTGATTGGAGTGTCCCACTTGATGGGCGCCACGTTTGCCGGGAACCAAGTCTCCCAAGTCTTAATCGTTGTGGACTTCAGTTCCGGGTACGTATTCCGGATGATCAGCCAGCGAGAACGACGAATCCCATCACGAGATGGTCTCTGGCGAAGGGCTCTAGCCACGATCTCAACGCAGCAGCTGGAGGACTTCCCAGAACCCACCGGGCCCATGAGGCCGCGTACAAACGCATCTGATTCGTGGAACTTTGCTGCATTCTTTCCCGGGGGCGAGTACTTGATTACTTCCACTAGAACCGCTTTCTGAAGGTCAACATGACGCGCCTACCCTCAGGGGTGTAGGAAGCGCCATACTCCGTGCTGCCATCTCGGTACTTAATATCCCCGGTAGATGCGGCCTCTCCACCTTTGAATGACTCGCCGCCACGCTCGCCTCGATAGGTGTAACCAGAAACGCCTGCGCCGATTTCTCGGTCGCCCTCAAGCTCCTTGGAATATCCCAAGCGGTGCCACGTGTTTGTTTCGCTTACCGGCTTGCCGTATTCATCTTTGCCTCGATAACCGCCAACACTGGCATCGATCATTACCTTGTTGCCGCCACCCAACTCTTTGGTGACGTTGGCGCCTACGTTATCTACGCCGCGCAGATCCTTGAAGGCATACGGGCTGATAGAAGTGTCCGAGCTTTCGTCTAACTCAATGTCAGGCAGTGCGCCACCATCGGCCATGTGCTTGACCTTGCCGTAGCTCTGGCGCATCCAGTCGGGGGCGTGGCCCATTACTCGTCTTCCTCTTTACGCTTGCCAGCCATATCCAACTGGAAGGTGATTGGTTGAGCATCGACTTCCATCTTGACGTCGGACAAGTCGGGCAGGATTTTGCGGAGCAATATCTCGATTGACCTAACTTGGGTTGCCGAAAGGTCAACCTCGCCGTTGGCGTGATTGGTCAGACGATTGATCAGCTGAGCCGCTTGGATCTTCAGCCGTGTGTTCTCGTCGTGTCGGATCTTCTTAATTCTTGCTGCCATGTCTTATCCCAATGTCTGTACCCCGGCGCGATCGAACGCTTTCAGGATCGCTGAGCCGAGGAGGAGTAGATCCTCCCTGCTGTTGAACTCTGTGAGATTGATCTCTGTTTCGAATAGGTGGGGGTCTCCGCCAATATTGACCATCCCGGTCAACATCACCACCTGAGGCGCAATGGCTCGCTTTAAGTCGCTCTCATATGCAACTTCAATACCGGCCAATGCGCTGCTTTGGTTCAAGAACCTCTGTAGCTCTTCTACGGTGAGCATAAAACTTCCTCGGTTTGGAATAGGTGAGGGTCCCCTCCGGTTCTATTGCCGGATGAGCAAGTGAATGCTCGACCCTCGTTGCCGTCAGCAGTGCTTCCCGGTTTAAGGCGGGGCGGCTCTACGGTCTTGATGGTTGCGGAGGAGGGAATCGAACCCCCGACCTCGGGATTATGAGTCCCGCGCTCTACCGCTGCGCTACTCCGCTATATGTGCACAGTATCGCTAATTTACTAATATATTAGCATAGCCTGTTTGCTATTAGCGCAACTTAAAAACAAAACCAACCCGATTGAAGCCCCCGGGGTGCGTGTCCATTTGGTCCACCCCGGGCCACCCTAGTGAATGAATTTTCAATGCGAAGGATTCTCAAGTAACTCTCCTTCATTACGGGAAACAAGTTCGTGTCAGAAGAGGTGTCGAGTTTCTGACAAGGCTGTGAGAAGTGAATGGTCCGTGAGCATATGGGATACAGCTGGAGCCTCAACCCCACCCTGATGCACTTCGTGGTCCCGTGCCCCTAGGAGTACGTATGCATATCCCCTGTATACACATTCATCCGATCCGGAATGAGTAGAACCTCTAGTGTTTTCAATGCTTCTCAGGGTGACTGTGCTGAATTTGTGCGGATAAACCTACCCTGCAGCACGGTCTGGTGCGTCTTTTATGGAGAACTGCGACTCGCGTGCGTATTCCCCCGTAGTTTTCATTGATTTTTTTCCAACTGACTCCTCCCTCCGTTCGACTCCTTAGGAACTGACACATCGGGCTCTGCCCCTTCACTAATCGTGAAAGGGGGCAGTTCCCTTTCTACACCTCAATCGTTGTTTTTTTCTAAGGAGCTTCACATGACTCAGCAAATCAAACCTATCACTCCTGCACAGACTGGTCGCATCCAAGCACTGATGGATCGTGGCTTAGTAACTGGTTCCATCCCACAGACGTCGTGGGAAGCTTCTTGCGTAATTCGCAACGCTCCTGCATCCAAGCGTGACAAGGATGTATTGAAGAACAAGGGTGGTCGGGTCTTAGCACGTATGACTTCATCCGAGGTGGAGATGACTCAGAAGGTAGTGGAGGCACTCGCACTCATCGATGGTGCAGGTATCAAGAACTCGAAGGTACTGGAAGGCGCCATGCTTCTACGTTCTATGTTCTGTTCTAAGGCTCAGTAATCTCTCTTACGTCTTAGGCATACGCGGGGAGCGCTTGTTCAAGGGGTTTCCCGCTTTTAACCCCTTATCAAAATCCTAAGGTCGCTAGCTCAAGCTAGGTAAATCCTTAGGTCGGCGGGAGGTCGCCAGCTCAAGCTGGGTAAATCCTCCTTGCCGCTATCTATCAACTCATCAGGAGAGCAACATGAGCACAACACTAAAGATCGTTTGGTTCGCTGGCTTCATCTCGCCAATCGTCCTTGGCTGGATCTTGGCGAAGCTATTCGGTGGCTGCACTGACTGCTCTTTTGATGACTAAGGAGAACAACATGTCACTCGACTTCATTCTTGCAGGTTCCTACTTCGTGACAATGGTTTACCTTGCAATTCTGTCAATGACCAACTGAGGAGAACAACATGGAAGACCGCACACTCATCGCTATCACCACAGCATTCCTCGGCGCATGCATCGGAGCACTCGCTGGGCTCATCCTCATCGTCTTCATCTAGGAGAACCGCATGTTCGAAGCCATCGTCCTTACCTTCTGCGTTGTCCTGATCGGCATCGCATGCATCGGATTCTTTGACTAGGAGATCACCATGAACCGTATCGAATCTATCGCAATGCTCGCTATGTCAGTCCTCATTTACGTTCTTGCCATCCAATGCGGCATAAACAATCTCATCTCAGCGTGGACGATGTTCGCTGCTGCAATGTTCGGAGTTTTCTGTGGCGTATACGCAGGCTTTCGCATCATCAAGCCGTTTGATATTGACTCGGAATATCAGTCTCGCTGATACTTCATTAGTTAAACGGAGCCGGGGTTCTTCGGAGCCTCGGCTTTACAAAAACTTCGGAGCGGCAGGACAGCCAGCTTCCGATATTCCCGTGCAACCAATCCAGATTTCCCGGAGGTCAAGTGAACAACCTGTTTGCTTTGTTGATAACTACCCTTTCTCTGGCCATCAGCCTAGTCACATTCGCTGTGGTCTTCCTACTGTGCGGCGCTCTAAGAATCACTGAGCCGTATGCATTTATCGCTGCAATGTTCTGGTCGTTGGCGCCATTGGTTGTCGGCGTTTGGGACGGCAGCATGTTCAAACCACTTACCAAAGAGGCAACATGAGCTACGGCATTTTCTACAACGATTATCAAGGTGACTACAAGCGTGTGCTCACCGTGTGCTCGGCCAACATGCTGCGGTCTCCGACGATCGCTCATGTGTTGAGCGCGGATCCGTACAACTTCAACACCCGAAGCGCAGGCACAGCTGGGTTTACCTTGATTCCAGTGACTGAGGATCTCCTGCTTTGGGCTGACGAGATCGTCTGCGCTGATACAGAACACGCCATCTTTGTCAGAAACAAGCTCATGGATCTGACATTGGATAAGCCAATCATCAACCTGAAGATCCCCGACAACTACCCATACCGTGACCCTGAACTGATCCAACTGATCCACGAACGATACAAGGAGGCAACATGAACGAGAACGATCGACTGGTATTAGAAAGTCGCATCCGGATTAAAGACTGGGTGATTGAGCAGCACAAGATAGCACTGCATCGTATTGGCGATGCAATCGCAACAGGAGATCCAGAAGTTATTTACGACCAATGGATGAAGCTACGTCCACTGGCTGATCGTCAGGAGGATTGATGCTTTCTCTCCAAGACACCACCGACTCTTGCCCAGCAGATAGTCAGTCGTCTAATCGTTCCGTGCTGTGGCGCAAGCGACAACTGAAAGGAAATTTTATGAGTAAGGACTATGACTTCAGCAATACCTTCAACTCAGGGAAGTACGAGATAGGAGTGGATGATCAAGCTCTGTATGGATACTTCGAACACGAAGACTACGGAGATAACAGCGGCGGCGGACTCTGGTTTGAACGCACCGAAGACGGTCGCATCCAGCTTACCGACTACGACGGCACCTTTGCCCTGCCAAAAGATGTGTGTGATGGACTGCGACTGAACTCCTATGTTGTGAGCAAAGACTTTGAATAACCCTCTGATAAACGACAACTCAAGGAGAAACCTATGAACGACTATGAAGTAATAGAGCTAGCCTTTGACATGCTTGCGGACTCTGAGGTGATGGAAGAGTTCGAAGACTCCATCTGGCTGAAGGTCGATCGAGAGATGTATGAGCAGTTCCAAACCGCGCAACGCCCCAGCTCCACCCCTCATCAACCACCAGAGTCCCACCCCTCACCTGTCGGTGAAGGGGATGGTCCTCTTCTCAATTCTGCACAGGAGATTGAAATGAAACATGTCTGGTTACTTTGGTGTAGCGACACCGAAAAACCGTGGATCGAAAACATATTCATCGACAAAGTACTAGCTGAGTCTGCACTGCGCCGCTTGAAAGATACAGATGACGGGCGTGGGTACATTTATTGGATTCAAGAAAAGGACATAACAACATGATTGATACCTCTCACTTCACAGGCACCGATGCATACCACCGGTTCGGCCTGTTCCCCGATGTCGCAACCGATGGCGCTATCCACGTGGCTAAAAAAGCCGGTGCGTTCTGGTTGCTTGACGCGATTGCCGCTCAATTGCGACACAAATCGCGACATAAAGAAGACTACTTCGCAGTAGCCAAGCTCACTGTGAATGACAGCAAGGGCGTGCTAACGCTGGACGACGGCAACGGCAACGTCTTCGCTACCGAGAAAGTCCAGTACACCGACTACCCCGATCCCGAGGTCACCTTCTTTGCACGGTGGGATGGCAACCGCTGGGTGCTTATGGTTCCCTCTGAATATTAGGAGATTGATAATGAATCAGCACCGCTTCTGCGCTACCTGTTACAGCCACCGAAAATCGGAGGGCGGCAGCATCAAGCAAGGCCGGGTTCCCCGATGGGTGTGTGAAGAGTGCACCAATAAAGCAGCAGCTCGTTGGTCAGGACGCATCGCCGAGTTCGCACCAAAGGAAATCAAGAAAGAAGAATGGAGGTACCGATGATCAACCGCACACCAATCCCCTGTGTTTGGAACGCTGAGTGGAAGTACACCAGCTCCAAAGATACAGACATCCGCAAGACCTTTGCCAAGCATGGGTTCAAACCAATCAAGAAAGGAAGACGTAATGCAAGAGATCTGGACAACGGAAGAGCTAGCCGACAGCCGTGAGTGTTTGGCGCCAAGGGTTCCCGCCGGTTGGCAATCCACCGAGCTAAGCGACGAGGAGCTACACGAATGCTATCGCCTCATGCATCAGGACTACGAGGAGATAGGAGATCCATACGACCCGAGGATTTTCAAATGAGAATGAACCATCCAAACGCACACCCCAAGATCAAGGAAGCCAAAGCCAAGATCGACGAGAGCGTCGAGTCAATCAGAGCTATACACGGCGAAACCTACGCAGACATCGTGCTCTGCTACGTAATGAGCATGCACCTGACAAGAATGATTGCGGTGCTAGCAAGAAAAGCCTCAACAGATGAAGCCAATGCTATCTGCGAACAGCTGACGGGAACGCTGAGCGGCATGATGGACTTGATCGTGGACGGCCACAACATCTCGGACAACACGATTGACGAGATCCAGAACTGGGCAGTCAGGCTGACCGGCCACATCGATCACGGCATTGCCCAAGCAGCAAGGGGGGCAAGATGAGTTGGACAGATGCACTCCGACCTTGGCACGGATCCACTGCCAAGAAGATCGCAATGTACATGCAATCTGAATGGGGCTGGGATGTAACCATTATTCAAGGGCGCTTGGACAGTATCGACGCAAGTCTTAGATATGGCAAACGATGGCGGTACTCCCAAGCACTAAAGGATGACCTTGATGAGCAAGTCCAACATCTTATCGATGCGCTAGATATGTCCATAAGTATGTTTGACGATCTCGATCGCGCAGCAAAAGAGGATGGCGCAGTAGGCAAGTACACCATCCTCCCCTTTCCCAAAGACATCATTCCTCAACGAGCGGCACCCGCCTCTCACTTTCAGTGAAGAGGGCGGTTGCCTTCTTCTTCTTCAAACAACAAGGAGATTTTTATGACGAGCATGTATAGCTACGCTCGCCAGAAGCTTAATGCTAATGGTTTCGGGCGTGATGTATTCCTCGATCTGCTTCTCAAGCGAACGATCAAGTCAGTGTCAATGACCGGTGGCAGGAACATCGGCAAGAACAAGTGGCTTGGTTTGATCGACGCTCTGGTTGCAACAGATCCAGAGAAGTACGGTGGAGTCCTATCCGATCTGGACAGCAGGCTGCATAAGTACGAGCGCACCCATAAGCGGGGCTGCTTGCGTATGTATTTCTTAATAGATTACATCAGACGCGACCGAACAGGAGAAGATCGTCTCAACGCTAGGCAGCTGATCGAAGACTGGTTCCCCAAGTTCGACGCGCAAGAACAATCCGATTGGATCATGTCCGTTGCAAGGAATCACAGCGTGTACAAAGCAGACTGCGGCCACTTCA
>Ga0315907_10000906_pt1 | contig 40572 bp, 30 predicted proteins | sample LakEriMetagenome_3_FD_203525 | JGI IMG/M metagenome (GOLD analysis project Ga0315907, IMG submission 203525) | Freshwater fungal communities from buoy surface, Lake Erie, Ohio, United States - Buoy 12 MA123 | ecosystem: Environmental > Aquatic > Freshwater > Lake > Lake biofilm | place: USA...
CAGTTGAATGGATTCAGTTGGCAGCCGGATCAGACAGCGCTCTGCCACCCGTCCCGCCGCCCCGTTCATGACACGAGCCCCCCCGCCGTGGCAACGGAAAACCACCGCCGGAGCCGCGGTGGGCCGGGCTTCCGGCCGTTCAGCGTTCGAAGGCTTCGCGGACCATGGTGGCGAGGTTGGTGATGACCTGGGAGAGTTCGCGGCTTCCGGGGGCGTGTTCGCGCAGGATGGCGAGGGCTTCATCGAGAGCGGGAAAGCCGGAGGCAGCAGGGTGGCTGGCCTCCGATGCGGTTTCACCGAATTGAATCGCGACGGATTCGCCGAACGTGTCCGGGATGGCGTCCCGCAGCCATTGTTCCAGAAGGAGCTTCCGGTCGTTTTCCTGGAGTACGGGGAGGAGCCTGGTCAGCGCCTCATGGGTCATGCCCCGGAGGCCATTCCGCAGCAGGCTGAGCTGGGTGAGTCCTGCCTTCTTCGCGAGAGTGCCCTGCCGATAGCGACCCGATGATAACCAGTCGTTGAGAAGATTCGCCACTCGGGGGGTCTGCATGCTGAGGGGTAGACTACTGCGAAAAAGGAAGCGGGCAAGGCGGAGGCGCGGCTCCGATGCAGCTAGATCAACCCAAAAGAAAACAACGCAACGCAAAATGAAAACGTTAGGTCTGATTTTATGATTTCTGATTGACAGGACGTTATTTCATTACATAGTGGAACTAGTTACACGACAAAATTTTCCTGTAATGGCACCCGAATTAAACCGATTCCTCAGCGAGATGAAAGATTGGATCCGGGCCGTTCGGAATCTGCGTCCATCCGTGGAGAGTGCGTGCGAGCATGTGGAGGCGGCGATTGAGGCGGATCTTCGGTGCCTCGGGTCGGGAGTTCCGTTTCGTGGAATTCTGCAGGGCTACCCGCTACCGTCAGTCACCGGGCAAGCATCTCCCGCGGAGCGAGAGGGCGTCGATTTTGGCCCGGCCTGCGAGCCTGCGCCGGAGTGAGGCTGCTGGGCCAAAGTGGTCAAGAGGGGCCAGAAGGGGCAGGAAGCGGGAAAGGAAATGTGCAGCGCGCCGGGGCGGGCGGCGTGTGCCCTGGGGGTGCGTCAATCATCCGGCTGGGGAGTGAGGTAAACCAATTCAAAAGAGTAATGAACAGACCAACACCATCGCCTCAACCTGCTGGAAGCATGCTCCCGGCCTTTTTTCAGCGGAAGGGCCGCTGGATTTCCGGCAGTGACGGTCTGCGGTTTTCTCCTGCGGCGGATGAAGAGGTGGATGGGCTGGGGGGAGACACGCTTTATGTTTTCTGTGTCGGGGATCCGACGGGAGGGGCGGAGCATCCAGGTGTGGTGGTGCATGTGGCGAGGACGCGGGAGCCATTGGTCAGCCGGATGGAGCAGTACGGTCAGGCTGGTTCGGATCGCGATGACCGTTTTGCGCGGATTGGGAGACGGCTGCTGGCGGAGCTGGAGGTGGGCCGGGTGGTGGAGGTTCATGGATTTGCGCAGGGGCAGGCGTCGCTGCGGTGGGAAGGATTCGAGGTGAATCTGCCGGCTGGGTTGCATGGCAGTCTGCTGGATGCCCTTGCGCCGGTCTGGCGTGATGCGTGGGAGGCAGGAGATCATGGCGAGCAGGCCGACGAAGAGGCCGCTGGGGATGAGCAACCGGGCGTCGAGGAATTCCGGAATGCCATCCGGGAGAAGATCAGGGCGGCGGCGGCGGCTGGACTGGAATATGTGGAAATCCGCTCTGGTGATCTTCACGATGAACTGGGTGCGGTAGCCCGGCATCCGGCCTGCTGTCAGGCCATGCGGAGTCTGCACGGACCGGGCGATCTGATTCTTGGGCTCCCGCGGGACCGGGAGGTCAATCACGACGGACTGACCTTTGATCAGCAGCGCAATGGCAATCGGCACAGCGGAGCGAATCTTGTGGTGCGGTACCGCGCGGCGGACCGGTGAAAGCGGGTGCTTGGGGTTGCTGCGGAACCGTGTCCGGTGTGGCGACGCGTGGGCCGTTTCGTATCCGGTGAGAAGATTGACAGCGGGATGAGGCGGACGGAAGGGGAGAGGCATGAATGAGCGAGCAGAGACAGGGCAGCAGCTGAGTCATGTGGGGGCCGATGGAACGGCGCGGATGGTTGATGTTTCGGCGAAGCCCCTGCTGGTGCGGGAGGCGGTGGCGTGCGGGGAAATCCGCATGAGTGGGCGGACGCTTGGCCTCATTGCGTCGGGTGGTCTGCCCAAGGGGGATGTGCTGGCGGTGGCGCGGGTGGCTGGAATTCAGGCGGCCAAGGAGACTGCGCGGCTGATTCCGCTGTGTCATCCTCTGCCGCTGGCGGCGGTGTCGGTTGATTTCCGTTCCGGCGAGGGAGTCATGGTGATCGAGGCGCGGGTGCGGACGACGGCGGCGACCGGAGTGGAGATGGAGGCGCTCACGGCCGTCAGTGTGGCTGCGCTGACCCTCTATGATATGTGCAAGGCGGTGGACAAGGAGATGGAGATTGGCGGCATCCGGCTTATTTCCAAGACCAAGCAGAGCCCGGCAGGCGGGGCTGCGGGGAATGGCTGAAGCAATTTCCCTTTGCCCGGGTGGGAAAGCGCAGGAATGAGGAAGTTTTCCCCTGCATCCTTTCCGTCATGGCCAATCCTTCCGAGACCACCGAGCGCGAGCCATCCGATTTCATCCGTGACATTGTGCAGGAGGACGTGCGGAGCGGAAAGCATCCGTTTGTCGTCACCCGGTTTCCGCCCGAGCCGAATGGTTATCTTCACATTGGGCATGCCAAGAGCATCTGTCTGAACTTCGGGATTGGTCAGGAAGTGCCTGGCAGCCGGACGCACCTGCGCTTTGATGACACGAACCCGGTCAAGGAGGACATGGAGTATGTGGAGAGCATCAAGGAAGATGTGAAATGGCTGGGATTCTCGTGGGGGAACCAGCTGTTTCATGCTTCCGATTACTTTGATCAGATTCATGCGTGGGCGGTGGAACTGATTGAGAAGGGATTGGCGTATGTGTGCGATCATACGGCCGAGGAAGTGCGGGCGCGGCGTGGGACGCTGACCGAGCCTGGGCGGGCGAGTGATTTCCGGGACAGGACACCTGCGGAGAATCTCGACCTTTTCGGGCGGATGCGGCGCGGTGAATTTCCGGATGGTTCGCGGACGCTGCGGGCAAAGATCGACATGGCGTCGCCCAACATCAATCTGCGGGATCCCGTGCTTTACCGGATCAAGAAAGTCCCGCACGACCGGACGGGGGACAAGTGGTGCATTTATCCGACCTACGACATGGCGCATGGCTACAGCGATGCCATTGAAGGGATTACGCACAGCATCTGCACCCTTGAATTCGAGGCGCACCGCCCGCTGTACGACTGGCTCATCGACAACGTCAGTGCGCCCTGTCATCCGCGGCAGATCGAGTTTGCGAGGCTCAATCTGACCTACACTGTGATGAGCAAGCGGAAGCTGCTGGAACTGGTGGAAGGCGGGCATGTGGATGGCTGGGACGACCCTCGCATGCCGACGATTTCCGGGCTGCGGCGCCGGGGTTTTCCGGCGGCGGCGATCCGGAATTTCTGCCGGCGCATTGGAGTCACGAAATTCAGCAGTCTGACTGATGTCGGGGTTCTGGAGCATGCGGTGCGGGAGGAACTGAACCGGACGAGTCCGAGGTTCATGGGGGTGCTGCGGCCGCTTCGGGTGGTCCTCACCAACTGGCCGGCTGACCGGGTGGAAGAGATCGAGGCCGCGAACAATCCCGAGGATCCGTCGGCTGGGAGCCGCGTGCTGCGGTTCGGGCGGGAATTGTTCATCGAGCAGGAGGATTTCATGGAGAATCCGCCGCCGAAGTATTTCCGGCTGAGTCCGGGGCGCGAGGTGCGGCTGCGGTATGCCTACAATGTGCGCTGCGATGAAGTGGTGAAGGACGCGCAGGGCCAGGTCGTGGAACTGCGCTGCACCTGTGATCTGGAGAGCCGTCATGCCGGGCCGAAGAAGGGATCGGCGGTGATTCACTGGCTCAATGCAGCTGACGCGGTGAGTGCCGAGGTGAGGCTGTACGACCGCTTGTTCACCCTCGAAGACACCGGGGCCGTGCCTGAGGGCCGGGACTACCGTGAGTTTCTCAATCCGGCATCGCTGGAAGTGCTGCCGTCGGCCCGCATGGAGCCGGTGGTGCCCGGTCTCCCGCCGGGGGCACAGTTTCAGTTCGAGCGCATGGGATACTTCTGCATCGACACGAAGCATTCACGCCCGGGAGCCCCGGTCATCAACCGCACCGTGACCCTCAAAGACGCCTGGGCCAAGGCGCAGGCGAAATCCTAGCTCCGCCTCCTGGGGTCGGCGGGTGCTTCGCTGCGGCGGGATTGGGAAATCCGGAAATCCGCACCGTTGCCATGCTGGCGTGCGGCGTGCCGGGGAGCGGCTCAGCCGATGACTTCCGGCCACTCTGTGTGGAAGAATTCGCCGGCTGGCTTGTCGAGTCGTTCGTAGGTGTGGGCCCCGAAGAAGTCGCGCTGCGCCTGGAGGAGGTTGGCGGGGAGGCGGGCGGCGCGGTAGCTGTCGTAGTAGCCGAGGCTGGCGGAGAAGGCGGGCACGGGAATGCCGTGAAGAGTAGCGAGCGAGACCACTTCGCGCCAGTGCTGCTGGGTGCGGTTGAGGACGTCCTTGAAGAAGGGGTCGAGCATGAGATTCACGAGGCCGGGATTGCCGCGGTAGGCGTCCGTGATGCGGTTGAGGAAGCGGGCGCGGATGATGCAGCCGCCGCGCCAGATGGCAGCGATGCGGCCGAGATCGAGGCCCCAGTTCTTCTTTTCGCCCATGGTTTTGATGAGGTCGAGTCCCTGGGCGTAGCTGATGATTTTCGATGCGTAGAGGGCGTCGTGCACTTTCTGGACGAGGGCAGCCTTGTCAGTGGAGAGGGTGGCGGTGGGACCGTGCAGTTCCGTGCTGGCGGCGATGCGCTGCTGGCGCTGGCTTGACAGGATGCGGGCTTCGACGGCGGCGTTGATGGTGGAGATGACCACGGCGTTTTCCGCGGCATTGAGGAGTGTCCACTGGCCCGTCCCCTTCTGGCCCGCCTTGTCGACGATCAGTTCGACGATCGATTTGCCGGTTTCCGGGTCCTTCTGTTCGAGAGCTTTGCCGGTGATCTGGATGAGGTACGACTGGAGGTCGCCATCGTTCCACTGATTGAAGATGGCGGCCATTTCGTCGGTCGAGAAGCCGGCGTGGCGGAAGAGGTTGTAGGCTTCGCAGATGAGCTGCATGTCACCGTATTCGATGCCATTGTGGATCATCTTGACGTAATGTCCGGCTCCGCCTGGACCGATGTGGATGACGCAGGGTTCCCCATCGACGCGGGCGGCGATGCTTTCGAAGATCGGTTTCATGACCTCCCATGTGCTGGGAGGGCCGCCGGGCATGATGCTGGGGCCTTTGCGTGCCCCTTCCTCGCCGCCGCTGACGCCGGCTCCGATGAAGCGCAGGCCTTTTCCGGCGAGGTAGGCATCGCGCCGTTCCGTGGTCTGGTAGAAGCTGTTGCCGCCGTCGATGATGATGTCGTCCGGCTCGAGGAGCGGAATGAGTTGCTCGATGACCGCGTCCACGGCGTCCCGGTCACTGTTCGTCACCGCCGTCGACTTCACCATGATCTGAATCTTCCGCGGGCGCTTCAGGCTGGCCACGAATTCCTCGAGGGTCTTGGCTCCGATGAGCTTTTTGCCCGGGTGTTTCGCGGTGAATTCCTCCGTGACGGCTGTCGTGCGGTTGAAGACGGCGACGGTGAATCCGCGGCTCTCGACATTGAGGACAAGATTCTGTCCCATGACGGCGAGGCCGATCAGTCCGAAGTCAGCTTGGCTCATGGTGGCGTGTGGGGGTCGTGCGGTTTATGGAAGCGTGGGGAAATCGGGCAAAAGGGGAATCGGGAATCGGGAAAATGGAAATCGTGCGGGAGGATCCGCTGGCCGTGCGGGTGGGCGGTGGCGGCTCCGGGACGGTGCCTGTTTCAGGCATGATTCCGGTAGCGGTCGAGCAGGGCGTTCGCCTTTTCCGGGGAGACGGCCTCATGGAAGTCGTCATTGACCATGCAGACCGGGCCGAAGCCGCAGGAGGCGAGGCATTCTGCGAATTCGATGGAGAACTTGCCATCGCTGCTCACGGCGATGGGGTGGTGGTGGTCCGTGTGGGAACGGTCGATGCCGGCGTGCTGGCAGAGCGATTCCATCAGTTCGTAGCTGCCGGCCATGGCGCACGAGAGCGTGCGGCAGACCCGGATGTGGTATTTGCCGGGAGCCGACTGGCGGAAGCCCGGGTAGAAGGTGACGACTTCGGCGACCTGGATGTTCTCGAGTCCGAGTTTTGTGGCCACCCATGGAATGGCTTCTTCCGAGATGTAGCCGAAGTGGTGCTGGATGAGGTGCAGGACCGGCAGCACCGCGCTCCGTTTGGAAACGGGGTAGTGCGTGATGGCTTCGTCGATCTTGGCGAGCAGCTCAGGCGGGATGGTCATGACGCGAACGGAACCGGGGCATCCGGGAAGCGACGTATTCCCCCCCGCCCCCTGAGCGGCAAGGCGAATTTGTGAAATCTTTCACAAGCGGAGGGAGACCGGGGCGCCTGCCGGGGCGGTTGTCCGTGCGTCCGGGGGCTGCCGCGAGATGTGGCAAAGTCGTCGTTGTCATCCGGACAAAGCCGGATACGTACTCTGTCCGTTTTTTTCTTCCGCGAAAGTCCATCACCGACGACGTCCAGCCAAATCACATGAGCACGAAACCGAGCGCCAGCAAAAGCAAAGCCACCAGATCAACTGCCAAGCCACAGCGCGGCGAACTGATGCCCGGGGCGGAAATCCTTGTGAAGTGTCTGGAGAAGGAAGGGGTCGATCTGATTTTTGCCTATCCTGGTGGTGCTTCGATGCCGATTCACCAGGCGCTGACGAAGTCGAAGCAGATCCGCACGGTGCTGCCGCGTCACGAGCAGGGCGGGAGCTTTGCGGCGGAAGGCTATGCGCGGGCGACGGGCAAGGCGGGGGTGTGCATGGGGACGAGCGGCCCGGGTGCGACGAACATGGTGACGGCGATTGCGGATGCCTACCTGGACAGCACGCCCCTTGTGGTCATCACGGGGCAGGTGCCGACCTTCATGATCGGGCGCGGGGCTTTTCAGGAAACGGATTTCTTCGGGGTGACGCTGCCGGTGGTGAAGCACAGCTATCTGGTGACGGATCCGAACGACATTCCCCGGATTGTGAAGGAAGCCTTTTACATTGCGCAGAGCGGGCGTCCGGGACCGGTGGTGATCGACATGCCGAAGGACGTGCAGGAAGGCAAGACGCAGCCGATTTATCCTGACAAAATCGAACTCCGAGGCTACACCCCTGAGCGGGAGATTGACGAAGTGGCGATGAACGAGGCCATCGGGCTGATCAAGCAGGCGCAGCGGCCGGTGCTGTACTGTGGTGGTGGCATCATCAGCGGCGAGGCCCACCGGGCCCTGCTGGAGTTTGCGGAGCGGACGGGGATTCCGGTGACGACGACGCTGATGGGAGTGGGTGGTTTTCCGGAGACGCATCCGCTTTCGATCAAGTGGCTGGGGATGCATGGATCCGTGGCGGCGAACAATGCGGCCAACGAGGCGGATCTGCTGCTTGCGCTGGGCGTGCGGTTCGATGACCGGGTCACGGGCAAGGTCGAGAAGTTCTGCGAGCACGGTACGATCATTCACATCGACATCGACAACGCCGAGATCAACAAGAACAAGCTCGTGCGGCTTCCGATTGTGGCTGATGTGGGCGAGGCCCTGCGGCATCTCAATGGGTTGCTCGACAAGGCGGGCTGGAAGCGTCAGAAGGCGAACTGGCCGCACTTTGCGGAATGGCGCCGGCAGGTTGACCAGTGGAAGAAGGATTCGCCGATGACCTACGAGGAAGAACCGGGCTGCATTGCTCCGCAGTGGGTCATTGAGAAGCTGTATGATCTGACCAAGGGGGATATCTACATGACGACCGGGGTCGGTCAGCATCAGATGTGGGCGGCGCAGTGGTATCATTTCGATGAACCGCGCCGGCTCATCACGAGTCTGGGGCTGGGCTCGATGGGTTACGGACTGCCTGCTGCGCTGGGCGTCAAGTGTGCCTTCCCGGACAAGCATGTGGTCAACATTGACGGGGATGGATCATTCCTGATGAATGTGCAGGAACTGGCTACGGCGATTGCCGAGAAGATTCCGGTGAAGACGATCATTCTGAACAACCAGCATCTTGGGATGGTGGTGCAGTGGGAGGATCTGAAGTACAAATCGAACCGTGCGCACACCTTCCTTGGGAAGCTGCATGAGCCGAAGGACATTTATCCGGACTATGTGAAGATGTGTGAAGCGTTCGAGGTGCCCTGCGAGCGGATTTTCCAGAAGGAGGATGTGGTGCCTGCGATCCGCCGGATGCTGGCATCGAAGACGGCCTATGTGCTCGACATCATGGTTCCGTACACGGAGCACGTGCTGCCGATGATTCCGGGCGGGATGACGTACAAGGACATCATCACCAAGCCGATCCGCAACGAAGACGGCACGAAGGGCTTCGGGGACATCAAGGTGGCCACGGCGCTCTGAAGGCTTGGCCGGAAGTCCGGTCATGGCATTGGCAGATCATGGAAGCGACGACTGCAGCTGGTGGGGACACGGGTGGCGTGGCTCTCTGCGGGCTGCTGCCGGAGGAATTGGCTGCGGAGCTGGCGGAGTGGGGTGAGCCGAAGTACCGTGCGGCGCAGATTCTGGAATGGGTTTTCGGGCGGCGGGTGACGTCGTACGAGGCCATGACGAATCTGAGCCGTGGGCTGCGGGAGAGGCTGGCGGCGGTGCATCCGGTGCAGTCTCTGACGGTGGCGCGGGTGCAGGGTGCGCGGGACAGCACGCAGAAGTTTCTGTTCCGTCTGCGGGATGGGCGCTATGTGGAGAGCGTCCTGATTCCGGCGAATCCGGCGGATGACGGCGGCCGCAGCACGCGGCGGACGCTTTGTGTGAGCAGTCAGGTAGGATGTGCGTACGACTGCAAGTTCTGTGCGAGTGGGCTGGCTGGGTTCACGCGCAATCTGGGAGCTGATGAGATTGTGGGGCAGGTTCTGCTGGCGGAGGAACATGGAGGGGCGCGGGTGGACAATCTGGTGTTCATGGGAATGGGGGAACCGCTGGCGAACTTCACGCGGCTGACGCAGGCCCTGAGGATTCTGCAGGCTCCGTGGGGGATGAACATCGGGGCGCGCCACATGACGGTGTCGACGAGCGGGCTGGCCCCGCAGATCCGGAAGCTGGCCGATTTTCCGATTCCGGTGCGGCTGGCGATCAGTCTGCATGGGGCCACTGATGAAGTGCGCGAGCGCATCATGCCGGTGAACCGGAAGTATCCTCTGGAGGAACTGTTCCGGGCGCTCGAGTATTTCGGAAGCCGACGGAAGCAGAAGATCACGCTGGAGTACATTCTGATCGAGGGGGTCAACGATGCGCCGGAGCATGCCGTGGCGCTGGTGCGGCGGGCGCGGTCGATCGGGGCGAAGGTCAATCTGATTCCGTACAACACGGTGGAAGGTTTGCCGTGGGTGCGGCCGTCGGAAGCGGCGCAGGATGAGTTTCTGGCGGTGCTGACGAAGGCGGGGGTTCCGGCGACGCTGCGGCGGGAGAAGGGTCACGACATTGAGGCCGCCTGCGGGCAACTGCGGCTCCAGCAGGAAACGGCGGAAGGGATCATTGTACCTGGCGTGCCGTAGGCGTCTGCCGAGCAACCGGGCCCGGTTTTTCATCAGGCTCTTAGGGAGCGGATCTGGGATTCAGGCGTCGATGCGTGGGCTGGTTTGGCTTGCCTGGGAGGCGCGGCCGGGGTTGGTGCGGAGCATGAATTTACGGAAGTTTCTGATGCTTGGGTTGCTGATGGCGGGTGGGTGGCTGCGGGCGGCGGAAGTGCCGGATGTGGCTCCGGTGGTGCAGAAGGTACTCGTGCTGAACTATGATCCGGTGCACGAGGGCAAGCGGCTCCATGAATTGTTTGGCTGGAACGACCCGCGCCGGATGGCCGAAGGGTTCGTGGCCGACATGGAGCAGGCGTCCGGCGGCCGGCTGAAGCTGGAAATTGCCGAGTGGCGGGACCTGAATGAGATTTATGCGCGGGAGGACGGTGGGCGGTTCACAGTGGAGGAATATGTGCGCAACCGGAGGAGCGGGAAGGGCTGGCCTGAGAAGATCATGGCTGACTACCCGCGGATTTTCGCGGAGCAGGGAGTGGCCCCGATGATTGACGATGGGAGGGTCGATGAGGTCTGGATCTTCAGTGACCATTATTTCGGGATCTGGGAGGCATCGATGGCCGGTCCGGGAGCCTTCTTCATCAATGGTGGCGTCTATCCCGAGGTGCCCGTGAAGCGTCCGTTTGCGTTCTTCGGATTCAATTATGAACGCGGAGTGGCTGAGATGGTGCACAATGCGTCGCACCGGACCGAATGCACGATGAACCGGGTGTATGGTCAGTGGAATCTGAAGGAACCGCGCAGCAACTGGGACAAGTTCAGTGCCAATCATGATCAGTCGCAGGGGCGGGCCGGGGTAGGGACCTGTCATTGGCCGCCGAATGCGCAGCATGACTATGATTACAGCAACCTGCGGGTGGTGGAGAGCTGGGCCGATGACTTTCTGAATTATCCGGATCTGACCGGGAAGACGCAGAAGGTATCCGTCCGGACGTGGTCGCCGGATGGCAAGGATCCGCACCGGGATTATCTACGGTGGTATTTCACGCGATTGCCGAAGGCGGCCGGGGTCAATCCGGATGGGCGGCGCAACAACTGGTGGCGGTACCTGTATGATTTTGCGAACTACACGCAGGATGGCAAGCCGCTGGAACCATCGGCGGAAGTGGTGCGGGTGGAAGCGGTGGCTGATGCGACCGTGATTTCCGTGGCCTTGAAGAGTCCCGGGCTGATCCGGCCTGACAGCTGTGGCCGCGGGGCCTTTGCGGTGCAGGTTGGCACGGTGGACCGGAAGGTGGCAGCGGTGCGGATGAGCGATGAGCGTCCCGGTGGGTACCGGGTGGCGGCGGTCCGGTTGGAGCCGGCCCTGCGCGGGGAGGAACTGAGGGAAGCGGAACTGACCCTGCTTCCTGGGTTCGTGCGGGATCTGCAGGGAGCCACCGTGCCGGGGCGGGTCTGGGGATTTGCGCAGAAGGAAGGCCGCTGGGTGGCCGAGGCCCGCTGAGATTCAGCTCAGCTGCGGCGGGGTTGGCGCTTCAGGCCTGGTGTTTCGCTTCGTCGGTTCTTCCGGCGGCGTAGGCGGTGAAGACGCGGCGGATTTCGTCGCGGACGCGGCGGAAGACAGCCATCTGTTCCTCTTCGGTTCCGGTGGCATGGGCTGGGTCGTCGAAGCCCCAGTGGTGGCGGTTGCGCTGCCCGGGGAACAGGGGGCAGGCCTGGTCGGCATTCCCGCACACGGTGATGACGGTTTCCACGTTGTCGTCGAGGAACTGCTCGAGGTGTTTCGAGTGGTGGCTGCTGATGTCGATGCCGATTTCCGCCATGGCCCGGATGGCGAGCGGGTGGACGTAGCCGGCTGGCTTGGATCCTGCGCTGGCGACTTTCCATGCTGGCCCGAGGGCGTCCTGGAGGATGCCTTCGGCGAGATGGGAACGGCAGGAATTTCCTGTGCAGAGGATGAGGATGACCGATGGCTTCATGACGGTTGGCTGGTAGTGGCTGCTGGAGATGTGAGTCGGTGCAGGGGAATGGCGAGAAGGGCACCGGCGGTGGGTGCGGCGAGGTAGAGCCAGAGCGAATCCATGGTTCCCGAGACGACGGCGGGCGCGAGGGAACGGGCTGGATTCATGGAGGCACCGCAGACAGGCCCGGCGAACATGGCTTCGAGAGCGATGACGGCTCCGATGGCGATGCCTGCCGTGATGCCCTTTTCCCGGGCACCGGTCGATACCCGCAGAATCGTGAGCATGAGGATGGCAGTGAGGATCAGTTCGAAGACAAAACTCTGCGAGGCGGAGCCGGCCGGCAGGGTGGTGCCGAGGGTCGCATGGGCCGGGAACTGGCTGCGGAGCAAGGCCGATGCCGAGATTGCTCCGAGGCATTGGGCGGCGGCGTAGCCGGGGACTTCGCGCCATGGAAACCGTCCGGCGGCGGCGAAGGCGGTCGTGACGGCGGGATTGAAGTGTGCGCCCGAGACATCGCCGAACGTGTAGATCATGGCCATGACCACGAGTCCGAAGGTGAGGGCGATGCCCGGGTGGCCGATCACTCCGCCGTAGGTGTCATTGCTGACGATGGCCCCGGTGCCGGCAAAGACGAGGGCGAAGGTGCCGAGGAATTCTGCCAGATAGCGCGACATGGGAGTGCGGTGCATCAGCAGGATTGGCCTGATGGGGGAGCCGAGAGGGTGAGGGCGGCGAGGGCGTCTGGTCCGGTGGGTTCTGTGACCATCCATGGGAGCCATGCGGTGCGCGGGGCGAGCTGGAGGGCGACCTCGTCGAGGTAGCGGTGTTCGCTGCGTTCGCGCGCCAGCAGGATGGGGTCGGTGGTACCCGACAGGAGCAGGCTTTGATTGATGACCCATGCACGGGGTTCGATGCCGGCGCGGCGGAGGTCGTTCTGGAGGGCGGCGGCCTCGTGGACGGGCGTGGCTTCCGGGAGGGTGACGAGCAGGACCGAGGTGAAGGCTGGGTCGCGCAGTCTGGCGAGGAGCGACTGGACGTCGTCGGTGCTGCTGCGGCGGCCCTGACGTTCCAGTTCGCGCAGGTGGCTCTGGCTGGCGTCGAGCAGGAGAAGCGTGTGTCCAGTGGGTGCGGTATCGAGGACGACGAAGCCGTCCTTGCCGCGGCCGACTTCACGCGCGAAGGCGCGGAAGACGGCGATTTCCTCGGTGCAGGGCGAGCGCAGGTCCTCCTCGAGGAGGGCGCGTCCGGCTTCGTCAAGGGCTGCCCCTGTGGTGGCGAGGACTTCGGCGGAATAGGCGGCGGTTTCCGCGGCGGGATCGATGCGGCTGACTGTGAGGCCGGGGATTTCTCCGGCCACCGTCTGGGCGAGGTGGGCCGCGGGATCGGTCGTGCTCAGGTGGACGCGGTGCCCGCTGCGGGCGAGGTTCACGGCGATGGCTGCGGCCACCGTGGTTTTGCCGACGCCGCCTTTGCCCATGGTGAGAATGACGCCGTGTTCTGCAGCGGCGAGGGAGTCGATCAGGCTGGCGAGCGACTCCATGGGAGGAGGTTGCCAGTCCGGTGGTTCCGGCTCCGCGTGTCGATGGTCGGCCGGGGCGGCTGCGGAGGGATCGAGGAGGGCGGTGAGAGCTGCCATGCCGAGGAGATTGTGCGGCTGGAGCTTCACTGTGAAGACCGGCAGGCTAGCCAGAAAGGGAGCTGCCGCGGTGATGGCGAGGGCACCGCGTGCTTCCATGGCGGAGGCGATGCGGTCGTGGTGGTCCGTGGCAGTGAACAAGCCATTGAGAACGAGCTGCTGATTGGCGACGCCGAGTTCGCGGAGTTCCCGGGACGTGCGTTCGGCTTCGCGCAGCGCTGATGCCTGCGGCCGGCTCACGAGGACGAGCGTGGTCAGTGCCGGGTCAGCGAGGGTGGCGACCGTCCGGCGGTAGATTTCGCGTTGTTTTTCGAGGCCCGCGAGGGGGCCGAGGCAGGATGCGCCGTTTGTGCTCCCGGCGAGGAACTGGTCCCATGCTTTGGCGAGATTCATGAGACGCAGCGTGTGTCCGGTGGGGGCGGTATCGAAGACAATATGATCGTAGTCCGCGGCGGCCGCGGGGTCGCCGATGAGGCCCGAGAATTCATCGAAGGCGGCGATTTCGACCGTGCATGAACCCGAGAGTTGTTCCTCCATGCTGCGGAGGGCGGAGTCCGGAAGAACACCGCGGAGTGGACCGATGAGACGTTCCCGGTAGGCTGCTGCTGCGGCCATGGGATTGATGTTCATGGCATCGAGGCCTTGCTGCGAAGTCACGGCGGCGGGCGTGCCCGTCAGTTTCATGCCAAGCACCTCATCGAGATTCGAGGCCGGATCCGTGCTCACGAGAAGGACCCGGCGTCCGGCGCGGGCCAGCTGGGCGGCGGTGGCACAGGAAAGCGAGGTTTTGCCGACGCCGCCTTTGCCCGTGAAGAAGAGGTAGCGCGTCGCCGCCTGCGGCTGCGGCGCGAATCGGGGGAAATCAATCATGGGATTCTGTTTCGCTGAGACCGAGGGCTGCGCGGAAGAAAGCCGGGCGTTCCTCCCGGCCCGGGTAGCGTCCCCGCAGCCATTCCGTGCCGTCCACGTAGATCAGTGGCAGGGCCGACGTGCCGTCTGCCGTGAGGACCGCCTTGACGCCCTCGTGCTGGGCAAAGGCGAGTGGCTGCTGGCTCAGATTGTAGCGTTCCACCTGCACACCCCGCCCCTTCAGCTGGGAAAGCGCTGCCGCGAAGTGGACCAGATCCGGATCGATGTCCGTCCCGCAGATCCCCGTGGAACAGCACATGGGGGGATCGAATACCTGAACATGATGCGTGGTCATGCAGCACCAACTACTTGGTATTTTCGCCAAGTAAAGCGCGCTTTTGGCGGCTTGGGCGGGCGAGTTGGTCGAGGCAATTGAGGAAGGGGACGAGGCAATCGCAGCGGAGGCGGTAGAAGACGCGGAGTCCGCGTTTCTGGGAGGCGACGAGGCCGGCGCTGCGGAGGATGGCGAGGTGTTTGGAGACGGTGGACAGGTCGGAGCCGGTGAGGTCGCGCAGGTCGCAGACGCATTTTTCGCCATCGTGGAGGGATTCGATGATGAGGAGGCGTGATGGGTGGGCGAGTGCTTTGATGGTCTGCAGGCGGGACTCGCTGGGGGTGGTGGGGAGGTTGGTTCCGGGAGTGGCCATGCGGGCGATTTGGCGGTTTACTTGGGAATCGGTGGCGGAAGGGGGAGGTGCAAGGGCTGAGCAATGTTACGGAATTGTCACAGAGTTACAGATGATGCGTGACATTATCGTAAGATTATGGAGGGTCACCTTCTGATACTGAGTCGATGAACAAATTCTCGAGATTTTCCGTGTTTTTCCGGGTCATGATTTCCGTGTGGGCGGGTGGGCGGCTGATGGCCGGCGGGCCGGCTGTTTCTGCTGTTCCGGCGGTGGCACCGGCGGCTGAGGCTGGTGGCAAGACGCTGGCGGAGTCGCTGGAGAATCTGGGGTTGCTGTACCGGAGTGACACGGATCCGGTGCTGCAGGAGCTGTGGTTTCTGGGACGGTTTCATGGGCAGTATCACTGGTCCGAGGGGAGCAATGGGAGCAACGAGGACTACGAGACGCGGCGTTTCCGGATTGGTGGGCAGGCGCGGGTTTTCCGGAATCTGACGCTGCATGCGCAGATGGTGAGCGGGAGTGATTTCGAGCCATTCTACGGGGGATTCACCGAGCTGTGGGCGGGCTGGAAGTTCAACGATGCGGTGATTCTGACGGTGGGGCAGCAGAAGCACCGGTTCACGCATGACCGGAACATATCGAGCCGCTACATCAATTACCTTGAGCGGAGCATGTTCACGAACATGATGGGGCTGGATTACACTCCGGCGGTGACGTTGTCCGGGAAGTCCGGGAAGTGGAGTTACTATGGGGGAGTGTTCTCCAATGCGACGGGTACGGACATGTGGCAGGCGTTTACGGAACTGGATTCCGGGTGGTCGCTGCTGGCGACGGCGACGGTCGATCTGGGAGGGTCGCTGGGAACGGACACGGCGCATGCGACCTTTGGGTATCTGCACAGTGACGCCAGGGACAATGCCACGAATCTATTCCGGTATGACGACAGTGTGGCGGCGGCCCTCATTGTGACGGAGGGGGCGTTTTCGGTGGTGACCGAGGCGACGGCGGGGTTTGGCAGTGGGCGTGGCAATGGGTTTTCGCTCAATCTGCAGCCGGCGTGGTACATCACGGACAAGCTGCAGCTGGCGACGCGGTATCAGTTTGCGGTGAGTGACAACGAGCGTGGGCTGTCGGCGCAGCGGCGCTATGAACGTCCGGCGGGGATGAGCACTGGTGATCTGTATCAGGCGGCCTATGCGGGCCTGAACTACTATGTGGCGGCGCACCGGATCAAGCTGATGAGCGGGGTGGAGTACTCGACTCTTGGAGGGGAGGATTGCTGGACGGCGTCGGTGGCGGTGCGGGTATTCTGGGGACCGCATTCGAAGGGTCCGTTTCCGATGGCGAGCATGCTCAACGGAACGTACTGAGGAACTGCATCCGGCGATTGCGCCGGGTGGCGTGTGCGGGAAGCTGAGGGCCATGGAATTGCTGGCACTGCAGACCGATCCCGTGTGGGAAGATCATGAAGCGAACCTGTCGCAGGTGGCTCTCCGTCTAGCGGAGGCGGCCCCGGCGGCGGGTTCGCTGGTGATTCTCCCTGAGATGGCGTTGTCCGGGTTCAGCATGGATGCGGGGCGTGCTGCCGATGGCGGTGCTGGGGTGGCGGCGCTGGGGGCCATGGCGCGGCGTCATGGGATTATGATGGTGGCGGGGTTGGCGCGGAAGACGGAGGATGGTTTTGCGAACGAGGCGGTGGTGCTGGGGCCGGATGGCCGGGAAGTGGGATCGTACCGCAAGCTGCATCCGTTTTCGCCTCCGGGGGAGGGCCGGGTGTGGGCGGCGGGGGATCGGGTGGTGACCTTCCGGTGGGGAGGGTTCACGGTGGCTCCGTTCCTCTGTTATGATCTGAGGTTTCCGGAGATCTTCCGGGCGGCGGCGGAGGCTGGGGCCGACTTGTTTGTGGTGATGGCGAGCTGGCCGTCGCGGCGGACTCATCATTGGTCCCTGCTGCTGCGGGCGAGGGCCGTGGAGAATCTGGCGGTGGTGGCGGGGGTGAACCGCTGCGGGGAGGATCCGGCCTTCCGGTATGAGGGGGCGAGTGCGGTCATTGGGGCGCAGGGGGAAGTGCTGGCCGAGGCGGGGTCTGGTCCGGCCGTGCTGCGGGCGGAGGTCGATGCGGGGTCGGTGCGGGCGTGGCGCGAGGCATTTCCGGCGCTGCGGGACCGCCGTCCAGCTGGTTCGTGGCGAGTGGTGAAACTGATGGAATAATCGCGTGCATCCTCCGGTGGCTGCTGTCATGGGAATGGATGTCATTTTCAGAACTGGGCCTTGCGCCCGGAATATTGCAGGCGGTTGCGGAGACCGGGTACAGTGAGCCGACCCCGATTCAGGCGGCGGCGATTCCGCCGATTCTGGCGGGTCGTGATGTGACGGGGATTGCGCAGACGGGGACTGGGAAGACGGCGGCGTTCACGCTGCCGATTCTGACGCGGATGGCTGGGCAGCCGGAAGTGCGGGGGATTCAGACCCTGGTGCTGGCTCCGACGCGGGAGCTGGCGGCGCAGATCATTGATAACGTGCGGATTTACGGGAAGCACCTTGGTTTCCGGAGTGCAGCGGTGTTTGGTGGGGTGGGTGAGAAGCCGCAGATTGATGCGCTGCGTGCGGGGACGCCCTTTGTGGTGGCCTGTCCGGGTCGGCTGCTGGATCTGATGAACCGAGGGTTCGGGGATTTTTCGCGGCTGCGGTATCTGGTGCTGGACGAGGCTGACCGGATGCTGGACATGGGGTTTCTGCCTGACATGCGGCGGATTCTGGCGAAGCTTCCGAAGGATCGGCAGACCCTGTTGTTTTCGGCCACGCTGTCGCGTGAGATCGAGTCGCTCAGCCGGGATTTTCAGCGTGATCCGGAGCTGGTGGAGATTGGGAAGCGGACGAATCCTGCGGAGACGGTGACGCAGGAATTCTGTGAAGTGGAGAAGGCGCGCAAGCCGGCGCTGCTGGTGAAGCTGCTTGAGGATCCGGCCATGAGCATGGTGCTGGTGTTTACGCGGACGAAGCATGGGGCTGACCGCATTGCGAAGCTGCTGGAGCGTCAGGGCATCCGGACGGGGGCGCTGCATGCGAACCGTTCGCAGGGTCAGCGGCTGCGGGCGCTCGGGGATTTCCGGGATGGCCGGCTGCGGGTGCTGGTGGCGACGGACATTGCGGCGCGGGGAATTGATGTGGAGGGGATTTCGCATGTGGTGAACTTTGATTTTCCGCCGCAGGTGGAGGATTATGTGCACCGGATTGGGCGGACGGGCCGGGCGGCGGCGGTGGGGCATGCGATCAGTTTCATTACCGGGGACGACCGGGATGCGGTGCGGGCGCTGGAGCGCCGGACTGGGCGGGTGGTGCCGCGGATGATGCCAGCAGGATTTGATGCGGGGAATGCCGGGGCGGTGGAGCCGCCGCGTCAGGCTCAGGGGAGGGGTGGTCGCCCTCAGGGTCGGCCGGGGAATGCGGGTGGTCGGCCGCAGGGACGTCCGGGGAATTCCGGTGGGGGTGTGTCGCGTGGTTCGGCGAGGCCTGTGCAGGGGCAGGGTCGGCCGCAGCGGTCCGGTCCGCGTCCGGAGCAGAGTTCAGGGGAGAGGGCGGCTCCGCGTGCGGAAGTGTCGGGTGAAGCGAGGGAGGCTGAGCGTCCCACGCTGCGGGGTCGGCGGCTGCGGAAGTGGTGAGGGGGAATCCGGGAAATCGTTGCTGCAAAGGCCGGGGTGATCCCGTAGAGTGAGGGTAGCATGGAAGAACCGGGAACAACGCAGAGAGGGCACGACCATGAGCTGGTGGAGGAGGCTCTGGCTGGGCTGGCGATGCTGCTGATCCGCGGGGTGAAGGCCAGTCCGGATCCGGCGGCGGCGGCGCAGGTGGCTGGGGCGGGTCTGCGGGCGCTGGGGGACTGGGTTGAGCAGACGGCGGCGGATGTGGCGGGCAAGGGTGCCGGGGCAAGCGCTGGATTGGTGGAGTGGCCACCGGCACCGCAGGGTGCAGCAGCGGAAATGGCTCCGGCGGTGCGTCAGCCGTTTCTGCTGATTGATGACGAGGATGATCACGAGGATGAGGTTCCGGATGCTGCGGTGGTTCCGGAGGCAGCCGCCGGGCCTGTCGATTCCGGGCCCGTTCCTGATTTGGGGGCGGCGGTTTCCGCTGCGGACCTGCCGGTCCCCGAGATGGCAGTTCCGGTGCCGGAGATGGTTGTTCCGGAGGCTCCTGTGGCTGCGCCGGCGGCGGTGGCTGCGGCTGATCCGGCGGCGGGTGAGGAATCGGGAAAAACTGGAGTGGTGGAGAGTATGTTTTCGCCGGTGGCCGCGGTGACGGTTTCCGGGGTGGCTCACGATGCGCCTGGGTTGTCTGCGTTTCCGCTTGCGGCGGTGCTGGGGGAATCTGGTGGAACCGATCCGGAGCATGGAACTGTCCCGGGGCTGGAAGCGATGGCGATGCCGTTGGCGGAAGAGGCGGCTTCGGCAGATGCGGTGGTTTCCGGGGGCGAAGATGGCGGGATTGCGGAATCCGCCGTGGAAGCGAGTGCCGCTGCCGTGTCTGCCGTGACAGTGGCGCAGGTTCCGGCGGTACCGGTGCTGGAGAAGCTGTCGGCGGCGTCGGGGCCCCGGGTTTCCGGGGAATGGGTGACGTCGTCGGTTCCGGTGGAGGCACCGGAGGAGCCTGCTGTCCGGTCGGGTTGCTGGATGGTGCGGATGCTGATCTGGCTGGCGGTGCTGGCGGCTCTTGCGTGGGGATTGCGGGCCATCGTGCAGCATTTCTTTTCCGCGCTGTTCTCGGCCTGAGGGCGTGGGCGCTGCGGGTGGGCTGATGGTTTGACGGCTGGCAGGAAAGACGCCACTGCTGCGGGGTGAATGGGTATTTTGACTGGAACGCGACGGCCCCGCTGCATCCGGCGGCGCGGGAGGCATGGCTGGAGGCGTCCGCACGGTTCTGGTACAATCCCTCCGGACTGTACCGGGAAGGGGCGGAAGCCCGGGAGCGGCTGGAGGAATGCCGGGAGCGTGCGGCTGGGCTGCTGGGGTGCGAGCCTGGAGCGATCGTGTTCACCTCGGGGGCCACGGAAGCCGACAATGCGGTGGTGCGCTGGGTGGCCGGGCAGGGTGCTGCGCCTGTGGTGGTTTCTGCGATCGAGCATCCGGCCGTGAGCGAACCCGCGGCAGCCTGGCTGGGGGAGCGGTTGCGGTCGTGGCCCTGCGGTGCCGATGGTCTTGCTGATCTCGGCTGGCTGGCTGATTTTCTTGGGCGGCAGCGTCCGGTACTGGTTTCCCTGATGGCAGCGAACAACGAGACGGGAGCGCTGCAGCCGTGGCGCGAGGCTGCGGAACTCTGTGCGCGGCATGGAGTGCGGTTTCACTGCGATGCCGCGCAGTGGTGCGGGCGCCTGCCGTCCGACGGTCTGGGCGGCTGTGATTTCGTGACCGTGAGCGGGCACAAGTTCGGGGGCCCGAAGGGGGTGGGTCTGCTCAAGCTGCCTGCGGAGCTCAACGGTTTCCGCAGCTTCCGCGGTGGTCAGCAGGAAGAACGCAGACGTGCCGGCACCGAGAATCTGCCCGGTGTGGCCGCCATGCTCGCAGCGTGGGAAGCCGCGGAAGTGCTCGTCAGCGATGCTGCCGCCATGCCTGCAGAGCCGCGCGATGCCTTCGAAGCGCGGCTGGCCTCAGCGGTTCCGGATATTGAGGTTCTCTCGCGTCGGGTGCCGCGTCTCTGGAACACGTCCCTCCTGCTCGTGCCGCGGGGACCGAATGTGAAATGGGTGGCGCGCCTGAGCCGTTCCGGTTTTCAGGTTTCCACGGGTTCGGCCTGCAGCCGCGGCGGTGGGGCGTCCGAGGTGCTGACTGCCATGGGGATTCCCGCGGAACGGACCGGGGCCGCCCTCCGCATCAGTTCCGGATGGTCCACCGGCGCCAGCGCTTGGCAAGCGCTCGCGGCAAGGCTCATGGCCCTCTCGGATGAAATCGGATGAATCCGCGGTGAATCGGGATTGACGGCGCGGGGAGAGGGAATTACTGCGCCTCACGTTTCATGCGTCCATTCGCATGAGCTTGTATGGAGAGCGAACTTTTTTGATACCTGTGCCATGGCAGCGAGAGTGACACCCACTGAGCCGGCTGTTTCCGATGAAGCGCTGGAAATGATAGCGTCGTGGTTCCGGACCTTGGCGGAGCCGAGTCGGCTGAGGATTCTGCGGGCTCTTGAGGGAGGGGAGATGAACATCAGTCAGCTGGTGGTGGTGACTGGGCTGACGCAGGCGAATGTGTCGCGGCATGTGCAGACGCTGGTGGATGCTGGGATGGTGGGGCGTCGGCGGGAGGGTTTGAGTGTGATCTGTCACATTGCGGATCCGGGGATCCGGGATTTGTGCGACACGGTGTGCCGGAATCTGCAGACGAGGCTGGCGGGGCAGGCGCGTCAGCTGGCTGGGCGCTGATTTCCGGCCTGCGGTGGTGCCTGCTGCGATCAGGAAGTGGCGAACTGTTCGAGGAGCTGCAGGGGCACGATCTGGAGGGCGGCTTCGCTGGTGGCGTTGAGGATGACAGGGGGAGCGACCCCGGCGTGGGCGGCTTCGAGCCAGCGGGCGGCGCAGAGGCACCAGCGGTCGCCAGGCTGGAGGCCGGGGAATCCGTATTCCGGCAGCGGGGTGGAGAGGTCGTTGCCGCGGGATCTGCTGAACGCGAGGAAGGCGGTGGTCATTTCTGCGCAGACTGTGTGGCTGCCGTGGTCGTGGGCGTCGGTGCGGCAGCATCCGTCGCGGAAGAATCCGGTCATGGGTTCCGTGCTGCACGGGCGCAGCGGACCACCGTAGACATTGCGGGGTGCGGACATGGCGGGGGATTCAGGAACCGAGGAGCTGGCGGACCGACTGGACGAGTCGCTCCATCTGGAACGGTTTCGAGAGGATGCCGAGGAAGCCATGGGAACGGAATGATTCCATGATTTCGTCGTCGGCGTAGCCGGAGGTGAGGATGGCGCGGATGTGAGGGAAGCGGCTGCGGAGCCGGGTCATGACCTGGCAGGCTCCGGGACCCCCGCGGATATCGAGGTCGGCGAGGAGGAGGTCGAAGGGGGCTCCGAATTCGTGGGCGCGGGACCATGCGGCGACGGTTTCGTCCGCGGTGGCGGTGCAGTGGACATCGAATCCGTGGGTGCAGAGCATGGCGGAGACGACCTCCCGGATGGGGGCTTCATCGTCCATGAAGAGGACGCGGTGCCGTTTGGCGGTTGGAGCTGGGTTATCCTGGGTCGTGGTGCCGGCGGATTCCGCGGGGGTGGCGGGAAGCCACATGGTGACCGTCGTGCCTGCTCCGGGGCTGCCTGCGATGGAGAGGTGGCCGCCGTGGGCGCGGACAATGGAACCGGCGAGTGTCAGGCCCATGCCGGGCCGTCCGGCACGCGTGGTGAACCATGGGTCGAACACGCGGGGCAGGTGGTCGGAGTGGATGCCATGGCCTTCGTCGCGGAACGTGATGAGCACCCCTTGTTTTCCGTCGCTGTCCGGGTGGCTGACGGGATCTGCGTTGTGAGCTGAGATGTGGAGGGTGCCGCCGGGTTCCATGGCATCGTCGGCATTGTGGGCGAGGCAGGCAAAGGCTTCCGCGAGGCGGGATTCGTCTGCTGCGATGGTCCAGAGGTCCGATGGGAGCTGGCAGGTCATGCGGGCCTTTCCGCCGAGCAGGGCGAAGGCGACCGCTTTCTCCGTGAGGATGCGGAGGGAGACTGGCTGTCTGCGGAGGTCGTGTCCGCGGGGGGCGCGGGCGAGGCCGGTGAGCTGGTGGGCGACGCCTTCGGTGCGGTCGCAGGAAGCCGCCACGGCGGCGATGAGATCGCGGATTTCCTGACGGGCGAAGGGTTGGCGCTGGAGGAGGTCGAGGTGGCCGCGCAGGCTGGTGAGGGCGTCGGTCAGTTCACGGGCCGCTCCGCCCATCGTGCGTGCGGCTGCGTCCATGCGGGCCTCGTGGAGGAGTCGGGCTTCCCGGCTGAGGACGTCGGTGCGGTCGATGAAATTGAGGAGGAGGGCCTGACCGGGGGCCCATGGGATACGGGTGATGAAGACGTCGAGTGAGCGGAGTGAACCGTCCGGTTTCCGGTGCGGGAGTCCACTGAGCCGCAGGGTATGCGGAACCGTGAGAATGCGGGCGTCGAAATCCTCGCGTTCGAAGAGGTCCGGCAGGACGAGGGAAAGGAAGCGCTGAACGAGGTCGCGCCGGCGCACTCCGAGCACATCTTCCGCGGCGGTGTTGGCTTCCACGATGAGGCCTTCGCGGGCCGTCACGACGAGGGCAGCGTCCGGGGAACGCTGGAAGATGTCTTCGAACCGGCGGGTGAAGCGCAGCGATTCCATGGCGTGCCGGGCGCGTTCGCGGCGGCGCATGACGGTGCGTTCGATGACGGCGAGGCGGCTGCCGACCACGGATGCGCCGGCGGTTTCGGGATCTGGGAGGAATTCATCGAAGCCGCGTTTGAGCCATGCTTCCACGCGGCTGGGGGATTCTTCGCTCCGGGTGAGGGCGATGAGATGGGATTGGTCGCCGCGGTCCCGGATGAAGCGCAGGAATTCGGCGGCTTCCGGTGCGGTGGTGTGGTCGAGGCGGAGAATGAGGCAATCCGGCGGGTCGAGTTCCGCCGGGGATTTGCGAACCGCGGCGAACGACGGGCTATGGGAACATTCGTGGCCGCGGCCCCGGAGGATCGCGAGCAGGGGTTCTGCGGAAGCGGGATCCGGATCGATGACAAGTGTGCGGACGAGCCGGATGGTGAATCCGGGCGTGCTGGTCTCCGTGCTGCCATGGTCGGTGGCGGTGGGGAGTTGTGCGGGGTCGGGTTCGGTCACTGGAACGAGGGTTGAGGGTAGGTTGATTTCGGGCTGATCCCCTTGTGCGGCAAGTGCGACCCTTGCTTTTCCGCGGGTTGGGAAATGGATGGGAATCCCGTGCATGGGTGCCGCAGGTGCGGATTTGCGCTGAGCGGATGGCGGCTGGATGAGGGGAGGGTGAAGCCGAAACCATGCACGGATGGGGTGGCGTCCGTGGGGCGCCGGGCCTTTCTGCGGAGTCTGGCGGGGCAGTCCCTTGTGCTGCCCGGGCTGCTCAGCGAGCTGCTGTCGGGCCAGGGCGGGGCGGCGGATCCTCTGGCGGCGGCGGTGCCGGGTCACCGGGCGCGGGCGCAGCGGGTCATCTTCATTTTTTCGAATGGCGGGGCGTCGCACATGGACACCTTTGATTACAAGCCGGCGCTGTACCGGGCCGACGGGAAGATGACGGGGATCGGCGGCGGCCTATCCAATCAGCAGCGGGTTCTGCTCAAGCCGGGCTGGGAGTTCCGTCCCGGGGGTCAATGCGGGACCATGGTGAGCGATCTCTTTCCTCATCTCCGGGAATGCATGGACGACATCTGTGTGATCCGTTCCATGCGGGGGAACGACAACGAGCATTACAATGCGACCCTTGGGATTCACACCGGATCGTTCTTCTTTGCGCGGCCCGGGATTGGTTCGTGGGTGAGTTACGGGCTGGGAACGATGAACCGGAATCTGCCGTCGTTTGTGGTGCTGGCGGCCGCCATGCCCTATGCGGGGACGCAGATTTTCAGCAACGACTTTCTGCCCGCCTATCATCAGGGCGTGCGGGTGGTGCCTGGGAAGGAACCGATTGCCAATCTGGACCGCCGGTCCGCGGAGTCGGGCCTGCAGGAACTGGAGAATGGGCTGACGGAAGCATTCAACCGGCGGCATCTGGAAGCGCGCGGGCATGACGACCAGCTGGCGGCGCGCATCCGGTCGTTCGAGACCGCCTATCAGATGCAGAGCGGGGCGCGGGAAGTATTTGCGGTGGAGCAGGAGAGTGACGAGACGCTGGGGCTTTATGGGATGCAGCGCGGGCAGACCGATGGCTTTGGCTGGCAGTGTCTGGTGGCGCGGAGGATGGTGGAGCGCGGCGTGCGTTTTGTGGAGATCGTTGATGGGAGTTCGTCGCAGAACTGGGATCAGCATGGCGATATGGCCGAGCATGCGCGGCATGCGAAGAACATCGATCAGCCCGTGGCTGGTTTGCTGCGCGATCTGAAGCGGAGGGGCATGCTCGACGATACCCTTGTGGTGTGGACCACGGAATTCGGGCGCACGCCCGGGGTGGATGGAGCGAAGGGGCGGGGGCATCACAGTGCCTGTTTTTCGTCGTGGCTGGCCGGCGGCGGGGTGCGTGGCGGGATGACCTATGGAGAAACCGACGAGCTGGGGGCGGCCGTGGCGCGGGATGAAGTGCACGTGCACGATTTCCATGCCACCATTCTGCATCTGCTGGGGATTGATCATGAGCGTCTGACCTTCCGGCATGGCGGGCGCGACTACCGGCTAACCGATGTTCACGGTCATGTGGTGCAGGCGATTGTGGCGTAGGCTGGCATGGCTGCTGGTGCTGTCCGGCGCGGTCCGGGCGGAGGAAGCGCGCTTTGTGCGGGCCGTGAATCTCAATGGTCCGGCACTGACGGTGGACGGTCGGCCCTGGGAAGGACGGGAGGCGGCTGACTTTGCAGCGCGGGGTCAGCATTTCGAGAATCAGTCCGTGCCGCTGCGGCCGGTGGTGGATCCGGCGCGGGCCCGCATGCTGAGGAGCAGTACGTGGGGCGACGGCGTGGAAGTGGCGTTCCGGAATGTTTCCGATGGGGACTATCAGGTGGTGCTGTGGGTCTGGGAAGACAACCGGAGCGAGACCTGCCGGTTTGCGGTCAATGGGCGGACGGTGCAGGAGGGATTCCGGAGTGGTGCGGGAGGTACGTGGCATCGGCTGGGGCCGTGGCGCTGCCGGCCCGAGGGCGGGGAGATCCGGGTGAGTGCGGCGGGCGGGGCGGCCAATCTTTCTGGCATGGAGTTGTGGAGCGGGGAAGGTTCCGTGCCTGCGCCTGGAGACGGCTACAATGCCAACCCCACGGCTGAGGAATTGGCGTTTTTTGAAAACCGCATCCGTCCGCTCCTGGCGGGCCGCTGTCATGAATGTCACAGTGCAGGAGCGGCCACGGTGCGTGGTGGGTTGCTGCTCGACAGCCGAGTTGGAGTGAGGCGCGGGGGAGACCGCGGCCCGGTGGTGGTTCCCGGCGATCCGGGATCGAGTCTGCTGATGAATGCGGTGCGGCGGAGCGATCCGGATCTCGCGATGCCGCCGGACCATCCGCTTGAGGCGCATGAAATCGAAGACCTCGCTGCCTGGATTGGAATGGGAGCACCCGATCCGCGGGGCGAAGACACCGTGGCGGCGGCGCGGGAACGGAAGCAGGCCGTGTTGCTGCGGTCCGCCGACTGGTGGTCACTGCGTCCGCTTTCCGATCCTGAGCCACCGGCTGTGCGTGATGGCTCGTGGCCGCGGGGTGATCTCGACCGCTTTGTGCTCGCAGCGATGGAAGCGAAGGGACTGGTTCCCGCCGGCGATGCCGACCGCCGGACCCTGATCCGCCGGGTGACCTATGATCTGACCGGACTGCCGCCGACGCCGGAGGAAACCGAAGCCTTTCTGGCCGATCAGCGGCCCGAGGCCTTTGCGGAACTGGTCGAGCGCCTGCTTGCATCGCCCCGCTACGGGGAACGCTGGGGACGGCACTGGCTCGATGTGGTGCGTTATGCCGACACCGCGGGAGACAATTCCGATTTTCCCGTGCCGCAGGCGCATCGTTACCGCGACTGGGTCATTGCCGCTGTGAACCGCGACCAACCGTACCCGGAATTCGTGCGCGATCAGTTGGCCGGCGATCTCGTGGAGGGGGGCAGCGGGGAAGCCCGCCGCGACCGCATCATTGCCACGGGATACCTTGCCATGGCGCGCCGGTTTGGATCGCGCGTCGATGATTACCCATGGCATCTCACCATCGAGGATACCATCGACAACCTCGGGCGCGCCTTCCTCGGTCTTACGCTCAGCTGTGCGCGCTGTCACGATCACAAGTTCGATCCCATCAGCACACAGGATTACTATGCACTCTACGGGATCTTCCAGTCGACCCGCTATCCATGGCCGGGGATTGAGCTGGAGCAGAAGCAGCGCGACTTCGTGCCGCTGGTGAGCGCAGAGGAAGCCGGGCGGCGCAGGGACGAACGGCAGCGGTCCCTGGAGGAAGCGGACCGGGGCATCCGGGAAATGGAGTCGGTCCAGCGCGGCTCTGCCGATCCCGAACGTGCCGTGCTGAAGGATGCACTCGCGAAGCGCAAGGCCGAGCGCGGGTGGCTGGCGTCGCTGCCGCTTTCCGAAGATGCCTATGCGGTCAGCGAAGCGCCGCAGACCAGCGATGCGGCGGTGCAGCGCAAAGGCGATCCGGCGCATTTGGGAGAGACGGTGCCGCGGGGATTTCCGGCGGTGCTCGGGGGAGCCACCCTGCCGCCTGGCGGCACGGGAAGCGGCCGCCGCGAACTGGCCGACTGGATTTTCGCGCCCACCAATCCCCTTGCGGCGCGCGTCATGGTGAACCGCGTGTGGCAGCATCATTTCGGCCGCGGACTCGTGGCCACCGCGAATGATTTCGGGCGTCAGGGCACGCCGCCCACGCATCCCGAATTGCTCGACTGGCTCGCGCAGAGGTTCCGGGACGACGGCTGGAGTCTGAAGGCGCTGCACCGCCGCATCCTGCTGTCGCGCACCTGGCAGCAGAGCAGTGGGAGGCCGGCTGAGTCCGCCGCTGCCGATCCCCGCCATGAATGGCTTTCCGGCATGCCGCGCCGCCGCATGGACGCCGAGGCCATCCGCGACACCCTGCTGCTCGCCGGGGGATCGCTCCAGTGGGGCAGTCCGGGTCCGCATGCGTTTCCGCCGCCGCAGGAATGGAAATTCACCCAGCACAATCCTTTCCGGGCCATCTACGAAAGTGATTACCGTTCCGTCTATCTGATGACGCCGCGCATCCAGCGTCATCCCATGGCTGCGGTCTTTGACGGAGCCGATGCCTCCGCGAGCACGGCCGGACGGCTGACCAGTACGACGCCGCTGCAGGCACTCTTTTTTCTGAATGATCCCCTCGTGCACCGCGAGGCGGGCAGGCTGGCGGAACGGCTGGGCGCGGGCTTTCCCGATGACACCGGGCGTCTCGACCGGCTCTTTGCCCTGCTCTTTGCGCGTCCGCCCAGTGGCGACGAAAGAGAGGGCTCGCTCCGCTTTCAGCAAGACGCCGGGCGGATCCTTGCGGCCGGCGGGAAGGACCGCGGGGAAGCGTGGTCCGCGCTGGTGCGGTCGCTCCTGCGCACCAGCGAGTTTCTGTGGATCGACTGAGTTGACCGGGCCGACGGCGGGCAGGCGTTCCCTTGCGCGCGTGCGCGGGAGCATCATGAATGGTCCTCATGAGCAATCCGAGCACATCCGTTCCCACCCGCACCGAGACCGATACCATGGGCCCCATCGAGGTGCCGTCGGACCGTTACTGGGGAGCCCAGACGCAGCGGTCGCTCAAGTATTTCAACATCGGCAGCGATGTCATGCCGCGCGCCGTGATCCGGGCCATGGGCACCCTCAAGAAAGCCTGTGCCATGGTGAACAGCGACCTTGGCAAGCTGCCCGCGGCCACCCGCGATCTCATCAGTGCGGCCGCCGATGAAGTGATTGCCGGAAAGCTCGACGATCATTTTCCCCTGCGCATCTGGCAGACCGGCAGCGGCACGCAGAGCAACATGAACAGCAATGAAGTCATCTCCAACCGCGCCATCGAAATGGCCGGCGGCGTGATGGGATCGAAAAGCCCGGTACATCCGAATGACCACGTCAACATGTCGCAGTCGTCCAACGACACGTTCCCGACGGCGATGCACATTGCCGCGGTGGAGGAACTGACGCACCAGCTGCTGCCTGCCGCGCGGCATTTCCGCGACGCCCTTGAGGCGCGGCGTGTGGAATTCAACGACATCGTGAAAGTCGGGCGCACTCATCTGCAGGACGCCACCCCCGTCACCTTCGGTCAGGAATTCGGAGGTTATGTTTCCCTTATCGAGCGGAACATCGTGCGGGTCGAGCAGACCCTCGGAGGACTCTGCGATCTCGCCATCGGCGGCACCGCCGTCGGCACCGGACTCAATTCCCATCCGGAATTCGCAGAACGCGCCGCCGCCTGCATCGCCGGACTCACCGGACTTCCCTTCCAGAGCCATCCTAACAAGTTTGCGGCCCTCAGTGCCCATGATGAATTCGTCTATGCGAGTGGGGCGCTCGCGTCCCTTGCGGCGTCGCTCATGAAGATTGCGAACGACATCCGTTGGCTGGGAAGCGGTCCCCGCTGCGGACTCGGCGAACTCTCCCTGCCCGAAAACGAACCCGGTTCCAGCATCATGCCCGGCAAGGTCAATCCGACCCAGAGCGAGGCCATGACCATGGTTGCCGTGCAGGTCATGGGCAACGATGCCGCCATCGGTTTCGCAGCCAGCCAGGGGAATTTTGAACTGAACGTCTTCAATCCCGTCATGATCCACAATTTCCTCCACAGTGTGACCCTGCTGAGCGCCACCATGCGGAGTTTTGCGGACTACTGCCTGACCGGACTCACCGTGAACCGCGACAAGGTCGACAGCTATGTGAACAACAGCCTCATGCTCGTCACCGCCCTCAATCAGCACATCGGCTACGACAAGGCCGCCGCCATCGCCAAGAAGGGCCACAAGGAAGGCCTCAGCCTGCGCGAGGCCGCCATCGCCAGTGGCTACCTCACCGGCGAACAATTCGACCAATGGGTCGTCGCGGAACGCATGACCCGGCCGTGATTGGCCGGACCGTTTCCCTCCCTGGAAACTTTCCGGGAAGAAAGTGGCGGATGTGGTCGCTATGGTTTATGGAGATACCCACTGGACATGAAGCGCGCCCTGATGCTGCCGATGATGACGACCCTGCTGCTGGCGGGGGAGGGGATGGCTGCGCCCGGGGGAGGTGAGGTGGACCGGTTGGCGGCGGAGGGATGGCTGGGGGGAGCGGGGCAATTGCTGGAGATTTCGCAATGGGTACAGGATGGCCTTGCGGCCGGGGATCCGGCGGCTGCGCTGGAGGCGCTTGCCGGGCTGGCGCGGTCGGCGCGCGAGACCGGGCAGCGGGAAGTCTGCATGGAAGCGGAGATTGGCTGGCTGCGGCTGGCGATGGCTGATGCGGATGCGGATGCGGGCGATGCGCTGGAGGAACTGGCGCGGCGTGCGCGCGACTGGGGATTGCCCCGGGAAGAAGCGCGGGTGTGGTCGTGGCGGGCCTCGATTTTCGAAGACGACGGCGACTGGCTGGCGGCGTTTTTTGCGCACGACCGGGCGAGTCAGGCGGCGCTGGCTGGTGGTCTGGATAACCGTGCGGTGGCTGCGTTGCTGGCGATGGCGCGGCTGTGCCGGGAGCATGAGCATCCATGGCGGCTGCAGCATCAGTGGGCGAGGATCGACCATCTGCTGGCGGGTCGGCTTGACCGGCTGGACCGCGAGACGCGGAAGATGCTGGCGGAGGAACGGGCGGCCTCGGCTGTTCTGCTGGGGACCGTGCCGCCATTGCCGCGTGCTCCGTCTGGTCCTGTGCTGAACCCATCCGAGGCATCCGCGATGGTGGCGCGGTCGCATGGCGAAATTGCGCGGACGAGATTCTTTCTTTCGAATCCGACTGCCGAGACGGTGGTGGGGGAACTGCGGGCGGAATCGCGGGCGGGGGGTGCGGCGGTGTGGCAGGCGGATGAAGCCGGTCAGGTCCTCACGTTCGGGGCGGGCGATGAGGAATCGGCTGCTCCTGCTGTGACGGTGCGGCCGCTCACGCTGCGGCCGGGGGAGACGGTGAGTCTGTATCTCGAGCAGATGCCGCGGGCGGGGGACAATCAGGTGGGGATCCGCTGGCAGGGTAAAGGTCTGGCTGGGGCGTCGGCGGAATTTTTCTTCAGTGAGCGGGTGGCGGCGTCGGCCATGGTGAGTGGAGGGAATCTGAATACGGTGCCTGGCTGGCCGGTGCCGCTGTATCATGAGATCAACCAGCGGGCGGGCGGGGTGAGGGTCGAGGATCTTTCCTTTATGGCGTCCGAGCCATGCCGTCTGGAGGTATTCGATGGCGATGCGCGCAGCGTGGCGGGATTTCCTTCGACGAGACTGCTCGCGGTGGATGAGGAAGGCGACGGACAATTCCGCGGTCCGGGCGATGTGGTGCTGTCGGATGAGAATGGCGATGGGATGCCGGATGTGCTCGTGGGCGACCGGAGCCGGAGCCTTGAAGTGTGGGCGTGGCCGCTGCGGGGGGGCTCGGGCGAACCGGTGACGGTGGCGGCGCGGCTGCGGCGTGAGGCCCGGAGCGGCGGTGGCTGGCGGACCGATGTGGAATCCGGGATTCGTCCCGCGGTGGGACCGCGGCGGCGGTCAGTAGGGAACGGGACGCAGACGGTGGAAGAGACGGGCACGGTCCGGCGCTGAGGGATCGGTGATGCTGCCCGGGCCTTCCGCGGGGAACTCGGTAGTCTGCACCGTTTCCCAGAAGACGAGGTCGCTGCTGGCTTCGAGCTGATAGGTGACGGCTGGCTGGACGCGGTTGATGTGGAAGGCGGTGCCGCCCGGGACGGGTCCGGCGAACGAGAGGATCAGACGATCATTGGCATCGGCGGGCGAGAATCCGGCGACGAATTCGCAGCGGTTGTCCTGGCCATCTGCGTCCGGATCGTCGGCGGCTCCGAGGCTGAGATTTCCGAACGAAGCCAGTTCCCATGTGTCCGGGAGGAGATCGCCATCGCTGTCGCGCAGCGCCGCGAGCGCAATGGTGACCAGGGCGCTGAATTCGCGGCCGTCGCTGACACGGACCGTGCAGTTGTCAGTGCCGCTCCATCCGGGATCCGGCGTCCAGACGAGCCGGGGGAAGGCACCTGTGAGGGTTCCATGAGATGGAGGGGTGGCGATGTCGACCGTGAGGGTGTCACCGTCGGCATCCGAGGCTGTCAGAGCGACCCCGGCGGGCAGGTTTTCGACGGTCTGCACATCGCGGGCGCTGAGGACCGGCGGGGAATTGTGCACGATGCGGAAGCGGTCGCGCACTTCCCCTGAGCTGTGGATGAAATGGAGGTCGAGCTGCCTTCCGTTTACGTCCACGGCGACCGAGCCGAGCTGGGCGAGCGAGCGGATCATGGCCGGGTGATTGAGTCCGTAGGTACTGCCTGTCTGTCCGGCGCTGCCGGTGACCGTATAGACGGCTCCGGGATTGGCACCGATGACTTTGCGGTAGGCGCCATCTCCGTCTGGCTGACCATCTCCCGGCTGGACGACGTGCTGGGCGGAATTGAACGAACTGCTGAATCCGTAGTGGCCATTGAGGAAGCGGCTGCGTTCATAGGCATGGCTGTGGCCATTGAGGACGAGGTCGACGCCGCGGCTTTCGAGAATGGGGAGAAGGATCTGGCGCATGTCCGTCATGCGGCCTGAGGAATCGCTCAGGCTATCCGAGTCGTGTGTTCCCTTGGTGTAGGGCGGGTGGTGCCAGAAGGCGATCGTCCATTCCTGGCGGTTGGCATCGAGGTCGGCGGCGAGCCATTGGGCCATGGCACCTGCGGCGCTGCGCGGCGTGTCATGGGAATCGAGGCAGATGAAATGGGCATTGGCGTAATCGAACGAATAGTAGGCACGCACTCCGGATGGCAGGCCACCGCATTCCCCGGCAGAAGGCATGGAGAAGGCAGTGTAGTACGGACCGGTTTCGGTGGGGGAATCCGAGTTGAAGGCCTCGTGATTTCCCATGCAGGGCCAGACGGGAGAATTGCGCAGGGTGTCCGGGTAGATCCCGAAGAAGTTCGTCTGGAATTCGCTGTCGAGGCCTGTGTTGTAGGCATTGTCGCCGAGGAGGACCACGAAGTCGGTATGCGTGCTGCCATTCCATGCCGCGAAGGCATCGCGCACGGCCCTTGCGTTGCTGTTGCCCGTGCCGCAGTCGCCCAGCGCCCAGAAGCGGAATGGACGAGCCGGGCCACGCGGGGGCGAGGTGGTGAAGAAGAGGCTACCGTCTGCGGCTAGTTCGCCCCGGCTGTGTCCGACGGCATAATGGTAACGCGTGGCTGGGGTCAGGCCCGTGAGGCGGACGATGTGTTCCGTGGTGATGGCGGGGTCGCTGGTGGTCTGGTCGGGGGAATCCGGTCCGGTGCCCCAGCGCACCACGGAATCGGTGGGGACACTGGTACGCCAGCGGATTGTCATTTCCGTGGGGGCGGCGCGGTTGAGGTAGGGACCGCGGGTGAGTTCCGGTTCCATCGCGGCGAGGCGGAGATCGAAGCTGAGATCGCTGCTCGCGGGGGAATCCTGATGGACTTCGACGGCGATGACGTTTTCGCCATCGACGAGGAGATCGGGATCAAGGGTGGCCGTGCGGAAGGCGGACACTTCCTCGGCTGCGGTGGCTGTCTGACTGGCCAGCGTTTCCGGCGTGATGGTTCCGGTGGGCATGGCGCTGCGCAGGACTTCCGTGCCATTGAGCCAGACGACGGCTCCGTCATCGCGCAGCAGTTCGAGCTGGAGGGAAGCGATGGCGTGGCGCTGGCTGACCGTGAATTTCCGGCGGAACCATGTGGTGATGTTCTTCTGGATGCCCGGGGTATCCGGGTCGGTGTCGGTGAAGCCGGCCACGGTCACTTCATCGCCGTCGCCGTAGCCGATCTGGGCCCGTCCCGTGAGCCATGATGAATCGTCGAAGGCAGCGGTGATCCATGCGGGGCCGGGATCGGTACCTGTGTCGAGGAACTGCCATGCGGAGCCTTTGGGAATGAGAGCAGCGGGGGCCGTGGTGAGGCGGAGGTCGAAGCTGAGGTCCGAGCTTCCTGCGGAATCCTGATGGACTGCCACGGCGATGACATTGGCTCCCGGGCGGAGGAGCGAGCCCGGAATGATCTGGCGGTGGAAGCGCGTCGTTTCGTCGTCGCCACTGGCCGACTGTGCGAGGGTGGTAGCCGAGATGGTGCTGCCCGGCATGTTCGTGCGGAAGACCTCGATGCCGTTGAGGTAGACGACCGCGCCGTCGTCGCGCAGCACATCGAGCTGCAGTTCCGGGAAAGCGTCGGGATCCGCGACCGTGAATGTCCGGCGGAAGTAGCTGGGGATGAATTTCGCGCCCGCGTCCGGCCCGAAGCCGATGACGGTGGCTTCATCACCGTCGCCGTAGCCGAGTTGGGCTGGTCCGGCCGGCCATGCACTGTCGTCGAAATCCATGGTCTGCCATGGCTGGCCGCTGAGCGGGCCCTGGTCCCAGTACCTCCACGAGGAACCCGGCGGGATGAGGGTTTCCTGGGAAATGGCGGGAATGGTGGCGAGCCATGCGGCGGCCACCGTGGAGGCGATGCGGGTGAACATGGGGAGAGAGCGGCGCAGCCGGGAAAGCTGGCACGTTCATACCAGAAGGCGCGGCACTCCTTCAAGATCGATCATTCCTCGTCCCATGGGATGAGTGGCTTCGGCTGGGGCACGCGGCCGAGGGTGCGGACACCGGGGCCGGTGCCGCTGCGGCCAAGGTCCTGATCCATGGCGGCGGCCAGTTCCATGAGGGAAGCGACCATGTCCGGATGCTGGGCTGCCACATTCCGGGATTCGCCGGGGTCGTCGGCGAGGTGGTAGAGTTCCGGTCCGCCCTTGGCGTTGGCGGGTGTGCGTTTCTCCGTGGTGCTGCCGAAGTGGAGTTTCCATGGCCCCTTGCGGATCGCCATGAGCTTGAGTCCGCTGAAATAATGGAAGACATCATGGGCCGGCGGCGTGCCCGGAATGCCGCGGAGGTGGGGCGAAATATCGATGCCGTCGAGGCGGCGGCCAGTGGGGAGTGGCGCTCCCGCGAGCGAGGCCAAAGTGGGCAGGATGTCGAGCATGCCCATGACTTCCGGGCAATCGGTTCCGGCGGGAATGATGCCGGGCCACCATGCGAGCGCGGGCACGCGCATGCCGCCTTCGAGGACCGATCCCTTGTGTCCGCGCAGAGGCGTATTGAGGGCGCGCGGAGTGCCGCCGTTGTCGCTCACGAAGAGAACGAGTGTGCGCTCGGCGAGATTGCTGGTGCGGATGGTTTCGAGAATGCGGCCGACGCTCCAGTCCACCTCTTCGACCCAGTCCGCGTAGATGCCGTGGGGCGATTTGCCGGCCCATGCCTTGCCCGGGTAGAGCGGGAAGTGGACCGCGTTGTGCGGCAGGTAGAGGAAGAACGGTTTGTCCTTGTGTTCGCTGATGAAGCGGACGGCTTCCGTGGTGTAGAGTTCCACGAGCGACTGCTGGTCGTCTGGAAGGACGCGCTTCACGACCTTCCCATTGCGGAGGAGTGGGAGCGGTGGCTGTCCCGGGCGGCCCACCTTCGGAAGTGGCTGGCCGAGGTCGCTCTTCACCCCATCCTGTGCCGGCCCCATGTCATTCGAATAGGGAAGGCCGAAATGAAGATCGAAGCCCTGCGCATTGGGGAGGAATTCCGGCTGGTCGCCAAGATGCCATTTTCCGATGATGGCGGTGGCGTAGCCGGATCCGCGGAGGACTTCCGCGACTGTGGTTTCCGCAGGGTCGAGCCCAATGGGGTCGTTCGGGAAAAGCACATGGGGAATCGGCAGGACGCGCTTCGGGTAGCATCCGGTCATGAGCGATGCGCGCGATGGCGAGCAGACCGGGGCCGCGTAGAAGCAGCTGAGCCGCCGACCTTCCCGGGCCATGCGGTCGAGTTCCGGCGTGCGGTTCCGGGTCGATCCAAAGGGTCCGATGTCCGCGTAGCCGAGGTCGTCGATGTTCACGATGACGAAGTTCGGGCGGGCTGGGACTGCCGTGGTGGTTGCAGGAGCCTGGACTTCCGATGGTGCGGAAGCTGCCGTGGCTTTTGCTGTGATCCATCCGAGCGACACGAGGAAGCGGTCGGCTTCCGTGATGGTCTGCGAGAGGTGGGGTTCCTGATTGAAGAAGCCGTGTCCGGCCTGCGCGTAGACATGGACATCGCAGCGGACGCCGGCTGTTTTCATGTCGGCTTCGAAGGCGCGCACGATGGGCACCGGCAGGAGGGCGTCGCGCCCGCCCGTGAAGATGGCCGTGGGTGGAGCCTTGGCGGTGATGTGGTGAGCGGGTGAGAATTCGCGGAAGCGTTCGCCGAGGCGGTCGTATCCCCAGCCCTCCGGTCCATTATGGAAGACGGGATTGAAGAGGAGCAGAGCGTCAGGGCGGCAGGAGACCGAGAGATCGTCGGCGGGGTCGTCGAGCCCCGGAACGAGAGCGGTGAAGGCCGCGAGATGACCACCAGCCGAACCACCCGCGGCGGCGATGCGGTCGGGATCGATGCCGAGTTCCGCTGCCATGCGGCGGACGAAGCGCAGGGCTGATTTGGCATCGGCGCAGCAGACCGTGGGTGGTCCCTTGTCGCCTTTGGGAATGGTGCGGTAGGCCACGCGGATGCCGACCATGCCGCGGCGGGCAAAGTGTTCGCTCTGCGGCTGGAATTGTTCCACCCGGCCGCCGACCCAGCCACCTCCGAAAAAGAAGACGACGGCCGGTCGGCGGTCGCTTTGTTTCCAGTCCGACGGCCGGTCGATATGGACGAGGAGGTCGCGTCCGTCCGCCTGCTTGTAGGCCATGGTTTCGGTGGCGACGGCCTGCCGATGCGCGGTGAGCAAGGTAAGCACGAAGGCGAGGACGGCGACGAGCTGGCGGGTGGCGGCGAAGTCTCGGGAAGGCGTGGGCGGGAGCATGGCAGGCATGAAGCCAGCGGGGTGGTCGCCGGTAAAGTCCGCGATTCCGGCGGATGGGTGCGGAGCGTTCGCGTTTGCGTGATTCCGCCGCTGCGTGCAGTGCGCATGGCCCCTGCGGTGGCTCCTTCCGACATGTCACGAATCTACCAGCTGAAACGGCAGGCCTCCGGAATTCCGGAAGCGCCGCCCGAGACTGCCGCGATTGATTTTGCCGCGGAACTGAACTCTCAGCAACTGGCTGCGGTGACCTCGCCGCCTGGCAAGGCCCTTGTGCTGGCGGGGGCGGGCAGCGGCAAGACGCGCACCCTCACCTACCGGGTGGCCTATCTTCTCGAGAATGCCATCGCTCCCCAGAACATCCTGCTGCTCACGTTCACGAATAAGGCCGCCCGCGAGATGATGGAGCGGGTCGATGCCCTGCTGCCGGGCCGGACGGGCGGGCTGTGGAGCGGAACCTTCCACAGTGTCTGCAACCGCATGCTCCGCCGCAATGCCGCGGCCGCCGGACTGACCTCCGGATTCACGATCCTCGACGCCGACGATGCGAAGTCGCTCATGACGAAAGTGATCCGCGAGAATGCGGAGATTGTGAAGCAGGTCGAGCAGGCCACCGGCGAGAAGTTTCCGAAGGCTCCGGTGATTCTGGGCATGCTCAGTTTTGCGGTGAACACGCGGACGCCGCTGGAGCGGGTTGTGCAGCAGCGCTTCAGTCCCAGTGCGGATGTGGTCGAAGGCATCGGCCGGATGGCGAAGCATTATGAGAAGCGGAAGCGCGACGCCAATTCTGCTGACTTCGATGATCTGCTGACGCGGACGCTGGAGATGTTCCGCGCGCATCCCGAGGTCCTCGCCGAATACCAGTACCAGTTTCAGTTCATTCTCGTCGACGAATACCAGGACACCAATCCCGTGCAGGGAGAGCTGATTGATCAGCTGGCGGGCGCGCATGGGAATGTCATGGTGGTGGGTGACGATGCGCAGAGCATCTATTCGTGGCGCGGGGCCGACTTTGCCGCGATCATTGGTTTTCCCGAACGGCATGCCGGCGCGCAGCTCTTCAAGATTGAAACGAATTACCGGAGCACGCCCGAGATCCTTGCGGTCGCCAATGCGGCTATCGGGCGCAACACGCGGCAGTTTGCCAAGGAACTGCAGCCCGCCTGTGCGAGCCGTCAGCAGAAGCCCGTGCTGGCGGCGCTCTACACGCCCGAGGAACAGGCGATGTTCGTGGCGCAGCGCATGCAGGAACTGCACGAGGAAGAAGGCATTCCATGGCACGAGATGGCCGTGCTCTACCGGGCGCATTTTCAGAGCATGGAAGTGCAGCTGCAGCTGACCCAGGCCGGCATTCCCTTTGTGGTGACGAGCGGGATCCGCTTCTTCGAGAGTGCGCACCTCAAGGATTTCACGGCCTACCTCCGGCTCGTGGTCAATCCGCGCGACGAGGCTGCCTTCGATCGGGTTGTGCAGATGCTGCCGGGGGTTGGGGCCGGCACGGCGGCCAAGCTGGCGGCGGCATGGCACAGCAGTGACTTTGCGCGCACGTCGGTGCTGCCGCCCAGTTTTTCCGCGCTGCTCTCCAGCATCCGGGTGCCGGCCCGTGCTCAGAAGGACTGGGAACAGCTTGGCTACACCATGGATGAATTCCTCACCCCCGAGGGAGCCTTGCAGCCGCCTTCCGTGCTGCTGCGGAGCCTCTGGGAAGGTGTCTATCAGAACTACCTGAAGACGTCGTATGACAATGCGGAGACGCGTGTGGAGGACGTGCTGCAGTTCATGAATTTCGCGGCGCGCTACCAGACGCTTCCCGAGATGCTCAGCGATCTTTCGCTGCTGAGCGGGCCGGAGCAGGCCAGTGGCGGGGATCAGGTCAAGGATTCCGAATGTGCGGTTCTTTCCACGGTGCACCAGGCCAAGGGACTGGAATGGAAGGTGGTTTTCCTTGTCTGGCTGACGCAGGGGATGTTTCCGAACATGCGGGCTGTGGAGGAAAGCGGCGAGGAAGGGCTCGAGGAAGAACGCCGTCTCTTCTATGTGGCCGTGACGCGGGCCCGCGAGCAGCTGCATCTGCTCTTCCCGCGCTTCTGGCCGAAGTCGTATGCCGGCGACCCATGGCAGCAGCCATCGCAGTTCCTCGAGGAAATTCCTGCCGGAGCACTGGACGAATGGCGCATCGGCAGGGGATACTGAGCGCAGCCATCCATTTTTCATGAAGCCATCCGCACTTTCCGAAACCGACGCCACGGGCCGCTGGCCATCGCAGGTCCGCTACATCCTCGGAAACGAGGGAGCGGAACGCTTCAGCTATTATGGCATGAAGGGCATCCTCGCGGCCTATCTCACGACGGTCCTGCTCATGACCAAGGACCAGGCGTCCAGTGTCATTCACCTTTTCGGTTTCGTGAATTACTTCATGCCGGTGATCGGGGCGTGGATTTCCGACCGCTTCTGGGGACGCTACCGCACCATCCTGTGGATTTCCCTGTCGTACTGCCTCGGCCATGCCGTGCTGGCCTGCACGGACCTCACGGAATCGGTCGATGCACGCACCATGCTGCTTTATGCGGGACTTGGGATCATTGCGTTTGGATCGGGTGGCATCAAGCCCTGTGTTTCGGCCTTCATGGGCGACCAGTTTGGTCCCGGGCAGCGGTCTCTGCTCAACAAGGCGTATGCGGCCTTCTACTGGATGATCAATCTGGGGAGCACGCTGGCATTTCTGATTATTCCGTGGGTGCGGGACAAGCATGGCTACAGCTGGGCCTTTGGGATTCCTGGCATTGCCATGGGGATTGCGACGCTCATTTTCTGGCTGGGGACGCCGAAGTACCGTCATGTCGAGCCGACCGGGGATCCGGCGTGGCGCACCAAGCTGGCATGGCTGCTGTCGGTGCTTGCGGCGGTGACGCTGGTGGTGGTGGTGCATCTGAAAGCTCCGCAGATCTACGATTCCGTGCTGTGGAGCACGCTGGGAGCCTTTGCGGTGGCGGCTGCCCTCTGGACGCGCGGGTTGGTGCAGAGGGTCGATGCCGCGCGGGAACCGCAGCAGCCGTCGGCCTTTTCGGTCTGGTGGTACGGGGTCATGAAGTGGCTGGGGGGTGGCTTCCGGAATTTCAGTGGTCCCATCCATGCGAAGTTCACGGCGCTCGGAGCTGATGAAGGCCTGGCCTATGGAAGAATTCTTTCGGTCTTTGCGATGGTACCGATCTTCTGGGCGCTTTTTGACCAGACTTTTTCGACGTGGGTGCTGCAGGGTGGGCAGATGGTGAAGTATCGGCTGGGCAGCTATGAGATAGGGGCCGAGCAGATGCTTTCCGCCAATCCGATCATGGTGCTGATCATGGTGCCGTTCACGACCTTCGTGCTCTATCCGATGCTGGGGCGGCTGGCGACGCCCTTGCGCCGCATGGGAACCGGCATGGTGCTGGCCGCGCTGTCCTTTGTGTTTGTGGCGTGGCTCCAGAAGCGGATCGAAGGCGGCGAGCAGCTGAGCATTCTCTGGCAATTGCTGCCGTATCTTGTGATCACGATGGCGGAAGTGCTCATCAGCACGACGGGGCTCGAATTTGCGTTCACGCAGGCACCGGCGGCGATGAAGTCGACGATAACGGGTTACTGGCAGCTGACGGTGGCGGTGGGCAATCTGGTGGTGGTGTTCATCACGGCGGCGCTTGGTGGTGGGCATGGCGATGAATCGGTCACCAGTGGCCGGTTCATGCTTTATGCGGCCATCACGGCGGTCGTGGCGGTCATCTTCAGTGTCATTGCTGCCTTCTACCGGTACCGCGAGCAAGCCGCGGAAGCCTGAGCGGATCCGCCGAAAGGCCTTACTCCGTGAGGAGCCATGCCATCAGGTTGCGCAGTTCTTCGGGGCTGAGGGCCTTGTCGAGTCCAGCCGGCATGAGGGATGTCTTGAGTGGCTCGGCTTTCGTGATCTCGCTTTTGGGAATCCGGACAATGGTGCCGCCGGGGAGACCGAGCTGGAGTTCGTCGCTGGTTTCGCCGCTGCGGACACCGGTGGCGGACGAGCCATCCTTGCGGGTGATGGTGTAGGCGACGGCGTCGGGATTGATGGTGGCGTGGG
>Ga0315907_10000907_pt1 | contig 40503 bp, 56 predicted proteins | sample LakEriMetagenome_3_FD_203525 | JGI IMG/M metagenome (GOLD analysis project Ga0315907, IMG submission 203525) | Freshwater fungal communities from buoy surface, Lake Erie, Ohio, United States - Buoy 12 MA123 | ecosystem: Environmental > Aquatic > Freshwater > Lake > Lake biofilm | place: USA...
GAAACGGGCCTGCCCACCCCTTGCAACGTCAGCCGTGGCGCCGATCGCCTGAGGTGAGCGGCCCACCCCGGCGTAGCCGGGGTGGGGGTACCGGGGGAATTACACCACTGCTGGGGACGCAAGCTGCTCCTGGTGCTCGAGCGCCTCGCCCAGGTGGACCAGGAGGTGACGGGCTTGCGCGCCGACAGTCTCGATTGCGAGCCATGTCCCTCGATCAGCTGAAGGGGTTCCTCCGGCAGACGGGGGATGACCCCGCTCTGCGTCAGGCCGTGCAGGCTGCCGCCACCGCCGACGAGTTGGCCCAGCTCGCCGGAACGCTTGGCCACGAGTTTTCTGGCGATGAGCCGCCGCGGCTGTCGGGCCAGAAGGTGGGCAGAGTCACGGTGACCAAGCAGGACATTCCAGGTGAATACAACGGAGTCCGATCGGGTTCAGCCGCTCTTAGTGTGATATTGATTTAAGAAGGAGGTTCCATGGCCATCTGCGATCTGCCGGCCCCCGAGGTCGAACATCCCTCCGCGGCAGCGTTGCGTCAGCTCAAGGAGTTGCTGCAGGACGACCCCGCCTTTGCCCAGGCCCTGCGTGCCACCGAGTCCACGGACGCGGCGGTACGGTTAGCCGCCGAGCACGGCATTGCGGTGACGCAAGAGGCGCTCTGGCGCCATCGCGGCACCCTGGTCAGCGGCGGCATGCCCACCTGGAGGGGATGAGGCTGAGCTGGAGCGATCGTCCCCATCCGGGGGGATCGCTCCAGCTCATGTCGGCATCATCGAGGCTGCCCCCCCTCTGGAGTCCGTCACGTACCACGGCAACTCGTCTCCACTACCGCTGAGCGGCTTTCCGGCGCGGGAGGCGCGGGAAGCGCCGCGGCAGGAGAAGGGGAGATCCATGTCCTGCTCGGCCGCGGCAGCCAAAATCGGCTGGTCATCAGGGCAGTCGATCGTGCGGTTCAGACCCTCATTGGCATTGATGAGGGTGACCTTGAAGGTGGCCCCGGGGGCAGAGCGGGCAAAGGAGCGGCAAAAGCCGGCGTAGGGGACCCTGGCTGGCCGGGAGACATTTTGCCCAGTCCCCATATGGGGGGCGCCTTATCCGGGGTTGTGGATGACAGTGGGATCCCAATCCGCCGGGGAGCAGACCATGGGCACAACATGGAGTGAGCTACTGCTGATGAGCCTGTTGCTGATGATGGTGGTGGTCTCCGGAGAAGTTCATAGGTCAAAACCATGAAAGCAACCGTTGAGCTTTCAGACCAGAAGATGAGCGAAATCCTGGAGCTGACCTCTGCGCGCAAGAAGGGCCCGGCCATCCCTCGCCTGATCCAGGCCGTCCCTCGCCTGATCCAGGCCGTCCCTCGCCTGATCCAGGCTGTCCCTCGCCTGATCCAGGCCGTCCCTCGCCTGATGACGAGTGGGGAGTGGAGCTGGAGACCTTGCGGCAAGAATTCAGGGCTCCCAGCCGCTGGAGGCTCAACTCGACACGCTGTCGCCGCGGGCAACAGCAGCGGATCTGTGGTGGGAGGCGATCAATCTGGACCAGGGCTGCCGACGGATTAGCCGTACCGTTCTCAACCTTTGTCGCTCCACGACCATGGTCAGCTTGGGATTCATGATACCAGACATACTCCATGGCCTTCCAGCAACTTTGGCTGAGTCATGGCATCCCATAGCGCAACTCTTTCTCCTGTAAAGCCAATCCCAAAACAATAATACCAGGCCAGATAAGATAGATAAGTATCTCAAGGTTCTCGCCAAATGTATAGAGGAATAGAATCATGATCATGCCCAAGCCAGTGGAGGCAAGCTGATATCGTGGCTTTGAGCATCGCCACAACAATAAAACCGTTGTGGCCACCATGGGTATCGTCAAGGCAAGGAAACCAACAATGCCCTTGACAAATAATAGACCTGCCCAAGTGTGATGAGAGCCAATGGGCATCCATTCCACAACATGCCCCCCCCTCTCCACAACTCCATGGCCCCAGATCGGAGCCTCGGTCTCCCAACGAAAAACGGCAATCCGCTTCAAAGCCATCCGAACCCGGGTCGAAGCAATGCGAGCTGTTTTGAACGACTCCCAAAGGTAAATCGTAAAGTCAATCACGCGAGGCGCAAACAGACCGCTTAGATGAAAGATCACACCCAAACAGACTAAACCCATCGGTCGCCACAGCTTGGTCACCAAGATGGTTATCAGTGGAATGAGAAAGAGGGACAACTGAGCAAGCCTAGACTTACATACGAGGCACATCAAAATGGCGCCAGCCAGCCCAAAAAGCTTCCATTTCTTGTCCTCCTCTTGCAGTGAGAGTAGAAAGTAGATATTGCCAACAAATCCTAATGCCGGTGCCCAGGGCGCAAAAAGCCGCCATCTCAGCTGATCAGTGGTTGGATCGATTTCAAAGATTCTCACCTCAAAGAATTCCAAGCCTGCACCACCGAAGATCTTGAGCGGAGAGACATAAAGAAGTTCAGGCAGGTGAAGATAAGGTGTGATCAACAGAATCGGTGTAATCAAAACGGTTTGAAAGCCGATAATGCAGACTGCACGAATGATGATTTCCGACCTGATTCGAAGATTTCCAGCCAGAAGATACAAGGCGAGGGCCGCCCAGCCCTTGGCCCAGCCAATGGTGGATTTAACCATCATCTCAACACCAAGATTAAAGTCAAGATGCCCTGCCAGCAGTGAGACTTCCATGGACACCATGCCGATGATCCAAAGCCAGATCACCCAAGAGATGCTGATTCTGTCTTTGAGGGGAGTAGACTCATCTTGCGCGAGTATCTTCACCAGCAGAAGGGCAAGAAGCAGCCATCCCAGGATAGAACCAACGATGTACAGCCCACCCATCCACCAGAGGGGATAAGTCCAGGTGATGGCCCACCAGACGATCTGCTCAGGAATGGTTTCAGGACAGACGGTTCTCTTCAGCGCAGGGGGTGATCGCAGGGAGTCGCTCATGCGGAGATCCAGGTCGAAAGCTTTTTCATCCAGGGCTTGCGGATCCGCGGAAGGAGGACTCCGAGACTTGAGAAGATGGAGCCGGCCAGAGCACCTCCAAGCACAAAGTTAGTTTTCGGTGCACTCTTTTGGGTGGGCAACGTCGGTTCAACAGCCAGCTGAATCAGTGGATAAGCCGAAAACAGATCACCCTGTCCCAAATCCAGGTTGGTTAGCGTTGAGGCGAAGACTGCCTGGGCGATTTGTTCATTTCGTAGTAACGATTCCAAGGTAGACAGTGGTTCGGCAATGTCCCTTAGTCGCTTTTCTAAGTTTTTGATCTGCGTTTCGAGTGCGCTGGCCTGGCCGGCAAGAGCGCGTTGGTCCGCCTGGACATTGACGAGATTCTGCAGCAGCAAGTCTCGGCCAGAGTTGCTGGCAACCGTTGAGAGTGCTAGCCTGCTCATCGCAAGTGGAGACAGAATCTTGGCAAGGAGTTGATGACTTCTTAGCTGCAATGATCTCAAGGCAGCGTGCTGCTTGTTGGTTTCCCTGATCACCCTTGGATTGCGCGGGCCAAACTTCGCATTAAGTAGCCTCAGCGATCCGGTAGCTTCGCTGTAGTCCTTGAGATGCTGCTGAAAAACCTGGTCAACCTGGAGCTGAAAGGCATCGGCAGCCTGGGAAGATGAGAGTCCAAGACTTGAGCTCAACTGGGCAAGACGCCTAGCTGCTGATCGTTCATTCGCCAAGACTTCCGCACGTTGTCGTCGCAGTTGCTCGATATTGCCAGAAAGATCTCTTACTTGCTCCGATGAACTTAAGCCTGAACTAAGTTTAAAATCAGTGACTTTCTGCTGAGCATCCTGGAGTTTTTGCTTGACTGACAGGAGAATCATTGCAGCTGGAATCTCCCGTTCCCTTGATTCCTGTTGACGCAGTTCATTTAGCCTCTGCTGTGCGGAACGGTAGAGAGCCATTGATTTCTGCCGAGCCTCCTCGGGAGATCGACCCGTCATTTCAAGCTGCATGATTGTGGTGTTATCGATCAGCTTGATCTTAGGCTTGCCAAACTCGTCACGATTGAGGTTGCTTCTCCTTGAGGCTTCGTCGATCACGTGATCACTTGTGAGTATATATTGATAATTGGCTCTCGTGTCAAAGTTTGATCCGCTTATGACGGGATTTGACGTGGAGGTCGCTTGGCCAATTTCCGGCAAGTTCAGATTTGTAGATGAGCTTGTATCGGGAAGGATTAATGCCCATTTACTGGTATAAACAGGCTTAGACAAGAGAAGATAGAGAACTGCGGTGATCCATATCCCGCCATTGACCAAAAAGATCAGTGGCACATCGTGATTCCATCTATTCCATGCGAGCGACTTGAACTGATGAGGCTTGTTATCAAGCTGCTGACGCAGCTTTGAGAAAAGCAGTTTTGCAGATGTCACTATTTCCACGCGTTGAAGATCAGCGCTCCTGGTGTTAGAATATCAGAAACCGACTTGATCACATCTCGAAAAGTAGTCACCATGGAGTCATAACAGGCGACGGCATCGTTGGGCATCAGGTGAGGGTTAAGACGATCATTGTTGGATTTCATCAATAGGTCATCCACCTTTCTCTCCAGATAATTTGTCTGACCTGTGCTTTCATCTGTGCGGACAAGAACGGCTTTGCGACCAGCATTTGTGAAGCGCGTTCCTCCGGCGCAGTTCGCAGCCACCACCGCCTGTGAAAATCGGTTGCCATAGGTGAATGATGTGGCATCCCGACTGATACCTGAAGGGGCATTGCCCGTGGCAGGCACGGTCAGGTTGGAAAGGAACACTTTCACTCCTGCCAAGGTGATGGGGGATGGACGAACAATCAAGGGATTCACCTTGTTCGTAGTCTGCACAATCACCTGATCACCGGCGATCAAAGGCACGTCCTCCAAGGGCTGGCCAGTGAAAACTCCCATGAAGTTGTGCAGACTCTCCTTGCCAGCTCTGATCAACTTGATAGTGGAAACATCAGCTGTAGGCCTTACTCCACCAGACGACTGGAGAGCAACAGATAAAAATCGTTGAGGTGGATATTGACCCGATACGGTGATCGGAATCTCGTCCGGTAGCGCTGATGACTTTTCATTAATGACAACTCGTCCTGGCAAAAAAACATCTCCGGCAACAAAAACATTGATGGGTGCCCAGTTGACGACATTGACACTGAGTTGCAAAAATGATGGTTGGAAAAAACCTCCGTTGATCAGCTTACTTCGCAGCTCCGAGGTGAAGATCCGAGGCTCCTTGCCCATCACCGCAAGAGGGGGAAGATAGGGAATATTAATCTTACCTTCGACATCTACATCGTAAATCCCATTAAACTCTTCGCCGTCTAGTATCGTAATACGAATGCGGTCTCCGGGTGATAAAGGCAAAGCCTTAGCCGAGAAGGTGCCGAGAAAAAACGGAAACAATGCCAGAATGATCATCCACATGCTCCCCATCAATTGACTGCCAAGTTTCCACACAATCTACTTACCCTAACCAACCATCAGTTCCATTGATGGCGCAACAACGCAGGAATAACGCAGTGTTTATCAGCCCATGAAAGTACTCCATCTGCTTGCGCCAGGCGAGACAAGCTGGGGTGGGGGAATTCCCGCCACATTGAGCAGCCTGGCCGCTTCGCCTATGTTGCAATGGGTATCATTCCGTCAGGTGCCGCTTGGATTCGCATTAGAAGCACTCCATAGCTGGCGACCCGATGTGGTCATCTGGCACCCGGCTTGCTCCTGGAGAGGTCTGCATGATCAATTAAAAATCATTAGGATCCCAACTATTCTTGTCGAACATCACTATTGCCAAGGTTTTGAGAGATACCAGGTCCCAAATCAATTCAGATTCCGCATGATGCTGAGGCTGGGTTATTCACTTTTCAACCGTGTCGTTTCCGTGTCTTGCGGTCAGGCCCAATGGATGTTGGATTCGAAGCTTTTGGGTTCTTCCAGGCTGCGTGTCATTCCCTTCAGCCGCACCCTAGACGAATTGCGGAATTTGCCCATCGAAAGCACTCCCCACATCCCTCTCCGACTCGGAGCCCTTGGGCGTTTCGTGAAGCAGAAGGGTTTTGATGTCCTCATCAAGGCGGTTCAGCGGCTGCCACCTGGCTCCGTGCAGTTGTTACTGGGTGGCGATGGAGCGTTGGATTCCGAGCTCCGCGGCTTGGCCGCTGGCCATCCAGGAATCACGTTCCTTGGACCAATCACCGACGTGCCTGCCTTCCTACATGACTGCGATGGCATGGCCATTCCATCTCTCTGGGAACCGTGGGGGAATGTCTGCCTTGAATCTCGAGCGGCGGGTCTTCCGGTGATCGTCAGCGGCGTCGGTGGCTTGAGTGAGCAGGTTGAAGGCTGTGGCTTTGCGGTGCCTCCTGCTTCTGTCACTGAACTGGCGGCGGCCATTCAAAAACTCCTCGCCCTTTCTGCCGAGGAGCGCTTCCGTCTCGCCCACAAGGCTCGCCAATCCAGTTTAAACAGCTGGGATCAATTCTGCCGGTCCTGGGACAGCCTGCTGCGAGAGTTCTCTTGATACGTCTCAAGTTCCTGAGGCATTTTCGATCGGAAGACCGCTTCTTGAGGAACATCGGCTGGATGGGGCTCTCTGAACTCGGTATTCGAATTTCGAGACTTGTTGCCACTGTCACATTAGCCCGACTGCTGAGTCCAAATGATTATGGAGTCGCCGCCCTGGTCATGATGACCCATGAGTTCATCCGGGTGTTCACCAGAAATGGCATTGGCGAGAAGCTTGTCCAGGCGTCAGGCACCGACATTGAGGAGATGTGCAACACCGCCTTCACCATGAATTGGTTGCTGGGAATCTTGCTTTTCTTGGTCCAGATACTTGGCGCATTTGGTGCTGCCAGCTTTTATCAACAGTCTGAACTGATTCGGCCAATCATTCTGATTGGGGCAACCAATTTAATCTATCCTCTTGGATCCGTGCAGACATCCTTGATCCTGCGCGAAAATCGGCTGAATGTTTTTGGCCTGACCCAATTGGCATCCGTCGTAACGGACAACATCTTGATCGTCATCTTGGCCGTCCATGGTTTTGGAATGTGGTCAATTATCTTGCCCAAATTCCTTGTTGCCCCGATTTGGGTCATCATGGTCAGGCGTTTTCATGCCTGGCGGCCGAACTGGCGCCCTACGCTGTTGCACTGGCGCCAAATATTGGGATTTGGATCACGTATTCTTGGGGTTGAATTTCTGAATACTTTACGTGAGAATATAGATTATCTGCTGATCGGTCGCCTGATCGGTATCGACCAGCTGGGCATCTATTACTTCGCCTTTAATGCCGGACTTGGCATGAGCTTAAGTGCCGTGAATGCGATGGGAATAACGCTTTATTCCGACCTCTGTGCCGTCAAGCACGACCGGTTGGTGCTCCAACAGCGCTTTCAGAAGAATCTCAACACGATTTTCAAGGTAATCTTTCCATTGGTGACGCTGCAAGTCTCGCTTGCGCCCCTATATGTACCGATCGTTTTTGGGTTGAAGTGGGTCGAACAGGGTGCCGTGCCCATCCTGATCGTCATTTGCCTATCGGCTCTCTCCAGGCCTTTTGCCAACGCGGCTTCCATGTTGTTCCGCTCCATCGGTCTGCCCCAAGTGGATCTCATCTGGAATCTGGGCTTCACCCTTTGCCTGGTGGTTGCGGTGTGGATTGGAACGCACTTTGGCATCTTCGGTGTTGCACTCGCCGTGCTCGCCGCCCATCTGCTGCTTCAACCCCTTTACGCCTTCTGGGCACGGCAGGTGGTTTTTCTTCGCCCTGCGTCCTGGGCGATTTGAACCATGTCTGTTCCAGCCATCTCCGTCATCATCCCAGCCTTCAACGCCTCTGCTTGCCTCGCCCAGACCATCGCCACCGTTCAGGCCCAGTCATGCACAAACTGGGAAGCTCTGATCATCGACGACGGTTCAACAGATGGCACAGTGAATTTGGTTCGGGAGCTCCAGGCGAAAGATTCACGACTGCGGCTGCTTTCCGTGCCGAACAAGGGTGTATCGGCCGCTCGCAATCTCGGTGTGGCCGAAACCCATTCACCTCTGATCGCCTTCCTCGATGCTGATGATCTCTGGCATCCTGACAAGCTCCGTGTGCATCTGGAGCTCCATGTCTGCCATGCCGAGTGCGGCGTGAGCTTTGCCCAAGTGGCATTCCTATCACCTGAGGGGAAGCCCAATGGGCAGGTGGCATCCCATCCGCGCCATGCTTTAGGGCCTGCGGACTTCCTCAGTGAAAATCCAACAACCACGACGTCCAACTGGGTTTTGCGGCGGGAGGTCTTTGCGGCCGTGGGGGGCTTCGTGGAGGACATGCGTTATTCAGAAGACCTGGAATGGCTGCTTCGGGCCGCCTCTTACGGCAGCTGGCGGATCATCCCGATTGATCGGGTGCTCACCTATTACCGCACCTCGACGGCTGGACTGTCGTCCAATCCGCGGAACATGGAGGAGGGCTGGTTGCGCCTGATCAGCGAGGCTCGCGGCTACGCGCCACTTCTGGTTGAGAGCCATTTCGCCTCCGCCAGGGCCGTTCAGCTTCGCTATCTGGCTCGCCGTTGTCTGCGACTACAGGCCAATCCCGCTGTCGCGGCTGACTTCCTGCTGCGAGCGCTGCGATCGGACTGGCGTGTTCTGGTCCGGGAGCCCCGCCGCACAGGACTGACGGCTCTGGCCGTCTTGGCCAGCCTGTTGATGCACGCGTGCGGGGGCTGGATACCCGCGCCGTTGAGGTTGTTGCCATGAAGCGTGTTTTTCTCTCTGTTCACCGCACTTCATGACGCGCTCCGACCCCACGAGTGGCTCCATTGGCGTCTCAGCCATTGGCTCACCGCTGGTCTCGGTGGTGATGCCGCTCTTCAACTCAGCCACCACTGTGAGGGCCAGCCTGGAGTCGGTGCTGTCCCAGACCTATAGCCATCTGGAGATCCTGGTGGTGGACGACGGCTCCACCGATGCGAGTGTCGCCATTTGCCGGGAATACGACGATGCCCGCCTCCGGATCATCCAACAGGGCAACCGGGGACTGGCCGGTGCACGCAACACCGGCATCCGCCACGCCAGGGGCACCATCCTGGCCTTTCTCGACAGCGACGATCTCTGGCTGCCACAGAAGATCGAGCGGCATGTGGAGCATCTCCGCTCCGCTCCGGCAGTGGGGCTGAGCTATTCCCGTTCAGCCTTCATCGATGCCGACGGCAAAAGGCTGGGCCTCTACCAGACTCCACCGCTGCACGCCATCACCCCAGAGCTGATCCTGTGCCGTAATCCGATCAGCAACGGCTCATGCGTGGTGATGCGCCGGGAAGTGCTGGATGCCATCCACACCGAAACAACCATCGACGGACATTCACATAGCGCCTGGTTCGACGAGAGCTTCCGCCAGTCGGAAGATCTCGAATGTTGGCTGCGGATCTCACTGCGGACGGAGTGGCGAATCGAGGGCATCGCCGAGCCGCTCACCCTCTATCGACTCAGCGGCGGTGGCCTCTCGGCCAACACCGAGAAGCAATTCGCCAGTTGGCAGCGCGTTCTTCAGAAAACGGCTGGCTATGCCCCCGAGCTGATCAGCAGGCATGGCGAGCGGGCTTTGGCCTACCAGCTGCGTTACCTGGCCCGCCGCACCATCCGCGAACGTCAACCGCGTCAGGGGGCCAAGCTCGTCCATGAGGCACTGCGGCGCTACCCCCGGCTCCTGAAGGAGGAGCCGATCCGCACCCTGATCACCCTGGCGGCGGCTGATCTGGGCGTGGTGCTGCCGCGGAGGCTTTACGGGCCATTGGAGGCCGCCATGATCCAGATCACGGGGCTGATGCAGCGGCTGGCCATGGGTGCCAAGATGAAGCGCAAGGTCAGCGTTCCTGGCTCCGTTTCTGGACCCCCTGAAGGCTGATCTCGTGCGTCTTTTGCTCGTCTGCTCCTCCGGTGGTCATTTCAAGGGTCTGTTCCAGCTGCGGCCTTTCTGGGGAAAACATCAGCGCACCTGGGTGACCTTCGACACCGCCACCACCCGTGCGGCGTTGGAGGACGAGACGGTCACTTGGGCCCACAGTCCCACCAACCGCAACCTGCCCAACCTGATCCGCAACGCCCTGCTCTCCTGGAGAGTGTTGCGAACTCCCAAGCCCGACGTGATCCTCTCCACCGGCGCTGGGGTTGCTGTCCCCTTCCTGATCATCGGCAAGCTGATGGGGTGCCGCACCATCTTCGTTGAATCGATCACACGTATCGAGACCCTCAGCCTCTCGGCCCGGCTGGCCCTGCCCTTCCTCGACGTGCTCTACGTGCACTGGCCCCAGCTGCAGACCCGCTTTCCAAGGGCGGAGCTGATCAGTGTCCCCTCCGACACGCAGTCGGCAGCAGGCGGCGGGGGCTACCGATGATCCTGGTCACGGTGGGCACGGAGAAGTTTCCCTTCAACCGGCTGATGCGATGGGTGGATCAGCTGTTGCGGGATGACCTGATCGGCGAGGAGGAGGTGATCGTGCAGTACGGCACCTGCACCTTCCTCCCGGGCGGCGTGAAGGTCTATCGCCTGCTGAGGGAGCAGGACTTCCAGAACCTGGTGCGCAGGGCCCGGCTGGTGATCGCCCACTGCGGAGAGGGCACAGTGTTGTTACTCGACAGGATGGAGATCCCATTCCTTCTGATGCCTCGCAGCCAGCGCTACCAGGAGCACGTCGACGACCATCAGGTGGAACTGGCCCGGGTGCTGGACACGATCGGGGTGCCGATTGGCTGGGGGCCAGCCGATCTTGTGCGTTTCCTTGCGCACCCCTCCAAAGTCTCGATCGACGATCTCACGGTTGCGGCCGCCCGGGCCGTGTGCCACCGCCTCGACCAACTCTTTCCGGCCAACACCTCCTCAGCGGAGGTGTTGTTCACTCCTCCCTTGGCCCGATGACGAGCCTTGCCGCCATGGGCAACGTCCCCAACGGTGGTGTCTCGGTGTCCTTGCACCGGGGCGTTCTGTTCCTCGGTTTCCCGCGTCGCTTCACCGTATGCGAGGCGGTGAAATTCCACCATTGTCTGGAGGAGCTGCTGCCCCTCTACCCCGATACCCGCCGCATCGTGCTCGATTTCAGCCGCACCGAGCTGATCGACAGCAGTGGGCTGGGCTCACTGATTCCAAATCTGAAACTCGCCCGCGCCCGGGCGATCCCACTGCAAGCCTGGAGCGCCGGCGCCCAGGTGAAGCTCGCTCTGTCGCTGATGGGCCTTGAGAAGGCCCTTCCAGTTGTGGAAGGCACTGAGGGCGTGAATCCAACTCAGCCGTTGAACACCAAGGACTGGCCCGCCATCACTCACCCATCGGTGCGATCACGACCCAAACGCGTGCTCGACATCGTGGGGGCCATGGTCGGCCTGACGATCACGCTCTTGCTGTTTCCGTTCCTCGCCCTGGCGATTCGGTTGGACAGTCCCGGACCGATCCTGTTCGGCCAGGTGCGGCTGGGCTGGATGGGACGTCGCTTCCGGCTGTGGAAACTGCGCTCGATGGTGGTGAACGCTGAAGCGCTGCGCTCAACGGTGCCCAATGAGGCCACCGGGGCGTTTTTCAAGAACGCCCATGACCCGCGCATCAGCCGGGTGGGCAAGTTCCTGCGCCGCACCAGCCTCGACGAGCTGCCCCAGTTCTGGAACGTGCTGATCGGCGACATGAGCCTGGTGGGCACCCGACCGCCCACGCCCGATGAGGTGGAACGCTACGCCGTTCCCAACTGGCAGCGGCTGGATGTGCGACCGGGGCTCACCGGTGAATGGCAGGTGAATGGGCGCTCCAAGGTGCTGGACTTCGAGGATGTGATCCTGCTCGACCTGAGATACCAGGATCATTGGAGCTTCGGATACGACCTGAGATTGATTCTCAAGACCGTTGCGCTGATCTTCAGCAAGCACTCAGGAGCATCCTGAACGATGTCAACTCCCTTCACCCCTAGCACCCGCGAATTGAGCTTTCCCAGCAGTCTGGAGGCGACCCAGAGCCTGCTCGACTGGTTTGAGCGACAGCAACCTGCCGGCCTGGATCCACTGCTCTGGATCCAGGCCAAGACAGCTCTGGTGGAGGGATTCACGAACGCGGTTCGCCATGCCCACGGCGCCCTGGTGCCCCCCCCTTCCGTGAAGGTGTCGCTGAGCCTCACTCCCACCCACCTGCGGCTCCACATTCATGATCAGGGCGCTCCCTTCGACATCACAAGTGCATGGGCAAACGTCGCGAGGACGTCAGATCAAGACTCGCATTGGGGATTGATCATGCTGGGCCGGTTGCGACGAGACTTCGGCTGGTTGATTCGCTACGACCATCTCCCGGACGGGGGCAACAGACTGGTGATGGAGCGGACGCTCGCCTGAGTCTTCAGGACACTCGGTTAGCTTGAACCTGGTGACCCTTTCTCGGGCCTGAAGAAGTCCACCCCGAAGCTCTCGGGGCGGCCGCAGGCCTCTGGATGCAGCCAGGTCCAGCGAGTCCACAGATGGAGATACAGCTGCGTGCCGCCGGGCCCGTGGCCCCACCCCCAGGCGGGATAATCACCCCACACCACCGGCCGTCTTCTGGTGTAAAAGCTAAGGATTCTGGAGCTCGCGACCTCGCTCCTGTGCAGGATCGGTTTCCCCTCATGGGTGAAAACCCGCCGGAGGCCAGCGACGCTGCGCCGATCGATCAGGAACCATACTTTTTTGCTCTGCCGCAGGTACCAGTGGGGCCACGAGCAGTTCGGGATGGGGATGTCCCGATGGGTGGAAAAAGCGACACCGCGGGCATGTTGCAAGAGTGCACCGGTGGGGAGCATCGAACGCGCAATCTCAGGGCGAGCAATACTGGGCCGGGCAACCGCCGTGATCAGCAGGACCCCGACCGGCCAGGAGCTGAACACGTTTCTTGGCTCGGGTGAGGGGTTGGACGGCGGTGCTGGAATCTTTGGTGACGGCGTGGGACGTCAAGACCACCTCACCCTAGGTCATCGCGTGCGGCCGGCAGAGCTGGACTTCCACTAAGATCTGGAGATTCAATGAGTTCCTGGGCAAGCCCCAAACAAACACCCGCTGGAGAAAAAACAACCAACAGATCGCTACGGAGCTAAACCAGTGAAAGATCTGGATCAAGATTGAACATCTCAGTCAACGGCCACGTCCATCAGGTGAGAGACCCCGCAGGCATAATCGGGGAAACATGAGCGATCAGTTGCTGAGCTGGCGATTGCCATCTTGCTGCCGTACTGCCTGCCAATCAATTGTCATGTCTTCAGGAGAATGAAGGCACTTATTTTTTCATCACCTCCGCAGACTGCTGATTACTCAGCAAGATCCCCGCCAGCTCACTTCTGATCATTGGATTCAGACCGACCGGCATGGCCCCGGCTCTGTTTGCATCTCGACGCCACAACCACTCCCATGAGCCAGCGGATGGACGAACGGACGCTTTTCACCCAGTTGCGGATGACCCTGGCTCGGCTGGAAGCGGCCCTCGGAGCTGTGGAGGAGGGAATGGCAATCACCGATCAAGATGGCATCGTGGAGTGGACCAATGCCGCGTTTGATCGGCTCGTGGGGCGCCAGCGGTTCCAGTCTCTGGGTTGGGAACTCTCTGATCTCCTCCCTGAGCACTCTCCGTCGGGCGGATCCGAACCCATGGGGTTCTTACGCTTCTGGGACGGCACACCAACCGGTCAGGCCCGCTTGGAGCTGTCACTTATTCCTCCTCGCCGTGTCCTGGATGTGTCATGGGGCCAACTCAATCTGCCCAACAAACCCTCACGCGTCTTTACCTTCCGGGATCAGAGCGCGATCGTGCAATCTCATGACAACCTGCGGGAATCCCTTGATGGGATAGAGGCGCAAGTGGAGCTCCGAACCCATGAGCTGGAGCAAGTCCGCGATGATGCCTTGGCCGCCAGCAAGGCGAAAACCAAATTTCTGGCCAGCATGAGCCATGAAATACGCACGCCGTTGAATGCGGTGATCGGCATGGCCGAACTGCTGATCACGAGCCATCTGGACCCTGGCCAGAATGAGATGGTGGAAAGCATTCGCTGTAGTGGCGAGCATCTGCTCAGCCTGATCAACGATATTCTAGATATCTCGCAAATCGAGACGGGCCGCCTCAGGCTGAACCCCCGGACATTTGACCTTCATGACCTCATTGTTAATTGCCATAAGATGTTTCGCAACCAAGAGATCAGCGGCAAGCTCGCCTTGCAATTCTCCATTGCGGCCGAACTGCCTCAATGGCTCCATGGCGATGACCTCAAACTACGTCAGATCCTGATCAACTTATTAGGCAACGCCTTCAAATATACCAACGACGGCACAATCCGGCTTTCGATCGAGATGGGTGCCCATACAGGCAAGGAGCTGGAGCTGCTGATCCGCGTGACCGATACGGGGATCGGCATTGCGGCGGATCGTCTACCCTTGATCTTCCAGGAACTTTCGCGCCACCGGAGTCCTGACCAGACTCGCCAGAGCGCGGGGCTCGGCCTTGCCATCTGTTCCAGGCTCTGCCAAAAGATGGGGGGCACGATCTCCCTGGAGACACGCGTCGGTGGAGGTAGCTGTTTCACGGTGCGGCTCCCTTTCCAGGTGGCGGAGCAGCGCCGAGCCATTCCTGAACCGGTGGTCGCCAGCGATGGCTTCCAGGGGGTCGGGATCCTTGTGGCCGATGACAGCCGCGTCAACCAACGGGTGCTGGAGCTGATGCTTGCCCGACTGGAGCTCCAGCCCGAATTGGTGAGCGATGGTGATGCCGCGATCGCGCGTGTCGAAGCGGGTGGCATCGACCTGGTGTTCATGGACATCGAAATGCCCCGGCTGGATGGAGTGGCGGCGACCCGCAGGCTTCGCGCTGCTGGCTTCAGCGATCTCTATGTCATCGCACTCACCGCCTTTTCCTTCAACTCCCTTCAGCAAGACTGCGTAGCCGCGGGAATGAACGACTTCGTGACCAAGCCCCTACGCAATAAAGATCTCATCGCAGCCCTGAACCGTTTTCGTTGTTGGAGGCACAGCCATTCAGTGGAAGCTTTTGAATGAGCAACCCGGTGTTCAGTGTCCTGGCATGGGAGGTCCGATCAGCCTCATACCCCTGTCGCGCCTCCGTCTAATTGGCAATTATTTATGGTAGCATAAGTGAATAATGAAGGCTGGTGTTGTGGAGAATCTCTATGTCCTCTTGCCAACAGGGTTGTTCAACGCTGAGACCGGCTCGGATGTGCGGGCCCGTATCATCTCGCTGCTGCTGGAGAGCCCCAGAGACATCCTGATCGATTGCCGTGATGTTGAATTCATGGATAGTAATGGACTCGGCTCTCTGGTGTCCGCTCTCAAGCGGGTGCGGCAAGCTGGCAAGCAGTTGTATCTCTGCAGCCTCAACAGCCAGTTGCGCATGGTTTTGGAACTGACCTGCACCGATCGGGTGTTCACCATCTTTCCGAGTGAGCACGCATGCATGGCATTCATCTCCAATTCTCAGTCTGATGGCTGAAGTCGTGTCCTGCCCGGCATCAGCTCAGGTCAGAATGGCCTTGATGACCGAGTAGTCATCGATAAACAGTGCATCACCAGTGGTTGGGGCAATGCGGTTCAGGAGAACATCCAGACCCGAGTCGCTCAGAAGAAGTGCCCGGTTTTCTTCCACCAGACGCATGAACTCAGGCAGAGATCCCATCAGTCCGGCCGTCCTGGGAACTTCATAGACGCCATCACTGAACACCAACAGGCAGCTGCCTTGACCAACGGCAACAGTATCGCTCACATACATTGCCTCTTCGAACAGCCCTAGCCCAGTGCCCTGGCCCCTGAGCCAATGCATTGGCAGCGACCAATCGGCTGGGCAGAGGAGCGCTGGAGGGTGACCCGCTGAGGCGAAGCGCAAGGTTCTGGTGGAGAGTCTGAACACCCCGTACCACATGGTGAGATAGCGGCCCTGGTGCTGGTCCATCTGGAAGGCGGCGTTGAGGGCAGTCAGCACCTTCGCGGGATCCCGCGGGTCAACGGGCAGTGTGCGTGATCGCAGCTGATTGTGGACTGAGATCGAGGGGAAGGCGGCGGCCAGGCCATGGCCCGAGGCATCAGCAAGGTACACCACGAAGTGATCCTCGTCGAGCCAGAAGTAGTCATACGAATCGCCCCCCAGCTCATGGGACGGAAGAAAACGGGACTCCACCGACACCGGTCCCCTGATCTGTCCTGGAAGCAGGGATCGGACATAGCTGGCAGCCTCCGCCAACTCCTCATCCAGACGCCGCTTCTGCCGCTGGACGTCCTCCGCGAGCAGCTTGAGGCGTTGATTGGCCTGGTGCAGGCGGATGCCGGAGCGCACACGGGCTAGGAGCTCGCCGGGGTCGACCGGCTTGCTGAGGAAATCGTCTGCGCCCGAATCGAGTCCGGTGACGCGGTCATCCACCCGCGATCGGCTGGTCAGCAGGATGAAATGGGACGCCTTGAGAGCGGGATCCGCCTTGAAGGCCCTGCACACATCGAGGCCATTCATGGCCTCCATCAACCAGTCACAGAGAATCACTGTGGGAGGACAGAGGCGTGCCTGCTCCAGGGCTCGTTCCCCCGAATCGACGCTGAGGATGCGGTAGCCCTGCGTCCTGAGACGGATCGCGAGAACACGCGAATGGATGCGATCGTCATCCACCAACAGGATCGTGGCCGGCTCGCAAGCCGGCTCAAGAGACGAGAGCTGATCGGAAGGCGTCATCAGATGGCCATCAGCAACCGACGGGACGGCGATCCCTCAGGGCCTTACCCACCCGCCCCCCCTCGCTGAGCATCTGATCCACGAGGTTCTGGGGCCACTGCCGCGGGTCGAAACGCAAACCCTCCTCGACCTGGCCGCCCAAGGAAGCCAACCGCAGAGCCCCGAGGCTGGCGCTGGGGGACCGGAGCGCATGGGCGGCCTTGATCATGGCTTTGGCGTCCTTGTGGTGGTTGGCGATCACGATGGACAACATCAGGGGCTCCGCGTCCGCGAGGTAGGCATCGATCAGCTCACGAAGCACGCTGTCGGTCTCCTTGCCGATGATGTATCGCAGTTCATCCCAGGCCACAGCGTCGATCGGATCAGTTTGGCCGGAAGCGGCCACCATCTCGGTTCCTGCCGGGAGCTGGAGGGCGCTGCGCACCTGGCGCCTCACCCACACAGAGGGCTGAAAGACCGCACGCCAGAAGGCAAGCATGCCAAGCCCCCAGAGAAGGGACAGCCAGCGAGGACCATGGTGCTGGTGGTGATTGACAACGGGAGCGGTGATCTCGTCCCGCGGAAGTTGAGGATCGGTGCAAGAATCTCGCAAAGAAGAAATCCTGCTTTTAATTTCACGCGCCAGTATCTTGATCGGAAAGACCTCATTCCAGCTCAGTTTAAGAAGCCAATGGAAGCCTTGCATGGAGTACGTCATGCAGAAATGACCCAAAGATGCAGACCATGACGCTTGAATACCCTTGGCCATCAATCAACTCCCCAGGGTCACTGAATCTTGATAGGCTCCGATAAACCGCAAAGCTGTTCATTGTTCAGAGATAGAGAGCGAGATTGCCTGGTGATCACCCAATGCGGATCCCTTCCCACCACAAAGCTTGAGTGCCTCTCTCACGGGAACGAAGTCCCATTGCGGGCCAGGGGGTGTCAGCAAAGCGTTCCCTCCAACCCCATCCCCGTCGTAGGTGGCAGGCAACGCTGAGGATCACTCTGAAAAGCAGTGGTCTAGGCACACTCGCGGCAGAGGGTCTGGATGAATCGCTCAGCCATGCCGTTGGTCCTGGGCGTGTATGGCCTGGTGCGGCACGCCTTGGCGAACGCCTTGGAGACATAGGCGGGAGCATTGTCGCTCATCACTCCGCGGCACTCGATTCCCTAGCCGTTGAACCAGGCCACGGCACGGCTGAGAAAGCCGATCACGTTGGCTTCCGCTCAACCGCCGGCACCTCGACATACGCCAGACTTGTGGCGTCGTCGACGGCGACATGGACCTTCTCGTACAGTACTCTTTGCATCAATAACTTGTTACTAAAAGCCAGCTCCTCCGCGCTCGACATCCGCCCCAGGAGCGCGTCGCGGTGGGGGAAGCGGCCAAAGCGGGCGATCACATCCCGGTACCGGCGGGCGAAGTCGGCGGTGCGGGGATCGCTGAACCGCTCGAACAACGGCAATGCCGCCTCCTGCACCGTACTGTCCTCGCTGTGCATCAGCGGCATCAGCCAGAACTGCCGCCGCGCCTGCTCGGGCTCCGCCTCCAGCCAGCCGCGCTCCACCGCCTTCAGGCTCAGCGCCAGGGCCCGGGAATCGCCCGCGAAGGCCATGGCGGTGTCGCGCCAGATCTGCCGAGGGAACTGATCTAGCAGCAGCACCAGCGCCAGGCCTCCAGCCGGGTCTGCACGCCAGGCGTTGAGCTCGGCGGCGATCGCCCGCCGCGTCAGCCCCTGAACGCGTTCCGGCGGCAGGGCGTCAAAGGCCGGGTCCTTGGCGAAGCACTGGCGCGGCCGGGTCCGCGGGAACCAGAAGCGCAGAACCTCGCTGGCGTGCTTCCGCTCACCATCCATCAGAGCAGGGCGGCCCGCACACTGGCCGCCTTGTTGTCCAGGCTCTGCTCCTTGTCGGTGCGGGTGTTGATGGTCTCCGCTGTGTAGACGCGGGGGCAGCCCATGGCGTGCACCGCCTGATGGCAGGCCTGGATCGCGGCGAACACCGGCTCCCACTCGCCCTCGATCGTCGTGCCGTTGGAATGAAGCTGGATCTTAACGACGCCGGCTTCTTTGAGCACCTTCTCGCGGGAGGCGATGGAAAGGGCCAGGTGCACACCCACCCCGATCGGCACTACGGACAGATCCGCGATCACTCTCATGGTCAGCCCCAGCGAATCGCCCCCATCGTGGAAGCAGCTGCCCGGTCGCCGCCATGTCCGTCTTTCCGCTGCTGGTGATCGTCCATGCCCTGGCGGCCACGGTGTGGGCAGGGGGCCATCTGGCGCTGGATCTGGGGGTGCCGCCCAGAGTGCCGCGGGCGCGGAGTGCGGCCCAGATCCGGGCTTTTGAGGAGGTCTTTGAGCCGCTTGGGCTCACGGCCCTGGCCATCCAGGTGCTCACAGGTCTGGGGATGGGCTGGATCGACCTGCCGGGCTTCCAGGGCCTGCTCAACCCGGCCAACCCGATCGGGGTGCTGGTGGGGGTGAAGCTCCCGCGGCTTGCCGGCACCACCGCCCTGGCGATCGCCTTTGTGATGGTGGGAGCCCTGATCCGACTGGGCGGGCTGGGTTGAGGAGCCAGGGCCTGCTCCAAACGGGCCCCTCACTGGGCAGGCAACACGAGCAGCAGCAGGCGGTTGCCCTCCGGGTCGAGCAGCCAGGCCTCGGCGCCGAACGGTTCCCGCCGCGGCGGGTCTTCCACACTTGCACCCAGCTCGAGGGCCATGGCGATCCAGGCGTGGAGCGCGGCAAGGGCGCCTGTTGCATCCGCTTTTCGTTGCAGGCACAGCGCTAGTCGCCCCGGTTGCCGCGGCTGGGGCCGACTCCTGGACGGGGCGTAGAACTCCAGCCACCCCCCTGCGGGCCACGGAACGCGCCAGTGGGTGCCGCTGAGGCCCGGCCGCGGCTCCACGTTCAGCAGAGCCCCGTAGAACCGGGCCAGGGAGACGGGATCATCAGCGGCCAGCACGAGCGAGCTGGTGATCGAGGGGGTGCTGGCCGTGGCCTCGGGCTCGGGCATCCCGGATCAACGACAGAGCGCCGCGGGGCGTCCCACCGGCCGGATGCCGCTGACGACAGCACCGGGGACGCGGCGCACCCTCACTCGGAAGGTGCAGTGGGCTGGCCCCAGGTGCTCGATCAGGGCGTCACGGGCCTCGTGCTGCAGCTCCTCGAGCGTCGGCGCGGTGATGCGAATGGGCAAGGTTTCGGCCTGGGCCTCCAGGTGGCCGCGGCGTTCAGCCAGAACATGGAACACGATTTCTCGCATGCGGGGGTATCTCCTTCTTTCCGGCTCCATCCTTGGCCTGCTGAGGCGAGAGCGCAGGTGCGGCCGGATACGGGGAACCGGCCCCGCGGGCACATGCCCTTGCGGCGTCAGGAGAGCCAGCCCCACCCAGCGGCCAGCCTTGAGGCCTCCCGCGCGGCCGTGATAGAGATCAAGCTCAACCCGCCTGTGCTGTAGCCATAGGCCCGCGATACGGTCGAGCCCCAGATGCCAAGGCGATGATCCGCGACCGGTGCAAAGGCGCCCCCCCACGGGGCGCCTTCCTGTTTGGCGAGATAATCATCAGGCCACACCTGCGCTGCTCTGACTTCCTCCCGATCGTCCCCGCGGATTCGCCCTTTGAAGGAGGCCGACTGGCCGGCGGTTTGGGCGCTGCTGGAGCCGGTGTTCCGAGCTGGTGAAACCTTCCCGCACGACCCAGCCATCACGGAAGCAGAAGCGCGGGTGGCGTGGGTGGAGCAGAGCCAGACGGTGATGGTGGCCGTGAATGCGGCAGGAGCTGTGGTGGGCACCTACTACCTGAGGCCCAACTCCCTAGCCCTCGGCGCCCATCTGGCCAATGCCGGCTACGTGGTCTCTGAACAGTGCCGGCGCCAGGGAATCGGCGGCCGCCTCTGCCAGCACTCCCTGCAGGTGGCCAGGCGGCTGGGGTTCCGGGGCATGCAGTTCAACCTGGTGGTGAGCACGAACACCGCCGGCATCTCTTGCTGGCGGCGCAACGGTTTTCAGATCGTCGGCACCCTGCCGGGGGCGTTCCGACACCAGCGGTTGGGCTATGTCGATGCGCTGGTGATGATCCAGTCCCTGGTGGAGGGACCAGCCCCATGACGGTGGTGCCGCCACGGCCGCGACAGGGCTCCAGAACATTCAGCAATCGAGGACCTCTGCGGCAAGAAGATCCGCCAAACCCCAGCGGCACCCCGTTTCTCCGCTCGCCTGGCTGGAGCGAGCCAACGGCGGGAGCCAGGAGGCTCTCCTCAAGTCCGTTCAAGCCCTCTTGGATCAGCGGCGCGGGACGTCGCGGCTCGTTCGATTGAGCTGGTGTGGTCAGGTCTTGAAGCGGAACCAGGCTCAGTCACTCGCGATCAGTCGGTGCCGCATCGTCAATTTGATCGAAAGAACCTTGCTGAACACCTCCTGAAGGCTTGCGTTCCTCGTCCGCCGCGCCCAGTCCACCCTCCACGGGCCGCGGAATTTCCCTGCTGCTCAGGGAAAAAAGGCAGGCGATCCAACTCGCCAGGCCGAATCGACGCCCTGAGGGAACAGCCACACGACGTCGCGAGCCATTTAGCGCTCTGAGAGCCGCACTTGTGAACCACCCGACTCGCTCGTCCCCCGATACGGATCAAATTCATCCAAAACGATCCCAGTTTTGTCTGGAATTAAGATTCCTCACGCTTATAGGCGGTTATTTTGTGGATTGATCTAAAGTTAAACCTGAGAATTTTCCTAAATCGCTATGGCCAGTCCTCTCAGCCTGATGATGCCAGTCCTCCCAGGCACAACACTTTCCTCCCTGTTGTCCACTCTGACCGCCGCTCAGCCAAGCATTGATAAAGCTTTGGCAACTATCGGCACCGTGCATTACGCGCGCTTTCTTTTGCTTGATCGATCCTCACCAAACCTCCTGCCAAATCTGGCCGATGAGAACTCCCCTTCGGAGACGCTCATCATTTCTGTAATTACGAATTACGATGGAGATTTTGACAAGTATATCTTTGACTTTGTCGCCCAGCTAGGAGGGGTTTTTGATGCCCTTTTGGCCCATGTCATTGGTGGTGATCAGTTGATCCCAGTAGCAAACAACGTACAGGCATTTCTGGCCTTCATTTTAGCGAATGACGCGTCCCAGCAACTGCCCAACAAAGGCTCCGGCTATGAGGCCTATCCCCAAACGGTCCAGCAAATTCTTGCCGCCTTCACGTAAATTTCCAGGCCATCACCAAAGCACTGCCGTCATCTATTTCTCTGAGGATCTTTCATGTCATCTCCAACGATCGAATATGATGACGTCCAGGGCTTAGTCTTACGTGGATATCGTGTAGATTATGCTCGCCATTTTATTCTGCGAATCCTCAATCCAACTGCCACTGGCGATTTCCTACTCGCCTTGCTGAGTGGCTCCGGAAGCTTGCCAACAATCACATCCGCCGCAAGGATCACTCCGAAACCCTCATCTTTTTTGAATGTGAGCTTCAGCTCATCCGGGCTTCGCCGGATGGGTCTTTCTGAACATGAACTCACAACCTTCGATCCCTCCTTTTACAAGGGTTCCACCGATCCAGCCGTGGCCCAAAACATTGGAGATGTCGGCGAAAGCGCACCAGAACACTGGATCGGTGGTTTAAACAATGGGGATCAAGTTCATCTTGTACTGAGTCTGTGGGTCCGTGATTCCTTGGAAAGGGTGGACTCGATCTCCAGCCAGTTGAGGGCAGCATTTGGCAGCGCCCTTCATGAGTTGCACTTCCACGATGCGAATGCATTGCCTGATAGCCAAGTGCACTTTGGCTACCGTGACAACATCTCCCAACCCAACATCAAGGGCCAGCCGCCTGGCAAGCATCCCGCGCCTGATCATCAAGAGCTGGTCGAAACGGGTGAGTTCTTACTCGGTTATCCCAATCAGAGTGGAGGCACCTATACGGTACAGCCTCAAGAACTTTCACGGAATAGCAGCTACGCCGCATTTCGCATTCTCGAGCAGGATGTCAAGGCTTTTGAGACGCTCCTAGAAACATGGGCCAAACAACTGAATATGGATAAAGAAATGGTTGCCGCCAAGATTTGCGGGAGATGGCGCAACGGCAATCCTCTCGTCCTCAGCCCCGAACAGCAATGCCCAGAACTGCCCCGGAGTGAACTGAATAACTTCACCTACATCACCGGTAACAGCGAAACCGATGACACCTTAGGGTTTAAGTGTCCGCTGGGGTCCCACATTCGTCGGAATAATCCACGCAATCAAGCGGTGGTTGGAACCGATGCCAATCATCATCGCATTTTGCGTCGAGCCATGCCCTATGGTACCGCCTACAATCCTGAAGCTCCTGACACTGAACAACGGGGGTTAGTAGGCTACTTTATTAATGCTAGCATACAGAATCAGTTTGAGTTTTTAACAAAAGAGTGGGATTTGGGATCTCATTTTGTCAAATCCGCCGTGGGACCCCAAGGGTCCGACCAGGGCAATGCCGTATTCAACATTAGCGGCGAAGATGTGTTTCTGGGCATCAATCATGAATCCAAAAGCTGCTTTACCATCCCAGGTCCTGGCAAAATTGGCAAAGGAAATAGGCATGTGACTGGCTTTGGACGCACCATCACCACACGGGGCGGCATTTATTGCTTTTTCCCTAGTATTTCCGGAATCAAATATCTTGCTCATCGCGCCAAAGACCAGACTTAAGTCTGGATTCCCATCACAAGCACGCTGGTTTGGCTCAGATCGTCAAGCCAGTTCATCCCATCTATCAGTCCCAAAGCCCAAGCGTCTTGATCCTGAAGAGCATCCCTGCCTCAGCTCCAGCCACGCACCCCTCAGTGGGGCGGGCTGCAGGATCCTGGTGAAGCCGCGGCAGATGCCCCCGGCCGATCAGCAACGGCTGGTCATCGATACCACCACCACCGCCTGGGTGCCGGGGCTGGCGCGCTGGGCCCCGAGCACGGTGTTTCAACCCCACGGCCATCCCGGCGGAGAGGAGATCTTTGTGCTGGATGGCGTCTTTCAGGACGAGCATGGCAGCTCCCCCGTCGGCGGCTGGCCGCGCAATCCGCCCGGCGGCGTCCACCGGCCCTAGAGTGAGGCGGGCTGCACCATCTGGGTGAAGACCAGCCATCTGCCCGCCACCCAAGGCCCTGACGACTCAGAAGCGTGAGCCCGGCGTCTGCAGAAAGGCCAGCTCCTCCGCGCTCGACACCCGCCCCAGGAGCGCGTCGCGGTGGGGGAAGCGGCCAAAGCGGGCGATCACATCCCGGTGCCGGCGGGCGAAGTCGGCGGTGCGGGGATCGCTGAACCGCTCGAACAACGGCAATGCCACCTCCTGCACCGCCAGGTCCTCGCTGTGCATCAGCGGCATCAGCCAGAACTGCCGCCGCGCCTGCTCGGGCTCCGCCTCCAGCCAGCCGCGCTCCACCGCCCGCAGGCTGAGCGGCAGGGCCCGGGAATCGCCCGCGAAGGCCATGGCGGTGTCGCGCCAGATCTGCCGAGGGAACTGATCCAGCAGCAGCACCAGCGCCAGGCCCCCGGCCGCTTCCGTGCCCCAGGCGTCGAGCTCGCCGCTGAGCGCCCGCCGCGTCAGGCCCAGGAACCGTTCCCGCGTCAGGGCGTCAAAGGCTGGGTCCTTCACGAACCACTGGCGCGGCTGGCTCCGCACGAACCAGAAGTCCAGAACCTCGCTGGTTTGCCTCCGCTCACCATCCATCAGAGCAGGGCCCGCACGCTGGCCACCTTGTCGTCCTGGCTCTGCTCCTTATCGGTGCGGGTGTTGATCTTCACGGTGGTGTAGACGCGGGGGCAGCCCATGGCGTGCACCGCCTGGTGGCAGGCCGCGATTGCAGCGAACACCGGCTCCCACTCCCCCTCGATCGCGGTGCCGTTGAGGTGCGGCTCGACCTTGAGGCCGGCATCGGTGAGCACCTTTTCGCGGGCAGCGATGGAAGGAGCCAGGTGCACGCCCACCCCGATCGGCACCACGCACAGATCCACAATCACTCCCATGGTCAGCCTCGCCACATTGCCACCATCGTGGAAGCAGCTGCCCGGTCGCCGCCATGTCCGTCTTTCCGCTGCTGGTGATCGTCCATGCCCTGGCGGCCACGGTGTGGACCGGCGGCCATCTGGTGCTGGATCTGGGGGTGCTGCCCAGAGCGCTGCGGGCGCGGAGCGCGGCCCAGATCCGCAACTTTGAGGAGGTCTTTGAGCCGCTGGGGCTCACGGCCCTGGCCATCCAGGTGCTCACAGGGCTGGGGATGGGCTGGATCTATCTGCCAGGCTTCCAAGGGCTTTTAAGCCCTGCCAACCCGATCGGGATGCTGGTGGGGGTGAAGCTCCTGCTGCTTGCCGGCACCGCCGCCCTGGCGATCCATGCCCGGCTGCGGCTGATCCCCAGCCTCTCGGACGAGAACCTCAGCGGCCTGGCTTGGCACATCCGCGGCATCACCGCCCTGGCGATCGCTTTCGTGGTGGTGGGAGGCCTGATCCGGCTGGGTGGGCTGGGTTGAGTGCGGCCGATATGCGGACCCAGGAGGGTTCACGGGGCAGGCAACACGAGCAGGAGCAAGCGGTTGCCCTCCGGATCGAGCAGCCAGACCTCGGCGCCAGGGCTTCTTCGATCCAGGTGTTGAGCATGGCAACGGTGTCTGTGCCATCCCCGTTTGGTTGCAGGCAGGGCGCTAGTCGCCCCGGTTGCCGCGGCTGGGGCCGACTCCTGGACGGGGCGTAGAACTCCAGCCACCCCCCTGCGGGCCACGGAACCCGCCAGTGCATGCCGCTGAGGCCCGGCCGCGGCTCCACATTCAGCAGAGCCCCGTAGAACCGGACCAGGGAGGCGGGATCGTCAGCGGCCAGCACGAGCGAGCTGGTGATCGAGGGGGTGCTGGCCGTGGCCTCGGGCTCGGGCCTCCCGGATCAACGACAGAGCGCCGCAGGGCGTCCCACCGGCCGGATGCCGCTGACGGCGGCACTGGGGTCGCGGCGCACCCGCACCTGGTAGGCGCGGTGATGCGGATGGGCATGGACTCGGCCTGGGCCTCCAGGTGGCCGGGGCGTTCAGCCAGAACGCGGAACAGGACCTCTCGCATGCGAGGGGTATCTCCTCCTTATCGGCTCCATCCTTGGTCCGCTGAGGCGAGAGCGCAGGTACGGCCGGATACGGGGTACCGGCTTTGAAGGCACCTGCCCTTGCCGTCTCAGGCGAGCCAGCCCCGCCCAGCCGGCCAGCCGGGAGGCTTCCCGCACGGCCCTTATGCGGCGCTGGGCACGGCGCTGGGCGTCGTCCTGGCCCCAGACAGGGCATGCGTGAAGCCACAGACACCCGACCGGATCGAGCCCCAGATGCCAAGACGATGACCCTCGACCGGTGCTAAGACGCCCCCCACGGGGCGCCTTCCTGTTGGCGAGACATTCACCAGGCCACACGTGCGCTGCTCTGACCTTCTCCCGATCGCCCCCGCGGATCCGCCCTCTGGAGGAGGCCGACTGGCCGGCGGTTTCGGCGCGGCTGGAGCCGGTGTTCCGAGCTGGTGAAACCTTCCCGCACGGCCCAGCCATCACGGACGCGGAAGCGCGGGTGGCGTGGTGCTCACCCACCACCATCTCCGCGATCTCGGCACCAGGACGTTCGTTCTCAAGCCGGGCGAAAATCCGGCCATCCCAGGCATGGCCCCTGGCGGTGGCGGGGTGCGGGACAAGCTTCCTTTTGTCTGCTCGGTGATTCGCGGCAAGGTATTGGAATCCTCCACCCCGCGTCAGCAGGCAGCCGCCAACAGCAAGGAACAGTTCTCCCATTCGCCGGATCTCAAGAAGGCGCTCCTCGATGCGATCATCGGAGCTTTCGATGCCCATCAACTGATGAGCAATCAGGCACTCAACTCAGAGGACGTGCGTGAGGATCTGCGTGATCAAGGTCTGAAAGAATGAGCCCGGATTCATACACCCTCGCAGCCGCCGAACAAGCGCAATGTGGCGATGCGGATGATGGCCGAGCGCGGTCGGGGTCTGGTGCTGGTGGGTGCCGCTGGGCTGGATCTGGCCCCCCCGGGGTGCAACCGCAAAGTCACCTCGTACTCCGGCCCGATCCCCAGCCCTGAGTCTTGATCGGGCATCAGCCGTTTCATGCCCACTTGGATCAGGCAGGCCAGGGGCTGGTCGCTCCAGCTCCCGGGCATGGTCTTGAGGCTGCGGGAGGTGCCTGGCTCATCGTTCCGCGGCCCGCCCTCGCGCCCTCCAGGGCCTGTCTTGCTTCCGCGCGGTCTTCCCGCCGGAGGGCGGCCAATCCCAGCGCCACCTGCGCGGCAACAGCCGGGCTTCCTCGAACCGGAGCTGCCGCGGGAGCGGACCGATGGGGGCCATCGCCAGTGCTTCATGGATGCGCACTAAGATGCGCGCTTCAATGGATCTGGAGCGTGCGCACCACTTTGGAGTTGCCGGATCCGCTGTTCGCGCGGCTGAAAGCCCGAGCGGCGATCGAGGGTGTCACCCTTAAACAGCTACTGCGCAGCTACGTGGAGCAGGGTCTCAGCGCCGCAACCACCCGCGCCGAGCTCAAACGCTCCGCGGCCACGCTGCCGCGGCTGAATGGGGCGCTGGCCATCCAGCACCACCAGCTGAGCAACGCCGCCCTGTTCGAACTGCTCGAGCCATGAGCGCGGCGGCCGACTTGCCGGATCTGAATGTCTGGTTGGCGTTGACCTGGCCCGACCATCTCCATCATTCGCACGCCGTTCATTACTGGGAACATCAGGCCGCTGATCAGGTGTTGTTCTGCACGGTGACCGCCCTCGCGGAGGAAGGCAAAGCACCAGCCCTGGTAGCAGAAGCGCAGCGTCACCAGCTGCTTGGCGCGGATCCGGGCATTGGGGCTGGCCAGTCGCAGCTGACTCTTGAGGTCGTTGCCGAAATAGATGCCGCCGCTGTGGTGCAACAGCTGCTCCAGGCGCCGCAGGGCCTGGCTGTGGGCCTCGTCGCTGCGCCGGTTGCCCCGCTCGCCGCGGCGCAGGGCTAGACGGTCGATCCGTTCGCTGCGGATCAGGCCCACGCCGGTGCCAATCGCGTCTTCTTCGAAGACCAGATACCAGCCGATGTTGTGGAACAGCAGCTGCAGCGGCCACACCCGAAACGAGCCGTTGGGGCTGTCCGCAAAGGAGCCCACCGTCGCGTAGCGCTCCAGCTCGATGCGGCGCCGCTCCACGATCGCCGTTTCCAGGGCCTCGGCCTGCCGCTCGGCCGCCAGGGAATCGGGCCGCATCAGGGCGCTGCTCACGATCGAGCGATTCGCAAAAGCCCGCACCGGGGTGGTGGGCTTGCCGCTGAGTCTGCAAGGCGAGAGCGATCCTGCGGGTGTGGATGCCGCGGCCCGCAAGCGGGTGGAGCTGCTGGCCATGAAGGCTGTTTTCGAGGCGGAGAAGGCCCTGGGCCGCATGCCTAAGCACGTGAGCGCCCAGCGCGGCCTGGGCTACGACATCGAATCGATCGATGCCCAGGGGAACCTGTTCTTCATTGAGGTGAAAGGCTGAGTGGATGGGGCCGATTCCGTCACCCTCACGATCAACGAGGTGAACACCGGCCGTAACGCACCCCATCGCTTCCGCTTGGCGCTGGTGAGCGTGGAGGGCGAACGGGCCTCACCACCGGTGTATGTGAGCGGCTTCGACTGGGGTTTGCCCGGTTTCGGCGACACCCGGATCACCAAGAACCTGCAGCAGCTGCTGGCCGCGGGGAGGACACCGCATTGAACAGCGCCTGTCGCCAGCATGAGCTTCCCGTAACCCTTGGAAAATCCAGCAGGAATCCTCCTAGAATTCATCACAGGCTTGACGGGACGCCATGGCCAAGCAGTCCATTTCCATCTCCGTGGAGACTGAGCTGCTTGAGGCGCTCGATCAGGAGCTGCGTCACGAGGCGCATCGCCAGCAGAACCGCTCAGCGGCTGTGGCCGAGGCGCTGGAACTGTGGCTGCAGGCCCGCCGTCTGGCGGCGCTGCGGCAGGCCTATCGCGAGCTGGGCCAGCTGGAGAGTGGTGATCTGGAAGCAGCCGTGCAGGATGCCGTGGCCATGGGCAGCGAAGCCCTGGATAGAGAAGCCCAGGACAGTGAGGCCTTCGACCGAGGGCCATTGGAGCGCCTGGGTGGCTGAGCGGGGACGTCTCTACCGCTGGCCCCGCAACCGACCGTTTGGCGACAGCAAGGCCAGGCCGGTGCTGGTGGTGTCGCCGGAGGCCGCCAATCAGTCCAGCCAACGCCTGGTGGTGGTGCCGATCAGCCGCGATCCACGCCTGACGCAGCTCGCCCTTGCCGTCCCCCTGCCGGCGACGCCCGCTACCGGATTGCAGCAACCCAGCTATGCGATGGCCTGGCACCCCACCACGGTGCCGCGGGAGCAGCTGGAGGGTCCGTTCGGCCGGATCAGCCCGGAGCAACTCAGGAGCGTGCTGGCAGCCCTGAGCACGGCCCTCGATCTGGACATGCTCGAGCCCTGGCAGGAGGGTGAATGACACCCAGGCACGCCGTGAATCCAGACCTCCCCGAGTGTGGCAATCGGGTTGCCGATCTTGAGTACCGCGCCCGGATCGCCGAACTGTTCTTGACCGGCGCCTGGGGGGTGGAGCTGGAAACCTTCGAGGCGGACCAGGAACGGGAGCGCCAGCAAGGAAGACCTCTACACCTTTGAAGGCAAGAAGCTGTTCCCCGAGCGCAGGAGCTACACCGCCCAGTACGAGCTGAGCCCCAGCGAAAAGGTGCTCTACGAGCGCGTCACCGAGTACGTGCGCGACGAGATGAACCGTGCCGAGCGCAACGCCCAGGCAGAAGGCGGCGCCAAGCGGCGAGTGAACGTGGGGTTCGCGTTGATGACGCCGACCACTGGTCGCGCCAGTACGAGGAGCTCAAGCACAAGGACACCGCACCGCTGGCAAGCGAACCCGCCTACCGGCCCATGTGGCCAAGGAGCGGGCCGAGCTGCTGGTGAGTCGGCTCGGCAAGCGCATGGCTGCTCTCGATGCTGAGGCCCAGATCAGCGCCCGGCTGCCTCTGATCAAGGGAGGAGCACTGATCGTGCCCGGGGGGCTTCTGCGCCAACTGCGCGGTGAAACCCCCGATGCCAGCGTGGATGCCGAAGCCCGCAGGCGGATGGAGCTGCTCGCCATGGAGGGGGTGTTTGCGGCCGAACGCGCCCTTGGCCGCACACCTGTGGACAAGAGCGCTGACTGCGGCATCGGTTTTGACATCGAATCAGCTGCTCCTGATGGCTCGCTGGTCTTCATCGAGGTGAAGGGCCGGGTGGAGGGCGCTGACTCGCTGACCCTCACCTACAACGAGCTGAAGTGCGGCAACAACCAGCCCGAGAAGTTCCGGCTGGCGATCAGCACGGTGAGTGGCGATCGGGCCTCGCCGCCGCGGTATGTGAGTGGGATCGACTGGGGCCGCCCTGGTTTCGGCTCCACCGGCTCAAACTTTTCCCTGGCTCAACTGCTCTCCGTTGCCGAGGGACCCCATTGAGCAAGACGAGCACCCTCGTCCCTAGGATTGCAAGCATTGCATGCACTGCTAGCGGAGGAACCGCCGTGGCCAGCCTCACCATCCGCAATCTCGACGACGCCACCAAGGCCCAGCTGCGGCTCCAGGCGGCCCGCCATGGCCGCTCCATGGAGGAGGAGGCGCGCACGATCCTGCGTGATGCCGTCTCCGGCGGCACCAGCACCCCAGCGGCCAGGGGTCTCGGCAGCCGCATCCAGGCCCATTTCGCTCACCTGGGGGGTGTGGAGCTGGAGTTGCCGGAGCGCAACTCCATCGCCCAACCCGCCGGCTTCGAGGGCGGGGAGGCAGCGAAGTGATCGTGCTCGACACCAACGTGATCTCCGAGTTGATGCGGCCACAACCGGAGCCCCGGGTGCTGGCCTGGGCTGATGGCTTGGATCCAGACGCGGTGGCGATCACGGCCATGAACGAGGCCGAGATCCTGCACGGCATCGCCCGCCTGAGCGATGGACGGCGCAAACGGGCCCTGCGGCAGAGCTGGGAGGGGCTGATCGCCGAGCTGTTTGTCGGGCGGGTGTGGGGCTTCACCAGCGAAGCCGCCCACTGGTACGCCGAGCTGCTGAGCCGCCGTGAGCGCCTGGGCCGGCCCATGGCCACGGCCGATGCCGTGGTGGCCGCCACCGCGCTGGCCCAAGGCGCCCAGCTGGCCACCCGCGATGACGCCGACTTCGCCGATGTCGGCTTGGGGTTGATTAACCCCTGGAACACCCCATGACCAGCGACCACCCCGTCAAACGCCGCAAGAAGCTGATCGAGGTGGCCATCCTGTTGGAGGCAGGCAGGGAGCCGCCTGGACAATCAGGGCATGCCGACGCCAGAATCCATTATTCAGAGGGATTACCCCGTAACGTGATCGTTACGCTTGCGAATCAGGAGATTGCCAAGATCCGTCACTTGACTGGCAAGAGCAAGAAGCATCCGTTTCGAGTGATGAAGCAGCAGTTTGGCTTTCAGAAGACCAGGCTGTGCGGAATGCTCAAGAACCGCTGCAAGGTGAACGTGCTGGCAGCCCTCTCGAATCTGTTCATGGCGCGGTATGAGCTGCTATGCAGGACATGATTAGGGGTCTGGCCGAGGCGGTGCAGATCCCCGAGCTCGACCCTGCGGCAATGAGCGAACGGGAGCGGCGCCAGCTGGCCTCCGACCAGAAGCACTGGCAACGCCGGCTGGACACGATTGACAGCGAGCTGGCCAGCGAACCCAAGCGAATTGAGGCCAGCTACCGGGTGGTGACCCACCGGCTGGAGCCTGCTGGGCTGGTGTACCTCTGGCCGATCAGCGGGTAGACGGGATGCCCGAGCAATCAGCGATGGCCAGGACTTCAGAGCAGCTCCCGAAACTGCTGCGGCGTGAGCCCCGCGTCACGGGCGATGGCTCCCATGGTGATGGCGTTGATCGGGTCGTGGCGCGGGATCACCAGACGCCGCTCGCCATTGCTGAGGATCAGATGCCCCGATTCCCGCACGACGCGATAGCCCAGCTTCTGGAACACCCGCACAGCTTCCTTCTGGCTGATCCCTGGCAACCGGGGCATCAGACAGCTAGTTCCAACGTTTCCACGTGCTTCACGCCCGCCTCTTCCGCCTCCACCTCCAGCCAGAGGCCGATCGCCTCCCGGATGTTGGCCAGGGCCTCCTCGCGGCTTTCCCCCTGGGAATGGCAGCCCGGTAGATCCAGGCAGCTCACAGACCAGCCTTCATCGGTCTGCAGCAAGCGGATCCTGTACGTCACTCTGAACTCCAGCACTTGCCTGGACGCTAGCCGTCCCGAGCCGACAGCCCACCCCACCCCTGACCCATGCCCCGCCGCCCCCCCAAAACCGACCCCGAGCTCCAGGCCCACAAGGAATGGCTGGGCTACCTCCAACCGCGCGGCCTGGTGGTGGCGCCGGCGGCGATGTGGGAGGCGGGCTGGGTGCTGGAGCAGAGCGGCAAGGAACTGCTGGAGCGCCAGGAGCAGTTCCGCGAGGCACTCCAGCCCCTGGGCCCGGACGAGGAGGAGGACGACGACCAACCCCGTGGCTTCCGCCGGTTGGAGTCGTTGCTGGTGGAGCAGCTCAGCTGGGATGCAGAGGCCCTGCAGCGCGATCCCGCCACCCTGCAGACCTGGACCCGTGAGCTACTGGAGCTGGGCGAAACCCTCAAACCCACCGCCGTGGTGCGTGGCTTCGGGGCCGACGAGAAACCCCAGCTGCTGATCCAGGAACTGCCCCCTCCAGTGGAGGGCCTGCTCCCCCCAGCCGAGCCCGTGGACTTCGACCGCCGCCACGCCAGCGGCGACCAGGGCTGGCGGGCCTCCCCCCAGGAGCGCTTCGAGCGGCTGCTGCGCGAAACCGAGGTGCAGCTGGGGCTGCTGTTCAACGGCAGCCAGTTGCGGCTGGTGGTGGCGCCCAAGGGCGAGAGCTCGGGCCACCTCACCTTCACCCTGTCCGAACTGGCCGAGGTGAGTGGCCGGGCGATGTTCGCGGGGCTGCGGCTGCTGCTGGGGCGCGAGGCGGTGCTTGATGCCAGCCCAGGCTTGCGGCTGGTGGATGTGATTGAGGCGAGCCGCACCTACCAGGCGGTGGTGAGCGAGGAGTTGGCCGACCAGGTGCTGGCGGGGCTGTGGCAGCTGCTGCGCGGCTTCCAGCGCGCCGATCAGCTCACCTCAGCCCAGGGGTCGCGGCTGCCCGGCGAGATCCGCCTGAGCGAGCTGGCGGAACACGATCCCCAGGCGCTCTACGGCGGCCTGATCACCGTGATGCTGCGGCTGGTGTTCCTGCTCTACGCGGAAGACACCGACCTGATGCCCAATGAGCCGGTGTTCGAGCAGAACTACAAGCTCACCACCCTGCTGGCGCAGCTGCAGCGCGACGCCGCCCAGTACCCCGACACGATGGAGTGGGGTTGACCACGAAGCTCTCATGTGGCATCCCTGAGTCGTGAAACAGCTTGCCCAGAGGCGTAGGGCAGTTTGGCAGGCATGTCAGCCTATTTCAAGCTAAGACCAGACTCACTCTTCCAGCCCCTTGAACACCGCGTCCTCAGGATCCTTGTGGAACTCAATCGAAATCTTGGTCCAGAGGTCATCGGGCAGATCGTTGAGCCCGCGGCGGGCGGAGACGGGCATCAGCAGCACCTTGGCCTGCTTTTCCACGGCCAATTCAGCGATGGCGATGGCGTTGGGGATCATCTCGATGGAGCCGCCCAGGTTGAGGGAGCCGACGATGATTGTGCTTCCGCGGGTGTTGCGATCGAGAAGGCCGCCCACCAGGGCTACCATCACGGGCAGGCCAAGGCCGGCGCCGCCGCGGTCGTTGTCCATGGCGCGCAGCTGGATGGAGAACTCATGGCCGCGGGGGTCGCGGTCGCCCACAAGGCTCTTGGCGCGGGCATAGACGTTTTGCTCGCCCACCTTGGTGCTCTCACGGAAGGCAGGCGGCACAGGCTGGTTGAGAATCTTGACGCCGCTGCCGGGGCCCACTGCTATCTCGATTCGGTAGAGGCTGGGGCCTGTTTCACCGGTGCCGGGGCTGATGGCCCACACCTGGCCAGGCGGCAGGGGATCGCCGTCAATGGCATCATCGCTGTGGAGCTCAGGCGTCGCGACGAACTTCTCGACCCCATCAAAGCCGAGGGTGTAGCTGAAGTGGGTGTTGCGGAACTCACTTTTCAGGCAGCGTTTCTGCTGCTCCTTCACCCGCCGGCGTGATTCCAAGGCCAGACGCACGATCCATTCGAGATCCTCGTCGGGGATCTCCATCTCGGAATCGGGGAACAGCAGCTTGATCAAGGCGCTCACCGTTTTGTTGACGCCCTCGATGTCGCGGCCGCTGAGGGCACCACCGAGGTGGATGCGGTTCTGCATCGCAGCCAGGCGGCTACCATCGCGCAGACGACTCCAGCATTCGCTAAGGAAATCGCTCACCAGGCCGAAGTGGCTGGTGAGGTGCTCATTGGGGTTGAGCTTGGGGAAATCCCAACCCGGGGCATAGGCGTGGATGCGGTCCTGGAAGGCCGTGTCGTCGCGCATTTCGCGCGGCAGGGGGCTGAGCAAGTGGCCGATGCGTTGCTGCTGTTCCACATCGACATCGAAGTTGCCGACCATCACGATCCCGCCCTCGGCGCGGATGCTCTCCTTGCCTCGGCTGAACTCGCCGGAGGCCATGTAGCCCTTGAGGATGTTGACGCCATCCTTCTGATCGAACGAGACACCCGCCACCTCGTCGAAGCAGACAACGTCGTATTGGCAGACAAGGCCGCGCTGGCCGTTGCTGTTGTTGACGAACATCTTGGCGACGGTGGCCTTGCCGCCTGAAATCAGGTGCGAGTAGGGCGAGATCTGCTGGAACAGGTGGCTCTTGCCTGTGCCGCGGGGCCCCAGCTCCACCAGATTGAAGTTGCGCTCCACAAAGGGAGCCATGCGCAGCAGCACCACCATCTTGGCCCGCTCATCGAGAGCGGTTGGCTCCAAGCCGATAGAGCGGATCAGGAAGTCACGCCACTCCTCGGTGGTGAAAGCAGCTCGGCCCTTGGCCAGGATCCCCAGCACGTTGGGGTTGGACATCTGGATCGGCCGCAGCCCGGCGATGCGGAACGGCCTCCCGTTGCGCTCCTGGGCGATGACCGGGTCGTACTCCAGTGAAACCTCGGCATAGAAGCCATCGGTGAGCATGCGCTCGTTGGCGCGAACGAGCTCGTCGTCGATCTGGGCGTCCTTGATGGCGAGGCTGGGCACCTCTGCCGCGTAGGAATCGCTGCGGGTGTCGAGCCGGGCCCGCACGATGTCGATGATCTTGACGCTGCCCTGATCACGGGAGCGGGCCTTGAAGAGCTCCTCCTCGCCAGTGCGCACCGTGCGCCCCTGGAGCTGTTTCTCGACGATCCGCAGACCTTCTTCGATCTCGGCTGGATCGGTGCTGGCGCAGTAGCGGCCCAGCAGGAACTCCACCACGTAGGTGGGCACCGGGTACTGGCGGGAGTATTTGCGCACCAGGTCTTTGCGGACCAGGAAGCCATCGAAAGCCTTGGCACCGAGCTGGTCGAGATGGTCCATCTCGCTGGTGATCGTGGGCACCTGCGTCACTGGAGAACCTCCAGCTGAAGCAATTGGGCGGCCTGGTTGAGGCGACGGTCGTAACTGGCAAAGATGACTGGCTGTTCAGCCTTCAGCTGCAGTTCTTGGGCGGCGGCAAGCTGCACGCTGTCGTAGCCGCGAAGGGCAAACACATCGGCGAATCGTCCAGCTGATTCCACCAATGGTTGGCTGACCTCAACAATGGTGAACGTTTGCCAAGCCTGGATCAGGTGCTGGCGAGCCTGTTCCAGGTCATCGCTGCTGGTCGGATCCTCGCGTTGGCGACGGGCCAGAGCCGCCATTGTTTCGGCCCAGCTGATTCGGCAGACCCCGATGGCCTCGACATTGGTGCTGACCTGCCGCATCTGATCCGATTGATGTTCGTCAACGAGCAACTTCATCAGAGCACTGGTGTCACAGAAGAGGATCACCAGCTCAACCCCGATCCTCAATCACGATCTCACTCAGCAGCTTTCCCTTCCCCCGCAGCTTGACGGGTGGGGGCAAGTTGGGCTTTTGCCCGTTCCAGCTGATCAATCCCGCATCAATCGCCTTCTGCAGCGGGCTGCTGGATGCTGCCTCTGCTGGATTGACCGCCGTGATGCGGGCGATCGGCTTGCGATGGGAGGTGACCTCCACCACCTCACCGGCCTGCACCCGGCCGAGCCATTCGGAGAGGTGGGTTTTGAGATCCCGCACCGAAACCTGGCTTGCGACTACTTCAGACACGCCTGATCCTTCATTTGCGACCACTTTAGCCGCCTCCCACCACGGTGCGGCGTTGGGCAATCACCCGGCCATCAGGGCTCAACAGCACCGCCACCACCGCTGCTCCTTCCAGCTCGTCATCTTCCACCAGCAGGCGGGCGCCGCCATCGTCAACCGGCTTGGCCGCGGTGGCTATTGACGGGCCGCCAGCGGCTTCTCGGCGCAGGTCGGCTGTCATGCCAGCGGTTCCGCCGCTGATTTCCAGGTTGCAGCGCAGACCTTTACAGCTGATCTCGGTGATGGCGGCCGTAGGAGCGCTGCTCGATCCGCCGGAGACCACCAACACGGGGGTGAGGCACTCCTGCAGGCTGATGCCGCCGTGGGCGTAGGAGGTGCTGCCGCCTGTGTTGAAGCAGGCAGCGCCGTTGGGGGTGGCGAACTGCTCGCTTGGGTTCCAGCTCCAAGCGGCGGTGGGAACGGGAACCTGGGATTCACCCTTGATGGCGGCGCAGCGGGCCCACTTGCTGGCGGTGAGGTGCTTGGGCAGCTCAGCAGTGGGCAGGCCATCGGGGCAGAACAGCCAGCCGTGGTCGGTGACGACCTTCACGGAGCGCCAACCGGCATCAAGCAGCTTCTGGATGCGGAGAGCCAGCCGTTCGATCTCGTCCTGAATGACCCGCGGCAGGTCGTTCTGCAGTTGATGGCCGCGGTGATCCAGGTCGCCGGTCTCCAGCCAGCCACGCGCCTCTGGACCAGGGTCGATGTTCAACTCGTCATCCCCCAGCACTGTGTAGCCTTGAGCGGTGAGTGCCTTGCGCAGCTCGGCGGCACTGGTGGGCTTGCCGGAGCCGAAGGATGGAGCGAAGTCTTCTGGCAACGACTGGCCCTTGATCTCGCCGATCAAAGGCGTGATGGCGGGCTTGGCCGTGGCCGTGACGGTGGGCAGTCCCGCCCAGCGGGTGGTGAGGCTGCCGGTGATGCCCATCACCTCCAGCTCTTTCTGGAGCTGCCGAGCCACGTCGTAGCGGAGGCCATCGGCAAACAGCAGCACTTCGCCGGGATCGGCAGTGATGGCGCCTTGGTCTGCAGGAGCAGGCAGGCCACTGCTGGCGACGGCTTTCTGGAAGCGAGTGGCGGCGTCATCCAGCCAGGGGCGTAGCAGCGCTGCCACTACGTTGCGCACGACGACTTCCTGGGCCGTGCTCGCCATCGCCAGAGCCCGCCAAGCGCTGAGGTCTGCTTCCCAGCCATCTGCCGTGTAGGGCTCGATGAAGTCTTCCGGCGTGCTGCCCACCAGGGGCTGATCGGCGCGTTGGGCCAACAGGCCCAGCGGTTCCAGCAGCTTCGCCATCGGTGAGAGGCCGAGCTGGGCCCAGATCCAACTGCGCCGCTCGCGGTGCTGGCCCTCCAGCTCCCGCACGCACCGGCAGGCCTCGGCATGGGATTTGCCGGCCAGGCCCTGCAGGCCTGTGTGTACCTGGTCTTCGCAGGCGGCATTGTGGGACGGCCAGCGGGAGAGGTCCTGTCCGCCCACGGCCAGGCCGAATTGATCAGGCTCGATGCGTCGCAGCAGCTCGGGAATGCCCGGGAAAGCTGTGGGGTTGTCGGCAAAGCGCTGCCAGACCTTGTCCCAACCGCCCTTACCTTTGGTCATCCGTTCAGCAGCCGAGAGCTCACGGTCTTTGGCGGGATCGAACTTGAGCTCCTTCTTCCAGATGGCGGTGAGAGCACTCCAGCGCTCACCTGCGCAGCGCAGCTGGAACGCCTGGGGATCGGCCATCCACTGGAGTAGGTCACGGGTGGGGTCGTCAGCCAGCAGAGCGTCGAAGTCTTCTGCCTCCAGCCGCTTGCCGCCCAGCTGGTCGAGGGGCACGGTGGCCAACTCGGTGAGGGCACGGCTCAGGGCCGCCTTGGTGGCCTGATCTCCAGCCAGATCAAGATTCAGTGCATCGGCGGAGCTGAGGAAAGCCGCCAGGGTCCAGTCGCGCCCATTGCGTTGGAGCCAGAGGCTGCCGCGGAACATCAACTCGATCAGCGGCTCCAGGGTCCAGGGGCAACCCTCGCCGGCCCGTAGCTCCTGACGGCTGACACCAGGGAGATAGATCACCGGGATCTGGCCGGCGGCGGCCTCAGCCGCAGGCAAGCTGCGATCCACGACGCAGCGCAGCCAGAGCGCTGGGCCCTGCTGGTGCTCGGGGGCGTAGTCACCCAGGCAAAGCAGCTCGGGTAGCTGCTGACGTAGCAGAGGAATGAGCGGTTTCCACTCGCTGCGGGGATCGGTCCAGAGAATGGCGACGGGCGACTCTTCTGCATCGCCGTGGACGTTGCAGCCACGCAGCTTCTGAATCAAGGCTTCGAGCAGGGTGCGTGCCGCCATGGATCAACCCTCACCCCGATGCCGGGCCCTGGCTGCTTCCTTGGCAGCGCGGGTGTAGTGCAGATCGTTCCAACGATTGCCGTCAAAGCTGTCGCCTGCAGGCGGTGCGCCTGGGATCGAAGCACCGAAATCGATAGCCAGGGCGGGGTTGATCTCCTCCCAGCCCCAGAACCAGGGAAATTCCTCCTTGGAGCGCATCGGCTCCTTGCCCTTGTCCTTTGGCCACTTAATGGTGCCGGGCTTGGCACGAAGAATGCCGGCACCCGCCACGCCGCCTTTACGTAGTCGGGCAGTGATAAACGGGCGGATATTGAGACGAACACCGTCGTTGATATCTGGATCCCAACCGATTGCCTGTTGTTGTAGTGGTTTCCAACGCACGAAAATGTCGTATGGTGGCCCGCCTTCAAGGATCTTCTCGAGTTGATCCTGAAGATCGAGGGCAGCGGCAATACGATCGTCAGCACCATTGACGCCATCTGCTTGATCCTGCTTCTGGCGATCGATCCAGTCTCTCCCCAAGTATGTGTAAGTGAGTAGCTCAAGGGTCTTGCGGCCCTGGCCATTTGGAGCCGCAAGCTTGTGATAGTTTACCAACGCACTAAAGCCATTGGGATTGCCATCCCAGACATGCCAGATGAATGGGCTGGAATTGAAGAGCTTGCAATGCTCGGCAAAGAAGTTCTGACGCAGCCAGTCGGCCAGATTTGCTGCAGCTTTCGTTCCACCATTGGCCACGGCTGTCTCTAGCAGCAGCTCCCGTTCTTTGGCGCTGCTCCACTTATCGCCTAAGGCTGTGGCAAGGAACCCACGTAACCGATCAGCAGCTGAAGCTTCTCCTCGGACAGGCGACAAGCACACGATGCCATCATCATCTGCCAGCCGCTCAAAGCCATCCGGACCGAGGGCCGGGCAATCGGGAAAATTTGAGCCGTTCTGGCGTGGCCATTGGTAGCCGACAAGACGCGCCACCGCCACGTGCAAGGGCTGGTCTGCACCATTTGGGTGTCCGTTGAAAAGCCATTGCGTAGGGGCGCTAGAAAACGGCTTCGGCAATCCGTGCGGATATCTCTCGGACGCCACCTGCTGCCAGTGCCCCAAGTCGAAAGGGACCTTGACGAAAGTGGAGTTAGTTACGTTCTTTTTCTTGTCAATCTTCCTCACCTCAACCCGAAACTCCGGCGATGAGCAGAAGCACCATAATGGGACGAGATCAGCGGGGTCTTCTGGAACGATGACGGCAGTATTATTGTCAAATAGTGTGCCCAGATACAGAGAGCAGGGCAAATGCCTCATCGCGCTTACAACAATGCCAACCTTTTTGTGCGCTGCTTCTCCCCTGATCCACGCTTTTGCTCCTTTTTCGCCAAGGACATCGCAAACAAATCGATAGAATGATCCTTTTCCATCTTCCCAGAAGAAAACTCCTTCATTGCCCGAATAGGGCATGACTTGGGCCGTAGTGCTTTGCTGGGGCACCCAACCTTGAGTGATTGCCGGAAGTTCCCAGAAGGACCTTCTGAACCTTAGAGAGTCTCCACTTTGAATTCCGGCATACGAATAAGCTCTGCCACTGAGCAATGAACGACGCCCTATGGACTCCGCCATGATTCGGTGATCCGGGTTTTCTAACTGGGAGGATTGAGTGATCGTCCTAAGTGCAGAGCGGCGAAGAGCTTTGATTTTTTCTTGAATTGTCGGCAGGGGAAGTGCATCTATTGCGATCATCGAATGTGAGATCAAATAGTTGACACGATTTATGATCAGCAATGCGGCAAACGGCCCGCGATCTCCAAAGCTTTGCCAAGCCTCCTCGCCAAGAGACGCGAACGTTGAGAAATGATGGGATTCCAAAAGACTCTTTCTGAGCTTTCTGTAACCACTCAGAAAGCACCAGTTTTGCGGAGTCACAAGGGAGGCACTGCCTCCGGCAGTGTAAAAGTCAATACAGCGTTCAACAAAGCAAGTTGACAAGTCTGCTTTCGCTTCAGGATAAAATCGGCGTATCCGTTCAGAGCTCGGGATGCGCGAATGGCCAAATGCAAGCCCGTTCACCTTACTGAGGGAGCAGAGATGCAGCGCTGATTTCCTCTTGTCCTCAGGGATCGGATAGCAGTGATGGCATCAC